>LKMJ01000029.1_pt1 | contig 74879 bp, 65 predicted proteins | sample 643391 | NCBI WGS metagenome assembly LKMJ01 (sample SAMN04112250, study PRJNA286221) | soda lake metagenome | biome: soda lake; feature: Kulunda Steppe; material: water; isolation source: sample PL-Br10 brine of Picturesque Lake | place: Russia: Kulunda steppe | collected 2010-07 | reverse complement strand
TGGTCGGACAGTACCTGCTGAAGCTTCTGATCGTCGTCCTCGATACGCCGGTCGTCTATCTCATCACGGGTGCGATCCGGCGCTCTGAGTCGACGGTCCGATAAGGGGAGTCGACACCGAGGTGAGATACTCGTTCCCGAACGCGTGCGTAGCATCTCGTCCCCGTCGTCGCTGTCGTGAGAGTTGCCGACTCGTTGAAGTTTATATACGACCCACCGAATAGTGACATCCGGTAATGGATGTATCCGCCGACTGACGTTCTGGGGGACCGGATGTTCGTTTGTGGAATTTAAAATAGCATGCTCAGATTACTGTATATCGCGACGTTTGGGGCGGCCGCCGGCGGCTGTGCTGTCGCCGTCTGGCGAGCCAGATCGATCCCCCACGCCGAAACCCGAATCGGGCTGACCGGATTGGTCGGTATCTCCGGGTTCTGGGCCGCGATGGAGCTTCTCACGTTTTTCGAGATCTCGCTCACCGCCGCGACCGTCGCCTATCAACTCGGTCTCATCGCCGGGTTCGCGACCGTCGGCGCGTGGCTGTACTTCTGTTCGGCCTACACCGGACACGATTACCACCGCGTTCCGGCGTACCGGTACGCCGCCGTCGCCGGCTTCGTTTTTATATCCGCTCTCAAACTGAGTAACCCGATCCACGGGCAGTATTACAGCGTCGAAATCGTGACCACGCCGTTCCGGCACGCGAGCGTGACCCTGTTAGAACTGCACTGGGCCGTGACGATCCTGGCCTACTCGCTGACGGCCGTCGGATTCTATATGCTCTTCGAGGCGTTCGTTCGATCCGACGTCGAAACGAACCTGCTGGCCGCACTCGTCGGCATCACTGCGCTACCGGTCGTGTTCAACGTCTTCAGTGTCCTCGGCGTCTCGTGGTTGGTCAGTAAGAATTACGAACCCATCGGCGTCGCGGTCTTCGCGCTCGGCGCGCTGTACGTCGCCTCGGACACCTTCGGGGAGGTCAACTGGATCAGCCACCGGCCGCTCCTCGACGACATCGACGAAGCCGTGTTGATCGTCGACGAAGACGGTCGAATTCTGACGCACAACACGGCCGCCAGGAGACTGTTCGAAGGTATTTCGACCGAGAGCAATATCTCAGAGATGTTCTCGGACGAGACGATACCGCGGGAACCGGCGGCCGGCGAACCGGAGTTCGAGATCGCTCGAACGGTAACTGTCGAAGGGGCCACCGACGATCGGCATTATTCGGTGAGCGAGACGCCGTTCGAGATCGGACCGAACCGGGATGGACGTGCGCTGGTTATCAGCGACGTCACAGCGCTGGAACGGAAGAGACGTGAAGTACAGCGACAATCCGAGCAGCTGGAAGGGCTTGCGGCCGCGATCGCCCACGAACTCCGGAACGCGCTCGCGACGGCGGACGGAAACATACGGCTCGGACGGGAACTGATCAAATCCGGTACCGCCGAAGAGGCGATACGGCCGCTCGAACAGGCCAGTGAGGCGACTAATCGAGGATTGGACGTGGTGGAGGATCTGATAACGGCAACCCGGTTGAGCCTCTCGGTCACGGACACGTCGAGACTGTCGTTCGGAGCGACCGTTCGGGAAGGTGTTTCGACGGCCCAGGTGGGTGACGTATCTCTGGTTATCGAAAACGACGGAGCGATACGGGCCGAACGGACCCGGTGGGTCGAACTCGTCAGAGACGTCGCGAGATTGGCCGTGGCCATGGACGCCACGGAACTGGTAGCGGAGCGAACGACGGACGGCGTCAGTTTCCGAACCGACGGGCGGTCGCTGCCGGTCGACAAAACGGCGAGACTCTTCGAATACGGGACGCCGGTTCCACACGCGAAGGCGGGGCTGCTCGGACCGAACGTCAAGACACTGGCGTACGCTCACGGCTGGGAGGTGTCGGCGTGCCCGCTCGATCCGACGGGGACCGAGATCCGTGTCACGGGGATCCCACGAGAGTAAGTGGGTTCAGCGGAACCGAGCGAGAGGTCGGGGTCGCCGCCTGGTCGGGCACGTTCGCGTTAGCCGGCAACATATGCCGACATAATATAAAAACCCACCGGAAGTAAGTGATAGACACACACAGACGGGATACCGTCTTTCCGTTCGCTAATCACTACATCAGTACAGATGTCGACAGAAACTACCACGACGACCGCGAACACGTCGGAATCGCTCCCGGGTAACTGGAAGGCCGGAATCGCCGGCGGGCTCGCCGGCGGGCTCGTCTTCGGCGCGATGATGACGGTGATGATGACGAACATCATGGAGATGGCCATCCCGGTGATGTACGGGATCGAAGGCCCCGCCGGAGCCGCCGGCTGGGCGATCCACATGAGTCACTCGGCGGTCCTCGGCGTCGTCTTCGCCGCCGCGATCGGTCTCGCGGGGTTGGCGGGAGCGTCCGGACAGAAACAGGTCGGCGCCGGGATCGCCTACGGGCTCGTGCTCTGGATCGTCCTCGCGACGTTCGTGATGCCGGCGTGGGTCGGCGCGATGGGGCCGATGAATCCGCCGGTGCCGGACGTCAACCCGATGAGCGCCGTCGGCCACGCCGTCTACGGGGCGATCCTCGGCGGCGTCTACTACGCGCTCGAGGAGCTGTAATACCCGGAGTGGCCTGACAGTATCCGAATCGATCCGGCTGGAACGGTCCCGCCGAGCCTTATTTGCCCCTCGGCCACGCAGTGGGGGTGTGCAGGAGTACGAACGCAAACAGCTCCTCGAACGGATCGATCGGGAGAGTTCGACGCTCGGCGTCGAGATCCCCGAGCGCATCGAGATCCAGGGCGAGGAGATACGGCTCCGGGAGTTCGTCTTCGAGATCAAGCGCCGCGAGACGATCCCCGCCGGCGAACGGGAACGCGTCGAGCGGGCGAAGCGCAACCTGCGGCGTGAGCGCCTAGAGCGAAAAGAGCTGATCGAGGAGGGGGCCGTTCCCTTCGAGGACGGCGAGCGGATCGCGGAGGCGATCGTCGGGATCGATCGTGCGCTGGAAGCCCTCGACAGTCTCAAAGGCGGAAGCGTCGCCGACGAAGCGAAACGACAGGAGGCGGCCGACACGAAGCGGTGGATGAACTTCCTCAAGAAGGCGCTCGGACGCGACGACGGCGGCCCGCAGGTGAGTGGCCCGTGAGCCGAAACGACGCGGTCGCGACGCTGCTCGAGGAGATGGCCGACAGACTCGAGGCGAAAGACGTCGACTACAAGCCGAACGCATACCGCCGCGCCGCCGACAGCATCCGGGGCCACACCGTCGCCGTCGAACGGTTATACGAGGAAGGCGGCGAGGACGCGATCGGCGAGATCGACGACGTCGGTGACGCGATCGCCGCCAAGACGGCGGAGTTCCTCGAGACTGGCTCGATCGAGGAACTGGAGGCGCTTCGCGAACAGTTGCCCGTCGAGATGGACGCGCTGACGGCCGTCGAGGGCGTCGGTCCGAAGACCGTTGCCTCGCTGTACGAGGCCATCGAAATCGAGACGCTCGACGATCTCGAGGCGGCGGCCGAGGCCGGCCGGATCCGCGAAGTCTCGGGGTTCGGCGAGAAGACCGAGGCGAACATCCTCGAGAACATCCCGTTCGCCCGCGAAGCGCGAAAGCGGAGCCTGCTCGGCGAGGCCCGGCCGATCGCGGATCGGCTCGTCGCTTTCTTCGAGGGACACGACGCCGTCGAAGCGGTCGAGACGGCCGGCTCGATCCGTCGGTGGCGGCCGACGATCGGGGACGTCGACGTTCTCGTCGGTAGCGACGATCGAGAAGCGGTCGTTGACGCCTTCGAAAGCTGGGAGGGAGTCGACTCGGTCATCGAGTCTGGGACGAACAAGGCGTCAGTCCGCGCGTCGGGGGAACGGACCGATCTCAGGGTCGTCGTTCCCGAGGAGTTCGGCGCGGCACTGCAGTATTTCACCGGCAGCAAGGACCACAACGTCGCCGTCCGGAACCGCGCGATCGAGATGGGGCTGAAGGTCAACGAGTACGGCGTCTTCGACGTCTCCGAGATCGACGACCCCGACGAGGACCAACGCGTCGGCGAGCGCGTCGCCGGCGAAACCGAACGGGGCGTCTACGACGCGCTCGGGATGGCGTGGGTCCCGCCGGAACTCCGCGAGAACCGTGGGGAGATCGCACTCGCAGCCGAGGGCGGCCTCCCGGAGCTGCTCACGCTCGTGGACGTCCGCGGCGATCTCCACCTCCACACGGAGTCCTCCGACGGCGAGGCGACGATCGAAGGGATGGTCGAAGCCGCCGCGGCGTACGGCCACGAGTACGTCTCGATCGCCGACCACGCGACCGGGCCGGGGATGGTCGGCGGCGTGGGGCTCGAGGACGACGAACTCAGAGCGCAGGCCGAACGGATCCGGGAGATCGGGGCCGACGCGCCGATCGAGGTGTTCGCCGGCGTCGAGGCGAACATCGGTTCGGCGGGGGAGATAAGCGTCGGCGACGACGTCCTGGCGGAACTGGACTGCGTCGTCGCCTCGCCGCACAGCGCGCTGGACGGCGACGGCACCGAGCGGCTCGTCACCGCGATCGAGCACCCGGAGGTCGACGTCATCGGCCACCCGACCGGCCGACTGTTGAACCGCCGCCCCGGCCACGACATCGACATCGAGCGGGTCGCCGAGGCCGCCGCCAGCCACGGGACGGCGCTGGAGATCAACGCGGATCCCCATCGGCTCGATCTCCGATCGGGTTACGTCAAGAGCGCGGTCGAGGCCGGCGCGACGATCGCGGTCGACACCGACGCCCACTCGACGTCGGCCTACGAGTACATGCGCTTCGGCGTCCACACCGCCCGTCGAGGGTGGGCCGAACCCGATGACGTACTCAACTGCCGGGACGCCGACGGAGTCAGGGCGTTCCTCGAATAGATGCCGAACCGGGACGGACACCGATTTCGGGACGACGGCGCGACCGTTCGACCCGAAACGGACCGCCTGTTGCTCGACGTCATGCTCGGTAAGCTCGCCGTCTATCTCCGGCTGTGTGGCTTCGATACCGCCTACGCCGGCGATCGGGGAATCGAGGACGACGAGCGGATCGCCGAGACGGCGAAACGGGAGGACCGCCGGCTCTGTACTCGGGACGTCGGATTGGCCGGTCAGGTCCCGGAATCGGTCCTGCTCACCGAACACGAGATCGGCGAACAGCTCGTGGAACTCCGCGAGTCGGGGTTCGTTCTGGACGTCGCCGACACGCCGGAGTACTGTGGGCGCTGCAACGGGGCGTTCACCGCTGTCTCCTCGGACGCCGACTCACCCGAGTACGCGCCCGATCCGGGCGAAAACGACTGCTGGCGCTGTGAGACCTGTGGGCAAGTGTTCTGGAACGGTAGCCACTACGAACGGATGCGTGAGACCGTCGAATCGGCCTGAGAAACACCGGTCCACTGGAGCGATCGAGATACGAACAGTAAAGATCCGGCTGTTCGCAGTCCCGACAAAGCGTGAGTGAGGAAACTGGAGAGTCGCTGTTCAGGGGATATCACGGTCGCGTTCTGCTGTCGATCACCGGCGGATCCCTGTTCATCTCGCTGGTTTCGATGGTGATTCCGCCACTTTTGCCCACGATCATCGAGGAGTTCTCGATCTCCTCGACGCAGGCGGGGTTCGTGATGACCGTCTGGTGGCTCGCGGTGTCGCTTTTCAACGCACCCGGCGGCCGGCTGGCCAACGAGCTATCACACAAGACTGGGCTGATCGCCGGATTGGTCGTCGCCGTCGTCGGGGTCGTCCTCCTGACGAGTTCGCCGCTGTATCTGACCTTCCTTCTCGGCGTCGCGATCGTCGGGATCGGCCGCGGGTTCTATCAGCCGTCGGCGATCGGCCAGATCGCGGAGCTGTTCGTCGCCCGGCGCGGGCAGGCGCTCGGGCTTCGAGGGGCGGCGTTCAACTTCGGCGGCGTGATCTCGGGCGTGCTGGTGGCGGTCGTGCTCGCGATCGGTCCCTGGCGGACGGTGTTTTTTCCGATCCTCGGCGGACTGGCCGTCGTGCTCGTCTGTATGCACATCTGGAACCGGGAGCCATACGAGATCGGACGCGTAAAGCTGGATCTGCGTGCGACGCTCTCCCGGCTGGGTCGCTCGCGTGACGTCCTGCTCGCGGTCGTGGCGCTGTCGCTTTTCGGGTTCATGTGGAACGGGGCGATCAGCTTTCTCCCGTCGTTCCTCCAGTTCGGCAAGGGGTTCTCCCCGACGGCAGCCAGCATCGCCTTCTCCGGCGTCTTCGTCGTCGGAACGGTGGTCCAACCGGTGTACGGACGGCTCGGCGATCGACGGGGGCACGCCTTCGCCTCGTGTCTCGCGGTCGGGTTCTGTACCGCCGGGCTACTCGGGCTGTTGGTTGCCGACAGTCCCGCTCCGATCCTCGTCTCGCTGGCGGTCTTTGCAGCCGGACTGTCGGCCTTCTGGCCGGTGATGATGGCCTACGGGCTCCAGCGGCTGTCGGCGGGGACCCGGACGGGCGATTGGGGAGCGATCACGGCGATCTTCCTCGCCAGCGAGGCGATCGGATCTGTCTACGTCGGCGCGGTGATCGATCTGACGGATCATACGGTCGCCTTCGGAAGCCTGCTGATCTTTCTTTTCGCGAGCCTGCTCGTTACCCTGTGGCTCGCGATCGCGGAACGATAGTCTCGAGAAAGCGAGTTCCGATCGGCAATCGCTGCCGATCGGAGTCCTACTTCGTGTTCGAGGACCACGCCTCACAGGCGTCCATATCGTCCATCGCCTCGCTGTGGAGGCCACAGTACGGGATCAACCCGTCGTCAGTCCTGGCGTAGCGGAAATGCGAACAGCTCCCACAGTAGCGGTCGTTAGGGGGCGTTCGCTGCGGTTCGTCGACGAGTTCGGCGTCGGTTCCCGTCCCGATCGGATCGCGGATCGGGTCGGCGCTCGTCGCGCCGCCGTCGGTGGCGCTCGGCGATCCGAGCGATCCGGCCCCGGAACCGGACGGGGAGCGGGCGGCCGATCCACCGCCGTTCCCGCGGCCGGCGTTTCCCCCCCTGTTGGTCTGTGTTTCGACCTCGCCGTCCGGGGTCGCCCCGAGGACGCCGATCCCGCCGAGTTTTCCGCGCAGTTCGTCGTTGGAAACCTCGATGACGCGGGTCTCGCCAGCTTTCGTGATCTCCAGTGAGATCATCCCGCCCGGATCGTTCCGGGCTTTGAAGTTCGCGACGGCGGTGAAAAGCGACCACGTCGTGAGGATGGTTCCGCCGAAGTACGTGGCCGCGACGGCCATCGTCATCGTCGTGTTGCCGGAGCCGCCGACCCAGTCGACGGGATACCAGTTGACGAACATCGCGACGCCGAAAAGACAGACGACAGCGCCGACGGCGGCCGCGGTCCGGAGTCCACGGGACGCCCTCGGGAGGGCGAACATCGTTCCGAAAAGGACCGCAGGGAACCCGATCCCGCCGAGAACGCCGGCGAGTTCGCGGGAGCGGTACAGCCCGAGGCCGAAGCGGGATCCGACACCGGTCGAGGCGACCACGAGGCCGGCCGTCACCAGGACCGCGCCGATCCCGAACAGCGCGACCCCGGCGTACAGCCGTCGGAGGCCGGCCCCGCTCTTTCCCTTGTAGACCTCCGTGAGGCTAGCCATGCAGGGTGATAGAGACTCGACCTACAAAACAGTACGTCAGACGTTCGCAAGACGTCAGCCGTTTCTGATCCGTTCTTCGGCGGCCTCGAGCGCCGCCTCGGCGTCGAACGATTCGACGATCGCTTCGAGCGTCGCGGAGTCGGCATCGGCGAGCACCTCGGCGTGTGCCGTCATGTTCGGCAACGCCCGCAGCAGGTTGTCGACGATCGGGACGGCCGCCGAGCGCGCCGACCGCGACATCGGGTTGAGATCGATCACGAGCTCCGTCTTCCCCATCTCCGCGAGGGCGGCGGCCCGGTCGCCGTCCTCCAGCGGGACCAACACGACGTCCGCGCTGCCGATCCCGTCGGCGTCGACCTTCGCGCGAGTGTGCTCGAGACCGGGGATCCGGCCGTCGGCGCTCAACCCCTTGACGTTCTCGGCACCGTGCTCCTGGAGATGTTCTCTGATCCTTTTTATACGGTCCTGTGTCCGGTTGAACAGGTTGATCTCGATGTCCGCGTCGGTCGACTCGGCCAGTCTGACCGTCTCGCCGGGCGCGAGCGCCGCGACGTTGCCGTTGACCGAGATCACCGGCCGATCGGCCAAAAGGAGGTGGGCGGCGGCGGTCCGGGCGGCTTCGTCGGCGGACGAGATCGTCTGTTCACCGAGGAGGTAATCGAACGCCTCGCCGCGGCCCTGCGCGATGAGCCCCTGCTTGGAGGTGATACCGAGATCAACGCCGGTTTCGATTCGGTGTCGCGTCAACAGCGACTCGTGGCGAGGGTGTGATTCCGGGATCTCCGGACCGTTCATACCGACCTGTGGGGTGTCGGCCATCAAAAGAGTCCCGTTACGGAACGAGGAGAGAGACACTCGACGTCAGCACACCGAGGCGCGGTCCTCAGGAGCTGTCGGTCGGCGCGTAGTAGTACTCGCCGGCCCGCTTCTGTTCGCGGTCCTTCTGTGAGTCCGGTTTGTTGATCCGGGGGCGACCGGTGCGTTCGTCCCGCCGAAAGGTGACGTCGAGGTTCGCGAGGAAGGTGTTCATCCCCTCACGCATCCCCATCGGTCGCCCGGCGTGGCCGCGTTCGGCCGGCGTCCCCTCGAAGACCTGCAGTCGGTCCGAGAGCAGATCGATCATGTAGATGTCGTGGTCGATGACCATCGCCGTCTTGTCGTGGGTCTCGGTGTAGCGTCGGATCGCCCGCGTCGCGAGGACTCGCTGTTCGACGTCGAGGTGGGCGGAGGGCTCATCGAGCAGGTAGAGGTCGGCCTCCTTCGAGAGACACGCCGCGATGGCGACGCGCTGGCGTTCGCCGCCGGAGAGGTCGGTGAGCTGTTGTTCCATGATCCGATCGAGCTGGAGCGGGCCCGCGATCTCGGTGTTCCAGTAGGAGCTGCCGAAATCGTCGGTGATCGACCGTAAAAACGAGTCGACCCGCATCGGCTGGTCGATCTCGACGTACTGCGGCTTGTACGAGATATCGAGCCGGGCGTCGAAGCTCCCCTCGTCGGGTTCTAAGCGGCCGGCGAGCAGCTTGGCGAACGTCGATTTGCCGATCCCGTTGGGGCCGACGATACCGAGCACCTCGTTGTTCCGTATCTCGCCGGCGTCGATCTCGAGACTGAACTCGTCCTCGCCGTAGGATTTCCGCATCGCCGGGTACTCGACGAGCGTCTCGCCGTACCCCTCGCTTCGGGGGGCGTGTTCCTCGAACTCGATCGCTTCCGGGCGGATCCGCATGTTCTCGTTTTCGAGGTAGCCGGTGAGATACTGGTTGATCCCGCCTTTCGTCGATTTCGGCGGCGTGACGACGCCGAAGACGCCGGGCTCACCGTAGGCGACGTGGAGGGCGTCGGCGAGCAGGTCCAGCACGGCCAGATCGTGCTCGACGACGAGCATCGATCTGTCGTCCTCGGAGAGTTCCTGGATGAGCCGGGCGGCGGTGACCCGTTGACCGATGTCGAGATACGGCGTGATCTCGTCGAGGAAGTAGAAATCGGCGTCCCGGACCAGCGTCGCGGCGAGGGCAACGCGCTGGAGTTCCCCGCCCGAGAGCGTGTCGATCGGCTGGTCGACGACGGCTTCGATGTCGAGTCGCTCGACGAGGTCGTCGGCGACGCCGCGCTCGTCGACGCCCGCGAGCAGTTCGCTCGTCTTCCCGTCGAACGTGTCGGGGATGCGATCGACGTACTGTGGCTTTCGGGCGACGGTCACGTCGCCCTCCTGGAGATCCTCGAGGTACTCTTGGAGCTCCGTACCGCGATACTCCTCGAGTACAGTCTCCCAGTCCGGTTCGTCCTCGAAGCGACCGAGATTCGGCGTGATCTCGGCGGCGAGCACGTGGACGGCGGTCGTCTTCCCGATCCCGTTGGGACCCAAGATACCCGTCACGCGGCCCTCCTGGGGAGCGGGCAGCCCGTACAGCGCGAAGCTGTTCTCGCCGTAGCGATGCGTCGGCTCCTCGTCGAGTTCCTGCGGGAGGTTGATGATCTCGATCGCGTCGAACGGGCACTTCTCGACGCAGATCCCACAGGTCTCGCCGAGACACAGCTCCTCGGAGATCGAGATCTGATCCGCCCCCCCGGCGTAGTAGTCGCCCTCGTCGTGACGTTCCTCACGAGTGACGATACACTCCTCACCGGTCCGGTTGGGCGGACAGAAGTTCGCACACTCGTAGTTACACCGGTCGGGTTGACAGCGGTCCAGATCGACGACGGCGATACTGTCGTCGGCCATCAGAGACTCGCCCCGGTGGTGAGCAGGATCGCCCAGCAGACGAACCAAAGCGAGAACGTCATGAACGCGATGTAGAGGTAGTCCTTCACGCCGAAATCGTCGACGTCCAGTTTCATTCCCGCCATCTCGAGGAGCCGATAGAGCGGGAACTGTACGATGACGGCGCCCGCGAGGACGTAGACCGCGAGGGTGTCGTTGGCGCCGGTAGCGACCATCGTCGAAACGAGGGCGGCGACGACACCGGAGAGACACGCGATCGCCGTGACCGTCACGCCCCGGATGTGCGCGGTCCGGCGCTCGGCCGTATCGGTTGCCATACGTACACTGTGCTATCCGTCGTCAAAAGCGGTTCGTTCCGGGGGCGTCGGTGAGGCCCGACGCTTCCGCCCAGGGGTGATAACACGGGACATACCTGCCAGGTTTGCCTCAACGTTTATACACGCAGCAGCCCTCTTTTTAGGTACCAATGGCCGAATCTGACGGGGAAACACTGTCCGACCTTCCGCCGAGCGCAAAGCTCGTGTACAAGGTCCTCGAGTACAACGGCGCGATGACACAGAAAGACATCGTCGAGGAGTCGATGCTCTCGGCGCGAACAGTTCGATACGCGCTCGAACGGCTCGAGGACATCGAGATCGTCTCCGAGGACGTCTACTTCGCCGACGCGAGACAGAACCTCTACGAACTCACGGAGACCGGGAAAACGGCGACTGAAGGGACGGCCGATGCGGCCGTCTCCGACGACTGATTCGGGCGGAGAGACGGATCGGCCTCATTTTCTGCTCGCATCGCCCCTGAACGACGGGTACGACTGCCGAGGGGCAGTCCCCTTTCGGGCCACGACCCGAGCGATCGCGGCCCTTCGGCCGTCCGATCTCGTCTCGGTCCGCTCGTCGTATCCGAGCACCGTCAGATCGAGCATCGAGCGAAGCAGTTCGTTGGCCGAAAAGCGGTAGCGATCGCCGCTCGGGCCGCTTTCGACCGGGTCGGTCGTTCGGAGATGGTGTTCGACGTAGAGCACGCCGCCGTCGGCCAGCGCCTCCTTGATATCCGGAAAGCGATCGACGGCGCGATAGAAGCTGATCGTCACCAGATCGTACACGTCGGTCGGGAACTCGTAGCTCGGGATGTCGGTCTGGATCAGTTCCAGCCGGTCGTCGGCGTTCCGTTCGGCCGCCCGTTTACGGGTGATCTCGAGGCCCGCTCGCGACCCATCGAGCGCGTCGACCCGATAGCCGCGATCGGCGAGAAACACCGCGTTCCGGCCGGTTCCGGCCGCGATGTCGAGGGCCCTGCCGGTCGAAAGGGAGTCGACGTACCGACGTAACATCGCCGACGGCTCCGGTTCCCGCGGATACTGTCCCGATCGAAACCGCTCGTCCCAGTCGGTCATAGCGACCCTACAGCCGGCGGGCTGTTGAATACACGGTCTCGAAACGGTGGCTCGGGATGGGCCCTCGTCACAAGGGGCTCGGAGGGGGTAACTCTCGTCACCGCCACCGACGGGTGTTCTCGCTCGAAAAACAAGAACCTGCGGTTATCGGGGGAGCGGACGTTCGGACGGAACGTGCTTCGACGAGATGAACCCAACTAGTAAGGTATCGGTCCGGATACCGCTCCGGATCGCCGGACGATCGTCGCCTCAGGCCGCCCGACGCTCTTTCGCCTTCGGACGGAGCTTCTTGTAGCCGCATTTCCGACAGCTGTCGGCGCGTTTGGGGTTCCGGGCGTTACAGCGCATACAGATCATCTTGTCGAGGATGCGATCCTCCGCTTTCTCGAAGCTGGCCATACACGTCGCGAGACGGTCCGAGCGGATAAACCTAACCGTTCGAGACCACTCGGTGTCACGTCCGAGACACCGCGCGACGAACAAAGCCTTTAGTGTGGACCGTCTACGGCCGACAAATGGTACTCGACGACCTGGGCAGTTCCCTCCGGGGAACGCTCGACAAACTACAGGGCAAGACGACCCTCTCGGAGGACGACGTCGAGGAGATCGTCAAGGAGATCCAGCGTTCGCTCCTCTCGGCCGACGTCGACGTCTCGCTCGTGATGGAGCTGTCGGATTCGATCAGAGGACGGGCTCTCGAGGAGGAGCCACCGGCCGGGACGACCGCCCGCGATCACGTTCTCAAGATCGTCTACGAGGAGATGGTCGAACTCGTCGGCGAGTCGACCGACCTCCCGCTCGAAGAACAGACGATCATGCTCGCCGGCCTGCAGGGGTCGGGGAAGACGACGAGCGCCGCGAAGATGGCGTGGTGGTTCTCCAAGAAGGGGCTCCGCCCCGCCGTGATTCAGACCGATACGTTCCGTCCCGGCGCCTACGAGCAGGCGAAGGAGATGTGCGAACGAGCGGAGGTCGATTTCTACGGCGATCCGGACAACGAGGACCCGGTCGACATCGCCCGGAAGGGCCTGGAAGCGACCGAGGACGCCGACGTCCACATCGTCGACACCGCCGGACGACACGCGCTCGAGGGCGAGTTGATCGACGAGCTCGAGGAGATCGAGGCCGCCGTCGAGCCCGACCGGAACCTGCTCGTGCTCGACGCCGCGATTGGACAGGGAGCCAAAGAGCAGGCCGAACGGTTCCACGGCTCGGTCGGCATCGACGGCGTCATGATCACGAAACTCGACGGGACGGCGAAGGGTGGCGGTGCGCTGGCGGCGGTCGATCAGACCGGCTCCTCGATCGCCTTCCTCGGGACCGGCGAGGAGGTCGGCGACATCGAGCGCTTCGAGGCGTCGGGGTTCATCTCCCGACTGCTGGGGATGGGCGATCTCAAACAGCTCTCCGAGCGCGTCGAGCGCGCGATGGCCGAAACACAGGCCGAGGAGGACTGGGACCCCGAGGACCTGATGAAAGGGGAGTTCACCCTGAAGGACATGCGCAACCAGATGAACGCGATGAACCGGATGGGCCCGCTCGATCAGGTCTTGGATATGATCCCCGGTCTCGGCGGCGGGATCAAAGACCAGCTACCGGACGACGCGATGGACATGACCCAAGACCGGCTCCGGGATTTCGAGGTGATCATGGACTCGATGACCGAACTCGAACTCGAGAACCCGCGCGCGATCGGTCAGAGTCAGATCGAGCGCATCGCCCGTGGGTCGGGCAAAGACGAGGAGACGGTCCGCGAGCTGCTCGAACAGCACAAGATGATGTCCCGGATGATGAAGCAGTTCCAGGGGATGGGCGACGGCGACATGCAGCGGATGATGAAACAGATGCAGCAAGGCGGTGGTGGTGGCGGCGGGCTCGGCGGTATGGGGCCGTTCGGCGACTGAATCCGATGGGAAACTCCACAACGGTTATCAGATCACCCCGAGAAGCGGGAGGTGTTGATGCCTGACGAGAACGCGACGGTACTGCTCGTCGACGACGAGCAGGAGCTCGTCGAGATCTACGAGATGTGGTTCGAGGGGGCATACACGACTAGGACCGCCTACGGTGGACGTCAGGCGCTCGAGGCGTTCGACGAGGACGTCGATGTCGTCCTGCTCGATCGCCGGATGCCGGGGATGTCCGGCGACGAGGTGCTCGAAGGGCTCCGGGAGAGCGGCCACGACTGTCCGGTCGTGATGGTCACCGCGGTCGAGCCGGATCAAGGGATCGTCGAGTTACCGTTCGACGGGTACGTCGTCAAACCGGCCGACAGGACGGAACTGCTCGAGGTCGTCGAACGCACACTCGAAAGAGCGGAAGACGAGACCGCGAACGACGTGCTCGACGCGCTCGGGGACAAAAAGACACGGCAGTGTTATCGGGTGCTCAACGGGGCCGAGCGGAGCGCCCGCGAAATCGCCGAACGGACCGGATACTCGTTGCCGACCATCTATCGGCGGCTCAACGCCCTCACGCAAGCCGGGCTCATCGAGAGCCGGACACAGATCGATCCCGGCGGCGACCACTACGAGACGTTCACGACGGTCGTCGATCGGATCACGGTCGACCTCGATGGGTTCCGGATCGAACGCGAATCCGCGGACGGGTAACGCAGGCATGAATAAAACGGAGACGGTTACGGGACCATGCTGTATACGTCCCCTATACTGAGCACGGTTCGTATTTCTGTGTATTTCAACAGAGTCGAATGAAAAAACGGACCGCCTCAGTCGTCCGCGGGCGACGGTGAGGCGTCCATATCCGGATCCTCGGCGTAAGGGTACCACGTCATCTTCGTGTTGCCGAGGTAGGGGTCCTCATACGAGGTCTCCTCGGGTTCGGCGAGCCCCGTCAGTTCGTCCTCTTCGTGTCGGGCGATGAACTCGCGGAACGATTCCCCCTGATTTCGCTCGTCCTCGTAGATTCTGAGCAGGTTTCCGATGTAGCCGGGGACCTCGTCGGCGGCGACGCGCATCTCGACCCAGTCGGCGAACTGGGGGTTCTCGCCCAGTCCGCCGCCGAGCCCGATGTCGAACGCCTCGACGGGTTCGCCGTCCTTGCGTGTCTTCATGCCGCGCAGGGAGATATCGGCGATCTGGGGCTGTGCACAGGAAGCGGTACAGCCCGACAGGTGGATGTGGAAATCCGAGACCCCGTCAGGGACCTCGACGTTGTCCTTCAGCCAGCGGGCGTATCGGACCATCCGGTTTTTCGTTTCGACGATCGACAGCGAGCAGTACTCGGTGCCGGTACAGGCGATCGAGCCGCGGAGGAACGGATGCGGATCGGGCTGGTAATACTCCAGGAGATCCTCCGAGAGGAACGCCTCGAGGTCCGCCTCGTCGATGTCGGCGACGATGATGTTCTGTCGCTGCGTGAGCCCGATCAACTCCGACCCGTACGCCTCGGCGAGGTCGGCGAGTTCGATGACGTCCTCGGCGCCCATCCGGCCGACGAGAACCGACAGACCGACGAAGTAGTTGCCGTCGTTTTGCTCGTGGACGCCGACGTAATCGCCGATCTCGTCCGATCGCCCGGAGTTGTACGTGTACTGATCGCGGAGCCCCTCGCCGGCCGAGCGGAGCTCGAAGTCGACGTAGTCCTCCTGGAGGACGCGTCGGAGCTTTTCGGGGCCCCACTCGTCGACGAGGAACTTGATCCGGGCGCTGAAGCGGTCCTCGCGGTCGCCGTGATCGCGGAACAGCGCGGAGATTCCGCCGGCCACGTCGGCGACCTCGTCTTCGGTGACGAAGACGTCGATATCGCGGGCGAATCGGGGCTCCTTGCGGGCGAGTCCGCCGCCGACGGTGACGTTGAACCCCTTCGTCTTCTCGCTGTTATCAGAATTCTTTGAATCCTGATTGCTCGACGAGCTTTGCTCGTCGATGTCGATCTCCTTGGTCGCCGGTTCGAAGCCGAGATCGTTGATTTCGGCCTGACCGGAACCGCGCGTGTCGCCCGTGACTGCGACCTTCCACTTCCGGGGGAGATTCGAGTGCTCGTCGTTGCCCTTGAACGTCCCGTGGAGCTCCTGGATGACGGGCCAGGCATCTATGTGCTCTTTTTTGTCCCGACCGGCGACCGGCGAGCCGACGATGTTGCGCCAGGAGTCGCCGCACGCCTGGATCGTCGAGAGCCCGTTCGATTCGAGTTTCTCGAAGATGTCGGGGATGTCCTGAAGCTGGATCCAGTGCAGTTGGATCGACTGTCGGGTCGTCCAGTCACAGTAGGCGCCGCCGAACTCGGGGTTATCGACGGGGCCGCGGGCGTACTCGTCGGCGACCTCGCCGATGACGCGGAGCTGATCGGGCGTCAGCCGACCGTTCGGTGTCCCGATCCGCATCATGAAGTAGCTCTCTTGGCCCTTCCGCTGGTGGTACAGCCCCCACCATTTGAACCGTTCGAACCACGCGTCGCGTTCGTCTTCCGGGATGGAGCTCCACCCCTGTTCGGCGAACTGATAGAGATGCTCACGGATCTCCGTCCCGTAGAGCTCGTCTTTCCAACCTTCGACCTTGCTCGGCATACACCCATTCAGTATCTCCGAATATATACCGCCGCCCGTGGCGTCAATCCTCCCCGCGGCTCGTCTTTACCGGAGAATAATGCCGGTTATGTGCTCGGCGATGCGAGACGTCGTCGACGATCCGGGATATGGACGCTTCCGGGCTCGACGCCGAGGAATTCCCCCGTTTCCGGATCGCTCACGCGACCGAGCGTCAGCCAGCCGGTGACGCCGCTTTCGCCACACTCGATACACTGGCCGGCGATCCGACCGTCGATGGTCGGGGGGTCGACACCGATCTCGACGAACCCCTCGGCGAGGAAGTCGGCCATCTCACACGAACAGAAATCGTGGCGCGCAAGCCACCAGAGGTCGCTTACGTTGATCTGACGGGCGTCGTTGACGCTCAACCACGCGCCGTCGTCAAGCTGGTGTATCGAGGTGGGCATATCCGAACGGAGTACCTCCGGAGCGGTAAGGCCGTCGGCATCGACACCGATTACCGGGTGACCGGAAATCCTGTGACGGACGCTTTTGGAGAAATACGGTTACTGCGGCCGAACCGGTTCGATAACAACCGTCGAAGATAGAGGCAGTACCGTCCGGAAGGAACGATTGCTGGTAGTGTTTACGGGTGCAGCGTCGCTTAAGACAGTCTGTCGCGTACGGAGACGTGATGACAGACAGACGGCGGGAGGCCGAACGTCAGCACACCTCGGCTGACGTCGCTCCCGAACTGTACGACGAGGAGGAGTTACGATGACGCAGACCACGCACGCCGAGGAGGAGCCAGTCGATACGAGCCACCTGGACGGCGTCGAGGACGGCTGCGGTTGTACCGAGATCTGGGAGCACCTCTCCGACGAGCGCGACGAGGAGTAGGCGCCGACGCCGTGGCGGGACGTTTTTGACCCCGGTTGCCGTACCACGCCGATATGGACAAAAAACCGGACGAGAAACCACCAGCCGACCGGAGGTCGCCGGTGGGCGAGCCGGTCATTCGCCGCGATCCACAGGTCGCCGGCGAAAAGGCGGTCCGGTTCGATCCCGACGACCCCGAGAGCCTCGAGGAAGCCGCCGACACCGTTCGGCGGTTCGCCTCGAACACCGCGGGCAGCGAGGACAACGTCTACATGCTCCGTGGAGCGGCGGCCTGTGCCGCGCTCGTTCGTGGGACCGGTTCCTACAAGACGGCGGCCGAGCGCGCCGGCGGCGAGGCGACCGTCTCCTTCATCCGGAAGTGGGCCCGCGTTCACGATCTCCCGCGCTCGGTCCGTCGGCACGTCGCGTTGGGCGAGATCGCACCGACCGCCGCGAAACACATCGCCCGGGTCTCGGGGGAGTCCCGCTTTCTGCTCGCGTGGGCGGCGCTCGATCACGATCTGACTGTCCGAGAGATCAGATCGATCGCATCGCGCGTCAACGAGGGAACGAGCGTCGAGGAGGCGTTGCGGGCGGAAGGGATCGATCTGGGGCTGTTGACAGTGTCGCTGCCGTCGGAGACGTACAGAGAGCTCCGCCGTCACGCCGCCTTAGAGGAGACAGATCCAGACGAGATCATCGACCGCGCGCTGCGGGAGTATCTCTAATCGAAAGAGTTTATCACCGGCCGTGGTAAGCTATCATCGAGGGCCGATAGCTCAGTCCGGCAGAGCGTCTGGCTTTTAACCAGACGGTCGGGGGTTCAACTCCCTCTCGGCCCGCTTTTGTGACGAACAAATCTGAGGAGCAAAGCGGTCCAGGAGTTGAACCCTGCCAGAGACAGCCCGCACAGCGCAGCGAGCAGGAATCTCTGGCTCCGGTTCAACTCCCTCTCGGCCCGCTTTTGTGAGGAGCAACCGCCGAGCACCTCGTGTGCTCGGCACCGACACGACGGAAACGGGTTGACGAGGAGTGAGAACGGACCGCATCGGATGAACAATGATTTAAGTCGGCTCCGCTCCCGTGGTTTCCCATGAACTACGATCTCGCGATCGAGAACGCCCCGGCGACGATCCCGGGTGGAACCGGTATTCTGCTCATTCACCCGAGTACCGGCGAGACGGACCGGATCGACACCGACTTCCTGAAGACGGACACCGACCGGATACTCGTCATCTCGACGCGGACGACCGCCCGCGAGGTCCAACAGAAACTGGAGTATTACGACGTCGACGAGGAAAAGGCCGACATCCTCGATACGCTGTCGGTCGAACGGGGGTACTCGCGGCGCTCGTCGGAACACGTCCACTACGTCTCGGCGCCGGACGATCTGGAGGGGATCACGGAGACGACACGGAAGTTCCTCACCGAACACGAGGGAAAGCGTCGGATCAGTCTCGACTCGGTGACGGAGCTCGCCTACTACGCCGACGAGGAGCGGGCACTCGAGACCGTCAAAGAGCTGCTTGAACTGCTCGAAGAACACGACGCAGTCGGGCTGTTTCACCTCTCGGAGGAGGTCCACGACGCGGCCGACGTGGAGGCGTTCAAGGCTCTCTTCGACGGAATCGTGTACCTCGACGCCGACGGACACGTCGAAACCGATTTTTAAGCGACGGGACGGTCGGGAACGGTTGATCTGTGGACGGAAAAGAAACTGCCAGAGCGAACCCGCCGATCAGTAGAACTCTCGGACGAGATCCATCGCGTCTTCGGGTGCGCCGTCCGGGATGTCCGTCATCGGCTCCTCGACGCCCTCGCGTTTCTCGTAGCCGACCGAGTTCTCGTTCTGATAGATGACGCCCTGATACTCCTTGCTTCGGTCGAGGATGAGCTCCTTGGCCGCGTCGTAATCGGTCCGGTCGTGGTCGAATTCCTCGTCGCCGACGTCGACGATCGTATCCCGGAAGTAATCGTACGTGTCGACGTCGTTGAACGTCACACACGGCGAGTAGACGTTCACGAAGCCGAAGCCGTCGTGCTCGATCGCCTCCTGGACGATCTCGGCGTGTCGCTGAGAGTCCGACGAAAAGGACTGTGCGATGAACGTCCCGCCCGACGCGAGCGCCAGCGCCAGCGGGTTGATCGGCTGCTGGTTGGTTCCGTCCGGCGAGGTCGAGGTCTCGAAGTCCTCACGCGAGGTCGGCGAGAACTGTCCCTTCGTCAGCCCGTAGATCCGGTTGTCCATGACGATATAGCTCATGTCGACGTTCCGCCGGACCGCGTGGACGAAGTGACCCGCCCCGATCGAGTACCCGTCGCCGTCGCCGCCCGCGACCATCACTTCGAGTTCGGGGTTGGCGATCTTCACGCCGGTCCCGACCGGCAGAGCGCGACCGTGGACGCCGTGCAGCGCGTAGCTGTGCATGTACGTCCCGATCTTGCCGGAACAGCCGATGCCGGCGACGACGAACGTGTTGTCGGGATCGTTGCCGGTCTCGGCGAGCGCTTTCATCATGCCGTTCATCGTCCCGAAGTCGCCGCAGCCGGGACACCACGTCGGTTGCTTGTCGGATTTGAAATCGGTGAATCGAACGTTGGAGCTCATGCTTCCACCTCCGTCTGTTCGCCGAGAGTGGATTTGACCTCCTCGGCGAGTTCGTCCGCCTTGAATCGGACGCCGTTGTACTTGTTGATTCGTTTCACGCGGGTGAGTGCGTCGTGTTCGACGAGGTCGGCGAACTGGCCGGTCGCGTTACACTCGACGACGATCGTCTCCTCGGCCGCCTCCATCGCCTCGGTGAGATCGGGCCGTGGGAAGATGTAGGGAACCGAGAGGAACCGAACGTCGATACCGTCCTCGGCGAGCAGTTCTATCGCTTCTCGGATCGCCCCCTCGTTCGAGCCCCACGAGACGACGAGCGCGTCGGCGTCCTGTTCGCCGAACTCCCGGTAGCTCCAGTCTTCGCTTTCTCGGGCGGTGTCGACCTTTTGTTCGCGTTTATCGACCTGTTTGATCCGCATGTCCGTGTCCTCGGTTCGACGGCCCAACTCGTCGTGTTCGAGCCCGGTCGACATGTGTGCGCCACCGCTCGTTCCAGGGAACGATCGGGGGCTGACTCCGTCGTCGGTGAGGGCGTGTGGCTTGAACTGGCCCTTCTCGTTTTGCCACTCCTCGATGTCGTCCTCGTCGACGACCTTGCCGCGGTCGATCTCGACGGCGTCCATATCGAACTCCTCGGGAGGGAACGTCTGTTCGGTGACCGCAAGCGCGAGATCCCCAGTGAGATACACCGGCGTCTGATATTTTTCGGCGAGGTTGAACGCCTCGATCGTCTTGTGGAAACACTCGGCGATGTTCGTCGGCGCGACGACGAACCTCGGGATCTCGCCGTGGCCGCCGTAGAGCATCTGGTTGAGATCGCCCTGCTCCTGTTTGGTCGGCATTCCCGTCGAGGGACCCGAACGCATGACGTTACAGATAACCAGCGGCGTTTCGGAGGTGGCAACGAGACCGAACGTCTCAGTCATCAGGTCGATTCCGGGACCGGACGTTGCCGTCATCGAGCGCGCGCCGGCTCGGGCCGCGCCGAGCGCCATGTTGATCGCCGAGAGCTCGTCCTCGGCCTGAACGACGATCCCGCCGTAGTTCTCGATTCGACCCTTCAGATACTCCATCACGTCCGTCGCGGGCGTGATGGGATACCCCGAGTAGAACCGACAGCCGGCGACCAGGGCCCCCATTCCGATCGCCTCGTCACCGTTCAGGAGGACGTAGTCGTTGTCGGTCGTCTCGAGATCGTACGGCGTCGAGAGATCGTACTCCTCCTCGACGTACTCGGCGCCGAGGCGCGCGGCCTTTTTGTTGTTCTCGACGATCGCTTCGCCTTTGTTGCCGAAGCGTTTCTCGAGGGACTCATCGAGGTATTCGATGTCGAACCCCGAAACCGAACACGCCGCACCGAGCGCGACGATGTTCCGCATAATAGCGCCGCCGGCGTCCTCCGCGAGTCGTTTCAGTGGAACGTCGAGACCGGTCGTTCCACCGGGGGCCTCGAAGTCAGACATCATCGACCGTTCACCGTCGTAAATGACGATAGAACCGTCGTGAAGCTCGTCGAGGTTCTCCTCGACGGTCCGCTGTGTGAGTGCGATCAGAATATCGAGTCTATCAACGACGCTCTCGACACGGTCGACCGACGTCCGTACCTTGTATGCGGTGTATCCGCCACGTATTCGCGACGCGAAGTCCTTCGAGGTAAAGACGTGGCGCCCCGCACGGGAGAGCGCCTGGGCGAAGATCTTCCCGGTTGAGTCGATCCCGTCGCCGGCTTCTCCACCGACGGCCCAGTTTAGGTCCTCTGGCATGCTACATCGGGATTCTGCACGACGGACGTTAAGCCTTCTGAATACTGCCGCATATGGCCCTGTTTCGGCTATAGAGCCGATCTGAATCCATTTGAGCGCGGGAACGGATTGAAAATATGGATCTCACGGCTACCGGCTTCGAAAGCGCCTTGCCGTCGGAGCGGTCCATACGGGGTATGGATCCCCTCGAGACGACCGTCGTCGGAGTTCGTGAGATAGGCACTGATGCCGTCGCGATCGATGTGGCGACTCCGCCGGCGTTCAGCGCGCTTCCCGGACAGTTCGTCAAGCTCTCGACGACGATCGACGGTGAGTCGGTTGGCCGGTTTTATACGGTCTCGTCGCCTGACACTGACGGGACGTTCGAGCTCACGATCAGCTACGATCCCGAGGAGGGCGGGACGTTCAGCGAGTACCTGCTCTCGCTCGAGGCGGACGATACGATCACGATCACCGGACCGTTCGGAGCGGACCACTACGACAACGAAGCTCGCGTCGTCGTGCTCGCCGGCGGACCGGGGATCGGCCCGGCCGTCGCGATCGCCGAACGTGCGCTGTCCGACGGCGGAACGGCGGCGATCGTCTATCGAGACGACGAACCGCTTCACGAAGACCGGCTCGCCGCGCTCGCGACGGCCGGTGCCGACGTGTTCGTTCTCACGGAAGGGACGGCGCTCACCGCTGCGGTCTCGGAGGCGATCACGGCCGCACCCGACGAACAGGTGTTCGTATACGGGTTCAGCGACTTCCTCTCGGAAGCCGAAGCGGCGATCGAGGCGGCCGGTGGAGATACGGACGGGCTGAAAGCGGAGAACTTCGGCTGATCGGGGCCGAGCCGAGATCGGCTCATCGAGCAGTCGCCCGATAGTTTATATATTAAAACGGGGCCAGCGGCCCTATGCGCTGAAAACAGGTCGCGATCCGCCGAGGCCGGAGCGTGGCACACGGGTCGCGGAAAGGGGCGTGCCGCCTGTTCGATAACTTACCGGGGAGACACGAGAGCACTCCGTAAGCGAGAACCTCGAACCCCACCGTCCGATCAGTGCTCGACGAACTCGATCAACACGCCGCCGGTCGAGGCGGGGTGTAAGAACGCGACCTGATGGCCCCACGCACCCCGCCGTGGCTCGGAGTCAATACAGTCGACGCCGACTTCCTGGGCGGTCTCGATCGCACCCACGATGTCGTCGGTCTCGAGAGCGATATGGTGAAGGCCGTCCCCGTGTTTATCGAGATACCGGGCGATCGTTCCTTCGTCCTGCGGTTCGAGGAGTTCGAAGTAGCCGTTTTCGAGTTCGAGAAAGATGACTTTCAGCTCCTCGAAGCGTTCCTCGTGGACGATCGAACAGCCGAGCAGGTCCTCATACAGGAACGCCAGTCCCTCGGCGTCGTCGGTTGCGACACCCGCGTGATCGAATCGCATACCGTCGGTTCGGTAGCTGACGTTAAAAACGCCCTGAAAGAGGAGCATCGCCGCCGGGACGGGGAGCGTCGATCGGCCGCTCAGCCGTGGTACTCGCCGAACACGTCGCGGAGCGCGTTACAGATCTCGCCGGTCGTCGCATAGAGCTTCACCGCGTCGATGATGTACGGCATGACGTTCCGGTCGCTTTCGGCGGCGTCTTTCAGGGCGGCGAGGGCGTCCTCGACGGCTTCGTTGTCTCGATTCTCCCGTATTTCGTCGACCCGTTCGCGCTGTTTCCGCTGTTCTTCCTCGCTGACTTCCTCGATGTCCTCTTTGGGTTCCTCGTCGACCTCGAACTCGTTGACGCCGACGATGACCCGATCGCCGGTTTCGATCTCCCGCTGGCGTTCGAAGGCGACGTCCTGGATCTGGCGTTGGACCCACTGGTCCTCGACGGCCTGTTTCATCCCGCCGCGTTCGTCGACCTCCTCGAGGATTTCGAAGGCCTCGCTTTCGAGTTCGTCGGTGAGACTCTCGATGTAGTACGAGCCCGCCAGCGGATCGATCGTATCCGCCGCGCCGGATTCGTGCGCGAGGATCTGTTGGGTCCGAAGCGCCGTCCGGACCGACTTCTCGGTCGGCAGCGAGAGCGCCTCGTCCTTGCCGTTGGTATGGAGGCTCTGGGTACCACCCAGAACCGCAGCGAGCGCCTGGTACGCCACTCTCACGACGTTGTTCTCGACCTGTTGGGCCGTCAGCGTCGAACCGGCCGTTTGAGTGTGGAACTTCAGCTGTTTCGAGGCTTCCTTCTCGGCGTCGAAGCGGCTCTCCATGATCCGGTACCACATCCGCCGGGCGGCACGGAACTTCGCGACCTCCTCGAGGACGTTGTTGTGGGCGTTGAAAAAGAACGACAGCTGTGGGGCGAACTCGTCGACGTCGAGGCCGGCGTCGATCGCCGCTTCGACGTACTCGATCCCGTCGCCGAGCGTGAACGCGAGCTCTTGGGCGGCTGTCGAGCCCGCCTCTCGGATGTGGTATCCCGAGATCGAGATCGTATTGAAATTGGGAACCTCCTCCGCACAGAACTCGAAGATGTCGGTGATGATACGCATCGACGGCTCCGGCGGGAAGATGTATGTGTTCCGGGCCATGTACTCTTTGAGGATATCGTTCTGGATAGTACCGCGTAGCTCCTCCCGATCGGCACCTTGCTTGTCACCGACGGCGATATACATCGCCAATAGGACCGATGCGGGTGCGTTGATCGTCATCGAGGTGGAGATCTCATCGAGCGGGATACCATCGAAGACGGTCTCCATATCGTCCAAGGAGTCGATGGCGACGCCGCTTTTCCCGACTTCACCTTCAGCCATCACCGAATCGGAGTCATAGCCCATCTGCGTCGGCAGATCGAACGCCATCGAAAGCCCTGTCTGTCCCTCGTCCAGCAGGTAATTGAACCGCTCGTTCGTCTCCGCCGCAGTCCCCATCCCGGCGTACTGTCGCATGGTCCACATCCGACCCCGATACATCGTCGAGTAGACGCCGCGCGTGTACGGCGGTTCGCCGGGGTAGCCGAGATCGCCCTGGTAATCGAGATCGGCGACGTCGGCCGGCGTGTACAGCGGATCGACGTTCTGGCCACCGGTGTCGGTCGTGAACGTCTCTTTCCGTTCCCCGAAGCGCTCGACTGTCGGGCCGTACGTCTCTTCGCCCCATCGGTCGTGGCCGTCCCGGATCGCTTCGAGATCATCGGGGTCAAACATTACCGATAGATTCGGACGCGTCGGCTTAAGCGTTGGCGAGACGGATCGATCAGCGAACCGGAGGCCGAGATCGGTCGAGCCGATCAGACACCGTCAGCCGGGTTCGATTTCGCGTCCTTAGTTCCCTCGACAGTCTCCCTGACGGCGTCGACACCCTCGTCGTGAACGAGATCGCCGACGACGACGGTATCCGCGTTGCGACCCATTTCGTAGGCGGCGTCGTAATCACGAACGCCACCGCCGTAGAAGACGGCCGCCTCCTCGACTGCGTCCGCCGCCGCCCGGACGATCTCGGTATCGCCGAAGATTCCGGAATACTCGATATAGATGATCCGTTGCCCGAACAGCCGCTCGGCAACCTGAGTGTAGGCGGCGACCTCGTCGGCATCGAGATCGCAGTCCGCCTCGGTGTACGTCGCGACCGACGAGTCGGGGTTGAGCACGATATACGCCTCGGTGAACGTCGAGTCCCAGTCGATATTCTTGTCGAGTCTGGCCCATTCCTTGTGAGCACCGGTCACCCAGAACATGTCCCCGGCGTTGAGCACGACCGGGACGAGATAGCCGTCGAGCCCGTCGCGGTGGACGACCGCGCCGACGTTCGACGGTTCGATGTAGACTGGAATGTCGTACGCGGTCGTCGCCTCGACGACGCGGGCCATCTTCTCTTCGGTCATCCCGGTCGTTCCGCCGATCTCGAGCGCATCGGTTCCGGTCGCACAGACGTCCTCGAACGTCTCACCGTCCACGAGCGTCTTGTCGGGGTCGATTTTTACGATGTGGTCCCACTCTGCCCACGGCGCGGTCATACGCCTCCTGTGTCGGCGGGTAGCTAAAACCGCTTCGACATTCCCTGGTTGCGGTCAGTCGGCGGCGACACTCGCGTTCGCCTGTGCCTGCCACTCGCGGAGCCGGTCCTCCGAGACGCCCTGTATTTCGGCCGCAACCGTCTCTGTGTCGGCGCCGCGGAGGTCCTCGAGCGAATCGATGCCGGCCGCGGCGAGTTTCTCGACAGTCTTCGAACCGATCCCGTCTAGATCCTCGAGTCCGGAGGCCGTCTGTCGTTCCCTGTACTCGGCGTAGTTACAGATCGGGCAGCCCAACTCCCAGGGGTCCTCGTCGTCCTCGCCGTCGGTAACGAGCAGATGTGGGAGGTCGTGTTCCTGACAGACGTCCTCGGTCACCTCGATATCGCCACGTCTCGGCAAGGGGAGGGAGTACTCACACTCCGGATATCGGGTGCAGCCGACGAGACGCGAGCCGTTCCGGAGCCGTTTGATCGCAAGGTCGCCGCCCTCGCCACCGGCCGCCGAAGTGTCGCCACATTCGGGGCAGACACCGATGATCTCGTCGTCGGTCTCGTCCGCCTCGTCGGCTTTACACTGCGGACAGCCGTGGACGAACGTGCTTCGCCCGGCGAGCATCTTGACGTGTTTGAGATCGTGCTCCGAACAGGTCTCGTCGAGAACCGTCGGCTCGCCCTGGTTCGGCAAGGGGAGCGTGTACCGACAGTCCGGGAACCCGTCACAGCCGACGAAATACGATCCCTGCCGCGACCGCCGGACGAGCAGGCTCTCGCCGCAGTCGGGGCACGGACCGAGCGTCCGGTCGGCCTTCATCGACTCCCTGAGGTGTTCGCCGATCTCCGCTCTGGAGTCGTGAAGCTCCCCGAAGATCCGCTCGAGCATCGCGCGGGAATCGTCAGTTACCTCCTCGAGATCCTTCTCGCCGTCGACGATCGTCCGCATGTCGGCCTCGAGTTGAGCCGTCATCTCCTCGTCGACGATCCGGTCGGCGAACTTCTCGGCGGCCTCCACGACCGCGATCGCCAGCTTCGTCGGCCGCGGCGGGTCGCTCTCGATGTATCCGCGATCGTAGAGCTTCTGAAGCGTGTTGTGTCTGGTGGATTTCGTCCCGATTCCGAGATCGGACATCTCCTGGATGAGCCGGGACTGCCCGCGGCGACGCGGCGGCTGAGTCTGTTTGGCCTCGATCCGTGCGTCCTCGATATTCAGCACCTCACTCTCCTCGACGTCGGGGACGTAGTTCTCCGATGTCGAGCGGTACGGGTAGACTTCGTGATAGCCCGGGTCGACGAGCCGTTTGCCGTTGGCCTTCAACAGACAGCCGTTCGCGTCGGCGACGACCTTGAGGTGTTCCCATTCGGCGGGGTCGGCGACGGTCGCGAAGAAATGTCGAACGACGAGTTCGTACACCTCCCACTCGTCGTCGGAGAGGTCGTCGCGATCGGGGATCTCGCCCGTCGGATGGATCGGCGGGTGATCGGTCGTCTCCTCGTCGCCCTCGGTCGGCTCGATCTCGTCGGCGTCGAGAAGCGAGTCGGCGTCCTCGCCGAAGAGGTAGTGGTCGGTGAAGGCGCCGAGTAGCGTCTCGGGATCCAGATCGTCGGGGTAGACGGTGTTGTCAGTCCGCGGGTACGTGATGTATCCGGCGGTGTAGAGCTCCTCGGCGACGCTCATCGCCTTCTGCGCCGAGAGCCCGATTGAGCTCGCCGAGCTGATATACTGAGTGGTGTTGAACGGCTCCGGCGGGTCGTCGGTCCGGGTGCGCCGCCGGACCGATTCGACGATCGCCTCGCGGGCGCCCTGAAGCTGTTCGAACGCCTCGCTCGCGGCCGTCTCGTCCCAGACCCGTTCGTTTTCGGTGCCGTCCTCGCGGGTGAAATACTGGGCCTCGAAGGCGGTGTCGCCTTTCAGCAGGTCGGCGAAGAGCTCCCAGTAATCGTCGGGATCGAACGCTTGGATCTCCCGCTCCCGATCGACGATGAGCTTCAGCGTCGGTGACTGGACCCGGCCGACGGAGATGAAATCGTCCCCAAGTTGGCCCGCCGACAACGAGAGAAACCGGGTGAGTGCGGCGCCCCAGAGCAGATCGATTATCTGTCTGGCTTCGCCGGCCGCCGCGAGATCGAAATCGAGGTCGTCGGGGTTCTCGAACGCTTCCGTGACCTCGTTTTCCGTGATCGAGGAAAAGCGGACGCGGTCGATCGGGATGTCCGTCTCCTCGCGGATCAGCTCGTAGGCCTCCTTGCCGATCAGCTCGCCCTCCCGGTCGTAGTCGGTCGCGATGGTCGCCTCGTCGGCGCCTTTCGCCAGCTCCTTGAGCGTCCGGACGATGTTCTCCTGGGTCGGCGTTTTGACGATCTCGGCGTCGACGAGTTCGACGGGCTGGACGTCCCGCCAGTCGGCGTACTCGGCGGGAAAGTCGACGCCGACGACGTGACCGGAGAGCCCCACACACCGCTTGTCCCCCCAGCGGTACACGTTGACGCCGTTGCGTCGTTCCGTGGACGCGCTGTCCCCGGAGAGGATCTCGGCGATCCGCCGTGCAGCGTTGTCCTTTTCGGTGACGATGAGTTCCACGTTGCTGCTGAGTAAGCCGACTCCGTTTGTTAACCTTTCGTCGGCACTGTTTCGTGAGCCCCGTAGTAGCGGACGCGCCCGCCGGCGAGTCCGCGAGCCCCGAGTCGATCACAGACGGTCGAGACCGGTCAGCTACCGACTATCGAGCCGCTCGCGGAGGAGTTCGTTGACCGTCCCCGGGTCGGCGCTTCCCTGCGTTTTCGCCATCACCTGTCCGACGAGGAAGTTGAGCGCGCCGTCCTCGCCCGTATCGTAGTCTTCGACCGCGTCGGGGTTTTCGTCGATGGCCTCGTCGACCGCCGTCGCGACGGCGTCCTCGCCGGTCTTGCCGAGACCCTCGCTCTCGACGATCTCCTCGGGGGTGAGACCGTCGTCGAGCATCCGTCGGAGGACGATCTCCTCGGCGTTTTTGACCGTGATCTCGTCGTCATCGACCAACTCGACGAGTCGCGTGAACTCCTCGAGACGATCGGCGACGTCCGTGATCGTCATGTCACGGTAGTTGAGTTCGCCGAGGAGGTTGTCGGCGACCCACGTCGCCGCCGTATCGGGATCGAACGAGCCGGCGATCCGTTCGTAGAAGTCGGCGACCTGTTTCGTCGAGGTGAGCTTCGCGGCCGATTCGGAATCGAGGCCGTACTCCTCGCGGAACCGTTCGCGGCGGGCGTCGGGCAGTTCGGGGATCTCGATCTGTTCCTTCCAGTCGGCGACACGGAGCGGCGGGAGGTCGGCCTCCCGGAAGTACCGGTAATCCTTCTCTTCTTCCTTCGAGCGCATCGAAACGGTGATCCCGCGGGACTCGTCCCAGTGGCGAGTCTCCTGTTCGACCTCCCGGCCGCGTTCGACGGCGTTTTTCTGCCTCGTCTCCTCGTAGGCGAGTGCCTTCTCAGCGCCCTTGTGACTGGAGATGTTCTTCACCTCGGTCCGGTTTGCCGACGCCAGCGTCGCCTCGTCGATCCCCTCGCCGTCGGCGCCCTCGACGATCGAGAGGTTCGCATCGACCCGCAGGCTGCCGTTTCTGGTGACGTCGAAGACGCCGAGATACTCCAGCACCTCGGTGAGCTTCGCGAGGAAGGCCCGTGCTTCGGCGGCGCTCCGAAAGTCGGGAGCGGTGACGATCTCCATCAGCGGCGTCCCGGCGCGGTTGTAATCGACGAGCGTGTACTCGGCGGTATCGATCGAGCCGCCGGCGTGTGAGAGACTTCCCGGGTCCTCCTCGAGGTGAGCGCGTTCGATCCCGACGCTTCGGCGCTCGCCGTCGACACTGAACGCCAGTTCGCCGCCGTCACAGATCGGGGCGTCGTACTGGGTGATCTGGAAGTTCTTCGGCAGATCGGGGTAGTAGTAGTTCTTGCGGTGAAACCGGGTCTGTTCGGGGATCTCGGAGCCGAGCGCCTTTCCGATCTTGACGGCGGCCTCGACGGCCCCCTCGTTGAGCACCGGCAAGGCGCCGGGCAGGCCGAGACAGACGGGACAGGTACGGGTGTTCGGCGCCTCCTCGTCGGCGGCGTCGGTCGAACAGCCACAGAAGATCTTGCTCGCGGTTTCGAGCTGAACGTGGACCTCGAGCCCGATGACGGCCGTGAGATCCCGTTGCTCGGTGGTCTGTGCGGTCATTACGTTCCTCTTTTCGTGCGGACGCTTTAGCCTAACGACAGCACGCGGACGGGCGAAGATGGCGACCGTCCCTGCGGGTGGCGTTGAAGGGCCTCCAGTCCGTATCGACGGTATGGAGCGCCGAACGTATCTTTCGACAGTCGGTCTGGCCGTGGCCGGCTCCCTCGCCGGCTGTGCCGAAAGCGACCCCGGTGATGACGGGTCGGACGGAGACGAGGGGACGGCGTTCAGCATCGAAACCGTGACCGAAAGCGTCGAACAGCCGTGGGGATTTGCCTTCCTCCCGGAGACGTCCCGACTGCTCGTTACCGAGCGTGATCCGGGTCGACTGTCGCTCGTCGATCTGGAAAGCGGCGAAACGGAAGCGATCGACGGGACGCCGACGGTGGATCCGTCGGGACAGGGCGGACTCCTCGACGTGGCTCTCCATCCCGATTTCCCAGCTGAATCGTGGGTGTATCTGACGTACTCGGCGTCGAACGGGGGCGGGGAGACGACGACCCACCTCGGCAGGGGACGGTTCGAGGACGGCTCGATGGAGCTTTCGGCGTTCGAGGAGCTTCACGCGGCCGATCCGTTCGTCGACTCGGACGGCCACTACGGCTCTCGGGTGGTCTTCGGCGACGACGGGCGAGTCTATCTGACGGTCGGGGACAGGCAGTTCAAGGATTTCGGCCCCGAGCACGTCTCACAGGACACGACGAACGAGCTCGGCGCCACACTTCGGCTCGAGCCGGACGGTTCGATCCCCGATGACAACCCGTTTGTCGGGGACTCGGACGTCTTCGATTCGATCTTCAGCTACGGCCACCGCAACGCACAGGGGATGACCGTCCACCCCGAGACGGGCGAACTCTGGCAGAGCGAACACGGCGAACAGGACGGCGACGAGATCAACGTCGTCGAAGCGGGTGCCAACTACGGATGGCCGGTCACACATTACGGGTGTACGTACGGCGGCGGCGAGCCGATCGGCGAACAGCCCCACGAACGGGACGACGTGGTCGATCCCGTATATTACTGGGAGTGCAACAGCGGCGGCTTCCCGCCGTCCGGAGCGACGTTTTATAACGGCGACGCGTTCCCGGCGTGGCGCGGCGACCTGTTCGTCGGCAACCTGGCAGGGCAGTATCTCGGCCGGTTTTCCGTCGACGGGCGGGACGTCGAGGAGCTCGATCCGTTACTCGAAGGGTACGGATGGCGCGTCAGGGCCATCGAGGAAGAACCCGAGACCGGTCATCTCTACGTGGCCGTCGACGGGGGGTCGGGTCCACTCGTCCGGCTCGTCCCCGAATGAACACGACTCCGAGGTCGTATCGATCTCACACGCTAACGACAGGACAGGACGTATCAGACGCAATGGGAATGTCTGACGCACATTTATACGTCCGGGGGGAGGAAACGGATGTATGTCCGGAAACCGAGTCGAGGAGCTCGAAGCCAAGGTCCGCGAACTCGAGGCGACGATACAGGGACTGACGGACGAGCTCGTCGAGACGAAAGAGCGGCTGGGGGCCATCGAGGACGAGACGGGTATCGAACCGGACGTCCTCGAAGGGCGAGGGTCGGACCGGAGCCGACCGGCCGAAACGGAACCGTCGGTTGACGCCGAAACGACGACGGAGGAGGAAACGACGGCGGAGTCCGAGGGGGAGGAGACCGCGGACTCCGAATCCGGCGACGATATCATCGTCGCCTGACCCGACGTCATGCATATCAAAGAACTCGTCCTCGATAACTTCAAGAGCTTCGGCCGTAAGACACGGATTCCCTTATACGAGGATTTCACTACCATAAGCGGCCCGAACGGCTCCGGGAAATCGAACATCATCGACTCGGTGCTGTTCGCGCTCGGGTTGGCCCGTACCTCCGGCATCCGAGCGGAGAAGCTGACCGACCTCATCTACAATCCCGGTCACGAGGACGAGGCGAACGACTTTTCGGGCGAACGGGAGGCCTCCGTCGAGGTGATCCTCGACAACAGCGACGGGACGCTCACGCGCCAGCAGGTCGTCTCGGCGGCTGGGACCGAAAAGATCGGCGACATCGAGGATATCTCGGTGCGTCGCCGAGTCAAACAGACCGACGAGGACACTTACTACTCGTATTATTATCTCAACGGTCGGTCGGTGAACCTCTCGGATATCCAGGATCTGCTCTCGCAGGCGGGCGTGACGCCCGAAGGGTACAACGTCGTGATGCAGGGCGACGTGACCGAGATCATCACCATGACGCCCGGATCGCGCCGGACGATCATCGACGAGATCGCCGGCGTCGCACAGTTCGACGCGAAAAAGGAGGACGCCTTCGAGGAACTCGAGACGGTCCAAGAGCGGGTCGACGAAGCCGAACTCCGGATCGAGGAGAAGGAGGGGCGGCTGGACCGACTGGAGGACGAACGCGAGACGGCGCTCGAGTACAAGGACCTGAAGGCCGAAAAGGAGGAGTACGAGGGCTATCTGAAGGCGGCCGAACTCGAGGACAAACGCGAAGAACTGGGAGACGTCCGCGAGGAGATCGAAACGAAGGCGGAGCGACTCTCGGAGCTCCAGCGGGAACTCGACGAGCGACAGGGTCGGGTGACCCGTCTCGAGGAGGATCTCGCCGATCTCAACGCCGAGATCGAACGCAAAGGCGAGGACGAACAGCTCGCGATCAAACGCGAGATCGAGGAGACGAAAGGCGAGATCGCTCGCCTCGAAGACCGGATCGGGACGGAAAACGAGCGCATCGAGGACGCGGAGGGGAAACGCCGCCAGGCGTTCGTTCAGATCGACCGCAAACAGGAGACGATCGACGACCTCGAGGCCGACATCCGCAACCTGAAGGTCGAAAAGTCCTCGTTGAAAGCCGACGTCAAGGAGAAAGAAGCCGAACTCGAGGAGGTCGAACGGGAGATCGAGTCGATCGACAGCGAGTACGAGGCGACCCGGGACGCCCTAGAGGAGCGCCGAGAGCGACTCCAGGAACTGAAAGACGAACGAAACGAACTCCAGCGCGAGCAAGATCGGCTCCTCGATGAGTCCCGTCGGCGGACGAAGGCCGAACGCGAAAAACGGGAGGCGATCGAATCGGCCGAATCCGAACTCCCCGAACTCGACGCCGAGCTGTCGGATCTCCGGAACGAACTCGAGAAGGCCGAACGGAACCGCGGGACGATCACCGACGTCGTCGAGGATCTGAAGACCGAAAAGCGAGGGCTGCAGGACGATCTCGAGTCGATCGAAGACGAGATCTCCGCCAAGCAACAGGAGTACGCCGAACTCGAAGCCAGAGCCGGCGAGAGCGGCGACACCTCCTACGGCCGGGCCGTCACGACCGTCCTGAACGCGGAGTTCGACGGCGTCCACGGAACTGTCGGCCAGCTCGGCGGCGTCGCCTCCGAGTACGCGACGGCCTGTGAGACGGCCGCGGGCGGCCGGCTCGCGAACGTCGTCGTCGACGACGACGGGATCGGCCAGCGGTGTATCGAGCACCTCAAATCGAGGAACGGCGGGCGGGCGACGTTCCTTCCGATGACGGAGATGCACAGCCGGTCGCTCCCCTCGGCTCCGGAGCTTCCGGGCGTCGTGGATTTCGCGTACAACCTCATCGATTTCGACCCACAGTACGCGGAAGTGTTCTCCTACGTCGTCGGCGACACGCTCGTCGTCGAGGATATGGAGACGGCCCGCGATCTGATGGGCGAGTACCGACTCGTCACGCTGGAGGGCGACCTCGTCGAGAAGTCGGGCGCGATGACCGGCGGATCGAGCTCCGGCTCCCGATACGCCTTCACGAAAAGCGGAAAGGGCCAACTGCAGCGCGTCGCCGAACGGATCACCGACCTACAGGAGGAAAAACAGTCGCTTCGGGAGGACCTCCGGGACGTCGAATCGAGGCTGGACGACGCCCGCGATCGCCAGACCGACGCCGCCGAACAGGTCAGAGATATCGAGGCGAGCATCGAATCGATCGAAGGCGACCGAGCGGACGCCGAAGACCGCATCGACCGGCTCGAATCGGAACTGGAGTCGATCGAGGCGGAACGGGAATCCGTCGCCGAACGGATGGAATCGATCGAGGCGGATCTCGAGGCCAAAGACGACGAGATCGACGGCGTCGAGGCCGAAATCGAGGAGCTCGAGGCGGAGATAGCCGACTCGGAGATCCCGGAGTTGACGGGGAAAGCCGAGGAGATCCGCGGCGAGATCGCCGACCTCGAGGACCGAATGGACGACATCGACGGCGACCTCAACGAGCTGGAGCTCGAAAAACGGTACGCCGAAGAGGCGATCGAGGAGCTACACGACGACATCGAATCGGCCCAGAACCGAAAGGCAGAGGCCGAAGATCGAGTCGCCGAACTCGAAGAAGAGATAGAAGACGAGCGGGAGACACTCGAAGAGAAGGAGGTAGCCGTCGCCGAACTCGAAGACGAGCTATCGGATCTGAAAGACGACCGCGAGGAACTGAAAGGCGAACTCGCCGAGGCGAAATCGGCCCGCGACGAACAGAAAGAGGCCGTCTCGAAGGTCGACTCGACGCTCGAAGAACTCCGGAACGCCGAGGGACGTCTGGAGTGGGAGGTCGACGAACTCGCCTCGCAGGTCGGCGAGTACGACGCCGAGGAGATCCCCGACCACGAGACGGTCCGGACCGAAATCTCCCGGCTCGAAGGCGAGATGACCGCACTGGAGCCGGTGAACATGCTCGCGATCGAGGAGTACGACGAGGTCGAGGCCGAACTCGACGACCTCGAAGCGAAGCGGGACACGCTCGTCGAGGAGGCCGACGAGATCCGCGATCGGATCGAGCAGTACGAATCCCGCAAACGGGAGACGTTCATGGACGCCTTCGAGGGGATCAACGAGCAGTTCCGGGATATCTTCGCGCGGCTCTCGAGCGGAAGCGGCGAACTCGTTTTGGAGAACCCCGCGGACCCCTTCGACGGCGGATTGACGATGAAAGCCCAGCCGGGCGACAAGCCCGTCCAGCGTCTCGACGCGATGTCGGGCGGCGAGAAGTCGTTGACTGCGCTGGCGTTCATCTTCGCGATCCAGCGGTACAACCCGGCGCCGTTCTATGCGCTCGATGAGGTCGACGCCTTTCTGGACGCTGCCAACGCCGAGATGGTCGGCGAGATGGTCGAGGAACTGGCCGGGGACGCCCAGTTCGTCGTCGTCTCCCACCGTGCGGCGCTCTTGGAGCGCTCCGAAAGAGCCATCGGGGTTATGATGCAGGAGAACAACGTCTCGGCAGTGACCGGAATCGATCTGTCGGCGGAGGGGGTACCGGCGGATGACTAGGGAGGACGACCGGAGGGAGTCCTCCAGAAGTGCGAGCGGTGAACGTAGTGAGCCGCGAGACAGGGAGCGTGAGCGAAGCGAACGCTCCGGAAACGTGAGCGGCGGAGCCGCGAACGGCGAGGACGGGCGAGATCGGCGTTCGAAACGAACCGACGGGGGAGCGGCCGGCGAGATCCCGTTGAACATCGCCGGACACGAAGACGAAAAGAGACGCCGAAACGAACTCGGGACCGACGAGGGGGCGGCGGACGGGGATCGATCCGACGACGGATTGCTCTCGGAGTTCGACGTCTCCGATCTCCGCGAGACCGGTGACGACGAGGTCGAACCCGTCGAGTTGCTCGTCCAGCTCGCCGACGACGGGGAGATCGACCCGTGGGATATCGACGTCGTGACGGTCACCGACAAGTTCCTCGATCGCCTCGACGAGGCCGACCTCCGAACCGGCGGGCGGGCGCTCTTCTATGCGTCGGTGCTGTTGCGGATGAAAAGCGACGCGATGTGGACGGACGAGGAGCCGGACGAGGAACCCGAGCCGGAGCCGTGGGAGCTACCGCCGGGTGAGGAGCCGCCGCCCGAGGCTGATCCCTTCGCACAGCTCGACCGGGAGATCGACCGCCGGATCGAACGCAAGCGGGCCCGAGGAATGCCCGAGACGCTCGACGAGCTGGTCAGAGATCTCAGAGAGCGCGAACGCGACACCTGGTGGAAGGAATCCCGGAGCTACGACACCTCCGACTCGCCGTCGGGATACAGCCGCGGAACACAGACGCTCGACTATCACGGGGGCGATGACTTCCGAATGGACGACGAACCGACCGCCGAGGAGGTCACTGGCCGGACCCACGACGAGCACATGGAGGACATCATCAACGACGTCTATCTCCAGCTACAGACGCAGTACGACGAAGGTCGCGACGAGGTGCTTTTCGCGGAGATCAGAGACGCCGGCGGCTCGACGGTCAACACGTTCCTCGGCTTGCTGTTTTTGGCCCATCGCGGGCAGATTCGACTCCAGCAGGACGATCTCTTCGGCGATCTCTGGATCCGCGATCCGGCAACCATGCCGCTCGAAGAGCCCGCCTCGGCCGACGATTGAGACGAGAGCGGGGCGTCCGGACCGTTTCAACCGTCTCGTTTCGGGTCGAGATGCTCCTCGAGGCGTGCCTCGAGCGCAGCCTCCGAGATCTCGCCCGTCGTGTAGCGGTGTTTGATTCGTTCGATCGAATCGAGGCTGTCATCGGCACGGTCGAGACGCCGCCACCGGAGACCCACCCAGAGGCCGAACAGGGCTCCGATCACGGCGACGGTTCCGGCGGGCCAGACCCACGTGACGACGTCGAAAAGCCAAAGCAGGGTGGCGAGCAGCAGGACGTCGCTGACGACGAACCACAGCCCGAACAGCTCCGCGGTGAGGATCGAATCGTTCCCCGTCATACCGGGGGTTTGGGCCCGGAATCACTTGCCCGTTGTGTCGGCCGGATCAGGCGCGCTTCCAGACGCCGTCGCCGGCCGGCGCCGCGACCTCCCGGCGTTCCATCTCCGAGAGCACCTCGTCGAGGCGGTTCGGCTGAGCGACCTCCATCTCCATCCGTTCGATGTCGTGATACACCGAGAGGTAATGTCTGATCTCCTCCCGCGTGAACGTCTCGTCGTCGGCCTTCTCCATGACGCCGCCGATGAGGTCGATCATGTCCTCGATGAAGTTCCACGGGTAGACGATCCAGGTCCACGTCTCGAGTCGCTCGCCCACGAAGTCGGGCTCGAAGCTGCTCGTCCCCAGAAGCTGTAGCGTCGCGGTTCGGACCGAGGCGGCGTTTCGGTCGGTGACGTACTCGTGGGCCCGGCTGATCGACCCGCCCGTGTCGGCGATATCGTCGATGAGGAGGACGTCTTTGTCCTCGACGCTCCCCTCCGGCATCGGGTAGCGAACCTGCGGCTCCTCGGCTTTCACGCCGGTGCCGACGTAGTGTTCCATCTTGAGGCTCGTCAGATCGTCCAGTCCGAGGAAATCACAGAGACACCGGCCGGCGAACCAGCCCCCGCGGGTCAGGGCGACGACGACCTCGGGCTCGAACTGTGCCCGTTTGATCTCGATCGAGACGTCGCGACACAGCCCGTAGATGTACTCCCAGTTCGTGACCGTACAGTTGAACTCCTCGGGGAGATCGCTCATACACGCCATCTGGGACCGGTCGGAGTTAATAACTGCCGGAACCGCCGGCTGCAGGTAGACGAGTCGGCGGCCGCCCCGTGTCAGGTGCGTCGATAATGGAGGGAAACCGTCAGGATAACGACCCCGACCCACCCGTGATATGGTACCCGTGCTTTCCGTCGGATGGCGATACCGCGAAACGGTGCTGGCGCTGTGTACGCTCGCGTTCTTCGTCACGATGGTCGCGAGGCTGGCGATCAGCCCGGTGCTCCCGGACGTCGTTTCGACGTTCTCGGTTTCGAACTCGGCCGTCGGCCTCTCGTTGTCCGGGATGTGGCTCGCCTACGGGCTGGCTCAGTACCCCAGCGGAATCCTCGCCGACCGGTACGGTGAACGGCTCATCATCCTCGTCGCGGTCGGCGGATCGGCGGTCGCAGCCGTGGCGGTCGCTTTATCCCCCGTTTTCGCACTGTTTTTTCTCGCAACGGTTCTGCTCGGCGGCGTTGCCGGGCTGCATTACAGCGTCGCGACGACGTTTCTCGCACGGACGCACGACAACGTCGGCACCGCCGTCGGGGTACACAACGCCGGCGCCACGGTCGCCGGACTGCTCGCACCGGTCGCAGTCGCCTGGATCGGTGTCCGGCTCGGCTGGCGGATCGCGGTTGCCGTCGTCGCCGTTGTCGGCGTTCCGGCGGCGGTGCTTTTCGCGTTGAAGATCCGACCGACCGAGCCGCGCCGTCCCGAGACCCCGATACGCGATCGGTTCGAGGTCTCGACGGCCCGGGAACTGCTTTCGCGACCGCCGGTCGCGTTCACGCTCGTGATCGCCGTCGTCGGCGAATTCGCCTGGCAGGCGACGGCGTCGTTTCTGCCGACGTTTCTGATCGAACACCACGGCGTCTCGACGACGTTCGCGGGGGCGCTCTTTTCGGTGTACTTCGTTGTCCAGGGCGTCGGGCAGGTCGGCGTCGGCGCCGTCTCCGATCGGATCGGCCGGGATCTGACGCTGGCCGTCTGCATGGCCACCGGCGTCGTGGGGTTCGGGACGCTGGTGGCGATGTCCGGAACGGCAGCGATGATCGCCGGCGTCGCGGTCGTCGGCATCGCGATGAGCTTCGGTCCGGCCCTGATGCCGCGGTTCCTGCGAGAGTTCTCGGCGGCGGAACAGAACACCGGATTCGGCCTCGTCCGGACCGTCTACATGATCGTCGCCTCGCTCGGGTCGGTCGTCGTCGGGCTGTTCGCGGATCTGTTCGGCTGGGTCGTCTCGTTCGGCTTTCTCGCGGCGACCTTTGCCGTCGTCTGCTGTCTGTTGTCGGTCAACCGAGCGTTCGAACTCGGATACTGACGCGGCTCGTCACGGCCGTTCGTCGCATCGAAGCAGGGAATCGATAGATGTGACCGACTACGGCCGAAAAGAACGGCAGGCTCGGTCAACCGGGATAGTTCGACTCGGTCAGGTAGATTCGTCGGGATCGTAGTCTCTTCGCGTGGGTTTTTAAGTCAGCTCGGCCGGACGGTCGTGTATGGAGACTCGACGCGCGCTGCTCGTCGACGCGTTCACCGACGAGCCACTGTCCGGCAACGCTGCCGGGCTCGTCCCCGACGCCGAGGGGTTGACCGACGAACAGATGGCGGCGATCGCCCGCGAGTTGAACGCCTCCGAGACGGCGTTTCTGTGCCCGAGTTCGGAAGCCGATCGTCGGTTTCGGTATTTTACGCCGACCGGGGAGATCGACCTCTGTGGGCACGCGACCGTCGCCGCGGGCGCGTGGCTGGCCGAAGCCGGCGAGCTATCGGACGGCGTACACACGATCGAGACGGGGGTCGGCGTCATCGAGATCGAACTCGCCGAGGGGGCGGTCTGGATGCGCCAGGAGGTCGCCGACGTGACCCGGGTCGACCCGGAGTACGATCGGATCGCCGCGGCGCTCGGGATCGACCCCGCGACGCTGGCCGACGTGGGTGCCGATCTCCCGGTCGCGACAGCCTCGGCCGGTCTCAACTACCTCGTCGTCCCCGTGAACTTCCTCGCCGCCCTTTCGGGGGCCGAACCGGATCTCGACGCCATCGAAGCGCTGACCGCCGAGTTCGACGCCACCGGACTGTACGCCTTCACGTTCGACGCTCTCGAGGGTGACTCGACGCTGCACGGCCGGATGTTCGCACCCGCCGTCGGAATCGACGAGGATCCGGTGACCGGGACCGCCTCCGGCGCCGTCGGGGCGTACCTCCACGAGATCGAGGCTTTCGACGGGGAGCTACCGGAGGAGATGGTCTTCGAGCAGGGTCACTTCCTCGATCGTCCCGGCCGGGTCCGTGTTCGGGCCCGAACCGATCCCGTCGCGGTCGGCGGTCGTGCGGTCACGGCGCTGGACGGGACGATCGCGATCCCGGAACTCGGCGACGACGAGATAATCGAGGCTTCCGGCTAGAGAAGCCGTCGAGAGACTCGGGAGCCGAACGAATGGCCTAAGTTGGGGGGCAATGAACCGTAGCACAATGACAGCAGACGGGACGGACGGCTCTGACAGGTCCGTACTCTGGCTGGACGAGATCGGATCCGACGACATCGGGACGGTCGGCGGCAAGGGGGCCTCGCTCGGCGAGATGACCGGCGCGGGGCTTCCGGTCCCGCCGGGGTTCGTCGTCACGGCCGGGACCTACCGAGCGTTCATCGAGGGGACCGGGATCGACGGGGAGCTGTTCGAGGCCGTCGAGATCGACTCCGACGACTCCGCCGCCCTCGCCGAGGCGGAGGCGAAAGCCGAGAAGCTGATCCTCGAAACGGAGATCCCCGAGGACGTCCGCGCGGACATCCTCTCGGCGTACGACGACCTCGACGACGGGAAGGCGTTCGTCGCGGTGCGGTCCTCGGCCACGGCGGAAGACCTTCCTAGCGCCTCGTTCGCTGGGCAGCAGGAGACCTTCCTCAACATCACCCGCGAGGACCTCATCCAGCGGATCAAGGAGTGCTGGGCGTCGCTTTTCACCCAGCGAGCGATCTACTACCGGAACGAACAGGGGTTCGATCACGACATCGTCGACATCGCCGTCGTCGTCCAGCGGATGGTCGACGCCGACAAGTCGGGCGTGATGTTTACTTCCCATCCCTCGACCGGCGAGGCGAAACTCATCATCGAGGCCGCCTGGGGGCTCGGCGAGGCGGTCGTCTCCGGCTCGGTGTCGCCGGACAACTACGTCATCGACCGCGAGACCGGCGAGGTGCTGTCGGCGACGGTCGCGGACAAAAAGATCGAGATGGTCAAAGACGAGGAGACGGGCCAAACCATCGAGCGAGAGGTCCCCGAGGACAGGCGGAACGTACGGGTCCTCGACGAGGATGAGCTCGGTCGTCTCGTCGAACTCGGCGAGCGGGCCGAAACGCATTACGACGAGCCACAGGATGTAGAGTGGGCGATCGTCGATGAGGAGGTATTCATGCTACAGTCCCGCCCCATAACGACCATCTCCGAAGGGGAAGGGTCGAGCTCGGAATCGACCGCCGAGGAAAACGGCGGTGAGGTCCTCCTGAAGGGGCTCGGTGCCTCGCCGGGCATCGCATCGGGGCCGGTCCGGATCATCGGAAAGCTCGATCAACTCGATAAAGTCGGCGAAGGCGACATCATCGTCACCGAGATGACGACACCGGATATGGTGCCGGCGATGAAGCGTGCAAGCGGGATCATCACCGACGAGGGCGGGATGACGAGCCACGCCGCGATCGTCGCGAGGGAGCTCGGTGCGCCGGCCGTCGTCGGTGCCGGAAGCGCCACCGAACAGCTCGAGGACGGACAGATCGTCACGATCGACGGCGACAAGGGAAGCGTCACCGCAGGGGCCGTCGAACCGGACAAAGAGACCGACGCCGTCGAGGAAGTCCGGCCGCAGAACCCCGTCAAGCCGATGACCGCGACGGAGGTGAAAGTCAACGTCTCTATCCCCGAAGCCGCCGAACGCGCCGCGGCGACCGGCGCCGACGGCGTCGGACTGCTTCGGATGGAGCATATGATCCTCTCGACGAACAAGACGCCCGAACGGTACATCGAAGATCACGGCGAGGACGCCTACGTCGGCGAGATCGTCGACGGCGTCCGCGGCGTCGCCGACGAGTTCTACCCCCGGCCGGTCCGCGTCCGGACGCTCGATGCGCCGACCGACGAGTTCCGACAGATGGAGGGCGGCGAGAACGAGCCCCACGAGCACAACCCGATGCTCGGCTATCGGGGGATCCGCCGGAGCCTCGATCGGCCGGAGCTGTTCGAGCACGAACTCGAAGCGTTCCGGCGACTCTTCGAGATGGGCTATGACAACGTCGAGATCATGTTCCCGCTCGTCAACGACGCCGAGGACGTGATCCGCGCGCGGAACCTGATGGAGTCGGCCGGGATCGATCCCGAAAAGCGGACGTGGGGCGTCATGGTCGAAACGCCCGCCTCCGCGTTGACGATTGACGAGATGGCCGACGCGGGGATCGATTTCGCCTCGTTCGGCACCAACGACCTCACGCAGTACACCCTCGCCGTCGATCGGAACAACGAACACGTCGCCGATCGCTTCGACGAGCTGCACCCGAGCGTACTCCGACTCATCGGCGATACGATCGAGATCTGTCGCGAGCGTGACGTCGCGACGAGCATCTGCGGACAGGCCGGATCGAAACCCGAGATGGTTCGGTTCCTCGTCAACGAGGGCGTCTCCTCGATCTCGGCGAACATCGACGCAGTCCGGGACGTCCAACACGAGGTCAAACGGAAAGAGCAGAAACTCCTGCTCGATTCGGTCCGATAACCGACCGATTCCCCCCGAATATCTCGGGATCGGTCGGTTCGTCCGACCCGGCGACGATCCGAGAACGGGAGTGTTTTACCGCCATAGCTCCGGACATCCAGTATGCACGAGGAGTTCCCCACGGAGACGCCGGCGGTGGTCACCTGCGGGTTGCCCTACGCCAACGGTGATCTCCACGTCGGCCATCTGCGGACGTACGTCAGCGGCGACGCCTACTCCCGGGCGCTCGATCGACTCGGTCAGTCGGTCGCGTTCGTCAGCGGCTCGGATATGCACGGAACGCCGATCGCGGTCAACGCCGCCGAGGCGGACGTCGATCCCGAGTCGTTCGCCATGGAGTACCACGAGCAATACGAGGAGACGTTCCCGGAGTTCAACGTCGAGTTCGACAACTACGGCCATACCCACGACGAGACGAACACGGAGATGACCCAGTCGTTCGTCCGGTCGTGGATCGACGGCGAGCACGTCTTCGAAAGGGAGATCCAGGTCGCCTACGACGAGGCGGCCGACCAGCCGCTTCCCGACCGGTTCGTCGAGGGGACCTGCCCGTACTGCGGGGAGACGGCCCGCGGGGACGAGTGTGACGAGGGCTGTCAGCGACACCTCGAACCCGGCGAGATCGAGGACCCGGTCTCGACGATCACGGGAAACCCGGCGGAGTACCGCACCAGGCCGCACAAGTTCCTCCGGCTGTCGGACTTCCAGGAGTACTTACAGGAGTTCATCGATCGACTCGAGGGAACCGAGAACGCGAAAAACCAGCCCAGAGAGTGGATCGAGGGCGAACTCCAGGACCTCTGTATCACCCGCGATATAGAGTGGGGGATCGATTACCCCGGCGAGGACGAAAACGAGCGCGAAGACCTCGTCCTCTACGTGTGGGTCGACGCCCCCATCGAGTACGTCTCCTCGACGAAACAGTACTCCGAGGCGGTCGGGGTCGACGAGTACGACTGGGAGGCGGTCTGGAAGAACCGCGCCGAGCAGGGGGCGAACCGGCCCGAAGGGGGCGAGATCGTTCACATCATCGGCCACGACATCATCCAGCATCACACGGTCTTTTGGCCGGCAATGTTGCGCGGGGCCGATTTCAACGAACCGCGTGCCGTGATGGCCTGTGGCTTCGTCAACCTCGCCGGTGAAGCCTTCTCGACCTCCAGGAATCGGGCGGTCTGGGCCGACGACTACGTCGAGTCGGGGCTGCATCCGGACCTGTATCGGTACCACATCGTTACCGGTAGCGAGTTCACGGCCGACGTGAACTTCTCGTGGGACGGGCTCGCAGAACGGGTCAACAGCGAACTCGTCGGAACGCTCGGGAACTTCCTCTATCGCTCGTTGCTTTTCGCCGAGCGCAACTACGAGGGCACCCCCGACACCGAGGTGAGCGACGAGGTCGAAGGTGAGATCGAGTCGGCGATGGAATCCTTCCGGACGGCAGTCAACGACTACCGCGTCCGGGGCCTCGGGCGCGCGCCGGTCGAACTCGCGAAGTTCGGCAACGAGTACATCCAACGACACGAACCCTGGAAGCTCACCGATGACGATCCCGAGAAGGCCGCACAGGTCATCCGTGACTGCGTTCAGGTCTCGAAGGCGATCGCCGTGCTCATGGAGCCGGTGCTCCCCGGGAAGGCCGAGGCACTCTGGAAGCAACTGGGCGAGTCCGGCAGCGTCCACGACGTCAGGCTCGAAGCGGCGCTTTCTGCCCCACCGGCGTCGTTCGGCGAGCCGGCCGAGCTGTTCGAGGGGATCGAAGACGAGCGGGTCGAGGAACTCAACCGACAGCTCGAGGCACGCGTCGAGGCTGCGACGGACGACGCGGACGGCGACGAGGGCGGAGCGGAGGACGAGGACGAAACCGGCGCGGCCGACATCGAGCCGATCGCCGACGAGCGGGTGAGCTTCGAGGCGTTCAAAGAGCTCGATCTGCGTGTCGGCGAGGTACTGTCGGCCGAGCCGATCGAGGGGGCCGACAAACTGGCGAAGCTCGAGGTCGACATCGGGACGGAAACCCGACAGATCGTCGCGGGGATCAAGGAGCTCCACGACCTGGGTTCGCTTCCCGGAACCCGGATCGTCGTCGTCGCGAACCTCGAAAAGAGCGAGCTGTTCGGCGTCGAATCCGACGGCATGCTGCTGGCGGCGGGCGAACAGGCCGACCTGTTGACCACTCACGGCGAGGCCGAACCGGGGACCAAAGTCCAGTGATCGCCGTCGACAACCATTTGCGACTCCCGCGTCAATCGGTGGTATGAGCGGACGCGACGAGGGGACGGATCCTTCGCGGCGGTCGGACGATCCCTCAGAGGAGTCGATAGAGTCACCGGAGTCGGAGGGATCCGAGTCCGAATCGGAGTGGCGGTTCACGCTCGAGGACATCGAACGACGGGAGGCCGAAGCGGCCGCCGAATCCGAGACCGAAGCACGCCGAATGGAGCCGGTCGAGGCGGGCGATCCCTCGCTCGAAGGGGTCGTCTTCGTGCTCCTCGGCGTCGTCTTTACGCTTTTCGTCCTCTCGCGGCTGCTGGTCGGGTAACGGTCGATTCGGGTCGATACAAAACCCCGTAGGAGCTATGTATGTCCCAGACGATGGGATCGATATGACCACAGATCACGAAGAGAACGCTCGGGGGTGTGATCCCGACCAGTCCGTACGGCTTGAGGGCGTTCTCTCCCGTTCGGTCGAGACGGAGACCGATCTGTTCGCCGCGCTCGCAAACGAAACCAGATACCGGATTCTACTTCTCGTTTGGCAGGCGGAGGGCAGCCTGTGTGGGTGTGAACTCGAGCCACGTCTCGACGTCAAGCAGAGTAGCATCAGTCAATCGCTCTCGAAGCTTCGAAAGGCGGGGCTGCTTTCCAGAACGAAAGAGGGTCGTTGGCGGTACTACGATACGACCGAACTCGCCGAGGACCTGTTGACGCTTCTGGCGTCGGAAAAACGGGAGTTAGAAGTTACCGCCTGACCGGGTAACGTATCGGCACCGTCATCCGAATCGACTTCTCGATCAGTTCGAACCGACCACCTCTAGGACCATGGGAACCATCCCGTACATTTATATTATAATACCATAATATTCGGGTATGCGTAGGGTACCAGCAACGATGACCGGTATCAACGGACGGAGGTAATATTTGTGAGCCTGAACATCACCGAAAAGGACGGCGAGGACTCGGGCGGATTATCCAGACGGACTGTTCTCAAGACGATCGGGCTCGCCGCCACTGGGGCGGCGGTCGGTGGAACGCAGTATTTCAGGAGCACCGGTGTGGCCGAGGCGAACCCGTCGTTCGAGGTCGAGGAGGTCTCGACGGCGTGTTGGATCGGGAAACAGGACTGTACGATGCGGGCGAAGGTCGTCAACGACCGGGTCGTTCAGCTCAAGCCGGACCCGAACGACGAGGTGATCGACGGGCTCTGTCCGAAGGGCGTCGGACAGATCGCCGACCTCTACGATCCGTATCGGGTCAAACAGCCGCTGAAACGCGTCGGTGGCGAGAAGGGTGAAGTCGGCGAGTTCGAACCGATCTCCTGGGAACAGGCGGCCGAGGAGATCGGCGACGAACTCGGCCCGATGCTCGAGGACGATCCCCGTCGAGTTCACTTTCAGATCGGCCGCGTCAAGGGAGCAGAGTGGCACATGAACGGGTGGGTCGCCGCTCTCGAAGAGGAGTACGGCGAGGGGATCAACGTCCGGGGACACGGAAACGTCTGTGCGACGGGCAACAAGATGGCGCTCAGCCGGATGGGGGCCGGCTTTTCGTCGCCCGAACCCGATTTCCACAACACCGAGTTCTTCCTCAACTGGGGCTGGAACGCGACGCAGGCGGGCGGACCCCACCTGTGTAACACCACCTATTCGAAGGAGATGGCCGAGGGGTACGAAAATCAGATGGACGTCGCCGTGCTCGATCCCCAGCGCCGGGGCTCGGGCCAGTGGTGTGACGAGTGGCTCCCGATCGAACCGGGGACCGACCTCGCCTTCTTTCTCGCGTTCAACAACGTCCTTCTCGAGGAGGGCTACATCGACGAGTGGTTCCTCAAGAACAACACGAACGCCCCGTGTCTCGTCTACACCGAGGGCGAAAACGAGGGACAACTCGCCCGAGCCGAGGACGCCGAAAACCCGGTCGAGTCGACCCTGTGGACCGAAGACGAACTCGTCTACGACGAGCAGACGGGCGAGGTCGTTTCCCACGAGGAGACGTTGCCCGACGATCCACATGATCCGAACGCGATCGGGACGGCTGCGCTTCGGGTCGACGGGCGTCTCGAAGTCGACGGCGACGAGGTTCGACCGGCGTTCGAACTCTTCGAGGAACACGTCTCCGACTACACGCCCGAGTGGGCGGCCGAAATCACGGATCTCCCGGCCGCACAGATACGACGCGTCGCCGAGCGATGGGGCCAAGAGGCCCGGATCGGTTCGACGACGACACTCGAGGTCGACGGCGAGCGCCGACAGGTCCCGTACCGGCCGGTGTCGATGTCGCTGTATCACGTCAGCCAACAGGAACTCGGTCCGGCGGCGATGCAGGCGGGCGTCATGCCGATGTTCCTGGTCGGTGCCGTCGAAACGGTCGGCAGCAGTCGGACAGGCTACGTGAACGCGCCGGACTCATCCCACCGCGAGCACGTTCGCGAGCGCGCGTTCGAGCCCGAAGGGACGCTCACGTGGGAGCCGGACGGGCCGGATCTCGAAGGGACGTACTTCCATCCGGACGCCAACGGTGCCTACGCGAAGGTCCCGCACGTGCTCAACAACCCTGAGGAGTACAACCTTCCGCACGATCCCGAGGAGATGGCCGTGGTGACGTGCTATGCGAACCCGCTTTCGGGCGCTCCGAACCGCGAACGGAGCCGCGAGGGGTACGCACAGTACGGAACGGTCATCGCGGTCGATCCGGAGATGAGCGACACGGCGGCCTACACAGCGGATTACGTGTTGCCGACGACGACCGTCGACAAACACGAAAACGCCAAGGGTGGGATGAGTAACACCCACTACACGAGTTCGACGCGGACGGCGCCGATCCCACAACTGTGGGAGTGTCGCGACGAGGGTGAGATCTTCAAGGACCTCGCCGCAGCATTGGATGCGGGCGACAGCTACGTCGATTACATCAACGACGCCTTCGATTTGAGCGGAGCCGATGCGTTCGACAGTATCGAAGAGATGAGCGTCGAGGAGTGTATGGACCGGACGCCCCGATACGGCGAGGAATACCGGGACGCTCCACAGAGCGAGGAACGACCGCTCACCCATCGGTACTGGGTTCTCGGCCCGGTCTCCGAGGAGTTCGGCGACGAACACCGGACCGAGTACAGCCCGTTCGGCTTCAAATGGCAGTTTTATCTCGAATCCTTCGAGCTACTGGGCCGGAACGTCCGCGAGGGGTTCGACGAAGAGTACGGTGAGGAGGCGACCGAACGGTTCCCCTACATTCAGGATATCGACGGCTTCGCGGAATGGCGGGAGCCGACAATGTGGAACTCACCCGAGGAATACGAGTACACACTCTTTGATTTCAAACAGATCGAGCACAAACAGAGCCGGACCGCACAGAACCCGCTTTTGAACGAGCTCGCGCCGAAGAACCACGTCCGCATGAACCCGCGCGATGCGGCCGAGATCGGCGTTTCGGACGGCGACCGCGTCGTCGTTGAGAGCCACAACGCGGTCACCGACGACACCTACCAACTGGAGGGAGACGTGATGACACTCGAAGGGATCAAACCGGGAACGGTCGCGATCCCGTACGGCAACGACACGCACACCCAACACCCCAACGTCGAGGCGCTCGACGAGGGGATCAATCCCAACGACCTCTTCGACTCGACGGAAGGGTACTGTTCGTGGGCCGCCGACCAGTCGTTCCACATCCGTGTGAACGTCGAGCCCGCCGGGGGTGATACGGCATGACCCAGATGGGGATGGCCATCGATATGGAGCGCTGTCAGGGCTGTCGGGCCTGTATGGTGGCCTGCAAGACCGAAAACGACACGCCGCGCGGGGCCTTTTGGATGAACGTCTTCCGCTACGAGGACGGCGAGTTCCCCGACGTCGAGCAGGGCTTCACGCCGAACCCCTGTCATCACTGTTCGGAACCGTCCTGTGAAGAGGTCTGTCCGACGAACGCGCGGTTCAAACGCGAGTCGGACGGGATCGTTCTCACCGACTACGACACCTGCATCGGCTGTCGATACTGCGAGGTCGGCTGTCCGTACGGCGTCAACTACTTCCAGTGGCGCGAGTCCGAGGAGGGACAGTACGGCTTCCGCTCGGAGGACGAACTCGTCCAGGAGGTCCACGAGAACCTCCGAGAACTCGACGAGGACTACGACGGCGACGACCGCCCGTGGGCCGATCCGGGACTCGACGCGACTCAGGAACCGCGGAACAACAAACTGGGCGGCGGCAACCAGAAGGTCGGGACGATGGGCAAATGTACGTTCTGTGTTCACCGACAGGACGGCGACGACGAGGAGCTTCAGGGAACGACCGCCTGTGAGGAGGTCTGTCCGACGAACGTGATCCACTTCGGGGATATGGAGGACCCCGAGAGCGACCCCCGACAGCACATCGCCGAGAAACGCGACACGAACGACTGGAAGATGCTGGAAGGCTCCGGAAACGAACCCAACATCGTCTACCTCGGCGAGAAACCCGACGACGGCGTTCGGAGCATGGAGGACGGCTACAAGGATCCCGACGACGCGATCGAGGCCGAAGCCGACCGTGCGGCCGCCTATCTCACCGACGGAGGTGAACCCCAATGAGCGTCGATGCCGACGCCGAACGGTTGACTGCACCGCTTCGGGGGACCTCGAAGAAGTTCTACGTCGTCTTCGCTATCGCCGCGGCGATCTCGCTCGCGACGGCGGTGGCCTATCTCGTTCAGCTCCGGCAGGGGATGGCCGTCACGAACCTCCGTGGGTGGGGGTCGCAGGGCGGTGCCCCGTGGGGGCTGTATATCGGCACGTTCATCTGGTGGGTCGGGATCGCCCACGGCGGGATCGCCATCTCGGCGGCCGTCCGGCTGTTCGATCTGAAGACGTATCTCCCGATCGCGCGCATCGCCGAGGTGATCACGCTCATCGCTCTGCCGGCGGCGGCGACCAACATCCTCTGGGATATCGGCCGGCCGGACGTCATGTACACGATGATCCTCAACTGGCCGTCGACGGTGCAGACGTCGCCGCTAACCTGGGATATGACGGCGATCTTTCTGTACTTCGCGTTGAGCGCGACGTATCTCGCGATTACCCTCCGGAAGGACGTCCACGAGTGTCTCGAACGGGGGACGCTCCCAGCAGTGTTCGAGCCGCTGTATCGGATCTTCCTGATCGGATACACGCCCTCCGAGAACGAGAAAACCGAACAGATGGCCTGGTGGCTCGCCGTCGGTATTTTGCTTCTGGTTCCGCTGCTTTCGGGCGGCGTCGTCCCGTGGCTCTTCGCAACGATGGGGATGCACCCGGGATGGTTCGGCGCCTCGCACGGTCCCGCGATGTTGGCCGAATCGCTGACGAACGCGATGGCGATCGTCGTCGTCGTCGCCGCCGCCTTCCGGTACGGGTACGGCTGGGACGACGTTATCGGCGACGAGATATTTAAGGGGCTCAACAAAGCGCTCATCGTGTTGATCCTGGCGACGCTTTGGTTCTTACTCCAGTCTCTCGTTACCGGGTCCTTCCCGGCCGCACCGGCGGAGACGTCCGAGCTCACGGCGTCGCTCGTCTCGGGGCAGTTCGCCGTGCCTTTCTGGCTGTCGGTGTTCGGGTTGCTCGTCCCGCTCGCGTATCTGAGCGCACAGGCGCTCCGTCCGTCGCTTTTCAGCGTCGGCGCCTCCGTCGTCTCGGCGCTCGTCGTCTCGGCCGCGATATTTATCAAGAAGCTTCTCTTCGTCGTCGAGGGGTTGCTCTACGGCACCCGCGATCCGCTCGCGAGCATGTTCCCCGACGGGAGCTACTGGCCGTCGATGGTCGAGGTGATACTGGCTGTCGGGACCGTCTCGACGTCGGTACTCATCTTCCTCGTGCTCACGAAACTCATCCCGATCGTCGAGCTTCCGGAGGGCGAAGAGTTCGACTCCAGGGGACCGGGAAGCGATCCAGGCGGTCCGGATGCGGGCGAAACCCCACCCGAGCCCGCCGGAGCCGAAACGGAGGTGACCGCACAATGAGCCTCGGGCTGTACGTGGTCTTCGGGGTGATCTTGGTCCCGCTGTATCTGGTCTTGCTCGGGTGGTTCCTTGGCGATCCACGGGACCACCGGACCGCGTTGATCGGGCTCGGGTTCCTGATCGTGATCTTGCTGGCCCCGATCGTGTTCTCGATCGGACCGATCAGCTTCCGGTTTATTATCCCGGGATGAACGATATGGTCGAAAGGTTCGATCGAAAACGGCGGCGGGAGACCCACGGGGGATCGAAGTGAGCGTCCGATCGGATCCGGGTTCAGTCTCGGAGATCGGAGCGGCGCTGGCCCCGGCCTACCGGTCCCTGAGCCGGCTGTATCTCGAAGCGCCCAACGAGCGGACTGTCGGCGCCATAACGGCGTGGTGTGACGCCGTCGACGACGAGGGCGAGTCGTTACCGCCGGCCCTCGAGGACGCCTTCGGGACGGTTCGGGCGGGCGCGGAGGCCGATCTCGATCGGCTCAAAGGCGCGTTCACCGAACTGCTTCAGGGCGTCGGCTACGGATCCAGTCCGGCCCCGCCCTACGAGTCGCTGTACGTCGACGGCGTATTGAACGGTCCGAGCTCTTCGGAGGTCGAGGCGTTCTACCTCGAGGCGGGCGTCGAGTTGGCGGTCGAGGACGAACTCATCGATCACGCCGGCTACGAGCTCGCCTTCCTCGCTGAGCTGTGTGAACGGGAAGCACTCGACGCCCAACTCGGGTTCATCGAGACGCACGTCGGCGACTGGCTCGGCGAATTCCACGACGAGACCGCCGCCTACGACCCGCCACAGTTCTATCGGGGCGTCTTCGATCTCACCGAAGCGCTGCTCGAGTTCCATCGGGAAACCGTCCGGGAGGAACGATGACTGACGACGCCGAGGTCGGCGCGTTCGTCTGTTCGTGTGCGGACACCTGCGATCTGGATCTCGAGGGAGTTCGGGACCGGATCGAGGGCGTCGCGATGGCCGCGAGTTCAGATCTGCTGTGCGGGAGCGAAACAGTCGAAGAGATCGCCGGCGTGATCGAGGAACGCGAACTCGAGGAACTCGTCGTCACGTGTCCCGCTGCCGTCGGCAAAGAGCGGCTCGAACGGATCGAAGCCGAGACCGAGGCGGCGATCACGTTCGTCGACCAACGCGAGGGGGCCGGCTGGGTCCACGACGAGCGCGCGGCGACCGAAAAGACGGCTCGGCTCGTCAACGCCGCCCGTTCTCGGATCGACGACGGCGACACCGAACCTTCGATCGGCGGGGACGTCGGCTCGTCGGTCGCCGTCGTCGGCGATCCGCAGTTCGCCGCCGCACTCCCGAGGAAAGCCGACGTGACACTCATCGCGGACGGATCGGATTTCGACGACAGCGGGGTCGACCTCGGCGACGTTCGAATCCAGCGCGGACGGGTCATCGACGTCTCGGGAGCGCTCGGAAACGTCGAAGTGACTCTCGAAGCGCGAGTCACCGAGGACTGCATCGACTGCATGGAGTGTGTCCGCACCGGGCCGGAGGGGGCGGTGACACGGACGCCGGTCGACGTCGAGCCCGGAACGCCGGGCGGCGAGTGGGTCGACGTCTGTCCCACCGACGCGATCGATCTCGACGGCGTCCGCCGGACGCTCAGCTTCGATCAGGTCGTCTACCCCGGCGGGACGGATCCATCGGTCGGCGGGACGACCGGCTATCACACCGACACGGGGCTGTCGACGGTCGCGGCGGTGAGCGATCTGCTCGGATACGATCGCGAATCGTTCCTGGATCTCGAGATGGACGTGTGTGCCTCGGGCGATTCCGGACAGGAGGGCTGTCGGAACTGTTACGATGCCTGTCCGCACGGCGCCATCTCGAAACCCGCGAGTGACGAGGTGTCGTTCGATCTCTCGGCGTGTCGGAACTGTGGGGCGTGTACGAGTTCGTGTCCGACGGGAGCGGTCGGCCTCACCGAACGATCGAACGAACGGATCGCCCGCGAGGTCGAGGCGCTCGTCGCGGAGGAGCCGGACGGCGGCTTTCTCGATCGGACGCCGCCGGCGATCGAAACGCAGGTCGTCGCCTTCGTCTGCTCGGAACGGGCCGAACGGGCGCTCTCTCGATGCGGACGGATGGCCGCACGCGGGGAGACCGAAGTAAGGTACCCGCCGATACTGCCGGTGAGAGTCGACTGTACCGACACGGTCGGCGAGGCACACGTTCTGCACGCGCTCGCGGTCGGCGCCGACGGCGTCGCGATCGTCGGCTGTGGCGGCGGGTGTCTCCACTCCGGCCCCGATCCGAAAGCCGAGTTGGTCGATCGGCTCAACCGCGCGACGACCGATCTCGGCCTCGGCGAGCGCGTCAACTTTTTCGCTCCCGACCCGGACGATCCCGGTCAGTTCGTCCAGAACGTCTCGACGTTCGCCGTCGAAACGCTCGATCCCTCACCCGTCCCGGCCGACGAACACCGGACGACGGGCGGGGCCGCCGTCGCAGACGACGACCTCCCGGAGTACGGAACCCGTGTCTGGACGCTCGAGAGTATCCGGGCGATACTGGAGCACGTCGCGCCCGACCGCGACGTGATCCGCGGGCTCGAGGGGTTCGGCAGGATGTCAGTCAGCGACGCCTGCGGGCTGACACCGACGTGTACGAACCTCTGTCCGACCGGCGCGATCCGCCGGGACGAGGAAACACTCGAGTTCAACCACGAGCGGTGTGTCAACTGCGGGCTCTGTGAGACTGGCTGTCCGGAGACGGCGATCACGATGGAGAGGGGGCTCGACCTCGATGCGTTGCCCGAACGTAACGACGGCGACGCCTGGCGGACCGTTCACGAAGCGGAGCGCTTCGAGTGTCGGCAGTGTGGGACCCCCTTCGCCAGCGTTTCAACGGTCGAAGATATCAAAACGGAGCTTCCGGAGGGTGACATGGCGAACGCCGAGGGGCACATGGCGGAGTACTGCAGCGATTGTAAGGGCGATCTCGCGTTCAAACTATGATTCCCGAGAACAACGACGGCGAAACGGAGAGGAACCGGCGACCGACCGAAGACACACTCGACGGAAGGCGATCGAACCGATGACAGTGGACGAAACACGGCTCCGCGAACGGCTCCGCAACGTCGAGGACCCCCGGCTGGGGTCGGATATCGTTTCGCTCGGACTGATCGACGATCTCCGGATCACCGACGACGGGGTCGCCGAGATCACGCTGGCGTTCAACGCGCCGTACTCGCCGGACGAGATGGCGATGGGCGATCGGATCCGGGACGTCGTCTCCGAACTCGGACTCGAGACCTCGCTGTCGGTGAGCCTCTCGTGGCAGGAACCGGACAGTCCGCTCCCGAAGGTGCGAAACGTCGTCGCGATCGCCTCGGGAAAAGGCGGCGTCGGGAAGACGACCGTCGCGACCAACCTCGCGGTCGCCCTCGCCGACGCGGGCGCTCGGGTCGGCCTTCTCGACGGCGATATCTACGGGCCGAACGTTCCGCAGATGATCGGCATCGACGCCGAGCCGGGGCTGACCGAGGACGGCCAACTCGTTCCGCCGGAGGGGTATGGCGTGAAGATGGTGAGCATGGCGTTCTTGGCCGACGAGAAGACGGATCCGGCGATGTTACGCGGCCCAATGGTCGACAAGCTACTGACCCAGCTCATCGAGGGCGTCGAGTGGGGGACGCTCGATTACCTGCTGGTCGACCTCCCGCCAGGGACCGGCGACGCACAGCTGACGCTGATGCAGACCGTCCCGGTGACGGGGGCCGTCGTCGTCACGACACCGGAGGATATCGCCCTCGAGGACGTCCGAAAGGGGATTCGGATGTTCTCCGAACACGACACACCCGTGCTCGGGGTCGTCGAGAACATGAGCACGTTCCGGTGTCCGAGTTGTGGGGATCACCACGATCTGTACGGCAGCGGCGGCGGAGAGGCGGTCGCCGACGAGTACGGGTTGCCGTTGCTCGGTGAGATCCCGATGGATCCCGAGATACGGGCCCGAAACGACGCCGATGGGCCCCTCGCCGTGCTCGGCGACAGCCCGACAGCGGAGCCGTTCGACGGACTGGCCGACGCCGTCGCGGACCGGGTCGGGATCAGAAACCGAGCCGAAATGGCAGGAGTCGATCCCGAGGACCGGAGCGTCGAGGAGTCAGTTCCCTCGGAGACGTATCTCGAGGCGGCGGGCGGAGAGCCCGCGGCGAGCGAACCGAAAGCCGGATCCGAGGACGCCGCTGACGACACATCGCCCGACGACGCGGAGTCCCTCGACGGCGTCTCCGGTGGACTCGATATTTCCGAGTGACTTCATCGAGGCGTCCGGCCTCGAACCGATCCGGAAACGGATATCGTCGTTATAAAAGTTGACAGTCGAGACTCGGTGGGAAAGTCAGTACTCGATAAGAACTGCTCCCGCTCAGTGTTCGCTGTGGACGTGGTCGCGCAGTCCGTCGGTGTCGTCGAACGCGTCGTTGCAGACGGCACAGGTGTTGTGATGCAGCGCGACGTGCTGTGTGACACCGGCCGCCGAGTTGAACTCCGAGTCGCAGGTGGAACAGGCGTATGACATTACAATAATAAATCAGGGGGCAAAGTATAAAAAGGCTTACTAGGAAAAACGGTTAGATAGGTAGTATTAGTTAATAATTGAACGGTGCGGAGTGGTATCAGCGTTCGGATCATTCTTTCGGGAGGACGGTTCGGTCGATCAGAACACGCCGAATATGAACGCCAGCCCGACCCCGATCAGTACGGCCGCCGTGAGCGTCGGCAGATACGGCGTGTACTGCTCGATCCGTTTGCGGTGGCTCTGATACCCCGCGATCAAGAGCAACGTCGGCACGAGGATCGCGACGATGACGGCGAGCGAATAGATCAACATCAACTCGAGACAGAACTCCGTCCCGGCGCAGATCGCGAGGATCTGGATCGGCTCCTCGTGGGCAAACCCCAACACGAGCGCGGTCATCCCGAGTGTGGCGAGGCCGCTTTCGGCGTGGTGAGCCTCGAGATGCGTATGACCGCCGCCGGGCAGCCGATCGCGAATCCCCGAGAGGACGCCGCCGTCGGTGGCGTGCTCGTGATGAGCGTGGGTGTGGTCGTCGTGGTGATCGTGGTCGTGGTCGTGACCCTCTTCGGCATGCCCGTGGCCTTCATCGATGTGGGCGTGGCCGCCGCTGAAATACTCGTAGACGCCGAGCAACACGAGCAGCCCGCCCGCGAGCGGCTTCATATAGGGACCCTCGGCGAACGTCGCGAAGGCGCTGAACCAAAAGTACGCGAGCACGAGCGCGACGCTGCTAACGAGATGGCCGACACCGAGCACGAGCGCGGCGATCGTGCCGCTGATCCACTTCCGTGGGCGCTCGAGCGCGTAGATGGCCGCGATCGGCCAGCCGTGGTCCGGTAATACCCCGTGGACGACGCCCAGTCCCACGACGGCACCGACGAGCCAGAGGTCCATACCGATCATCAGTATCCGGCCGGTAAACCGGTTGTTACTACCGGTTTCGGGATTGTGTAATAACGCCACGGACCGAACCGAGGACCCGGCCGGGGGATCGAGAGAGCCGAAGCGATATGTCGATGCCGACCGATCGACCGAGTATGCGAACCAGCCTCGCCGTGCCCGACGAGATCCTCGAGGAGTTCGACGCAACCTGGCGTTCGGAGGGGCTCGACTCCCGTTCGCGCGCGATCCGGGAGGCGATGACGGAGTACGTCGAGCGACACCGAACCCTCGAGAACGCCGAGGGGGAGGTGGCGAGCGTGGTCGTCTTCGATTACGAGCACGAACGCGTCATCGAACGGCTCCACGGGATCCAACATGCCTACCAGGACGTCATCATCTCGACGAGCCACGCACACCGCGGCGAGTGGTGTCTCGAGACGCTCTTCGTCGACGGGAACGCGGCCGAGATCCGGGAGCTCGTCTACGCCCTCAAGGACTTCGACGGCGTCCGCCGCGTTCGGGTCATGACGCTTTGAGCCGAAAGCGGCCGTCCGACCGGCGATACGAAGCGTGTTTCCGGGCGATGGGCTCGATCCCGTCGGGCGTATAAACGTCCGCTTCGGTGACGATCGTGGAGATCATCCCGGGCCGGACGCACGGACAGTCTCCGGTACCGCGGCCCTTTTTGTTCGCTGTCCCCCTCTAGGAACGCATGGAGACGTTCGCTGTCGAGGGGCTGCCGGAGATCCGGGCCGGCGACGATCTGGCGGAACTCGTCGCGGCCCGAACCGAACTCGAGGCGGGCGACGTGCTCTGTATCGCGAGCACCGTCGTCTCGAAGGCCGAAGACCGGAAGGCGGACCTGTCGGCGTTTCCCCCCTCGTCGCGGGCGGAAGCGATCGCCGATCGCCTCGAGTCGGTGACCGGCGAACCGAAGGACCCCCGCTTCGCACAGGCCATTATAGAGGAAAGCGAGGAACTGCTCACCGAAGCGCCGTTCATCCTCTCGGTGACGCGGTTCGGCCACGTGACGGTCAACGCGGGGATCGATCACTCGAACGTCCCCGGCGCCGACCTGCTCCTGTTGCCGCGGGAACCCAGCGCCTCCGCCGAGCGGCTCTCGGCGGCGCTCGAGGTACCGGTGATCGTGACCGACACCTGCGGACGGCCGTTCCGCTACGGCCAACGTGGAGTCGCGATCGGCTGGGCCAGCATGCCGGCCTCCCGCGATTGGCGCGGCGAACTCGATCGGGACGGCCGGGAACTCGACGTGACCGTCCAGTCCGTGGTCGACGAACTCGCGGCGGCGGCGAACCTCGTCACCGGCGAGGGCGGCGGCGGCACGCCGGCGGCCGTCGTCAGGGGGTGGGAGTTCGGCGACCACGCCGGCAGCGAGGAACTATTCAGACGCGAGGAGGACGACATCGTCCGCGAAGCGCTCCGCGAGTGGGAGTTCGACGGATGAACTGCGCTCGTTTCGGTAACGGATCCACAACACGATGATAGGTATCGAACTCACCCCGGAACACCCCGTCAGTCGTATCGCAGACCTGGGCGAAGCGGCCGAAGAGAACGGTTTCGACACCGTCTTCAGCTCCTGTCACTACAACAACCGCGATCCCTTCGTCGCCCTGGATCGGATCGCGACCCGGACGGACGACGTCCGACTCGGACCCGGAGTCGCCAACCCCTACGAGACCCACCCGGTGACGCTCGCCTCGCGAGTTGCCTCCCTCGATGAGGCTTCCGGCGGCCGGGCAGTCTACGGGATCGGGGCGGGCGATCGCTCCACCCTCGAGAACCTCGGGTACGAACACGACCGGCCGCTCCGGCGCGTCCTCGAGTCGTTCAAAGTCGCCTCGGATCTCTTCGCCGGCGAACGCGTCGATCACGACGGCACGTTCGAGGCGACCGACGCCGGGCTCAACTTCGAGCCGCCGAGCGAAACGATCCCGAGCTACGTCGGCGCACAGGGGCCGCACATGATTCGGATGGCGGCGAAACACGCCGGCGGGGTGCTGTTGAACGGCTCACACCCGAAGGACTTCGCGTGGGCGGCCGAACAGGTCGAAGCCGGGCTGGCGGATCGACCCGACGAACACGGGCCGTTCGACTTCGCCGCCTACGCCTCGACGTCGGTCGCCGAGGACGGCGACGCTGCACGCGAGGCCGCCCGGCCGCCGGTGGCGTTCATCACCGCCGGGGCGGCGCCGCCGGTGTTAGACAGACACGGGATCGACGGCGATCTGGCGGGGACGATCGGGAAACACATCTCGGCGGGAGATTTCGAGTCCGCCTTCGGAGCGGTCACCGAGGAAATGATAGACGCCTTCTGTATCGCCGGGACGCCGGAGACGGTCGGCGAACGGATCGACGCCGTGATGCAACACGCCGACAGCTTCGTCGCCGGCTCCCCGCTGGGCCCGGATCTCGATGCGGCGGTCAGACTGGCTGGTTCGGCTCTTCGGCACCGGCGAGACCCTGCTTGATCGCTGCCCCCACCGCCCCGAGCGTCAGGATACCGAACACCGCCATCGCGAAGCCGGTGAGGATCGCCCCGGTGAGCAACATCGCGCCGACGAGCGGATCGACCATCGCGATCTCGGCGAACTGTTCTATCGCACCGATCGTGTTCTCTTCGAACCCGGTCTCGATCTCGACCATACGTGACCGTTCGGCCGCACGCACTTGTGTGTATCCGTCCGGCGCTCCGGCGGCCGGAATCACCGGAGTCCGGTGACCCAACAGTTGAAATGACCGCGGCCGCTATCGTCCGGTATGCGCGAAACCTCGCTGGAGGACTTTTTCGACGGCTCGGAGGACGCGGAGACGGCGAGCGAGGACGCGGCGGACGACGGCGGTGAGCCGGCCGACGGAACGGTCGACGATGACGTCGACAGGGCGGCCGGCGTGAACGGGGAGGAATCGGAGAACGGGGAATCGCCGGACAGGATCGAACCGACGCCGACGACCTACGCGTGGACAGCCACCGGTGCCGACTGTACGGCGTGTGGATCGACCGTCGAGCGTCGGGTGCGGGACGGCGATCGGCTCGTCTGTTTCGACTGTAAGGTGTGGTAGCTACGCCAAAGCCGTCTCGACGTTGGCCTTCAGCCGGAGCGCGAGCGTGAGCAGGAACGCCGCCGACATGATTATAAACACCGTGGCAGCGCTCGCGACGAGCGTCGGCGGGAGACCCAAAAGCGCAGCGCCTTCCAGGGCGCCCGCAGCCCCGAGACAGACGAGGACGGCGATAAACCGAGCCAGCAGGCTATCGATGACGGTTCCGCTCGCCATCGCTTGCGCCCTCGTTCCGGACGCAAACGAGATCCCGTAGGCCGCGAACGCGACGCTTGCGACGGACTGGACGACCTGGACGGCGACCGTCAGACCGAAGGAGAGAACGACGACGAACTCGACGAAGACGATCCCCATAAACGCCGCCTCGAGCAGGCGGGCGCGTCCGTGTGAAACGAACGCCGAGCCGGGATCGTGATACGGGATTCCGTAATACAGCTCCCGCATCGAAAGCGAGAGGAGGACGATAAAAAACAGCTGAAAGATCTGTCTGAGCCCGGTGAGCGTGGCTCCGGGGATGGCACCGAGGCCGAGCAGTTCGTATCCACCGACGACGGCGTAGGCCATCCCGGCACCCATCGCGACGACGACGTATCTCCAGATCTCGATCGAGAGCGTCCCGTGTCGATCGTTCAGCGCCGCGTAGACCGTCGTGATCGCACAGGCCACGAAGAGCACGACGAGGGCCAAAAACCGGGTGAGAACGCCCGATTCGACGATCGCCGGCTCAGCCATCCGGATCCCCCACGGCCGAGCGGAACGCGTTCTCCATCGCTGCGACCGTCTCGAACCGCTCGGCTTTCCGTTCGGCGAGACACCGACGGAGGAAGTTCTCCAGTTCGGGAACGCGTCGATCGACGGCCTCCGGTAGCGCGATTCTCGCGCCGGACCCGTCAGCAGCCGGGGCGGTCGGAGCGCGGCCGGCGAACGCCTCGTGGACGAGCACGCCGAAGCCGTAGACGTCGGTTGGGCCGTCGATCGCCGCCGCGGAGTCGGGGTCGACGTGTTCGGGAGCGAAATACCGCTTCGGAGCGATTCCGGGCGCGGTTCCGTTCCGGAACAGGTTCAGGTAACCCCAGTCGGTCACCCGAGGGAACCGCCACGCATCGGGTTCAGTGAGGATCGAACTCCGGACGATCGATCCGGGGGTCAACGCGCCGTGGATCACGCCGTGGGCGTGGGCAAAACGGAGCGTCTCTGCGATCGTATCGAGCGTCCAGACGGCGGCCTCGAACCGTCCGTTCCGTCCGAGATCCGCGAGCCCGGTGACGTCCTCGTAGGCCGTCACGAGCCACGGGTCGGGCTCGACGCCCCAGTCGACGACCGGGAGTACCGCTCCGTGATCGTCGATAGAACGCCACATCCGGAGCCGCCGATCGAAGGTCGATCCGACGCCGCCGCTCGGCGGATCGAACCGCTTGAGGATTCCCGGCGCGGTCCCGCCGTCGGGCGTCCGATAGACGACCTTGAAACTCGCCGCGGTGTCGGTGCGGGAGAGCACCTCGACCGGCGTAAACTGATCGTGGGCGTAGTCGACGGACGGCGGATCGACCGGGCGCTCGGTCGGCGGCCGCCGACGGTCGGCCTTCCCCTCGGCGTCGTACCCCGTCGTCGCGGAGCCGCCACCGGTCCAGCCCCACCGATCGCCTCCGGTTCGACCCATCGCAGTCCTGTCGTCTTCGTCTTTTCCCCCTGCCGTCTCGATGATCCGTCGCTCGGCGAGTTGCCCCCACAGGGCTTCCCGACAGCGTCGCGCCGTCGGGTCGTCCATCGCCCGAAGCGCCCGTTCGATCGCCGCCGGATCGGCGTGAGCAACGACGTACCCGAGCGCCCTCGCGGCCTCACTTCGCCGGTCGTCGTCATCGATCCGAGCCGCGATCTCCGGGAGATACGACAGCGCCCGTTCGGATGACTCCGACGCGAGAATCCCGAACAGCCACGCCGCGCCGACGCGAACCCGTCTGCCGTCGCTCCTCAGCAGCCCTAATGCCCGCTCGACGTCCCGATCCGAGACCGCCCTCGGATCCTCCAGGGCGGAAGAGAGAATCCGATCAATCTCCCGGCTGTCGGCGTTTTCGGTGTTCATGCTCCGGGTGGCCGTCGACACGGCCGGTTACGACGGATAGCAGGCCCGTTTTAAATACGGTTGGGGCTGAATCGGGAGCCGTTTCGGATCCCCGAATCGGATCGGACCCGACAACCAAAAGACCCGCCCGGTACAACTCGGGGTATGCGTATCGCCGTACCCAACAAGGGACGTCTCCACGATCCTGCGCTGGCGCTTTTAGAGCGTGCCGGACTCCACGTACAGAACGGGGCCGACCGGAAGCTCTACGCCGAAACCGTCGATCCGGACGTCTCCGTGCTGTTCGCGCGGGCCGCTGACATCCCCGAATACGTCTCCGATGGGGCGGCGGCGCTCGGCATCACCGGGCTCGATCAGGCCAGAGAGTCGGAGGTCGAGCTCGTCGATCTGCTCGATCTGGAGTTCGGGACCTGCCGGCTCGTACTGGCCTCGCCGGAGGACGGCGGCGTGAGTTCGCCGGAGGAGCTCGCTGACGGCACCGTCGCAACCGAGTTCCCGACGATAACGCGGAACTACTTCGGGGCGATCGGCGTCGAGCCCGACATCGTCGAGGTATCGGGGGCGACGGAGCTGACGCCGCACGTCGACATCGCCGACGCGATCGTCGACATCACCTCGACGGGGACGACGCTCCGGATGAACCGATTGTCGATCGTCGACGAGGTGCTCGAATCGTCGGTCCGACTCTTTGCCGATCCCGCCGTCGCCGAGGACCCGAAAGTGACACAGATCAAGACGGCCCTGCGGTCGGTGCTCGACGCCGACGGCAAGCGGTACCTGATGATGAACGTCCCGAAAGAGTCCTTAGAGGAGCTGAAAGACCGGATCCCCGGGATGGGCGGACCGACGGTGATGGACGTCGCCGGCGGCGAGACGGTCGCCGTCCACGTCGTCGTCGACGAACGGGAGGTCTTCGAAGTCATTCCGGACCTGAAGGAGGCGGGCGCGACCGACATCCTCGTGACCGAGATCGAGCGGTTGATCCCGTAGCGGCGGTCGGGGATTCGCCGAGGTATATAAACGATCGGCCGGCCGATCCGAGCGGATCGGAGTCGGCGTAACGGTTATATCCGCTCGGCGGATCGGTTCCTGTGAAGGTGACACACGATGTCCGGAAACGACAGTTCGGAGAACGGACGGCTCTGTGAGTGGGCGCTCCTGACGGGCGATCGGCTCCCCGAGGAGTACGAGCCCTGCGTCCCGAACGGCGATCGGCGATAGACGCGAGCCGGCGGATCAGCTGATTTTCTCGTACTGCTCGGAGAGCTTGTCTGCGGCGTCGTCCATCAACTCGGACTCGTAATCGGTGAGCTCCCACTCGATGACCTCCTCGACGCCGTCGGCGCCGAGTTTGACCGGAACGCCGAAGGCCGTGTCCTCGTAGCCGTACTCGCCGTCCAACACGAGCGATCCGGGGAGGACTTCGCCGGTGTCTTCCAGTACCGCCTCCACCATGTGGGCGACTCCCGTCGCGGGCCCCCACTGGGTTGCGCCTTTCCGAGAGATGACGTCCATCGCCGACTCCTTGAGGTCGCCGAGGATTTCCTCCTTCTCCTCACCGTCGAAGGTCGGGTCAGCTCCGTCGACGCGGACCTTCGAGAAGGCGGGCACCTGTGCGTCGCCGTGTTCGCCGAGGATCGTCGCGTCGACGTTCTTCACCGGGACGTCGAAGCGCTCCGAGAGGACGTACCGGAACCGCGCGGAGTCCAGCCGGCCCCCGAAGCCGATGACGGAGTGTCGGTCGCGATCGCCCGACTCGTAGAGATGGCGGTTCAACAGATCGACCGGGTTCGAGGTCGTGATCGAAACGTAGTCGTCGTTATGTTCGTCCAGCGAGGCGCCGATATCGGCCATGATCGGCGCGTTGTCGCCGGCGAGATCGATCCGAGTCTGTCCCTCCTTGCGGGGGATTCCGGCCGTGACGACGACGACGTCAGACCCGGCGGTGTCCTCGTATTCGCCCTGTACGACCGTCGTGTTCGAGTCGTAGGCGATGCCGTGGTTCGTATCGGCCGCCTGTCCGATCGTCGTCTCCCGTTGATCCGGGATATCCACGAAAACCAGTTCGTCGACGATATCGCGTAACGCGAGATTGTACCCCGTGGCGGCGCCGACGGTCCCGGCGGCACCGACGATGCTGACCTTGCTCATAATCGTTCGGAAACGCGGCTGGAGCCCGATTAACTCTTGTTGTTTTCTGCTGTCAGTTGATTTCACAGAGATCGGCTCGAACGCCGCTCTATCCGGTATATTCGCGTTTCGTCGAACCTCGAAACGTCAGAGAACGTACTCCGTCCCGCCGGTGTCATCGGCCGCAACCGACAGCATTTCCCCCCGCCGAACCGTGACCACGACAATGACCGACGACATCGTCGTCCGCGGCGCCGCCGAACACAACTTAAAGGACGTCGACGTGTCCATCCCCCGAGAGGAGTTCACCGTCGTCACCGGCCTGTCGGGCTCGGGGAAGTCCTCGCTTGCGTTCGAGACCGTCTACGCCGAAGGACAGCGTCGCTACATCGAATCGCTCAGCGCCTACGCCCGGAACTTCCTCGGGCAGATGGACAAACCGCAGGTCGAGAACGTCGAGGGGCTCTCGCCGGCGATCTCGATCGACCAGAAGAACGCCGCGAACAACCCCCGATCGACCGTCGGGACGGTCACCGAGCTCCACGATTATCTCCGACTTCTCTACGCCCGCGTCGGGACGCCACACTGTCCCGAGTGCGGCCGGGAGGTCGGCGAACAGAGCGCCCAGCAGATGGTCCGGCGGCTGCTCGAACTCCCCGAGGGAACCCGAGCGAAGCTCTGTGCCCCCGTCATCCGCGATCAGAAGGGGGCGTTCGAAGATCGCTTCGAGGCGTTCGTAAGCGAGGGGTACACCAGAATCGAGGTCGACGGCGAGGAGTACGACCTCTCGATCGAGACGCCCGACCTCGACGAGAACTACGACCACACCGTCGATCTCGTCGTCGATCGCGTGACGCTGACCGACGACGCCCGCGGTCGGATCACGGATTCCGTCGAGACCGCCTTGACGGAGGCCGACGGCGTTCTGAAGGTCATCTTCCCCGATCCCCCGGAGGACACCGATATCGGGGCCGAATCGCGCAACACGGGCGATCTGGCCGGCGACGGCGACGATCGGCTCGTTGTCGAGTTCTCCGAGGAACTCGCCTGTACCCACTGTGGGATCGACCTGCCGGAGATCGAGACCCGCTCGTTTTCGTTCAATTCCCCGCACGGGGCCTGTCCGGACTGCGACGGGATCGGCGAGACGAAGGAAGTCGACGAGGAACTGGTCGTCAGAGATCCCTCGAAACGCATCAAGGACGTCTTCGAACCCTGGAGTTACAGCCGGTCGTACTACCGGACCCGGCTGGACAGCGTGGCGGCGCACTTCGGCGTGAGCGTCGAGACGCCGTTCGGGGAGCTCGAAGAGGACGTCCGACGGCAGTTCCTCTATGGGACCGACGAGGAGGTCGTCTTCGAGCGTCGGACGAAGAACGGTACCAGACGCAAGGAGAAGCGGTTCGAGGGCGTGATCCCGAACCTCGATCGGCGCTACATCGAGACCGACTCAGAGAGCACCAGAGAGCACATCGAGGAGTACATGGCGACGACGACGTGCCCCTCGTGTGAGGGGACGCGATTGAAGCCCGAATCCCGTGCAGTCTTGGTCGCCGACACCTCGATCACCGAGGTCAGCCGGCTCTCGATCGGCGACGCCCTCGAACACTTCGAGACCCTCGACGCCGATCTGGACGCCCGCCAGCGGAAGATCGCCGAGGAGATCTTAAAGGAGATCCGCGCCCGCCTCGGCTTCATGGAGGAAGTCGGCCTGGAGTACCTGACGCTCGATCGGGAAGCCTCGACGCTGTCGGGCGGCGAGAGCCAGCGTATCCGGCTCGCGACGCAGGTCGGATCGGGGCTCGTCGGCGTCCTCTACGTGCTCGATGAACCATCGATCGGGCTCCACCAGCGCGACAACGACAAACTGCTCGATACCCTGGAGGGACTCCGGGATCTCGGCAACACGCTCGTCGTCGTCGAGCACGACGAGGCGACGATGTGGCGTGCCGACAACGTCATCGATATGGGTCCCGGTCCCGGCAAGCGGGGCGGTGAGGTGGTCGCCAACGGCGACGTCGAGGACGTGATGTCGGTCGAACGGTCCCTCACGGGCGATTATCTCGCCGGACGGCGCTCGATCCCCGTCCCCGGGACGCGCCGCGAGCCGGACGGCTATCTGACCGTCCGCGGTGCCAGACAGCACAATTTAAAAGACGTCGACGTCGCGTTCCCGCTCGGCTGTTTCACCGCCATCACCGGCGTCTCCGGGTCCGGGAAATCGACGCTGCTCCACGAGATTCTTTATAAAGGACTCGTCCGCCGAATGAACGATACCGACGTCTTCCCGGGCGAACACGACGGAATCGAGGGGGTCGACGAGATAGAAACCGTCCGGCTGATCGATCAGTCGCCGATCGGACGGACGCCGCGGTCGAACCCGGCGACCTACACCGACGTCTTCGATCACATCCGCGAACTGTTCGCCGAGACGAAGCTCTCGAAACAGCGCGGATACAAAAAGGGGCGGTTCTCGTTCAACGTCAAGGGCGGCCGGTGTGAGTCCTGCGGCGGGCAGGGCACGGTCAAGATCGACATGAACTTCCTCTCGGACGTCTACGTCCCCTGCGAGGAGTGTGAGGGGGCCAGATACAACGACGAGACGCTCGAGGTAACGTATAAAGGGGAGACGATCTCGGACGTCCTCGATATGGAGGTCGAGGAGGCCTACGAGTTCTTCGAGAGCCACAGCGGCATCCGCCGTCGACTCCAGCTTCTGAAAGACGTCGGGCTCGGGTATATGCGCCTCGGCCAGCCATCGACGACGCTGTCGGGCGGGGAGGCCCAGCGTGTCAAACTCGCCGAGGAGCTCGGCAAGCGCGACACCGGCGACACGCTGTATCTCCTCGATGAGCCGACGACGGGGCTGCACAGCGAGGACGAACGGAAGCTTATCGACGTCCTCCACCGGCTCACCGACGACGGCAACACGGTCGTCGTCGTCGAACACGAACTCGATCTCGTCAAGAACGCCGATCACATCGTCGATCTCGGCCCCGAGGGCGGCGAGGGCGGCGGCCGGCTCGTCGCCGAGGGCACGCCCGAATCAGTCGCCCGGACGGACGCCTCACACACCGGTCGGTATCTCCGATCACACCTGCCGGCCGTCGATCTGAAAGGTCCCCGCGGCGGCCGGGAGCGCGCCGCCGGCGACGACTGATCGCTTCGTCTCGATCCGTGCAGAGCTATTTCCCGACCACCGCCGAAAGCTCACTCAGGTCCAATAACCGAGTACGTGTACCGCGCCCACGAGCGCCGCGCCGCCGACCGCGTGGCGTGTACCGACGGGGAGCCCACCGAAGCCGAAGCCGTCGTCTTCCTCTTCGGGATCGTCCGGCTCCGTCGGTTCGCCCTCGGATGGCCCTTCCTCGTCCGAGTCCTCTGAGCCCGTATCAGTCGCCGGCGGATCCTCGACGGTCGTTTCGTCTTCCGGTTCGGGATCCTCGACGGTCAACAGCCCGCTCGCCTCGTCGTCGGCCGTCGCGACGGTGTAGTTGTACACAGCGGGATCGAGATCGACCGTTCCGCCGAACTCGACCGACTGGGCCGCTCCGCCGTCGAGTTCCAGAGACTGAGCGTTCTCGGTCGTGTTCCGGACCGTCAGTTCGACCGATCCGTTACCGGGGATATGCCCGACGTTCTCGATCGTCGGCGAGATCGCGGCGAACGGGTCGCCACGCTCGAGGGTCACGTTCTCGTCGTGGTCGACGATCCGGTAGTCGACGAGTGGCTCGTCGGCCCCGATGACGGTGCCCGATCGGCTGTCGTGAAGACGCTGGTCGCCGTAGAACTCGATGTCGATGTCCTCTCCGGGGTCGAACGCCGAGAGATCGCGTGTCAACTCGAAGCGTCCGTCGTCGCCGATCTCGACGCGCTCTTCGATCATAAACCGGTCGCCATCGATACGGTCGGTCGAGGATAGCTGTATCGAGACGTCCGTTCCGGGCGCGAGGTTCGTCCGCCCGGAGACCGTTCCGTTCGCCGCGTTTCGAACGATCAGCCGATCGTCGCTGTCGACCGTGTCGTACTCGACGCTCGGTTCCTCGATCCTGACGTGCCGTGGTTCGGTGACGTTGCCCGCGTCGGCGTCGAAATACGGGAAATGAGGTTCGGCGCCGTTCGGATCGATCGCGTCGTGATCGACGGTGTCGAACCAGTCCGTCTCGCCCGGCGACTCGTAGCCGAACCGGAGCCGGAACTCGTCGCCGGGATCGATCTCACGGTCGAACGGGCCCGATTCGCGCGTATCCATCACGAGGTAGTACCGGTCGATCTCGGTGCGGCCGTCGTCATCGGCGATCGGCTCATAGAGGAGGGAGACGTCGCCGTCCGTCGCGCTCTCGAGATCGAGTTCCGCCGCGCGTTCGTTCCGGTCGGGGTTGGTCTGTCCGGCCTCGATCACGAACCCGTCGGGGAACGAACGCAGCGTCGACAGGGCGGCAGGGTCGAGGCCAGTCGCGTCCGGCGTCGTCCGGCCGTCGAGCCACGAAACGAGCCCGGAGAGGCCGCTCGCCTCGATCTCGAAGACGAGTCGGTCGCCTTTGGTGACGTTTCGACGCTCGGTGAGCGTCTCCTCGAACGCCTCGAAATCTTCCTCCGCGTCGAACTCGTTCGCGCTCCCTTCGGGTGCGACGTACGTCGTCACGTTCCCGAACCCGTCGGTGTCGGTGAGCACGAGGTTCGATCGGGCCAGCGGCCGTTCGAAATCGGGAACGCCGTCGTCGCGGACGACGACCGAACCCGATCCTCCCGCGACGAGTCGGAGCCGATCCGCCTGGAGCGGCCGCGGGAGCGACCCGATATCGAGCTCCGAGCGGAACGCGGAGAGGTCCTCCGCCCCGCCCTCGAAGGAGACATCGTCGAACTCGTCGTGATCCGGATCCTGCAGGTAGCTGGTCACCTCGGCATCCTCGGTCAGATAGACTTCCTCGGAGGGGACGTTCGTTCCGAGCAGGCGGGTGTTGATCCGGATCGTCGCGCCCCCCTCGACGTGGAGGATGTCGAGGTAGTTCGTCAACGCGCCGCTGTCGCCGCTCCGGTCGCCGCCGATCATCAGGTACGCCTCGTCGGTGTCCTCGAGTTCGAGATCGATCTCGGGGAGGCTTCCGACCGGCGCGGTGTACTGGTCGCTCCCGAACGCCGCGTCGATCTCGCGTTGCTCGACGGTGACGCTCGTGCCGTCTGTCGCCCCCGTGTCGGTCGCCTCGAACTCGAAGCTGTAGGTGGCCTCCAGGACCGGGTCGAAGGTCATCGGGATCTCGTCGCCGGCCTCGACGTCGCGGATCACGATCGACTCGCCGTCGGCGTGCTCGATATCGCCGTTCGTCTCGCCGTCGAAGACGTCGAACAGGTCCTCGGCGTCGAGATCCTCCGACGTGACGTTGACGTCGAAGGCCGTCGACCGGATCGGCGAGTCGATCGTCACCGCAGTTTCGGACCCGTCGCCGTCGCTGTCGACCGTGTCGTCGGTTTGCGTCGCGTCGAGTTCGTGACGCTGTATCCGGAAGGCGTTCTCGGCTACCGGGACGACGTCGTCCCCGTCGTAGACGAGATACCAGCCCGGTTCGAACGCCTCGCCGGCGGTATCGACGGTCGCGGTCGTTCCCGGTCCCGGCGTTACCGACTCGATCGGATCGCCGAGCGACCCCCCGTCCGGATCGAACTCGAAGAGCGTGTACTCGGTGCCGGGTTCGAGGTTGGTCACGGTCACCGTCTGGTTCCGGTAGACGAACTCCGTCGACGGCGGGAACCGCTCGCCGCCGTCGACGAGATACGAAACGCGTTTGATCGTGGCCTCGGTGTTCGCCCCGTCGGTCCCGTTGGAAGCCTCGATTTCGGCGTCGACACCGTACTCGGCGCCGTCGAACGACGATTCGAGGGGGTGTTCGAGCGTCACATCGAGTTCCGCCTCGAGGTCGATCACCGCCTCGGACGTGTCGTTGACCTCGAAGGAGACGGTCGTACCGTCCGTCTCGACGTCACCCTGGACGTCGACGCCGGGCGTGGGAATCTCGACGTCGGGATCGCCGAGAAGGGCGTCATCGGGCCACCCGGTCAGTTCGACGGTGACGGTCGCCGGGCCGTCCGTCGTATCGATCCCGGCGGCCTCGACCGTGATCTCGTGATCGTCCTCGAGACCGATCCAGGATTCGTCTTCCTCGATAGTCACGTTCTCCACTGTCGGCCCAGCGGCAACCGGCGAGGTCGAAAGAACTGCAACGCCGGCGAACAGACAACAGATCAAGAGAACAAAGCGGACGCTCCGCGCCGTGAACCGGGGAGGACGCCGAAAGAGATCGAAGACGGGAGACGTCGACATACGGCTGTCTGCGGGTAGGTATTCGCCGTTCCGTTATCAACCGTCGGCGCGGTTCAGTTTCCGATACTGAGTCGGAGCGAAGCTTGATTTATACGACCCGGGTAGTTCTGAACGATCATGCCGTCCTGTCGGAACTGTGGAACGGAGGTGGGGCAGTCGTACAACTTCTGCCCGACCTGTGCGACCCCACAGACCGACGAGGCCAATCGACGGCTCGAGACCTACATCAACGAGCGGGCGAAACAGCGAACGGGCGGTGGTGCGGGGGCCGACGATCTTCGGCGTCGCCTCCAGTACGCCGTCGGCTACGTCGCTATCGTGGCGGGGCTGGCGACGCTTTTTACCGGTGCGGGGCTGTTTTTCCTCCTCGCCGGATTGGTCGTCCTCCCGCCGGTCCGGGGGGCCGTCGAGTCGCGACTGGGTCGACCACTCCCCGAACGACCGACTGCGGCCGCCGCAGGAGCCCTGTTCGTCGTCGGAGCCGCGGCGTTCGTGATCGTATAGCGACGATCGATCCGTCGTTTGCCGTTGGAACCGCGGCGCTCGCTATCGGTCCGCGAATTGGCCTCCAAGCTTATCCCGTTGGGTGATAAGTGACTGGTATGGAACTCGTCAGTATCGGGCTAGTCCTCGTCGGAGTAGCGCTCGTCTTCTTCGGGGCCGCGCTGTCGGTGTATGCGACCGCACTGTTGGGCCTTCTGATCGGGGCCGCCGGCGGCTACGTCATCGCACCGCAGGTTCTGGGCACGTTCGGGGCGGCCGGACCGGTCGGGTTCGCCGCCGCGGTCATCGTCGGCGGGGCGTTGGGGGCCGCCCTCGCCTACGTCGCGCTGTCGTTCGCGACCGCGATCCCCGCCTTCGTCGTCGGTGCCTACATCGGGCTGTACGTGGTCACGCCGATCTTCACCGAGGGCGGGCTCATCCGGTATCTCGTGATGATCGTCGCCGGGTTCGTCGGCGCGTTGCTCGGGTTTACGCTCACGAAGTTCGCATTGATGTTCATCACCGCCTTCATCGGGTCGGCGTTCGCCTCCGGCGCCGTGACCGTCGCGGACTTCACGGCCGCTCGCGACGCGTTCTCGCCGGACCCGATCCTCTTCGATCCGCTCGCGACGACAGCGATCGTCGGGGTCGAAACACCGCTTTTCGGCGCGCTTTTCGTCCTCGGTGTGCTCTCACAGATCGGGCTCTTCAAGCTCGGATGGGTCGCACGCTTCGCGACGGTGCTTCCGGGCATCGGCCGAGTGCTCGGAAGCGACAGCAAAGCCTGAGTCGTCGCTGCTCGGACGGGACCGCCGATCCAAACCAAGCGTTCCCCGGCGAGTTGCGGTGGATATTTGCCCGCTGAGGCCCCTTTTTTGTGTATGTACGATTTTCTCGTCGTGGGCGCCGGCCCGTCCGGCTCGCGGTTCGCCCGCTCGGCCGCCGAGGCCGGCCGCGACGTGTTGGTGCTTGAGTCCGGCGAGATCGGCCGGCCGCTCGCCTGTTCTGGCCACGTCAGCCTCGACGTCTGGGAGTTCGTCCCCGACGACGCCCGCGATCGGCTCCGACAGAACGAGATCTACGGCGCTCGCTTCCATCTCGGCGGCGCCGACAGTCCGTCCCATCCGTTTTATAAAGAGACAGTCGTCTCGAACGCCATCGACCGGGTCGGCCTCGACGAGACGCTCGCCGAGTGCGCCCGCGAGGTCGGGGCGACGGTTCGGACGGGACACACCGTCACGGGCGTTACGGAACGGACGGACCGCGTCGAGATCGAGGCCAACGGCCCGGACGGGATCGAGCGATTCGAGGCGAAACTCGTCTGTGGCGCGGACGGCCCCCGATCGAGAGTGCGGAGCCAGCTCGGGCTTCCCGAACCCGACGAGTTGCTCCACGGCGTCCTCGGGTTCGACCCCGAACCGGATCACGACGATTTCGTCGACGTCCACCTGACGGTGCCACGCTTTTTCGCCTGGCGGATCCCCCGCGGCGAGGCGGGCGTCGAGTACGGGCTCGCGGTCGAGCCGGGCGAGGACGCTTCCGGCCGGTTCGAGGAACTCGTCGCCGATTACGGCGCCGACATCGACCGACGGTGTTCGGGCGCGATCCCGATCGGACCGCCCGACCGAACGACCGGGCGACGGAGCTTTTTGGTCGGCGACGCCGCAGGTCAGACGAAGCCGTTCACCGGCGGCGGGATCCTCTACGGGATGCGCGCGGCGGACGTCGCGGCTCGAACGATCGACCCCGAACGCCCGTCGACGACCGAGGAGTACGAACGCGCCTGGCGATCCGAACTGGGGCGCGATCAGACGATCGGGAAGGTGATCCGGGCCGGGTACTCGTTGCCGGAGCCGATCCAGCGAGCCGGCATGCGGGCGTTCTCCGGCGAGATCGGCGTTCATATGGACCGCCCGACGTCGCTTTTCTCGACCGAACAGCTCCGTGCGATGCTCTCGTGGAAATGACGGACGGCGAGAGGGGAAACAGCTATGAGTAGTACCGACGGCCCGTTCCGGGTGCTCCCGGGACGAAACGACGGCGAGTGGCTTCTCCTGGACGTCAACTCGGCCGACCCGGTCTCCGTCCCACAGTCGACACTGCCGGACGTCGAGGTCGGCAACTGGATCGACGGCGAGCTCACGTGGGCTGGCGAGGGACCGACGCTCGAGAACGCGACTGTCGAATCGGGGACTAGGTTCCGGTTCCTGCGGACCGGCGAACCGATCTTCGAGGCCGCGAGCGCCTGTTTCGAGACCGCCCGGGCTGCCGGTGAGGCGATGAACTCGCGGGTGACCTACGACACCGACCGCAACCCGAACGGGGTCGTCTACACCTTCGCGGCACAGCGGGGGCGGGACCTCTTCTCGGAGTTCGAAGACGGCACGAAACCGCTCGATCCGCTCGTCGCCCGCGCCACGGAACGCGTCGATCCCCCCGTTTCGGTGTGGATACTCGGTCCCGAAGAGCCGTTCGTCGTCGTCTACATCGTCCTGGAACCGGACGGACTTCTCGATCGGACGATGGCCGATACCTACGGTTGATCGACCGAAAGCGCCGACCGAAGGATCGAGTTGACGTCCTCGATCGCCCGGTCGGCGCCGTCGAGGTGTTCATAGAGGTTCAGAAAGGCGTGGATCTGTGAGTCGTACTGCAACCGCGTTACGTCGACGTCGACTGCCTCGAGCCGGTCGGCGTAGGCGTTTCCCTCGTCGACCAGTGGATCGAAGCCGGCCGTCAGGACGGTGGCGGAGGGAAGCCCCGAGAGATCCCGGGCCCGGATCGGGAACGCGTACTGGTTGCCACGATCGGCGCGGTCGGTGTACTGGTCGTGATACCACTCGACGCTGTCCATCTCGAGGAAATACCCCGTTCCGTTCTCGTCGTAGGAGTCGAACCACCGGAGCGTCGGGTGGTTGACGGACGGATACACGAGGAGCTGGTGGGCGAGGTCGGGGCCGTCTCGGTCGCGGGCGGCGAGCGTCACGGCCGCCGCGAGGTTGCCGCCGGCGCTGTCGCCGCCGACGGCGATCCGGTCGGGGTCACCGTTCAGGTCGTCGGCGTGTGTCGTGGCCCACTCAGTCGCGGCATAACAGTCCTCGAACCCCGCAGGGAACGGGTCCTCCGGCGCTCGGCGGTACTCGACGGAGACGACGAGACAACCCGAGCCGTTCGCCAGCCGGCGACAGAGGCCGTCGTACGCCTCGATCGATCCGCGAACCCAGCCGCCGCCGTGAAAGAAGACGAGGACGGGAAACGGTCCCGAACCCGACGGCGCGTAGAGTCGGAGCGGGATCGGCCCGTTCGGTCCCTGAATCTCGATATTGAGCAGTTCGCCGACCGGTTCGGGGTTCTCGACGGCGAAGAGGTCCTCGAGAAGCTGCCGACCGGTCTCGACCGACAGTGTCGAGGAAGGTGGAGCGATCCCGGAGTGGAACCCTTCAAGCAGTGCGGCGGCCTGTGGGTCGAGTTCGTCGTCGCGTGCTGGCATGATTTCACACACGTGGTGATGGCTGTTAATACCACGCGGTGGTTTTCGAGATTTCAGAGAACGACGCGCTGGCAGGCTTTTTTACAGCGAGTGGCCGATCGGCGGGACAGCCGTCAGTCGGAACAGCGACTGCGACTCCCGGTGCGTCCGTCGATCCCGGAAAAGATACCGAGCGAAAGTCGGTGAACCGCCTCAGAAGAGGTAGAAAAGCGGGAAGAGGAACACCCATACGATGTCCACGAAGTGCCAGTACAGCCCGAAGTACTCGACCGGGCGGTGGTCCTTCATGTAATACCCCTGATACGCACGAACGATCAGGAACGCCGCCACGATCACGCCGATCAGCACGTGCACCGCGTGCAGTCCGGTCGTCACGAAATACACCGACGCCTGCACTGCACTGTAGGGCTGGCTCGGATCGACCGCCCCGATGTAGACCCCGTCGACGTAGATTTTCTCCCACCACTCGAAGGCCTTCACGCCCATGAACGTCAGCGCCAACAGCATCGTCGCGCCGATGCTCGCAACCAGTCCCTTACGGTTGCCCCGTCTGGAGAACACCAACGCCAAGATCACCGTGAACGACGAGGTCAACAGCACGAACGTGTTCACCAACCCGAAGATCGAATCCGGAATCGGCTGCCAGGTGTGCCACCCCGCGTGGATCCGGATGAAGATGGCCGCCGAAATGAACGCCCCGAACACCACCACGTCAGACGCCAGGAAGAACCACATTCCCAGCTTGTTCTTCTCGATGTGGTCGAACGGCCACCGATCCGCCACCGCCGCTGGCGGAGCGTAGAAGTCCTCGAGCCCCCATTTGACGCCCGAGTACAACAGCGCCACCATCCCGACCGCCGTCAACAGCGGATACATGATCGTCCCTTCGAGCGCCACGCTGATCCCCGCGATCGAGGATCCCGCATCGATCGACAGCGAGTTCGAAACGCCCGACAACCCGAGCAGCAACACGAGCGTCGAGAGACTCGCCGCGAACGGCCAGATGCTCGCGTGCGAGGCGTGTTTGTCACCCAGCACGTAGTCGCTGGCCTCGTTTCCGCTGGCGTGCCCGCCGTCGGTGGCCGCCTGACTCTCGTGGGCGCGCTCGACGAACTCCAGTTGCCCGCTCGCATACGAAGGCCGTCCGTCCCAGTTCTCCAACGGTGGCGGCGACGACACCGCCCACTCGGCCGTCCGGGAGAACTCCCAGGGGTTCTCCGGCGCGATCGGTCCCGACACGTAGCTTTTCCCGAAGTTGTAGAACATAATAAAGAACGAGAAGCCCAGCAAGAACGCCCCGATCGTCCCGATCTGGTGGGACGTCACCAGCCCCTGCTGGTACTCGAAGACCCGCCGTGGGGTCTCCCAGGCCGTGAACATCGAGAAGTACACGATGTTGAACGCCACGAAGAAGATCGCGAAGTGAATCTTCCCGAGCAACTCGTTGTACATTCGCCCCGTTATTTTCGGGAACCAGTAATACGCCCCGCCGAACAGCGCCGTCGCGCCGCCGAACATCACGTAGTGGAAGTGCGCGACGACCCAGTAGGTCCCGCGGAACTCGTAGTCGAGAACGATCGCCCCGAGGAAGACGCCGGTGATTCCTCCGAGGATGAACAGAAGTAACGCCCCGAAGGCGAAGAGGAACGGCGTCTCAAAACGTACCCGCCCCTTCGCCAGCGTATAGATCAGCGCGAACACCAACAGGTCGAACGGCAGCGAGATCCCGATCGTCGTCGCCATCATCAGCGTCTTGATCTCGAGGTTGATCGTCGTCAGATACATGTGGTGCATCCACACGAGGAACGACTGGATGGAG
>LKMJ01000028.1_pt1 | contig 75539 bp, 69 predicted proteins | sample 643391 | NCBI WGS metagenome assembly LKMJ01 (sample SAMN04112250, study PRJNA286221) | soda lake metagenome | biome: soda lake; feature: Kulunda Steppe; material: water; isolation source: sample PL-Br10 brine of Picturesque Lake | place: Russia: Kulunda steppe | collected 2010-07 | reverse complement strand
ATTTCAAGAACTGCTACTGCCATTTCGTCTTCATCACATCGTTCATCGTCATCTGCCTCATCACAAACAATGCTTGAAGCTGATGTCCGCTCTGAAAAGAATGTTCCCCAAGCCTCATAATAATCACTCTGAACGGCTACTTCCAGTTCACCTGTATCTAGAGGGTTTTCATCATCTTCAGTTGGATAAAACCTTTCACTACCATCTTCATCTTTAGACATTTGTACTGTATCTCCAATTTCGCTATCTGAATTTACATTCACCATTGGAATGGTGATTGTCTGATCGCGGAAGTGAAATTCTGGTGGTGATACCATTGTTTTTCCTGATTCAGTAGATTTCCATACACCACCTGCTTGATACGTGATTTCACCCTCTACATCATCATTTGTATATACAATAGAATTGAAATCTTCTTCCATAACTACTTCTTCTCCTTCCTCTGGTGTTTCAACTGTTACTCTCATCCACCCATCGTCATCCCTCACTTCAATGTCGTTACTAATTCCACCAAAGTTGTGGGTTGAAATCCGCTCATTATATTCTAGTGCGGCTAAACCTGCTTGTGAGTCGAATTTTGTCATTGTTTGTTCAGCACTATCAAATTCTGCTTGTGCTTGTGACTCACCTAATGTGGTAGATGAAACAACAAGAATAGAGACACTGACAGTGATGACAATAGCAAAAATAAGTGCTACCCCAAGCACTTCACTTTGCCCTCGGTCACCTAAGTTCATTATTGAATAATAAACAGTCTAAACATATAAAAATACCGAGGAGATTAAATGTTTAGATATAAAGCGGGTTTGTGCTTAAACATCACCTGTATCCCGTTCGAAGAACACATCAATATTAGTATGCCTGATAACAGCAGTATTAGCATCAAAGTTTGCTGTTATAGTTTCATCATCCACATTGACATTTTCAGCACCTTCAGATTCGAAGTATGACTCCCACGCGTCTGTGCGTTCATCATCTGTCTCGATCTCTATTTCAATGGTGTTGGACACATCAGTATTGCTGTCAATTCCACTTCCATCTTCTCGAAATACCACTAATGGTGTTGTACTGCCACCAATAGATTCGTCTCCTGAAAGAGTAACGGTTGAAATTAGTGTTGTATCTTTGAATTTCATTGGTGGGTCTTCAATCATTATCGAACCAGAATCTGATTCACGAATAAGTGCGCCAAACTCTGAGACGACTTCTTCGTCACCAGCCCCGTGTGAAAATGTATTAGTTGTCCGTGATGATTTTTCCTCTCCATCAACAGTTACAGTCATCTCTGATTCTCCTCCAACAGTGAGTGAAGAATCACGAAGTTGTATTTCTGTATCCCGACCTGCAACACCTTCCATATGGATATCATCAATATTTTGCTGTGCGACGAACATAGCCCGTTCAGAATTTTGTGCTTGTTCAGCTTCTCGAAGGTCATCAAGAGTTCCCAACCCTAATGTAAATACAGCTATAATAGACGCGAATACAATTGAGAATACAAGAATAAATCCCAAAGCGTTCGATACACCTCGATTGTTATGGAGTAGTTTTGTGTTCATAATAATCACTCTTCTATTTTGATTGTTCCATCTTCATATACAATATCAAATTCTGATGTACTTGAGACAGTATTTTCTTCAACATCATCTGCATCAATACGAATTTGTGTATCTACTTCGATATTACTTGTTGTCTCCATTTTGAGAACAGCTGTTTCTGGCGTTCCTTGTCGTTCTAATGTAATTGAGTAAGTCACCCCAGCAACTCTGTCAGGTGGGTTGGCAGAAATCTCAATTCTATCACTATCAGAATTTCCGCCGGCAGTATCTGCTTGTTGGACTTGAGAACCTAATCGTTCACCAGCACTTTCTAGTTCGAATTGAACTGCATTATCCTGTTGGTCATCGACCACTCCAACTGTTGATGAAATGAATACACTAACTAGAAGGGCTGCAATAGCGACCGTCAATACGTATGCAATTTGGGTTGATATCCCTCGTTGATCTTTGATAAAATTTAATTGGCGGTCACTCATACTACTCTGATTTTGTTGTGTCAAATATTTATTCCTTCTGATGATTAGTTAGGTATTTTGATGTTGTGTTATTTGATCTATTTTCATTCATTGTTCCAAATATTTCCGGGTTTAGGACAAGATGAGTATGATGTATCACACGGGGCTACTGTAATTGAATGTTGTGAATCAATATTTGGGCCTGTATACTGCATATCAATATCAACAGAATAGATGACATTTTGTGAACCTGATGCTGTTGATGTCGGTTCTTCTCCAACAATTGTATACTTTCCTTCAAATCCAGAGTCATCTACAGGATCTATACCTTCGTGTTCGAATTCAATTTCTTGAATATCATCTACATCGGGTGTTAATTTCATCCCTCCACGCTCCCCATTTAATTCTCCAGTTGTGATGTCATATTCAATTCTTTCCAGTTGTGTTTCGTCAACGAGGTTTCCATCAGCATCAAATGTTTCAATAGTAAGCTCATTATTCCCTAAATTATCGTCACTAATTTCAATACGCTGTTCTGAACTTCCGCTGTCAATAATAATTGAAAATGTATCACCAGTACTAAGTACTCCACTATTATCATTACCGTCCACTACAATTTGGAACTGTCTGATGTCATCGGGTTCGGTCATAACAGTCATATTATTTCCATTATCGATAAACGAATCAGTTGAAGTTTGAGAGACCATTTGACCATCTGTTGTGCCCCTATATTCAATAGATCCAATTTCGCTTCTACTGGATGCTGTTTGTTCTTCGATGTTTCTATTGATATCTTCAATATCTCTTTGGACTGTATTCACATTATTATTTTCTTCATTAGCAACAATAATTGATGTCCCAACTTCTCGTTCTGCAAGGCTATCAAATTCTTCTATATTTTGTGACTCCGGTGTAGGACTATCTGCGCTAAGGTTTCCCGCAAAGAGAACAGAGTTGAGTACGGTAATAAGCACAATTAATGCTAATGCTGCTACAAGTGCCCCAATAATAACGACTTGTCCTTTGTTTTGATTTTTCCAGTGCATAATCACATTCTCCATAGTTCAATTTTGACTTCTACCACGTTGTAGACGCTTTGATCATCGTTGTTATCTATTGAATCGATATACGTGTCATCTTCATCTTCAATCATATAGTCGTGTATCACCACGTTTCTGGATGCCATCGCTGCGTGATCTGAAGGTTCACCTTGATCAACTGTTTGCTCCGTTACCATTTCTCCAGTTTGAGTTTCATATGTAATATAGATATTATAGGCAATATTGTTATCAACGTCAAATGAATTGTACATCGTTTGTTTAAACTGAATATTACTATCACGCCAATCGTTCACTGTAGTTTCAGTTTCACCATCATAGTCTTCTAGATAATCATGTATTTCATTATTTTCACTAGTTGAGTCAAGCATATCTTCTGCGAGAATACGATTTTGCTCTTCTATTTGTTGATTAGATGTACTTGCAGTGAGTGGTGTAATTGCTGTAGCGTTAATAGCTAATAATACAGCTGAGATGAGAAGAATTGCAGATGCAATTCCTTCTAATGAATAGGCTTGTCCGTTTTCGTCGTTCGTGAATTGCTTTCGTTTCATAACTACCACACTACAATTTCAAGTCTGTAAGTTTCACCATCAAGGTGTACAAATCTACTTGTAGATGACTCGGTTGCTTGTCCTTCCCCAATTTCTTCTCCACGTGCAAATGTTGTTTCTCCGTCAGTAATTGTTTCTCCTGTTTCAATCTCTGTCATTTCGATATATACGTTTTGAGTATTATCATCTAACCCCATTTCTGATTCGAATGAGGCTGAAGAATTGTCACTAACAGGATTTTTACAATTTGTTGGATCATCGTATATATCGTTATCATCCCCTTCAAAGAACTCAACTGCACATCCACGGTCAAGTGTAACTCCCTTGTCGCTTGCCCCATTTGCACTAATGAATTTGTCAGCCACAAGAGTCGCTGCACTTTGAGAGGCTATGTTTCCGCTTGGATCAATAGGTGTTAGCAATGGATCAAACAGCGTAGGCATAAACGAGAACACAAAGGCTACTGTCAAGAGAAAAATACTGACACCGATTGCGAAATCGATAGTTGTTTGTCCTCTTGAATTTTGCTTGAATGATCCGAGGAACTGCATCTATAAGTTTGAAGGTAACGTTCGGATAAAGTCCTGTTGGAAATGTGATACGGGGTTAGACCATAACAATCCACGCGATTAGCGCACATGTTGGGAGAATGAGGAGGAACTTCATACCGTCTTGGAGTTTTGATGATCGAAGATACCCGGCGATAAACGCGCCTGTGATGGCCTGTAGGGTGACTGCGTGGAAGAAGTACATTGACATCATATCTACATCAACTCCACCGAATCCACCTCCAACAGCCCCTCCAGCGTCCTCAGCACCGTCGTCTCCGTCGGCTTGATCACCGAGTTCAGCCATTGGGCCAAGGAATTCAACTCGAAGAAGGATCATTACGGCTAGCATCGTGAAGTATGTCATAATGATGATGACGACTTGCATCCGAGTGCGTGTTTTTCGTTCAGCTTGAAGCCTGTCTTGCTCTTCACTAGATATTGCAGCTGTTTTGAGGACAGGCGTAATTTGACTGGATGTTTCTTGTGCCTTCGCAATGAGTTTGATTGTTCGTGCCAGTCGTGGGAGGTGGTAATAGTTATTGAACTCAATGAGTGCCTGCTTCATAGACGTCCCATACTGAACTTTTGTGTAGATGGTTTCGAACTCTTTAGCGAGTGTTCCCCCACTTGTATCTGCGACCGTTTTGAATGATTTTAGGAGTGTTTGTCCTGTGTCGTTCGCAGATGCTAGTTTTCGGAGGTTATCAGAGAGTTTTGTGGTGATTGAGGCACGTGAACGCTCTCTGTACTCGTAGAATATCGTATATGGAAGGGCAATCGTATACATTGGGAAGTAAATGTATAAGAATGTATTCCATACAACTCGTTCTTGTATCCCCTCTAAGTTAGTGGCTACTAACCCTGATAGAATCGCATAGAGGAGAATAACGATTGACACAGGAATTGTGATTGCGAAGGTGTATTCAGGACGTTCAAGAAACAGTTGATCTGGTCGTTTGAGGATTTTCTTGGCTTTGAATGCACCTTCTCGACTTCGGATATGATCAAGGATATTGTACGGGGCTGTGAACTGTTCGATAACCCCCATACCGAGTGCGCTGGTGTCGCTTGTAACATAGGGGTCTGATTTGTCTGGCAGGAGGTATCCATCACCGGGATCGTCTTGCTTGACTGTGGAAATCATTACGATGAACACAAGTCCAGTCGCCGGGATGAGTCCATAGACAGTCATCAGCATTAGCATTGTTTGGTCACCTCCAATCATCGTCATAATGACGAGGAGAATAATGAGGAGGAGTGGGAACAATGAAAGTGTCATATACATCTCCCCGAACAGTTCGAGTGTCTCTAGCTCTTGTTCTTGTTGCTGTGTAGATGTGCGGATGAACTTGTCTTTCTGTTCATCAAGGAACCCGGCCATATCACCACCGCTGGAGAGGATAGATAGCATATCTGTGAGGAATTGGCCAAATTCGTCACTCGGTGTTTGGAGAGCACGGTTTCTGATTGCTGTCCTATAGTCGACACCGAAGTATCGTGTCTCTTTGAGAATCACGTCGAACTCTTTAGATATTTCCCCATACACGTCGTCTGCTTTGGCTGTGGATTCAAGGATATCAAGTTGGTTCATTCCACCAACACTCAACGCGTACATGAATGCAACAGCGTGGGGCATCAGAACGTTAATTTCTCTTTTACGTTCGCCGGCTTTCAACCAGAGATTTACAATTGGTGATGAGAATCCGGTTGCGAATCCAATAGTTCCGAATATGATTCCAAGGACAATAACGACAAATGGCCCTCTGAGGAAGTTATACATGACCAGTTGCCATCCTTCGAAACTAAATGGTGTGTCAATCAGGTCTTCGACAGGATATCCAATTGCGTAGACAATAATGAATCCAGCAAAGATTCCGAGAAGCCAGAGGACAAGGCCTGTAATGACACCGTAGCCGATTGCGAGTGCAATGAAAGTTTCTACGGGTTCGTCACGGCGGGCTTCACCAAGTTTTCTATTAACTTGGTCAACGAAGTCACTATCATCATCGAAGACTCGTTCATATGCTCCGAGGAATTTATCTGCTAATCGATCTTTCCCGGAACGTTTCCCCGGGTCAGTTGAGCTTTCGGTCAGGATTGTTGTTCGTCTTTCGGATGACATTGTTAGTAGTTAGAATAGGTCATTAAGATCGCTGTCTTCGTCTTCATCCTCATCGCTTTCAGTACTTCCGAAGATATCATCATCCATATCGTCTAAGTCATCTTCGATGTCGTCATCATCACCTGTGCCAAAGAGGGTATTGAGGTCGTCAGTGTCATCGAATGGATCTTCTGAATCACTATCGAAGATACTGTTTCCACCTTCAACTGGTGTATCTTCAGTTTCTGTTGGAGTTTCATCTTCTCCAAACATACTTGTGAGGCCTTCGGACTCATCTTCAGCAAACGGATCGGAATCTTCAGTGGGTGTGAGTTGTGTACTTGAATCCTCGCTGTCTTCACCGCTGTTTTTGATTGCTTCCTCTTCTTGTTCAAGTAAGTCAAGAGCCTGATCAGTATCAGGTTCTTCACCCACATTGGATGGCGTACTACCACTATTATCACCACCAAACTGACTAAGATCGATGTCTGCTACGTCTGATTGCTCGCCTCTGAATAATCGTTCTTCGGCTTCGTCCAGTACACTATCAACTTCTGTCACAAGGTCAGCGTCAGGAGTTGGTCGGGGGACGAGAGCCTCTTTTTCTGCATCCACATCGATACTGAGTGACTCCATTTCACGGAGGTCTTCAATACTGTGTTCAAGTTGCTCGTTAGCGATGAGTCCAAGAGTGGTTTCAGGGTCAGTCATAAACGCCTGAATGGTGGCTCCAACTTGAACGTATGTGCTGAGGTTGTTCTTGATAAGATAGGATAGAACCGCCTTACGTTTGAACAACTCTCGATCAAGTTTTTCTTGGTTCCATCCTCTGTCGAACTTAATTTCTTCCAGAATAGTTGCTCCAGTTTGCTTGATGAAGGAGTCTGTTTCTGCCTGCCATTCGTACACGTCCTGAACATTAATTTCGTCGGTCTCGGGGTCATATCCGTTAACCTCTGTGAGTACCTGATTCCGACGTACCTTGTGGCCGTTAACGCGTGTGGATGACTGGATAGAGACAAGGTCAAGTGCTGTGAAAAGTGTTTTAGACACATTAATCGGGTCTGTCGTAAACCGCTTCATCACCTCTTCTACCGTATCTGCGTGGAAAGTTGTGTACGTGGTGTGCCCTGTTGACATAACCTGAAACAGCGTTCGACCTTCCTCCCCACGAATCTCACCCATTACGATGTAGTCAGGCCGTTGACGGAGTGCGGCTTCAAGAAGGTCGAACTCGTCGATGTCACCCTTTTCATCGTCCGAGAATGATGGCCGGGTGACACTGGCAATCCAATTTCTTTGTGGGAGTTCAACCTCACGCGTGTCCTCGATAGAGACAATCTTTGTATTCGATGGAATGAAGATCGAGACAGCGTTCAGGCTTGTCGTCTTACCGGATGCAGTACCTCCGGCAAAGATGAGACTTTTGTGGTTCTCAATACAGAGCCAGAGGAAGGCCATCTCGTCAAGTGAGAACGTATTCCAGTTGACAAGGTCGACCGGTGTGAATGGAACGTCTTTGAACTGTCGGATGGTGTAGTTTGTCCCGTGGTCTGAGACTTCTTGACCAAGTGTTAACTGAGCACGTGACCCATCCGGAAGTGTACAGTCTACTTGTGGCTGTCTCTTGGAGATACCTTTTCCTGACCGCTGTGCAAGTTTGACGACGAACTCGTCTAGATCATCATCTCCGTGGTAAATGTTGGTGATGATTTGTTCGTGGTCAGTGTGGTAGACGAATACTGGTTTATTATAACCGTTACAGGAAATATCCTCTACGTTGATATCCCGTTTGATTGGGTCGATTTTCGCGTACCCAACGAAGTCCCGTTTGAGATAGTACATTATTTTTTGTACTTGGTACTCGTTGAGACGTTTGTTATCTTCTTCAATGAGTTTCGGTTCTGGTCGTTCAGAGATTCCTTCAAGATCTGGCTGATCCTGTGGAGGAGTGTATACGTAGTCTCGTCTCACACTCTCTCCGGGTGCTACGTCTACGTCTGGCCCGTTGTCGGAGAATAATCCTTTGATCTGACTAAGGACACCACTTGAACCTCCTGCTTCGTTAACAGCGTTTGTAGCGTCGTCGCGGTTGAACGCACTTTTGATTTTTTTGACTAATCCTTTGCTTTTACTTTCACTCTTCATTCGTTCCGGACGTTCGTAGATGTTGTACCGGTCGAGGAGTTTGTATGTCTCTCTTTCAATTACTTCAGCTCGTCCAACATCGTTTTCGGATGCTTTGACTGTATCATCCCCAGAGTACTTGATTGTATTTCGAAGTTTCTGGATAAGGAAATCAAGCACGTTTTCTTCAATTGGGTTGAGGTGGGGCTGGACAACGTAGTATTTCACCTCATTTTCTTTTGATGAACGGTATAGTATGACGCAAGCGAACGGTTTGTTTACCCAGTATCGGTCAATCTCTTCGAAGTGGGACTTCTTCGTACTTGGCACTGATTTTTCGAGGTCATACCGATTTGTAACCGTTGTATGCCCACGCTGAGTACTGAAGAAGCCGTCCTCATCAAGTTCTTCCGACACACTGACTGTTTTTCGTTCGTATGTATCTTCAATCTCACCGGCATTATCTGAAGCGGCATGAAGAACATCGTTGATCCCTTCGGGGTCAAAGCCAAGGTATTCGTCCGGGTTGAACTCGATAATTCCAGTTCCTTCATCAGCGTCTTCATCCGCAAACCGGCCTTCGCCGGCTGTTGGTTTTTCACCAGTGAATGTATCCCAGTTGTAGTTTGTGTAGTAGTACTGAATTTTGAAGTGTTCCCACGTGTAGATATCTTTAGTTACAGGGCAGGTATCTGGATGCCAGAACGCTTTGGTATCGTACTGATGTTCAACCCAGTCAGATGATCGGTTGAGCAGGGGGAATAGAGATTCGAGATATTCTGCTGTGTAATCATCTGTTGTCAGGTCATCAGAATTAAGATCAATTTCTGAGTCTGAATCAGGGTCAAGTGCCCCACTTTCTTCGAGTGTAGCAAGGATTTCTTCAGCTGATTGTTCTTCGCGTGTTAATGCACGCTCGAATTCTTCATCATCGAGTGATTCGATCGCTTCCTCATCACTTTCTTCAGCTGCTCCAGAGAAGATACTTTCAGTAAATTCTAAATCAGTTTCCAAGTCTTCATCTGGGGTATCTAGTTCAGCTTTTGATGCCTCAACATCATCAGATACATCTAGTTGGATACCTCCCTCGAATTCAGTATCACTTGTTGATTCATCAATTGTTTCAAGTGATTTTTGTTCTTCTTCATCAAGGTCAGTATCTGATTCTTCATCTACAGGCTCAATTCCGTTTTCTATATCGCTAAAGAATTTTTTCTTGTTGGAATCGTTTGTGTTACTTTCCTTGTTTTCAGTATTGTGATTACTCTCAGTAGTGGCTTTTTCATCGGGAGAATTGTCACCTTCATCATTGTGACTCTTCGATTCGTCTTCCGATGTATCCTTAGAGTCTTTTCCACCATCGGTATCACCGACGTCTTCACCAAACATATCTAGAACATCGTCCTCATCTGGATCTTCTTCAGGTGGGTCAGACTCCGAATTGGAGTCCTCAGGGTTCGCCATTTGATATTTGATACGTCAAATAACGTGATAAGACCTTTGCATTTCTATAATCGAAAGAAAGCAATATTGTCTAATATGAATACCTCTAAAACTAGTATTATTAGATATCTCGGCTACGATCCACGTCGACATTTGTCTTCAATTCAAGTTTGAAGGCTTCCATTAGGCTTCTTCCTCCTCTATTCTTCGGGACAAAGAGACGATAGTTGATATCTTCACCACTGAGTTCCATATCTAAGTCAAGGATAACATCAGCCATTGAAAGTGTGAGGTCTCGTTGTTCTGGTCTGTGTGGTGATTTTGTACTATGGAGTAGAACTAATCCGTCGGCATCTATTTTTGCCATTAATGCACGAAGATTCTTGAAGAATTTTGTAACCCATCCATACTTTTCTCTTTCAAGAATATCTGCTTTATCGATAATAATATTGAAATCTTGTTCGGGAAGTGAGTACTGCTCACTTTTCATTCGTGTGAACATTTCTTCTATACTGTCTAAGCATCCCTGCATTAGGGCGTCTGCTTCGACATCAGATGAATCAACCCCACCGATAAAGATATTATTAGAAGATGGATTAATCCCCGCACTTTTGAAACCATCACGTACAGATTTTTCACTTCGTGTTGTTGTCAGATATAATGTTGTTCTTTGTTCTGATAGTGCCCGGAGAATAAGCTCGCTATCACTTTTTGGAGGTGCAGTAAGAGAGATAACACTTCCTGCTGGAAGCCCTCCATCAAGTTCACGATCTAAGGGAGTAATACCCGTAGACAGCGTCCTATCTTTCATACATTATTAAATAATTGCTTGTATTGTATATGTTTTCCGACAATAATTCAAAGGTGGAGAAAGAATATCCAACGCGTACGCGCATGTGGTGGTGCATATTTTTCGGGGTTCTGAGAATTGGGAGAGATATTTTAGTGTGTGGTTGTGTATGGCGGTTTCTCATATAGAATACCGGCAAAACGTGGTTTTATATCCCTACGTCGGATAAGATATATCGATATGTTCGAAGCTACAGTTACAGGTAGTGGTCTACAATCAATTCTTGATCCCGTACAAGCTATTGTGACAGAGAGTCGTTTCCAACTTGGTGAAGACGATTTCACCACTGCGGCAGTTGATCCTGCTAACGTTGCGATGATTCGTTTTAACCTTGAGTCTGAAGGATTTGAGGAACACGAATCTGATGATGGTGGTCTTATTGGTGTTAATCTAGAACGCCTTGACGATATCGCAGGGATGGCTGATAATGACTCTGAAGTACGACTTGTACTTGATGATGAAGAACGCACACTCACTATTACGATTGATGACCAACTTGAGTATACTCTCGCTCTCATTGACCCCAGTAGTATTCGTGATGAACCAGATATTCCAAACCTTGACTATGCAGCTCAGATTACACTGACAGGCTCTGATCTCAACCGAGGCATTAAGGCAGCAGATATGGTTAGCGATCACGTCGCATTCGGTGCCGATCCCGATGAAGAAGTATTTACCATCGCTGCTGATGGTGACACCGACGACGTAGAACTCAAACTCGATTCTGATGAAGACCTTGTCGGCTTTGATGTTGAGGAGTCTGTTGAATCTCTCTTTGCCCTTGAGTACCTCAAGGATATGAATGGTGCAATCCCATCAGATGCTGAGATTCTCATCGAACTCGGCAGCGAAGTACCCGTCCAGATGCATTTCGAGACAATGGATGGTCACGCTGAAATCACGTATATGCTGGCCCCTCGAATCGATACAGAATAACTGTAAATAATTCTCTGTTTTTTCTAAGAGGTACATTAACCCAAACGTTTAAGTGCTACTACTCCGTTTTGACTAATAAGGGCAAAGGTCAAGGTAAGCAGCAGCCACCAACCACCAGCACCAAACTACTGCTGCCCCACTTTCACGGGACTATCCCTGTGAAAACCGACCGACAAACCCAATTCAAACGACCAACCATGCGCCAAACTACTCGAACCACCACGGTCAAGACGCACAGCCAGCAGACTGACATCACTTCCGAAGACGACCACGAGGCTACTCACTGTCCTGAGTGTGATGCGCGCATCGCTACTGACGACGGAACTGAAAAGTATTGTCCAAGTTGTGGACTTGTTACGTCGCAGGACAACATCGACCGCGGCCCTGAATGGCGGGCTTTCAGTCACGCTGAGAAACAGCAGAAGTCCCGAACCGGAAGTCCGATGACTAACACTCATCACGACAAAGGTCTGTCGACGCAGATCGATTGGAAAGATCGCGATGCAAACGGGAATTCTCTTTCCAGCCGCAAGCGTCGCAAAATGCAGCGCCTTCGCCGTTGGGACGAGCAGAGTCGTACCAAAGACTCGAAAGAACGCAACCTCAAGCAAGCACTCTCCGAAATCAACCGGATGACTGCTGCCCTTGACCTTCCTGACAACGTCAATGAAATGGCCGCCGTCATCTACCGCCGTGCTGTTGATGAAGACCTTCTTGTTGGCCGTTCGATTGAGGGTGTTGCTACGGCGTCCCTGTACTGTGCATGTCGCCAGTCTCGTGTTCCGCGTACGATGAACGATGTTGGTAAGGTGAGCCGTGTCGCTCAGTCCAAGGTCTCCAGCTCCTACCGTTACCTCTCCAACGAACTCGGTCTTGAACTGCCACCGAGCGACCCTCAAGAGTTCATCCCGAGTGTGGCTTCGAATGCGTCTGTTCCTGACCGTGTTCGGGCTGAAGCCGAGAATATCGTTCGGGCCTATGCTGATGACGGGGCACACTCTGGCCGTCACCCTCAGGGTGTCGCCGCTGCTTCCCTGTACACAGCAAACAAGCTACTCGGTGACCTGACGAATATGACACAGGAAGACGCCGCTAACGCTGGTGATGTCTGTGTCGTGACCATCCGCTCGCGTCACGAAGAACTCATCGAGTATGATGATGCTATCGAGTCTGACCCTGAAGATGTTGACGAGTACGTGGGTGTCGGACAGGCTAACACCAATGTCGATGATGCCGGAGCAGAACAGGATGCGGATGACAGTGCCTCGTCGGATGAGACTCCCGAAATCGATGTTGAAGAGGTTACTCTCACAGAGGTTGATGGAGGGAAGCACCTTGTTGTTGTGCCGTCAAATGTTGGTGGCCAGAACGATGTGCTAAAGTCTGTTGTGGAAATCCTCATCAACGACCGTGGCCTGATGGATGAAATTGAACTGCCGTACGCCCCGTCGCGCTGGCAGAACTACTCCATCGTCAACGACCCGGAGACTGACGCCCCGGAACAGACCGCCCAGTGGCACGAACTCTCGACTGGTCACTACATCAACACGAAGATTGGTCAGGATCAGAAGGAGAGTCTGATGGGCTACCTCGGTGACGAGGTTGGCATCGACATCGTGTTCGGTGACGGTTGGAAAGAAATCTAAGTTAAGAACTCTTTTTGTTTTTAGGAGGTAGGTTCGACTTCAGTCGACTCAAGAATTTCACTAGTTGTGTCTCCACGGTCAGCCTCCCAAATAATGTTGACTGTGTCACCATCCTCATCAATATCTACCTCAACACTTTCACCGGCAGATAATCCATCGATAGTTGTTTCTTCACCATCTTCTTCTGATTGAATTACAAGTCTTTCACCTTGGTCTATATTGTCTCCACCTTGGTGTGTGATAACGGCAACGGAACCATCGTATTCAACTTCGAAGTCAACTGATGGTATCGGTGTCATATCTTCGGTTTCCGCCCCAATTTCAACAAAGAATCCACCCATAATCGCTGTAAGAACAATGGCAATTGCAGCCATTAACACGACACCAATAACAGGAGTCATTCCTCTATTATTGGCCGCTAAATGCTCAGACTGTTTCATTACGTTATACTACTATTATAATTGATAAAAACATTATGCCAAATTTATACGTTTGACCTTCCGACCGCCACACTAAAACTCAAGAGTAGTGAAGGTACTTCCAAGTAAGCTTCTAAGAATGGATTCAGAATGGACTAATGACATTCACGTTGGGAATGCCCCTGACGTGCTTAGAGATATACCTGAGAATAGTGTTCATATGGTGATGTTTTCACCTCCATATTGGGGATTGAGGGATTACGGTGGTGAAGCGGTTGAGGATATCTGGAGCGGTGATTCAGAGTGCAGTCATGAATGGAGTGATGTTATTCCGGGTAATCCCCGCGGAGGGAGTGGAACGGCTAATGATAAACATAACCGTGGTGAGGGATATGGTCGTAATGCTTCTCGAGGGAGAGTCTGTCATCATTGTGGGGCTTGGAAGGGTCAGTTTGGATTGGAGCCGAACGTGTCTATGTATGTTGACCATATGGTTGAAATTTCTCAAGAAGTCCAACGCGTTCTGCGTGATGATGGGTCGTGGTGGCTGAATATTGGTGATACATATAGTAATTCAGATAACGAATGGGTTATTGACGGTGATGGTGATGAGTACACAGTTGAACGTGTTAATTCATCAGAACCAGATAAATGTCGGACGTTTGTACCTCAGCGTGTTACATTAGAGTTAATCGATAATGGATGGGTTTTGCGTAACGATGCTTTGTGGAAGAAGACTAATCCAATGCCGGAATCTGTCACAGATAGATTAACGACAACATTTGAATCTGTATTTCATTTTGTTCAGCAGAATGACTATTATTATGATTTAGATTCTGTGAGAGTCCCATACAAGACGCTTGATAGTGTTACGTCTTCTTCAGGTGGATTCATCGGAAAGAACCCCGGGGACGTATTTGAACTATCTACAGATGGATTTACCGAGGCGCATTTTGCTGTGTATCCTCCCGAATTGGTTGAACAACCATTGAAAGCTACGTGTCCACCACAAGTGTGTGCTGAGTGTGGTACTGCGTATGAGCGTGCGGTTGAGGAAATAGAACGTCCAGATGTGCGCGATCGTGGTACTGTTCGGACTGATCATAATGATACTGAATGGAACAATAACCGAAACAGTTGGGCTGGAACTCCGAAAGAACGGATTACAGTTGGATGGGAGAAAGTTTGTGAATGTGATAGCGAAAAAACAGAGCCGGGTATTGCATTAGATCCAATGTGTGGTCGGGGAACAACGTGTAAGGTTGCAGCCGATCATGGAAGGCAATATATTGGGATTGATATCAACCCTGCATATGCAGAGTTGGCAGATGATTTCGTACCTGATTCAAGACAGCAAACACTGACAGAGTACCAATGACAGAGTTTAGTGAGTATATTGATGGGATTCATCAAGGAAATGCAGAAATAGTCTTATCTGATTTACCTGATGATAGTATTCATTTTGTAATGACTTCCCCGCCGTATTGGGGAATGCGTGATTATGGGGTGGATGAACAGATTGGGTTGGAAGAATCAATTGAACTGTATATTAATTCTTTAGCCGATATCGGGGATGAATTACAACGTGTTCTGCGCGATGATGGATCGTGGTGGTTGAATCTTGGCGACTCATATGCTAGCTCTGGAGGTAGTAGCTCATCGGCTGGATATACTCGTTCTTCTCGTGATGAGTTTGGGAAAGCACGAAACAAAGTTACTCGACCGTTTCCAGAGAAATGTAGAATGATGGCGCCACATCGTGTTGCACTTGAGTTAATTGATAGAGGGTGGAGTGTGCGTAATGATGTACTGTGGAAAAAGAAGAACCCAATGCCTGAACCAGTTACTGATAGGCTTTCTACATCGTTTGAATACGTGTTCCATTTGGTTCAGCAAGATGACTATTATTATGATCCAGAAGCCGCAGAGAGGTGTGCTGTGCAGTCAGATTATGACTTATTATCTGATGTATGGGTGGTCTCAACGGAGGGATTCTCAGGTGCGCATTTTGCTGTTTACCCGGAACAACTTGTTGAACTTCCCCTTCGGGCAACTTGTCCACCTCTTGTCTGTCCTGATTGTGGAACCCCCTACGAACGCACTAATAACAGAAGAACGTCAATATGTGGGTGTGATGCTGGTAATCCGGTTGGTGGTGTTGCTTTGGATCCGATGTGTGGTCGGGGAACAACGTGTAAAGTTGCGTCAGAACATGGACGTCGCTATATCGGGTTTGATTTGAACCCTGAGTACGTAGAAATAGCTCGCAACTATCTGCCGGATGCGAAGCAGCAAACACTCACTAAGTACAGATGATTGAGATAGAAGCCTATACTAACGAAATACATCAAGGGGATGCCCGAGATATCCTTGCAGAATTACCGAGCAATAGTGTCCACTTTGTAATGACTTCACCCCCATATTGGGGGCTGCGTGATTATGGAATGGATGCACAAATCGGACTTGAAGAGTCTTTGAATCAGTATATTGATAATTTGATAGAAATTGGAGATGAATTACAACGCGTTCTGCGTGATGATGGGTCGTGGTGGTTGAATCTTGGCGACTCATATGCGAGTTCTCCGTCTGGACATAAAGGAGATAATAGTCTTGATGGAGGTGACGCTCATGAACATCCTCGTCGAAATGATTCTGATCTACCCTTCAAACATAAGTGTCGATTATTCATTCCTCAGCGTGTTGCACTTGAGTTGATTGATAAGGGGTGGATTCTGAGAAATGATGCGTTGTGGCGGAAGACGAATCCAATGCCTGAGCCTGTTCAAGATCGGTTGTCAACGACGTTTGAATCCGTCTTCCATTTTGTTCAAAATGAAGAGTATTACTATAATTTAGATGAAATCCGAGAGCCGTATAAAGAAAATACAATTGCTCGAGCTGAACGTGGCCGTGATGAAGGGAACAAATACGAAGGTGGTGTTCCGGGTCAAACAGAGAATACTCTCTGTTCATCTTCTGATGAACAAGGAGGTCTTCATACAAATGGAAAGAACCCCGGGGATATTTTTGAGTTAGCAACTGATGGATTTACCGACGGCCATTTTGCTGTGTACCCTCCTAAATTGGTTGAATCACCACTGAAGGCTTCCTGTCCAACTAAAGTGTGTGCAGAATGTGAGAAGCCGTATTTACAAGATGGAACAGGTTATGTGTCACAATGTCAGTGTGACACAACGGAAACAAAAGGTGGCGTCGCACTGGATCCAATGTGCGGTCGAGGTACGACGTGTAAAGTTGCCGCTGAACACGGCCGGCGATATATCGGAATTGAACTGAATCCAGAATATGTTGAGCTGGCTGAGGAATATGTCCCTGAAACTAGTCAGAGTCGTTTGGATGATTTTGGTGTGTAGGTTTGAAAGTTTATTTTTCACCTGACTGCTGCTGTTGTCTGTGTCTTAATCGAAAATAGAGTGTCAGCAGTTAAATTTGGGTTCTATAACCGGGGTTTTTGTCGAAGCATTGGTGAAGACAGAGTTTTTAGTCTACCCTCCTCCTACTAATAGTGTATATGAGCGATGACGAACAGTCTACGCTCGGTGATGCTAACCAGCGCCGCTCCGTTGCAGAAGAAATGGCGGAGCAACAACAGCAGGCTAGTGTTGCTGAGTTCTTCGGGAAGAACAAACAGATGCTTGGTTTCGGTAGTCAAACCCGGTCACTTGTAACTGCTATCAAGGAAGCTGTCGACAACAGTCTTGATGCAACAGAAGAAGCCGGTATTCTACCTGATATCTACGTGAATATTGAGAAAGCAGGCGATTATTACAAAGTAACTATTGAGGATAACGGCCCGGGAATCACAAAAGAACAGATTCCTAAAGTGTTCGGACGACTTCTGTATGGAAGTCGTTTTCACACCCGTGCTCAGAGTCGCGGTCAGCAAGGTATTGGAATTTCAGCGGCTGTTCTCTACTCACAACGGACTTCTGGTAAACCCGCAGAAATTGTGAGTAGATCCGAAGGTAGTGATACTGCCTACTATTATAAACTCATTATCGACGAAGAGAACAACGTTGCTGATATTCGTGATCAAAATACAGTTGATTGGGATCGAGATCACGGCACACGAATTACTCTTTACCTTGATGCTAATCTTCGAGCCCGAACGCAAATTCACAACTATATTCGATACACTGCTGTTGTGAACCCCCACGCACGTGTAGAGTTCCACGAACCAAAGGCAGATATTGTATTTGAACGGAGTAGCGATCAACTCCCACCAGAGACAGAGGCAATTCCACCTCACCCACACGGTGTTGAATTAGGGACTCTCATCAGTATGCTCCGTTCAAGTGAGTATGAGACTGTCAAAGAATTCCTTCAAGAAGAATTTGTCCGGGTTGGTTCAACTGGTGCAGAAAATATCCTTGATAATTTCCGAAATCGTCACTATGGTCGATCTGCTGAATGGCCTGTATCGTCAACAGAAAATGCCAGTCAACTAATTACCGATGAAACACAGTTCGATGCTGTGACTGGGAAACTTATTGGAGACAAAATTGATGAAATTCTGAGTGATGAAACCCGCCTCACGTATCGTGGTTTCCAAGATGTAGTTGACCGGGCAGTCAATGCAGTTGAGGCTGATACTGATGGTCGAATTGGTGTCCCGATGGTTGAAACAGAAGAAAGTCGTTGGGCAACGAGTGAGACTGATGATGACCGTGCTACACTTGACCGGTGGAATGACGACGTTCCTGAAAACCCACTTCAACGAGCCGTAACAAATTCTGTATCTCGTAAAGATGCACAGGCAGTTAATGCTCTTTCAGAGACGGTTTCTGAACGGCTTGACAACTCTCGTGTGACTCGAAGTGAACTTCAGAAGCTCGTTGATGAAGTTTCTGATGATGTAGAGAATGATATGGATGAGCGGTTTGGTCGTACGTCGCGGAAAAATATCGTTGATGAACTCTGGGGTGTTATTGGTGTTGAACCAGACGATCGCGGAATTCGTAATGAGGTTTCACGTGCCCTGTGGCCTGCCTGTCTTGATGATCGTGTTGGGACACTATACACTTGGCTAGATGACGAAACAACTGCTCAAAAGAGCGACGAGGCCGTTATGGATTTCGCAGAGTTGTTGGCGACCGAGTTTGAGTCAATCGGTGTCCCAGAAGAACTCACGTATTCTGAATTGGAAGATACAATTGATACTGTATCTGATGATGTTGAAAGTGATACTGGTGTTCGGTTTGGGTCGACATCTCGAACAAATATTCTGAACCGTATGTGGAGTGAAATGCAGACGACGAAACACACAATTCCACCACTTGAAGATATCAAGTCTGATCGGGATGCATGTCAGATGCTTCTTGAAGGGATGCGTGAAGCCAATATTATTTCACCCCCGACTGATTGTCTTTCACCGATTGGTGAAGACCAGTTGTCGACGGGGTTGAAAACGGTCTTTGACGAAGCTGAGTTCTACACGACTCATACGCGTGATGCTGATGTGCATAGGGGCGACCCATTTATCGTTGAGGCCGGAATTGCGTATGGTCGTGGGATTTTCAAAGATGAAGATGGTGATGATAATAGGTCGGAACTGCTACGGTTTGCTAACCGTGTTCCCCTAGTGTATCAGCGTGGAGCGTGTTCAACAACTGATGTTGTGAAGGCTATTGATTGGAGGAACTACTTCAAAGGTGGTACACAGTTGAGTCAAAGTGGTGGTCGAGGACTTCCTCATGGCCCCTTGGTAATTCTTATTCATGTTGCCTCAACTAGTGTCCCCTTCACGAGCGAATCGAAAGACGCAATTGCGAATGTTGAGGTTATTGAAGAAGAAGTTGAAAGGGCTATTCGTGAATGTGGCCGTGATCTGCGTGGTCATTTGAAAGAGAAACGTTCACGGCGTGAGACACGGAAGAAGCGGAACGTCCTTGGGAAGATTCTTCCAGATATGGGGCGAAAGTTGTCAGAAATGACGGGTCGCCCTGAGCCAGAAATTAGTGAGTCGGTTTCACGAATTATGAATAATATATTCGTTGAGCGAATTGCTGATGATGGTGACGTGTCCATTACAGTTGAGAACCACAATAATAGTGGTTCACAGACGTTCACTGTAGTTGACCGTGTTTCAACAAAGCCATCATCGGTAGGAGATGCTGAAGTGAAACAAGTAGAAGATGGTGATGGGTACGTTGTTGAATGGTCGGTCGATGTTAGTGCCGGTGATTCTGCGTCTCTCACATATGAATCAGATGATGTTGATGGTGAGGTTGATGTAGAAGGTATTGTCCCCGAAGAAGTAACGATTGCATCCGAAAATAAATCATAAAACAATGACTGAAAAATCAGACGAAGCACAAGAGACGTTTAATCGAATGGCCAACGAGTTCTACGACCAGTTTATGGGTGGTGACATTCCTGAAATCAACATCCCAACTCGTTCAAAGAGTAACATCGAGTACGATGAAGAACTCGGTATTTGGGTACTTGGAGACAAGACTACGTCGCGGACTGCAAATAATCGACGTGGTGCCCGTAAACTACTCAAACTCATCTACACGATGCAGTTCCTTGAACAACAGCTTGATGAAGAGCGTTCGAGTACGCTCCGTGAGTTGTACTATCTATCAGAGTCGTGGACGAATAACGAAGCACAATTCAACGACCAAGATGAGTCTAACAGGACTGTTGAAGACTTAGAAGTCTATACCGGATATACGCGTGAAGACTTCCATATGCGTCCTGAAGAATCGGGGGCCACTTTGATTGGCCCGCTTACGATTCGTGAAGAAACGCGCCGAGGAGAACGAGAAATACACTGTCAAAATGACGTTGGTGAGGGTGGATATCAGATTCCATCGAACCCCGAAACTGTCGATTTCATCGACCATGATACTGACTTTGTGTTGGCTGTAGAGACTGGTGGTATGCGAGATCGACTCGTTGAGAACGGATTTGACGATGAGTATAATTGTCTCATTGTTCACCTCAAAGGCCAGCCTGCCCGGGCAACTCGTCGCATTACGAAACGACTTAGTGATGAATTGGATTTGCCTGTGACTGTCTTTACAGACGCTGACCCGTGGTCTTACCGCATCTTTGCATCGGTCGCGTATGGTTCGATCAATTCTGCTCACGTTGCTGAGTATCTTACCACTCCAAAGGCAGAGTATATCGGAATTCAACCGACTGATATCGTTGAGTATGACCTTCCGACTGATCCCCTGACCGACTCTGACGTGAATGCACTTGAAAGTGAGTTGGAGGATCCTCGTTTCCAAACTGATTATTGGGAGAAGCAAATCAATACTCAGCTCGATATTGGCAAAAAGTCAGAGCAGCAGTCACTCGCTAGCCGTGGTCTTGACTTCGTGACGGATACATATCTTCCTGAACGGTTGGACGATATGGGTGTACTGTAAAAGAATCTGTAACTGTCCTCGTAGACGAATAGCTCCTTTATTTCTTCATCGCGTAACACTACTCAATAGTGGCAAACAAAGGTTCACGCCGAGAACGAGAATTAGTTAATCTTATTGACGATACTGATGATTTTGCTGTGATGCGTGCCCCTGCTAGTGGGGGTGGAACACCACGCGAATTACCAGATGTTCTCGCCGGCAATGGTTCGAAGTTCTATGCTATTGAAGCGAAGGCAACAGAGAAAGAAATAGTGTACGTTGATGGTGATGAAGTAGTGGATCTAGCGTATTTTTCAGAAAAATTTGGGGCTGAAGAATTGCTTGGCTTCCGTTTTAATATTGAACACGGCGATCCAGCACACGGTAATGATTCTGACCCCGGATGGTACTTTTTCAGACCCGAAGATCTTTATCAAACTGATGGGGGGAATTACCGTTGCAAAAAGGAGAAAGCGTTGCAAGAAGGAATGGATTTTGAACAGTTAATTGGGGATACAAAACAGTCAAAACTTGACGTGTAATCCCCACAAGATTTCACACCAGTACACGCGTGAAATCCGTTGTAATATTTCATCTTTGCGACAGTCTACCCTTTCGGTAGATGGGCTTAAACCACCTAGCAGTCTACTCAGAGGTGTCTCCCATTAACGAGAACTGGAGACGCTAGAATTATGTTCGACTACGAAGAAGCAGCCGAGGAATTATACGAGCAGATTGACGACGAGGAAGCCGTCTCTCTCGAAGAGATAGAACAGGACTTTCAGGATTATGCCAATATGGGTGTCGACCGCTCCGAATCAATGCGGTCGATTCGCAGCCGGTACCAGAATGTCGTCGATATGGACGACAATGGCAGCGGTGGCCAGCAGGGCGCCGTTGAACTCACTCTCGATGAAATTAGTCAGGAAGACCAGTCGGTGACTGTGGAAGTGAAAGTCGTTACCGTTTACGACGACACCCACGAAGCTATTCGACAGAAAGGTCGAATTGGTGATGCCACAGATGTCATCGACTTTGTTGAATTCAATGGAGGTGAGGCTCCAATCCTTGAAGAGGGTAAATCCTACCGTCTGGGTAACGTCGTGACTGATGAGTACCGAGGGAATTACTCGGTGAAAATGCTCCAGAGTGCTGATGTGGAGGATCTTGACCACGATGTTGAAGTGACGGATAACTCTTCAACGATGACGGCACCTATCGTCAATATTCAGAAAGGAAGTGGGCTGATTGAACGATGCCCCGAAGACGACTGTACGTATGTCGTTACTGACCGACCGTGTCCTAACCACGGAGATGTTGACGGTGAAGATGACCTCCGTATCAAGGCCCATCTTGATACTGGTCAGGGCGTCCGAACAGCCATTATGGATGCCGATATCGTCAAAGAACTCACCGGTATGACTATTGACGAGGCTTCAGAACTCGCACGGGAACACATGGATCGTTCCGTTGTGGTAGATGAAATGTCGGAACAGATTGTCGGTCGATACTTCCAGTTTACTGGACTCGACTTTGACGACCTGATTGTACAGGACTTTAAGAAGATTGATGCAGACCCTGCCGCACGGGTCGAATCGCTTCTCCAAAGAGCAGAAGAAATCGAACTCTAATACAAGGTGATTACAAATGAGTGATAACAACGTTCCAACCCGACAGCCCGCAAAGCGAGTATTTGCTAGTGAACTGAATGACGCAGAATACCAATTCAAGGAAGGCGATGACGATCGCGCGCCGAACTTTAGTCTCCTTCCAACTGGTGAACAAGCAAACCGTGTCTTCATCGCTGGTACCCTTACAGAAGCCGAAGACGTTGGCAACGACAGTGAATACTGGCGTGGCCGCATCGTTGATGGTTCCGGTGAGAAGTTCTACGTCTACGCTGGTCAGTATGAACCGGATGCGATGACGTTCCTTCGACAGACAGAACCTCCAGCGTATGTTGCCGTCGTCGGCAAGCCGAGTACGTACGAGTACGAAGACGATGATGGTAACAAGCGTGTCAATGTTAGTGTTCGAGCTGAAGAAATTCATCAAGTTGATGAATCAACTCGAACGAACTGGGTGATTGAGACGGCTAACCATACTCTTGCACGAGTACAGCGTTTTGCTGAAGCTCGTGAAGATGGTGGTCTCACCCCTCTGATGGAAGACTCAATTGCAGAGTACGGTGGCGACCTTGAGACCTACCGTGACGCCGCAGTTGAAGCCCTAGAGAACACGAATCCTGTATCTGAGTAGATTCGTTACTACTCGTTCACTGTATTTTTTGATAATTCCGAATACTGAGTGACTTCTCTTGAATTAAAACAGAAAATCAGTTGAGTAGTGAACGGAGATGTTTCGCTACGTGGTATTGCAACCGCGGGGGAACTGCATTTCCAACTTGTCGATATTGGGATGTTCTTGACCCTGTGAACACATATTCATCAGGGAATGACTGTAACCTTGCCCGTTCACGGACTGTTAGGCGGTGGACTCCTCCTGATTGCTCGCTATTGAAAGAATCAGAAGAGATTGATTGAGGAACTCCAATACCCCCTGTTGACTCTTTGGGGAGTATTGGGTTTCGATCTCCCTGTGTTAGTGTTCTAACCATTTTTACTCTCCCTTGTCCCCGTCCATCACTCCCTCCGCCTGCTAAAATTGTTGGCGAAGGTCTATCTGGGTCTATTGAAATGGGATCAAATTTTCGTCCCTCATTTACATTCTCTTTTTGCCAGTCTGTTGTTGCATCGATATGGTTTGGGATTGGAGAGATGGTTTCTCCTTCACGGATAGGTACTGGAAGATTACCGAGGGCATCCCTGACAGTTATCCATTGTTCTAGCGTACCACCATCGAGTGTATGCATCGGCTCAGAAGCGTGTGTGGGCTTAGGAAACCATCTTGGGGGGATGTCTATGTCATTACGCACAGCGACACAAATAATCCTCTCACGGGTCTGTGGAACGCCATAGTCGGCTGCATTTAGTTTCTTCCAGCGCATATTGTATCCAGCGTCGTGATATGCTGTTTCGACGTGTGACATAAAGTCATCCGTTATATGTACCATTCCGGGGACATTTTCCATTGTGGCGAACTTCGGTTGAATTTCCTCAAGCCATTCAATATAACTGAATACAAGAGAGTTGCGTGTATCATCGATATCTCGTTTTCCTTGGGCTGTTGAAAATCCTTTACACGGGGGTGACCCATGAACCCATTCTATTTCAATACTTGGAAGTACAGATGTGTCGACATTAGTGAGATCAACTGGGACAGGGTCAACACTTAGGTTTTCACTTAGTGTCTGAAGAGCTTGCTTGTTATGATCGTAACCAGAAATTGTATTCCAACCGGCGACTTCAGCACCAAGAACGCTCCCACCGGCTCCACAGAAGAAGTCAAGGTGGAGTGGTTTAGTATTTTGAGCCGAAGATGAAATATTATCATTCATTGTACTATTCAGTCGTAATTCGTGAGAGTTTGCTGCATTGTATCCGGAACGTATTCAAGAGCCATTTCAGCATATTCTGGATTCAATTCAATTCCAATATACCGCCGACCGTGTTCAGCGGCAACTTTACACGTTGTTCCTCGACCACACATTGGATCCAGAACAATACCCGGTTCTGTTACATCTGTTTCACATTCACACGCTTGCGTCCAGAAGTTGTTTGTCTCTTCGTTTTCTTCTGTTCTTTTATATGGTGTTCCGCAATCACCGCACACTTTTGGTGGACAAGTTGCTTTTAATGGTTTTTCTACTAGTTCTGTAGGATAGACTGCGAAGTGGCCTTCAGAATAATTGTCTGTAGCTAACTCAAATACGTCTCCGGGGTTTTTTCCTTTCCCTGTTCTTTCTGGTGAATTCCCTGAATATGTGCGGTTCATATTATCTTGATGCTTTTCCCCACCAATTGGTGGCTCTTTGTCAAGGTCTGTTTTGTAAGGTTCTCGAATAGCATCAAGGTCGTAGAAATATTGCTTTTGTTTTGAAAAATGAAAAACAAATTCAAATGTTGTTGATAGCCTATCTTTTACAGACTCTGGCATTGGATTTGTCTTCTGCCATACTGCATCATTTCTTGCTATCCAACCCCGTTCGATGAGTTCAATTGCGACTCGATGAGGCATTAACAGTTTAGTTTTTGGTGAGATATCTGCACTCACACTACTGTATTTGCTTTGTGTTGTTGTTTCAGCACCTCGTGTGTGTTCAGATGTATTCTTTTGAATTCCATATCTATCGCCAAGGTTTAGCCACCACGACCCATCATCTCTAACAACGCGTTGGAGTTCATCACCTAATGCTGCAATATTAGCGATAAAGTCTTCAAGATTTTCTTCAAGACCAATTTGATCTTCAGAACCATAGTCTCTCATTCCCCAATATGGGGGTGAACACATCGCCATATGGATGCTGTTATCCGGTAATTCTTTGAGAATTTCAATAGCATCACCTGTGTGTATTTGGTTTGTCCACTCGTCTATGTCAGTCACTATGAATTTCTGTTGGTGGATTTTAACGTTAAGGCTTTCTACGGAAGGGGGAGAAATTGTCAGCTACCAAACGGGTCAAACCTAAATTGGTCTCTTGTTTAGATTTTTGTAAGGCCAGTAGTGCCCCGCCAATGAGTGTAGAAAATTTAGATCAAAACGGTCACAAAATTACTCTTAACACCGGTTTATGTAGAACTGGGTGGGCAGAGTGTGTGAGAAAGAGTTGCCGGCGTAGTTCACTATTGGGAATTGGTGATGAATATGATGCTGAGGCTGGCAAACGCGTTTGTCTCGAACTAAGAGAATTATGTGAATTAGATATAGAATCTATGGAGTATGGATGTTCCTCCATCCTTGAACCCACTAATTCTGCTTGTGGTGGATTCAGGGGAATTAATATTACTTCTTGCCAGTGGTGGTTTAAGTCGCAACGTACTGATTGTCAACTATCTTTCACACCATTGTTCCGTTGGGAGCAGTGGGGTGTCCCAACTAAATACAAACTATAACAATGGATTTTGACGAAGATGCACCCGGTGCTCTGGTCAGGTGTGTATACTGTGGGCAAGTGTTTGGAGCTCCTGTATATCATAACTGCCCTGACGCTCCGGAAATCGATCCCGAGATACAGAAGAAAATTGATGCTGATCCTCTCCCGGATGATGACACAGTCGTAGTATTCGAGAACGGTAACAGATATCATGAAGAACACCCGCACAAAGATGGTGTTGCTGTTTGTCCAGCAACTAATGATTCGTGTGGTGAACGAAAAGAACGTCAGGAAGCACAATCTGACGGACTTGTTCTATGCAAGGTCTGTGCAAACAAAAAAGATATAGATTATGACCCTAATGTGTCAGATGAATAAGTAACAGTACCCAGTTGGACGGTATGCTTTTAATCAAGTGGTACTGAAGGTCTGAATACGTTGATGGTCGACGGGTTAAAACGATATGCTGCAACTGTGGCACTTGTATCGATTATTGCAATAGGCTTGGTTTTGATGCCAATTATCTTGGTATTTTCGAAGTTAGGTATTGAAGTACCATATCAAAAAGCTATTCGTAGTGTTCGAGAACGGTTAGAAGAAGAATCCAGCAGTACCGAATAGAATAATTGAATCATATTTAGATATTGTAATACTCGGTTGAATAATCAATATCTTTCTTTATAAACTTCACACAAAACACAATGTGTTTGAAGAGTTTAATCTTTAAATTCTGGGTCATTTTGGACACGACTTGCCTGCGGCCCTTTTTGACCCTGATATTTTGACCCTCGTTCTTCACCGTACGGCCTTTCAGCTGGAGATTTCAACTCTGTAAATGTGAGTTGTGAAATTCTCATACCGGGAGTAAGTGCAACAGGGGCCGCACCGAGGTTTGACAATTCAAGTGTAATCTGGCCTTCGTAACCGGGGTCACACAGACCGGCAGTAGCATGGACAACAATTGCAAGACGTCCTAGTGACGATCTTCCTTCAACGTGAGCAATAATATCGTCAGGAATCACAACGCTTTCGTGAGTTGTCCCAAGGACAAAATCCCCGGGGTGTAGAATAAATTCATCCTCTTCGTCTACATACGTTTTGCGCACGTAGTCATCTACTTCTTGTTCACTATTTGGATGGATAGTTGGAATATTTGTACGTTGGAACTCCAAAAATTCGTTTCCAAGTCGTAGGTCGACACTTGCCGGTTGAATTTGTAACTCAGGGTTGTCAAGTGGTTCGATAACAAGGTCGCCTTCATCAATCCTATCTTGGATATCTTGATCAGATAGTATCACTGTACTACTTATTGGACTGACAAGGTGAAAAGTCCTTGTTCAGGCTGTTTCTTCAGATGAGTTTTCATTTTGTTCTCTATCTTTTTTTGAAGGTCTCTTACTGGCTTGTTCTGCTGGACGTTTAGCTTCGTAATCTTGTCTCCAACCAAGTGTTCTTTGGGGGAATGGGATCGTAATACCCTCCTCATCAAACCGGGTTTTGATTTTTTGCACGACAGCTGCGTGTGTCCGATCGCGTTTCTGTGAATTTGGATTTTCAATCCAGTATCGTGCTTCAATTGTAATTGCTGAATCTGCAAACGTCGAAGGAATGACTTCAGGACTTGGTGCTTCAAGAACACGGTTAATCTCACTAATTGCTTCACGAGCTATTTCACACGCGTTATCAACATCAGTATCATAACTGACTCCAATTTCTGACCGGAGTCGAATTCGATTTCGTCGACTTCTATTAATAATTGTTTGACTAGCAACACGGTCATTTGGGATAATGATACGTTCTCCATCAGCATTACGCAAACGAGTATTCACTATTGTAATTTCTACTACTGTACCAGTGAAGTCTCCAACCTCAATCCAGTCACCAATTTCAAATGGCCGTGAAAACATAAGGAGAAAACCAGCTAGAACAGCCCCAAGTGTTTCCCGTACAGCAAGGCCAGCAACTACTGTAATTAGGCCTGCACCAAGCAGAATGTTCCCAATTTCAACTTCCCATATGGCAAGTATTGCGAGACCAATCCCGAATAGGAAGATAATTTGTGTGGATCTGGTGATTATTTCAATTTGGTGTTGGTCAACTCGACTGTATCCTTTACCAGCTCCGTGAATCCAATTGTTCATCCAAGAGCCGCCTGTATAGGCAAAAATTACTAAGGTAACTGTAAGGAGGACACGGCCAATTGTTGGGAACGTCAATTGAATTGAATCCCAAGCAGTATCAATAAGATGGTACTGTCCCCAAATATATGCTAGAAATACAATTGATAATACGACAGAAAATATCTGCCCTGTCCGAATGACTGGTTTTGGTGAGATAATCTGAGGAATTTCTTCAGGAAGATTCCCTGCTTTTTGAGAAAAAAATGTATCTTCTATTTGGCTAACTGTGAAGTCTCGAATGATTTTTGTCAGATGTGGAATTATCCAATAGACAATAATTACAACAAGAATAGCAGTGAATGCTGTAATACCAATTTGTAATTCTAAAGTAGAGAGTGAATCCGTTACTGTAGATACGTTGGAGGACAGCAGCATTAATTCGTCAGGAACTCGGTGATACTGCTATTTGAACACTGCGACTGGCGCTGTGTTTGTTAAAAAATAACTAATTAAAAGAATACGGGCGTTGAATCCCGAAAACTATGAGGTATTATTCGGGTTTGATCCCGTCGTTTGTCACTCGAACGACTGCTTCACCATCAGGAAGGTTTGGTGCGTCGTTCAGTTCGATAATCCGCTTATTGCCCTTACTGTTTTTGATGAACATTCGGAATGTAGAAGTGTGTCCCAGAATGTTTCCGCCAATTGGTTTCGTTGGGTTACCCCACATTGTGTTGGGGTCATCTTGAACCTGATTCGTAACAATAACTGACGCGTTGTATCGGTCAGCAATCCCATCAAGAACGTGCAGGTGTGTGTTAAGTTTCTGCTGACGGCGACTGAGTTCACCTCGTCCGACGTATTCTGCACGGAAGTGAGCAGTCAGAGAATCCACACAAATTAGGCGGACAGGCCATTCGTCGTTCTGGTATTCTTTACAGATGTCTTCGGACTTCTCTGCAAGGAGAATCTGGTGATCGACGTTGAAAGCCTTTGCAACTCGAATTTTGTCGAGGAAGTCATCAACGAGTGCTTCCATCACATCAGGGTCACTAAGGTCGCCTTCAATTCCTCGCCGTTCTGCTTCGTGTTCGAGAATTTCATCGTCAAGTCCACGAACCATATCATCAATACGACTTGGCCGGAACGAGTCTTCAGTATCAATAAAGACACACCGACCTGTAACACCTCCAAATTTCTCATCAATTTGGACGTTGACAGCATACTGGTGAGTGAGCTGGGACTTACCAGCACCGAATTCACCGTAAATCTCACTAATTGCTTGCGTCTCAATACCACCGCCGAGAAGTTCGTCAAAAGTCTCACTGAGGAGCGAGATTTTGACGATCTGTTTACGGCGTTCTTTTACATCTGTTCCTGAAGAGAACCCACCGATATCTGCTTCTTCGCGTGCAGCTTGAATAATATCTGCTGCACTACTTTCACCAATATCGGCTTTGTTTGCTAGTTCACCATTCGATTCGGTGGCAATAGCACGGTATGTTTCGTATCCGGCGTCTTCGAGCTTATCAGCTGTTGCAGGGCCGACGCCTTTGATCTCTTCAAAGTCAGGAGTTTCATTCTCAGGAGTATCGCTCATCCGGTCAATTCGTAGGCTATTGGAAGGTAATAAGCCTACGATCAGGAGGGTTGCCAATGCGTTACTCTACCCCAATCCGATGTGGCGTAACAAACAAACCAGTAATTTCTTGGTTTTTATTTCCAATTTCTTCTTCAAGTTCGTTGCAGTAACTGTAGAGTTCTTGTAAGAATGTACTATTTTCTTGTCTTTTCTCACTCATAACGTCTTCAAGTAAAGAAATCTTATTTTGAATCTTTACCCATTCCCTGATAGTTTCGTTATACTCCGATCTGTCATCGATTGTTTGGACAGTCTGAATTAATTCTACCTCAGTAATTGGCTTTTCAAGATATCCATCGAAACTGCGTTGAACTATTTCAATATCTGGCCGCAGACGCGTAATGAGGACAACTGCCGTCTCGTATCCTTTCGCACCAATTCTGTCAAGTAGTTCTCCACCGGTTGTCCGTGGTAGGCGTCTATCCAGAAAAATAAGATCTGTTTTATCAGATAGTTTTTCTAGACACTCAGAACTACTATGTGCAATATCAACTGTGTACTCTCCATCTTCCAACCAGTTACTATAAATTGTAGCTAATTCTTCGTTATCTTCTACGATAAGGATATTTTTGATCTTTTTGGGGTCTGACACTTCCATTAATTAATTGATAGAAACTCTCTGTTCTTAGTTCTATTCCAAATATGTTGTGTAGAAGAGGAATAATCAATATGTTGTGGTATTCCGCTTAATATTGTAGTTACTAATTCCACAACTGTCTATTTGTGACTCCACAAACTGAACTCAGTTGCCGTTGTGGATGTCACGTTCTTACAATTTATTATCCCTGAATTGCTTCTCGAAGCTGTGCGATATCTCCACCGTCACTAAGACTTTCAATCGTTTCGTCGGATTTGTCATCAAGGAACCCTTTAACACAGGTTTCACAAACATCCTCATCAGTAAGATCAATTGTGCGTTCTACTGGTTCTCTTCGCCGGTTGAGTGAACAATAACAATGTCGTAGAGTTTCTAGTTCAAGTTCTACAATATGAATTTTACCTGTTTGGCTGTGTTTAAGGGTCTGAAGGGTGACCTCGGTCATCACAAATACCTTACCCGAAAACACACTAAAGTGTTACTAATTGGGTAGGTATATGGCGTAATTAATTGCCTGAGGTGGTTCAAAGTGTCTAAATCGGCGTAATAGTACTTATAAAATAGATGCCAGTAAGCCGTTCACATAGTTATATTTTCATCGATTTTCACCGAATTGACATATTGGGCAGGTTTAAAACTCTTGAGCGTTCATTAATAATTGAACAGATATGACCGAAAAAACTCTTACTGGTGATGATGTTCAAGACATTTTCACCGGTGCTCAGAAATTCGGTCTTTCACAAACTCACGTTGAATCTGCTACAGCAGAACTTTTGGGTATCAACCCCAATTATCACTCTGTTGAAGAAGAATTACAACAGTATCTTCGTATTGAGGAGTCTTCTTCTCCGTCCGAGTTCCTCCGTGATATCCTTGCAACTTCTCATCGAGGAATAGAAGCTGATTCAAAATATTGGAACGATATTCCAGAAATACACCTTGATGAAACCCTTCAATCTGAAGGGTACACTATCAGTTTCAGAGAAATTGGTAGTGATGATGATTTCACGGTATTTCTTGATGAAGAAGCTGAAACAATTGAACTTGCTCTAAAAGATACAGAACGTGGGTTGCACGTGACGACCGCTTTTGAGTATCCTGAAACACGTCTTGAAACAAATAATTATCCTGCACTAATTCACGCAGTCAATAATAGACTATTAGAACCGTTCGGATTCGAGTACGTCTTATTGAAAACTGATGGTAAGCGGTGGCAGTTCTATCTTATTCAAACTGACCGTATCGAAGCTCTCAAACGATCATACGGTGACAATATTCAGTTCCCTATGCTTAACCAATCTGTATTAGAAGATGTAACGCCGGCGGATTATCTTGCAAATCCAATTCCGACTGAACACGGCAAGATACCTTCTGCTAATACAGGTGTTGAAAGTATTGGAGATGCACTTGTTACAGATGATGTAGAAACATCACCAACACAAAATGAATCAGTTAATGATGTTTCTATACATTCTTCTGTTTCGAATGAAAGTGAGGACACAAAAACAGGTGTCCTTGATTTTGAAGCTATCAACGAACCATCTGAACAACCTGAACATCCAACACCAGATGTACATCTTGACAATGATGTTGAAGCAGTGATTAATGAAGCCGAAACAATGCTTGAAGATCGTTCAGTAGCAAACTCAATATTCACCGATGAAAATAGTAATGAAACAGCGAATGTTGCTGATGAACTCGAACAAGAAGAATCACAGAAGCAGTCAGAAAGTGACACAAGTGAGAACGACGACAAATCCAGTACTGTCATCACGCGTCTGAAAGACTACTTTGGCACTCGATTTTAACTATCTTTCTTCGAGGAGAGAATCCTGCCGTTCACGGCGGGCGTGAATCCGACAACGCCTCCACAACCCACGTTCAGCAGCAATACGGATATTTAAGTGAAAGGGTATCGTAGCATGACGTACACCGAGGCGGTCACACCGCCCATTCAAATGCACAATATCGGGACTCCGAGACCCAGAACGTTCGAGACACACTCTCGAACCGCTGTGGTGTCTCGGTCAAGATAACTCCGAGTCCCCCTGCCGGGGATAGGAGTAACGGCGGTGTGGCCCCGCCATCGGCCCGTCATGCCGACAGGTCGTAAACCAGCAAATATCCCAACCCAGCGGCGCGGTGCCGTGGGAAGCCTCGCCGTTTACGGCGAGGAGGAGGTCACATATCCACATACTATTTTAAGACAATAGAATAGTGTTATATAAAAATAGAATTTAAATTAATATCACCACAGTCCTCCAACCCATTGTTTAAATCGAGTCCAGAGTGACTGTTTTTCAGGTTCAACATCATTCCCTTCAGTAGTCTCAGACAGAGATTCTTCATCTGTAGTGTCTTGAACCGTTCTCTCTTCGGTTGTTTCTTCTGGAACGTTTTCAAATGATTGGTTATCTCCTGTGGTGGGTTCAACTGTAGTAGGTTTTGGTTCACTATCATCTTGATCAGCTTCTACAGAATCAATTTCATCGGTTGATGTGGTATTCTCTCCACTATCGAAATCAAATTCATCAACATCAATTGTTTCACTTGTTGAAACTTCTACAGGCTCAACGTCGTCTTCTGCTTCTACAGGCTCAACGTCGTCTTCTGCTTCTACAGGCTCAACGTCGTCTTCTGCTTCTACAGGCTCAACGTCGTCTTCCGCTTCAACGGCTTCAACATCTTCCTCCGCTTCTACAGGTTCGACATCTTCCTCTGCTTCAACGGCTTCAACGTCGTCCTCCGCTTCAACGTTTTCTTCCACTTCTACAGGCTCAATATCTTCCTCTGCTTCAACGGCTTCAACATCTTCCTCTGCTTCAACGTTTTCTTCCACTTCTACAGGCTCAACATCTTCTTCCACTTCCACAGGCTCGATATCTTCTTCGACGTTTTCGTCAAACCGAGTGATAGCTTCAATACCGTCTTTTTCAATAATTCCATTATGCCTCCAGCAGAAATCACTATCTCTACTAGAATCAATAGAACAGCGTTTATCTTCTTTAGTTAATGCTGCACACTGAGTCTGTTCTTGATTATTTACGGATTCTTCTAATTCGTCACTAACAGTACTCTCTAATCCTTCATCCGCAGTAATGCTTTCATCAGTACTGTCACCAGCAAATAGCACATCATCTTGTTCGCTCAGTTCAGTTTCCTCTTCATCAACATCAACATCTGCTAATTCATCTTCCCCTGTGGTTTGTGTGTCATCAAAGAGATTATCATCAAGTTCAATCCCTTCTGGTTCGAAGTCGTCTGGTTCTTCATTACTTCCTCCACCGGGAATGAGGATTTCTTCTTCATCGTTGTCATCGTCATCAATACCAATTTCAATTGTATCTGGTTTGAAGTCGTCGGGTTCTTCATTACTTCCTCCACCGGGAATGAGTGGTTCATCTGTTGAAGTATTGTTACCAGCATCAGCTTCTTGCTCTTCTTCACCGAAACCAGATTCAAGAAGCTCATCGTCATCAATTACAGCTTCAATTTCTTCGATGCCAATTTCTTCTTCAACATCTTCAGTAGTGGTTGTGGGTTCGGGTTCGGATTCCTCACCACCCATTGTACCAAACACTTCACCGAGATCGCTTTCACTTTCTGTTTCATCATCATCAAAGAAATCACCAAGGTCTTCGTCACCAGTATCTGTACTATCGAAGTCGAACGCACCCTCATCAATAGAGATTTCGTCTTCATCCAGAGCGATATCATCGCTAGTTGAATCAGTGTCGAACTCAAGAGTAAAGTTATCATCACCGATATCTTCTTTATCATCGTCTCCGGCCCCTTCAAAGAGGTTGAGGTCAAGTTCTTCGTTTGAATTTTTGTCCGTCATGGTTGTGGGGTTGAAGTAGTGCCTGTAGCCGCAGTGATGCAAGACGGAATAACAGGCTGTTTCTGGAAGAATCTTGTGCTTCAAGTATCTTAAACTGTGTGCGTCTAACTGCTTCAAAGATCAAAATTTGATCCATTCCAACTACTTTCATCTTCATCAATGCGTTTTCGAATGCCATCAAGATGATTATAACCGACAATTGCAACAACATCTCCTTTTGAACGGATGCGTTTGATTTCTTCCGCCATATGTGAGTCTCTTTTCCTCGTTAGATCATGATGGATGGTTGATTTGCCGGCGTCTTTGGACGCACTTGTGATGATTGTGATGAGTGCATAATCATATTCTCTGTATGGGTCACGTTGGAATTGAGTCAGTTGGTGCCAAAATATCCAGATTCCAATAATGAGCGATAAAATACCTGCAATAGCAAATCCGAAAATAAAAAATAATAACGCAGTAGTGATTGAGATCATCCCTGCTGTATGCTTTACAAGGGTTAGTAGGGCTGTGAGTCTGGTTGTAGAACTCCCATGAATTAGTTCTGCACATCTCATCCAAACTCTGTGGATGTCTATTGGATGAGTTTTTGCCCCACGTTTTTCACCTTCAAAAATTCCCACTGCAAGTTCTAAATTAGTCGAATGTGGTTTGAATAACTTGACTAATTGATACTGTATTGGCCCCAGTTCAACAGCAACGTGTTCTGGGTTACGTTTTTCAATTATATTTTCCACGGCTTCAACTGTTTGTGTTCCTCCGTGTACGCCCCCAATAAGGGTAACATCTCCTTGCTCATTATCACCTTTGTGAGTGTAAACTGTATTAACGCGTGTTCTTGCTTCGTCGTTAACAGAAGCTAGAAAATCATCAAGAGATCTTGATTCATTGAACTGACTTTGGAGATATTCATCTTCAACAGACGACTTCATCAGTTATGTATAATGTTGATAATCTTATAAACATCACTCGACTGATGTTTGTATGGCGGAGGGGTAGAAATATTGATTCACTATATATCGTGTTGCACCAGTCAAATGTTTTAAACGTATGTATCTCATATTTCGCACTATACGTTGTATGAGTAACTCAACCAATACGCGTTCACCACTATCTACAGAACGGAATTTGAAAAAAGCTCAAGATATTTTACAGAATGCAAAAAATGAATTAGACGCTTCTGATGCACTTGTGACGACAACCGAGATGCTTTATTCTTCAACTCTTGATGCCCAAGAAGAATATCTAAAATGGTCTATTCAAGAGACTGTTGCTGCTTGTCTGTATATTGGGACACGAATGGAACAAGCTCCATATACTCCAACTGAAGTTGCAACGACTTTTGAGATGGAAACAACAATTCTCCTCCGGCGGAGTAAAGCTGTTCTCTCTGATGTTGGTGCTGGCATCGATATTAATATTGGAGATTTCATTAACCCAACATCATATGTAGAACGATATTGTGATGAGTTAGATTTGGATAGTGAAATTAAACAAACTGCAAAACAAGTAATTGAGATTAGTCGAGAGGAAGGTCTTATTAATGGAAAATCACCTACTGGCGTCGCTGCAGCAGCTGTATACAATGCTTCTTTAGATGGTGGCGGTAGCGTTACTCAGTCTGATCTTTCACAAGTTGCTGATGTTTCCGAAGTAACAATTCGGAACAGATATCAAGAACAGCAGGAAGTTCTTGAGTAGTCTCTAAGAGTGGCTTTTCACACGGTTAGCTAAGTGAAATAGTGACCATGATTCTTTGCAAATACAGAATGATAGAGGATCATAAAGATTTCAACGAGTATTCTTACAAAACAAAAGAATAGATTACTCGTATTTTCGTTCGAGATAGTCAACTACCAATACTAAACGTCCATCCTCTGGGATGTCTTCGTGTCTACGGGGAGAGTCAAGTGATGTTTCTGGTGTGTCATCAAATGTATAGATTACTTTTGAAGTGTCGCCCGGCCCAATGAGTGTTGCTGCAATAAGAATTTGGCCGCTTGACGTTCGTTTTGTTTTGGGAATATAATCGTGATCGGCAACAACATTCTTGAACAATTCAGCGTCAAGTTCATCCTCTAAAATAATAGTTGGAACTGGCGAAAAATCTCGCTTGTCGAATCCTTCAATACCTTTTGGATACGCATCATACGTTGCTTCCAGCCACGCCTGAGCTGTTTCTATAAGTTCCTGTTCTTTCACAGTTTGTTAATAATATAGATATGAATTGAGCTAGTATAATGCTTACTTATATTTCAAAACTAACTCTCGTTCACAACTCGATGTTCGGGAGTTCTCTTCGGTCAAGTTTTTGGATTTCTGACTGAAGTTCAGAATGGAGCTCCGCTAATCGATTAACCATATTGTCATATTCTTCGTTCTGTTCTAGTCTACTTTCTGGGAATTTATCTTCAAGTAGTTCAACCCGCCGTCCGAGTGAAAGGTATTCACGAAGTTCATCGGGATATTCTAACCGTTTGATCAAAAGTTTAGCTGTTGATAGGAGTTTTTCCTCAGGTACTGGTTTTCGAATGTAGTCATCACACTTTAGTGTTGATAAGGCTTCACTTGGGTCTGTTGCAGTCAACATCGTGTATACACAGTCTTCATTTTCTGCTCGAAGAACAGGGAGAATTTCGTCACCGTTCTTTTCAGGAAGATCTCGATCAAGCAGGACGAGATCATAATCACGGTTGAATATATTCATTGCTTCTTCAGCACTATAGACTACGTCTGCATCAAACTTTTTTGACAGCCATTTTTGATACATATCTGCAATCCGTTCATTATCCTCAACTAGGAGTACCGAATGTTTGGAGGATTGGGACATCTTGTTGATACTTTTTGCCCCGTTAGAATAAGCCTATCCCTATTTGACTGAAATTAGAGACGTGAATCCGCTATATGGATTGGAAAAGTAGCGGGAGTTGGATTCGAACCAACGGTCTCCGGGTTATGAGCCCGGTGGAATAACCAGACTATCCCATCCCGCTTTGATGTATATAGACATTATCCATAGTGGTTAATAAATGTTTTTACGTATATGATTTTGTGTAGCAATTGTTTGTGCTATCCTTCTAATACTCTACAGGCATCAATAGACACTCCCATAGGCTGTTATGGGGGTTTCTTGTGTGGTTGTGGGTAAAACTACACTATCTCTTCAAACGATGTTAGAGTGGTCTGTAGACCACCGTCCCACTTTTCAGGGGGAATCGTTGTAGCTATTACTTCTTCAAAACTTTTTCCTCTGTTACTCCCATCTTTACTAATAACTCTATCTGCTTGAGTGTCAACGACATAAAACCCAGAATCAGAATACTTCTCATACATATCACCGCTGTTTGAGATCATAACATCTATTTCTGCTTCTGAAAGCTCAACTGCAATATTAATAACACCTCGTTGCTCGTCATCACTGCCAAAGTTTCCATCTGTGTACGCGTGGTTACTAGTAATCGAATATGGTGGGTCAAAATAAACAAAATCATTCTTTTGTGCCTTTTCAACAATATACGAATAATCACCAACTCGGATAGTAGTCCCGTCTAATACTCGACTTGCTTTTCTGAGTAGTTCTTCTTGAACCCAATTGGGATCATCATATGAACCAACCGACGCGTTGAATTCACCATTTTGATTTTCACGATATAAGCCGTTGTAACAGGTTCTGTTTATATAGAGGAATAGGGCAGCTTCCTCTACCTCGTCAAATTTTTCGTTGTTTGGCCTCCGATTAAACAGTTCGCGTTGCTGGTAGTAATAGAGGTTGATATCATCACCTTTCCGTGTTTTATCAGAAAAATCTCTTCCATTATCAGGAGGGGATTGTGGATGACGATAGGATTTGAGTTGTTCGATTACTTTCTCTGGCCTATCCCTGATTTGTTTGTACACATTCATCAGTCGGGGGTTTGCATCGTTAATCGTTCCTCTCTCAGGTTCTAAATGAAAGAAGAGTGCCCCACCTCCAAAAAACGGTTCGTGATATTGTTCAAAGTTAGGGGGAGATCTAGATGTAAGTTCATCGAGAAGTTGTCTTTTTCCACCCGGCCATTTCAGTATCGGATCCGCCATTCAGTATCAAAATATTCGATAGTGGATCGTAAATGCTAATCGTTGATTGGTGTTAAAATTAAAAATATTTTAATAATTATAGCAGTAGGTTTGTTAGATATTGAAGTAATAAGCCCGTGCGGGGATTTGAACTCCCGAAATACCTCGTTTAACCATAAGAGGTTGGTGCCGTGTTATTCGGGTCACGGTACCCGATCATAGACCGCCCGGGAAAACTGGGCACAGCAAGACGCGCCCCAGTATTTAACGCGTCGTGCGAACTATGATTGGAATGGTTCACATCCAACCGGAACTCACGGGCAATTATTCGACGATGGGTTTGCACCGATGATTGCGTCTCCGGTAAGGAAACGCTCAAACGGGATGCATCACCGCCTTGCCGTCCCCGGTAAGGAAACGACTTGATGAACACAACTGGATTTGAACCAGTATTTACACCGTTATGGTCGGTGTTTTCCAAACTGAAGTTCAGTTATGTGTTCAAAGTGGCCAGCAACGGGTTCCCCCGTTCCATTATCGGTATTGCTTGCCATTTTAGCCACTTCCATATTGAATCCGCGCACGGGGAGTCTTCATTCCGGATCGTGAAGCTTAACCCCCGATTTGGTAACCCCATTCAGGTCATCATCTGTCGTCACCAATAATTTACCCCTGTAGAGTTCTAAATTGGCTCTGGTTGATGACTATGTTTCGGGCGGGTTCAACCACTAAGCCTTACGGCCAATCCCGTCTTGCGCCTGTGTCCTACACTTGAGCGGGCCTTCAAACGGTGGATTCGTATGGATTGTGACTGCTTTTTTGAAACGCGGTCAGGAGAACCTGAATTATTTCCTCTAATTTATTTTTAGAGGATACCGCGATATGCTCGCTCGGGGATTTGAACCCCGGTCATCGGCTCGAAAGGCCAATATGATTGGCCGGACTACACCAAGCGAGCTTACTACACTATAAATTTGTTCTGGTATATTAAAAAGGTATTCTTCCGGCTGCTTGACATTATTGTTTAGATTATAATAACCACCGAGAGCAGGCCGTTTATTTCCTCCACGGACAAATAAGAATGCGAATGAAAGAATACCACAACCTAGTAAAAAGTATTCTACACAATGGTCAATATCGTGAGAATAGAACAGCAGTCGATACTGTATCGTCTTTCCACGAATCGTATACTATTGATGTTAGTGATGGGTTCCCACTTCTTACAACTAAACAGATGAGTGATTACCGGTGGAATTCTCTAATCCACGAATTGCTCTGGTATTTTAGTGGTGAACATCACATTCGTGATTTGCGTGAGGAGACTAAAATTTGGAATGCGTGGGCTGACGATGATTGGAATTTGCCTAGTGCATACGGTCGATTTTGGCGTCGATATCCTGTTCCTGAACAATCTTCACAACTTCCGGGAGAGGCGTGGGTTGGTGAAGGGTGTAAATGGGTTTCAGAAGAAAATGACACGCTTGTCTTTGATCAACTTCAATATATTATCGATACACTCAATGGAGATAATCCAGATCGAACACCGAATTCGAGGAGGCTTGTAGTCAACGCGTGGCATCCCGCTAATGCTGACTCAAGTAGCCTTCCACCGTGTCACTTCTCGTACCAATTCAATGTGCAGGGAGAAAAGCTAAATCTTGCCTTGTATCAACGTAGTGGTGATGTTGCCCTTGGTATTCCTTTCAATATCGCCGCATATAGTCTTATTTTGAATATTATTGCTCAACAAACAGGATATCAAGTTGGAGAGTTTGGCCATACAATTGGTGATGCCCATCTATATAGTGGTAAAGGAGAACGTGGAAAATGGTATAACAATAACCTCAGCGAAGTACGTGAGCGATTCAACTCCGAAACTAACCCTTCAGTTGTCGCTGATTGGATTGAAGAACAAGCCCCTAAGGAGGAAACAAAAGGGTATGATCATATCCCCGGGTTACTACGACAGTTGTCTCGTGACCCATTGACCCGACCGTCAATTGAAATTACAGATAAACCAATTGACCAACTGGAGTTCGATGACATCCAGTTGAACGAATACGAACATCACGACTCGATTAATTTCGAGGTGGCAGAATGAGTGTACAACTAATCAGTATTGCAGCAGTATCTGAGAATGGGGTTATTGGAAATGGACAAGCTCTTCCATGGCATTACCCTGTAGACTTTGAACACTACAAGCAGACGACTCATGGTCATCCAATCATTATGGGCCGGCGAACTTACGAAACGATTGCGCCGGAGCATAACGATTACCTTCCGGGTAGAACAAATATTGTACTTACATCTCAAAAATTGGATACGCCTGATGAGGTAGTAATTGTCCACTCTATTAATGAGGCAATTGAAGCGGCAAATGAATATGCTGATCAATCTGCCTATGTCATCGGTGGGCAAACAATATATGACCAATTTATGCCTTATGTTGATCAACTACTTCTCACTCATATCCCCGGTGAATACGAGGGTGATACCTATTTCCCTGAATGGAGTGACAATAATTGGAATGAAGTTGACCGGTGGAGTTTAACTGACGAATTAGATGTTGTAGTGTACGAACCGTAATACTAATTAAACACCTTAATTCATTTATGTTGTATGAATGGCTAATTCTGTTTTGTCAAGAAGATAACGAGCACACGAGGATTTGAACCCCGGACAATCTGCTCCGAAGGCAGACACTCTGTCCTTGCTGAGCTATGTGCCCTATATAACCGTTCAACCTTGAATGGTTTAATTATATTTATCGAGGGTGTGGTGGAGAATATATCAAACGAATACAAGCCCTTCCCAAATATATTATTTTTCTATTGACGAGCACACGAGGATTTGAACCCCGGCTACTCGGCTCCGAAGGCCGATGCTCTGTCCTAGCTGAGCTATGTGCCCTGTACTGCGTGTTGCCCCTCCACCGTTACGATGGACTCGACAACGATGTTCAACGGCGCAACCGGGTCGTAGATCCGTCGATCTACAGGCTATGAAGGTTTTCGCCTCTTTGCCTTACCTGCTTCCAGACAACCCTATACCGATTCTACTTGCTTCCTGAACGCTGTGACATACTTGGAGGCTCGTCGTGCTTCTTCCGCATCGGTTCGGTAAAACCTCCACGCAAGGTTTGTGTCCCAATTACGTGGACGTAGGACGGGTAGTAGGGCCACCGGCGCATATCATAGAAGCGTTCTCAAATGGATTAGCTTCCAGCCACCGGCTACCACTTGTCGTTAGGTCTGTTGTCGGGACGACCAGTCCCCAAGCGGTTCCACGGAGACGCCAACTCCACTGTGACAGATTTACGTCAACAGTTACAACCTGTATAAGGTTGCAGGCAGCCACTTCTTACTTTCAGGGGGCGCATCCTTCAGCCTGCACACCCCATTTAAGAGATGTGCCAGCACATTGCAGTTTGGGATGCCAGCCACAAATGTGCCCGACTGGATTTGAACCAGCGTCCACACCGTTATATTCGGTGTACCTTGCCAGACTAGGTTACGGTCACTGAGAGACACCGTTCCCGTCAATATTTATTTTCGTACTTATTGGCGGAACACGTATCTACTATTTCTTGAACGTATTTCAAAGCATCACCTTGGGCTGCGTGAGGGACTTCGAGTACAACAGTACCACCATAATCATACGCGTCAAGACATTTTACAATCGTTGGGATATCCACAGTCCCTTCGTTAATTGCTCTTGTTCCATCATTTGTTCTGGTAGCATTATCAAGGTGGACTGATGGAATCATATCAACCCCATATTGGGCAATAATTGATTCGATAAATGGAATATAACTCTCTTCACTCATATGGAGGTGTGCTGTGTCAAGAACAAGTGGTTTACCTTTTGCTAAATGGTTATTTTGCAAATAGAATGAGCTCACCGATGGGTCGTTCTCATATCCTACACTAGGGGCGCGAACATTTTCAATAGGATAGATATTTGGCGTGTATCGTGTTGAAGTTGGATTAGAGTCTACGACTAGTGTTGCATTTAGTGCAGCTGCAATTTGATCTGTCTGCTTGTAATATTCTGTAGTGTCAGAATCAATATTGATATGTGGTGTATGAACGTTCGCAATATTTGCGTCAGAACGTTTACACTGTTCAACAATATCGTCTTGATTATCAAGAATATCAGTAGTAAGATAGAGTTCTATATGCTCAAATCCTTCCTCAACAAGTGAATTAATGATTTGAGTATCTGGTCGTGCTTTTCCACTAAGCTGCATCACTCTATTTTTATCCCACAGAAATATGATACTTACTCAATACTATTAGGTTTATCTTGATGGAACAGATCGGATTTGAACCGATGCAGACACGATCTTCAGTCGTGCGCTCTCCCAGACTGAGCTACTGCTCCGTATGTATACGTGTACCCTGAATTGAACAGGGGGTGCCGGATTGTTTTTCCGGTGTGTTCCCACTACACTATACACGCGTTTGATATAGCGGGTGGTCTTTCTCTTGAGTACACAAATCCTAGGAAGTGTATCAAAACAAAGCCCTTGAACCGCTTGGTGGGTATCCACCAAATGCGCTGGGAGGAATTTGAATCCTCGTTGTTTCCTTGGAAGGGAAACGTGATAGGCCAGACTACACTACCAGCGCGAAATGGTAGGGGTGACGGGATTTGAACCCGTGACGCGCCCATTCGCCTAACGGTGACGAGTCGCTGGCTACATCGTTCATAAGGTTGTCATCCTCTTGAACGCACGGTTCATCGTCGAGAGATTTTACATCCACTCGACCGCTCTGACCAGCCTGAGCTACACCCCTGCGAATGTATTATTATGGGTTACGGTAGTCGTGAGTTAATTCTTTCTACGTATGTGTTGTGAATGACAGCAACATAATCAACATCATAGTGTTTTTCAGGTTTTTGTTGAATCACAACTAGTTCATCTACTGGAACATCCCACCAGTATCCATCTTGTCTGTGGTGCTTCTTTGAGTTCCAACTTCCTCCAAGTAACTGTTTAGGATTCTATGAGAACCTGACTATGAATTTTGAATTACCTTGTGCCATATGGGCAATCACGGAGTCGAACCGTGGTCACGGCGACCCAAACGCCGGAGGATACCACTACCCTAATTGCCCTTGTTTAATTTATTTAAATACGACAACTCCTTCTTCACCGTGGGGAAACACCCTGAGTTGTCCTAATTCTTCTTCTATCGTACGTTCGTGAATCCGTCGACATTCATCTGCCATTTCAATGGTGTATACTTCTTGTCTGATACTCGGCCACACGTTGGCGATATCTTCTACTTTATACCCAACCCAATCATCTGTCGTGCATATTCGTTCGATGTTTGCTGGGCCAAACGGATCAACGATACTACTTTCAAAGTGTTCCGGTGAGACAAGAAACTCATTCTGGATTTCTGCAAGCCATTCAGCATAGTTGTCTACATCAGGGCCATCTCTAATTTCGAATTTTCGTTTCGTTATCTCAGCAGTAAGACCGTTCATATCAGTTGTTGTTCAACAGACGATTTGAGTGTTCACCCGATGCTGCTTGGTCAGCGTTCAGCTCTTTTAGCATAACTTGGCTCATCAAGATACTCTCTTGCATGACTGATGAGCTTCGGATGAGGGTTAATGAACCTACCAGTATCATGAACACGACCAATTGCCTCATCAAACGATTCATCAAACCTCTCAGCAAATGCTGTTGCCAATACGGTTGGGGAGCGCGACCGGCCCATTCGACAGTGTACGACTATTGGTTGATCCTCAGACAAGGATTCAACAACAGTGTCTACACTACGATCGAACTCATCTTGTGTGTTCTGTCCATCTGTTAGCGGATGATATTTTGTTGTCGTGTCTATTTCTGGTTCAGCTAATGTGATGACAATAGCGCCGTCGGTAACGCCAGAGAGTTCTTCTGCATCACGTTGGTCACCAATGTATACACCATCGATAATTTCAGTTAACATAATAGCGGTGCCCGGATTCGAACCGGGGATTTCGAGGTTATGGGCCTCGCGCCCTAGCCAGACTAGGCCACACCGCCGGTTATTCCGGCCAGAGTGCTCCTGATGGGATTTGAACCCATGTCACAGCCGTGAGAGGGTTGTATGATTGGCCGTACTACACTACAGGAGCGACGAGAATAATAAGAAAAGCCAGAGCTGCGATTTGAACGCAGGGAATCTCGATTACAAATCGAGTGCATGAACCACCCATGCTCCTCTGGCGTGGTGTTTGCTTCTGTTATTCGTCTACACTTGATAATGGAACTCCCCCATTATAAATTTCGGCATTCGAGAGGATATCGACAGCAGCTTATTTTCTAGTTCTTTGAGTCTGTGATATTCTCACTTATTGATTTCAAATGGACTTATTGGGATTTGAACCCAAGGCCTCTCCCCTGCCAAGGGAGCGTTCTGCCAAACTGTAACTACAAGCCCGAAAGCAAGCATCAGGTTTCCCTGATTAGAATTCTGTGTTTCGCTTGCTAGTTAAGCCACTTGCATAGTTAGTCACGTGCGAGTCTTACAATACTTACTTCTGAAGTAAGCGTTCTCACTCGTTCAATCACCCTTGAGGCATTAACAGGATATAACACGTGTAATTATACCCCATTTTCTGCTATTGTTTATTTGACTGTATCCTTCACAGGCAATCAGTCAAGAGGGGGCTTCCGAACGTTAGCTAACTACACCTATGACCTCTTTTAATGCCGCCTCTTGGACTTGAACCAAGGACAGCCTGCTCTTCAGGCAGGTGCTCTCCCAAACTGAGCTAAGGCGGCGAAAATGGACACGCCCGGATTTGCACCGGGGGCTAATCAGTTATGAGCTGATCGTTCTACGAGGCTAAACTACGCGTCCGTGTATTTTATTGTGGTTTCGAAAGGACTTGAACCTCTGTTTTGGGTCGGTGAATCCGCTGCTCTTCCAAACAGAGCTACAGAAACCTGTTAGAGGCTTCACGGAGACCGTTTGGTCGATAATCACCAAAGTTTAGATTTAATTTTTCGTTGTAATCGACCCCGTTAATGGGCACGGAAGGATTCAAACCCCCGACATCCTCGTCCGAAGCGAGGAACTCTGTTCAAACTGAGCTACGTGCCCTTGATATTTGATCAAAGAAGTGCGCCCGACTGGATTCGAACCAGCGACCACCGCGTTATCAGCGCGACACTCTACCACTGAGCTACGGGCGCGTGAATGGGCAGGCGCGGATTTGAACCGCGGTACCGTCGGCCCCACCGACGAAGGATACCAAAACTACCCCACCTGCCCGGAGTTGATTGGACACTTTCTTAACGGAAACAACCCATCTTACAATTATGAGTGCTACAAATTTCGCTGAACTCGTTGATGACGTGTTCAATTATTCTGTAACGACTTCTGAAGGCGTTGTTAGTGGTAGTGACGGGCCATTAGATGAATTATTTGGGACTGATTTGCCCGATGATGGTGTTGCTATTGAATGGACATCTAACCCTTCACAAAACATTCCTGATATTGAGCCTCTGTTAAATCTTGCTGAGAGGGAAGGTTTGCGGTTGGCCAATAGAAATATTGAGTTTAATCAAGGTGGACAGACACATCAGGGCTATGAAGAACCATCAATGAAGGAACGGTTGGTTTTCACCACCAGAGATTAAACCAACTATATCGGATTAAATTATCTATGCGCCCGATTGGATTTGAACCAACGGTTTCTTCCATATCAGAGAAGCGCCTTAGCCAGACTAGGCCACGGACGCGGAGTCGGGTCGCCCCGATTTGAACGGGGGACAAGTCGATCTACAGCCGACCGCTTTAGCCAGACTGAGCTACGACCCGTGAATTATGTTATTGATATCTACATCAAGCCGACACCAATATTTGAACTTGGGCTTCTCCCATACCAAGGGAGCGTCTTAGACCAGACTTTAGACTATGCCGGCGAGAATATGTAAGTCCGGGTGCGAGGGATTTGAACCCGCGTCACGACCGCCACAGGGTCGTAGGATTGACCAGACTACCCCAACCCGGACGCGTGTGAGAATTAATTCGATGCGGTTTCTTCTTCGGTATCGATATATGCTTTTTCGACGAACTGTTTATACCGACCTCTCATTGAAGCCATATATGCAGTACTGGGGTTCATTCCCCATTTTTCTTCGAACTCATCAGTATTACTCTTCCCTCCAAAAACCCCAGCATCATCAAATGCTTCGTTCATATCAGCATTGAGCTTTTCAAAGAGTTCGAGGAATTGCTCTGCTTCTTCTTCAGTAAGACGTTTTTCTGTCATTTGATGCGGGCGCCGGGAGTCGAAACCGGATCTCGTCCGTGGCAGGGACGTATGTTGCCATTCCACCACGCCCACGTTGTATTGCGTAAGTCTGTCCCCGAAAGGTATCAGTATAGTTTCTCAATCTATACCGGACAAGAAGTGATAAGATTCTTGTATCGCCTTCCGTGGACTGTAGACCAGTGGGCCGTCACCCCACATAATTCGCCGCTGGATTCCAAGTTGCCTTTGTTTCACCAGAGGCTTTGTTTTGTGACGGAATTGCGGCGGGTACTCACAAAGCGTTTCATCACGTTTCAGTACTACTCTTCCACCCGATTCTTGCGGGGGGATTTCATTACATTTGGATTACTCTGCATTTTTTCATCGCCATTCAAGTGTTGACATCAATAGGTTAAAACTATTGGTACAACACTCGCGTTGAATGGGTAGACGAGGATTTGAACCTCGGTCACCGCACCCCAAGCGCGGTAGGATAGCCAAACTACCCTATCTACCCGAAATTTAAGGGCCGGGTCTGAGATTTGAACTCAGGTCTCTGCCCCCACAAGGCAGAAGGATAGGCCACTACCCCAACTCGGCCACGATGGTCAATAGCGGAGACTGGATTTGAACCAGTGTTCTCCGGGGTATGAACCCGGTGGAATACAATCAGGCTATCCCACTCCGCTGTGTATGAGTTTGTAACCCAGTACAGAACAAATACAGTTCTAACTGGATTGAAGGACGTAGTGGGACTTGAACCCACGTACTATTTCAACCATCCATTCCGCTATTGAAGAAAACCAGACATCAGTTCGGATACTACTGGCCAGAGTTTCACCGAACACCACCCTTTCTAATTTCGATCAAGAAATTTCATTGGGGTTGATAATCTGGACTTCAATGCGGAGCGTGGTGATACGTCCGTGATCCCGCCGGAGAGATTTGAACCCTCAAGTCTACACGATGTTCACGTCAATGTAGACACGCCGTGATACGTAGGGCTCACCATGAGTCCACGTGTTACCACGTTTCGACCTCACGTTACCCAATTTGCGGCGGAGTTAAATGGGTACGATCGGATTTGAACCGATGACCTCCTGCTCCGCAAGCAGGCGTTCTGTCCAAACTGAACTACGAACCCGTTGTTTTGGGTTTTTTACCGTGGAAACTGGTTCCACAGTTCATCCCAAGAGTCTACTTGTATTGGTGGATGATCTCCTGTGCGGATATCTTTAATGCGTTTATCCAAACCTTCATTAGACTTATCTGATAATTCTTTGCGGGCTTGTCTAGCTCTCTTAATAACCGCATCAGAAGCCGACATATCCCGATTGAGACGGTCTGCAAGTTCTTTACTCAAAGTAGCTCCGGTTGGATTCGAACCAACGTCACAAGCCCCAGAAGCTCGTATGATTGGCCGCTACACTACGGAGCTGTAGTGGAGGTTTATGGCTAATCCAACGACATCCATTCAGGGTGCCGTGAAATCACCTACCGCTCCATTTGGAACAGTACATTCCTCCGAACGCCGAGTGCGGGATTTGAACCCGCGTCATCGCCGTGACAGGGCAATATGATAGACCACTACACTAACTCGGCTCGATTATTGCTTTAGAATGAAAGCCGTGGGTCGGATTTGAACCGACGGGATTCCGCTTTGCAGGCGGATGCGTTAAGCCAGACTCTGCCACCACGGCATCGAGTGTGAATGTAAACTACTCTATTTAGAGAGTAGTATATATCCTGATTACTAAGGACATGACGCTAGCCAGCGTCTGAACCCTAGACAACCTCCTGTGGAGGTTGACCGGAGTGGACTCGCCGGGATTTGAACCCGGGGCATCCTCCTTGCAAGGGAGGCACTCTACCACTGAGCTACGAGCCCATATGCTCCCGATGGGATTTGAACCCATGTCACTGGCTCGAAAGGCCGGTAGGATTGGCCGGACTACCCTACGGGAGCGTTACAATTGCCGATGTGAAATTTATTCTCTGAAGACTCGGCATTCATAACAAGATGCTAACAGTATTTATTTTCACTGTTACTTCTCTTGTTGACACCTTCAGATAAGTGGGGTTAGAGGGATTTGAACCCCCGAAGTGAACATATCTCAGTTCTTGGCCGCTCTGGAGGCGGCTGCCTTACCTGACTTGGCTATAACCCCGTGTTAACGAATTAATGGCGTACCATCACCGACACGCCCCTGTTCTTGGGAATCCGTGAATGATACTTTTCGATGAGCAATACTGGTTCCTTTGAAGCGTCCTTCATTAGCCTAGTACAACTCTCTTGATTCTGCTTGACCTTCATTCCGCTTTCGCCGCGGTGGTCTTACCCCTAACGGGTCGGTTCAAGTTGACCTCTATACGATTTTACGTCTCGTACAGTAGACGAAGTGGAGTCGGTAGGAATTGAACCTACGGCTTCCCACAAGCCAAGTGGGTACTCTGCCTCTGAGTTACGACCCCGATAAGTGGATGGGTGCGGTTGGATTCGAACCAACGTTCTCTCCCATGTCAAGGGAGCGTCACAACCGGACTAGACCACGCACCCTGAAATTGGGGCGTTGCGCCGTTACACGTCCCCGAATCATGAAACAGATGTAGTTTTGTCCAAGTGGCATACCATTAATCGCTCTGTTTCATAAATTAGTCTGACAGGAAGGGTTTGCACCTCCCAACCTCGATGCGCGCGATCGAGGCACTCAACGACTCGGTATTGAAACCTCGCGAAGGTTTCACCGGTCGAGTGACACCCTTGGCCAAGGATGGTTTGCCAGTATGAAGTTGGCCTGCTAATTAAGATGTCTGGCCTCAACATCTCGTTTCAGCAGACTTCCCATTCATCTACAACGGCAGTATTCAAACCCGCCAAAATTGTAGATGCACAACCCGTGGGCACGGTAAATGGAGCCGGTCGGATTCGAACCGACGGCGTCCTCCTTGCAAAGGAGACACTCTGCCACTGAGCTACGGCCCCGTGATCTGAAGTGACCATATCATCTCTTGCAGAATGAAACTCATCTGTGTGCTGAGATAATTGGTGCCTTCAGAGAATGGGTTCGGGCGGACTTGAACCACCGTACTCCGCCTTGTAAGGGCGGCGTCACGACCAACTAGACCACGAACCCGTGTAGGATATTTTGAGGAGGTCGTTGGACAAGTACGTTTCGCTTGCCCGTTAACGACCGAACACCATATCCATTGAGGTGCCACGCACCATATTTTGACACTTGGTGCGAGCGTGTTAATTATTAGTCTATACATCAAGGGGGTGGACTGCAATACGGTTCGCCCGGATTTGAACCGGGTGTTTGACGGAATACCGAGTTGTTTTACGAACCGGGAATTGAACGTCAATGTACAGTGGTTTCACGGCAGTATCCGTGTGAACCTACTGCTGAGTCGGGTCGCCCCGATTTGAACAGGGGACAAGTCGATCTACAGTCGACCGCTCTAGCCAGACTGAGCTACGACCCGTAATCGTAGAAGGACACCAAATTAATTTGAGTTTTGCCTTGGTTCCTTACGAATGAATTGGTCTATCCAGACTGAGATACGCAGTTAAACCAATATCAATAGTGAATTTTACGGATGCCATTCACGATGATCTTCGATTATCACCTCACGTTGAGCCTGTGAACCGATACTCCACTCAACTTCATCGGGTATTTCTATAATCGTAGGACGACAAGACCATTTACCAGCGTTAGGGCCAAGTTCTTCAACCACGGCAACCAGCCCCTTGTGATCTCGGGGTATTGAATTGTTTTCTTGGAGAGTCTCGGCTGCTTCGGTGTACCCATTTTGTTCAAGCCATTCAATTGCTTGATCTGAGAACCGAGTTAGACTCGTTGGTGTCTTATTTACTACTACTTTTGTCATACGCCAAGTGCGGGATTTGAACCCGCGTCATCGCCGTGACAGGGCAATATGATAGACCACTACACCAACTCGGCTTGAATGTTAGGGGACGCGACGCCCCAAGTGACTGCACAAGCTTTCACTTGCCATCGATGTTACAATCTTCAGCCCTATTTACCCCTTGCGGGGAGTGGTGTGACAGGATGCAACCTGTTCTCTATACACCACCGTTGGCCACGCTGAATGCCGTACAGGGTTAGTTTCGACAAATGTGTCTACTTCTCTCTTGACGGCAACGCCCGAGGCGGGATTTGAACCCGCGTCATATCCGTGACAGGGATATATGATAGACCGAACTACACTACTCAAGCGGATCCATCCAATATCACTACGATAGTGTTTGAATTGGTTGATGCGGAGGGCGCGGGGAGTGAGCCTCCTTCTGTTCCACCAAACCATATTACTGGTAAGGGTGGCTGACATCTATCTATGCGCTTTATCTCAGGCTCGCACCGGGCGAACTTACCACGTTTCAGCGTTCCCATTTGATTGATACTCTGCGTGGTTAACTTGGAAAGCCTTTGTTCCCGTACCGCCTTGAGGCGTGGTTGATCGGCTTCCCGTCGCACGCGTCATTGCTACCAAATGGACGTGTCGTTTCTGCGGCATTGGTGTTCGTTTTCGCGACCCGCCGGTTAGGCGGTGCCCACGGACTTTGATAGTCCGTCGCCCACTGTTGTGGACGGATGGGAGGACTTTCCTCCGTGCCGAATCCTACTTCGGTCGGTTAGTCAGCCTCCCGCGTTCCGCATCATCCCACTATTTTCGTGTGTAGGGATGGATTCCGGGAAGGGCTTGCTTTGAGTATGCATCTACCACCAGTATTCTCTATGCGATGTGGTATCGCATTCAAGTTGTGGGTTGATGCTAACTCTGGAATCCCTCCCGGTACCTGTTGGCGGATTTCAGCACCACTGTGGTGCCATGACCCATCCACGATCCTGCTGTAAAGCGAGGAGTCGTGGTGGGCTGGTAAGCCCGCCTCGGGGTGGATCCCGGCTATCCCGTTTCCGGGACAGTTGTTCTGTTGTGATAGTCTCGCTCGGATTCGAACCGAGGTCGAGGGCTCCAAAGGCCCTCATGATTGGCCGCTACACCACGAGACTGCGTTTTTGTTGCCGGTATCTTACTGCTACGAGCGTACACAGACTGCTCTCCCCGAGTATGACATCACGAGAGGAATAACCCATCAATCGGGTCGCCATTCCCCACGTGGTGTCACACGCGGGGAGTTACCCTGCGTGCGTTACGCGGCGTAAGTTGGGGCGACCCGGCCAACCGGAAGGAATCCGTCGAACGCTTCCGAAGTTGCCGTATCGCCCCGTTCTTGGTGTTGTGGAATATCACCGTCCACTTGGTGTTGGTTACACCAGTGGGTGTATGTAGGGGCAAACGCTGTCGGCATTCGAGTAGCGTTCATCATTGTTTTCCTCCAGTTGTGGGAGCGGAATATCGTTCCGCGTATCTGTAAATATGAAGGGGGGAGAACTTAAAGGTTTTCATTAATCCACTGACACTAATCCTTACACGAGAGAATTATTGCTGTAATATCTTTCAACAGAGCCTGTGTCTATTATATTTACTCAACCAACAAAGGGCTGCAAACCTACTACACTACAATTCTTGATAATGGGGTTGAAATAATCACTTCAAAATAGGAGCAGCTCCGTATGTCTCTGTTGGAATACCGTATAAGACATCTTTTTCTTCGTCCCAGTACAGACGAATCCACGATCTATCATAAAGCCGAAGGATATCACCTACATCTTCTGGTAGAGAAAATGTAATTCTCTTCTCATCTTTTTTGATCACTGGTTTAGAATATTCTTCGCCTGCTGGCTGACTCTCAGAAACTGCCTTAATTATTGTTTCACCATTAAACCCGGCAAGTCGAAAGCCTAGTCCTCTCTGTTCTAAGATTTTGTCAGCAATTGGATGATCGTCGTCTACTGTTAGAGAGTATTGAGTAGCTCCTCGTCCAGCCTCAAAAAACACTTTCGTAGGATCTCTCCCTCGAATTTCACTTTCTGTGAACTCAGGTGTGTCTATCTGTATTCCTGTTTCAATATCATATCCCCTATCAGTTGGAAACCACTCACAATACTTTTCTGTATTATCAAGTGAAAGTGTTTGTCCAACAACTTTTCCGAGTCGTATTTCATATTCATGATCCATTTGTTCTCTGTTGAATGACTCAGATACAGTGACTGTTAATGGGCCTTTCTGGTCGAACTTGATAATAATGTGCCCATCCTCAACTGCCAAATCAGCTTCGAACCTGTCGCTTGCTTTTATATCCTCACGATTGACAATCTGGTCAGGGAGGGTGAGAGTAATTTGATTGGCGTACACTGCCATTTTACCGGTTGGATTATTACGTTGTTGATCTTCAACGCGTTGACGTTCGACGAATGCCATTCTTGATTCGCCCTCACAAATGAGTGTGATTTTGTAAGGGCCACTAAAGAGTTCAAGGATATCATCATCAGGAATATCTTCATCCGATGAAATACGAATATCTCGGTTATTAAAATAACCAAGTGTATACTCGTCGTCACTTTCTTTAGGGGGTGATATTTCCACCCAATTTGGCTCCGCGGCGATGTCTTCAAGCGGAGTTTTATCACTCATCTTATTTCATATCAGTAGGGAATAAACTTAGACTTGACCCTATTACTTATTTTATTATTTCATACTGTGATGAAGTTCAAAGTCTAACCCTGTATCGACATTGAACTCGTGTTCTAACGTTCTCATTCCTTCAAAGAAAGCAAATGCTCCAGCTGATGAAACGGCATCTGGATGCATTCCATTCGGAATTGTTGGGCGTGGGAGTTCAATACGTTTCATAGATTCAGCCTCCCAACCTGTATTTAATTCTTCTAACATCCATTCACCAACTTCAGGATCAGATACGTACATTAGACCAGCAAATATTGGCTTCACAGCGCACATATCGAATCCAAACGCTGTACGACGTAAATGAATACCACCATTGTCTATTGCGTTTGACACACGTTCATTGACTGCTTTCTGTTTTGATTTCTTCTCTTGAAGGGTACTACCGGACATTTCATCAGGCACACCAAGGATTTCTTCACCAAGGATATCAATCACTTTCTGATTCATTGATGATTCTGATACGGTATCTGTCTGCAACTCACCCGCCGGCGAAACAGAGTGGACATCTGGTGCCTGTAACACGAAATGCGATCTTTTTGTAAAGTATGCTTCGTGCTTCCCATCGGGGCGTTTGATGACTAATTGGCATACAGGCCCAACTTTGTGATAGTGATCAGCCCATAATTTAAAATCGGAATAACTTGATGCCAGACGGTTCCGCTGATCTAATTTACTGAACGCTTCTTCAAACTTTTCAGAATCAGTTTCGTTAATGTCGTTTTCCCATAGTGCATCGTAAAACTCTCTTAATACTGATTCTCCACTTGATACATATGAGTAGAAATCAGATTTTTCAATTTGGAATCTTGCATCATCGTACTCTTGACCACTAACGCATAGTGACTTTCCATTCCAGAGAAGTTTGCCTATCGGGAATTCCACAGTCTCGTTGGTCGGTGGATGCTGTCTCATATACATTTCACGAGCTAAACGCTTGATTCTATTCTGATTATGATTGGTCTTTTTTGTTGACTTAGTCGAAGAAATAAATTTGTCCATATCTCCGTCTAAGTCAAGCCAACTCGGTTGAGTAAATACAGTGTACGCGTGGGTATTGCCTGATATATCGAGTTTGTACACATAATTGTCAAAGTCTTCTTGATAATATTGAAATAATGCCTGTCGGATAACGCCATCCGGTTGCACGGTACGAACCCAGTTTAAATATTCTTTGTACGCCTTCTGCTGTACTGGGGCAATCTTAACATTCTCACTTTCCTCCATACGTTCGTACGAAAAATAGTGATTAATAGTCAAATAAATTATGCATCAGGTGGGGTAAAATAACACTTGGTCACTCAAACTGAGCGATTGAAGGTTCCAAACCGGTGTTAACACCCATCTTTTCTAGACTACGCAATCCTTCAAAGAACGCAAATGCCCCCGGGGTACTTGCGCTTGGTGTATCCATACCACTTGGGACTTCTTTCAATGGAAGTTCGTGTTGGGCTACTCGTTTGAATTCCCAATTTATCTGTAGCTTATCTTTAATCCACTCCCCGATATCAGGGTCACGTACGTACACTAATCCTGCAAAACACGGACGGGGTGAATCTACAGAGAAAGCAAGACCGGTTCTTTTAATAGAAATTTGCCCGGCTACAACGTGTGCCCATACTCGCCGTTCAAGTTCATTGGTATCAGATACGCTTCGATAATGGTTTTCTGGAACACCCATAAATTCTTCAACTAATTCACGCACAACAGCTTGTTGAAAGTCGGGGCCAAGTCCTGTATCAGGTGTCACTTCACCAGCTGGTGCAACAGACATTGACTCGGGTTCGTGGAGTACATCCCGGGATCTTTCAACAAGGAATATTTCAGGTGAATTGCCAAGTCTGTTGACTGCAAGTAGACAGACGGGTGCTGCAATATGGAAATAATTCTCCCAATTGATTATCTCATCAAATGATGACGCAATACTGTTTCTTCGTGGTAAGCGTGATTCAATCCGTTCAATATGAACTTCATTCGGATGTTCGATATTGAGTTCCTGCATTGTGTGATGGAGTTCGCGTAACAGTCTTTCTTGAACAGAAACGTAAGAGTAGAAGTCTGATTCATTAAGAGTGAAACTCACATCGTTTTTATTGTGGAAATTTTGAATTCGATATGTACTACCGTTCCAAATGATACTATCTGTATTGAAGAACTCTGGTTCAACGTTTCTACCACCTCTACGCTGTTTCACATACATTTCTTGTGCGACTCCTTCAATTGTTTCATTATGGTGTGATGTTGTTTTGGAGTGTTCCATTCCCCCAACAAAATCATTTAATGATCCTTCTAAACCTACCCAGTTTTGTTTTGTTAGAATTGGGAGGGATACAACATCACCATTGACTGAAACCCGATAGAGGCTATTCTCACCCTTGTAATACTGTTTGAGGGCCTCGTCGATAGCTCCAGTCTTTCGAGCTCTATCAAGCCAATTAAGATATGATGTAAGTGCCTTTTGTTGTTCGATCGAAAGTTTAAGTTGGCTTCTAACCACGTTTATATAAGTAAAAATGGTCTCAGTATAGAACAACCCTTTGCTTATTTGGGTGTCTCTTCTGTGTCTTCTATGGTCTCTGAATCATCCTCTAACGGATTAATTAGTAATGCGATTCCAAAAACGAACATAAAGAACATACCCACAGGTATAGGAGTATCAGCAACACCGTAGTTAATATACAGGTAAGCTGAAACACTGAATAGACTAAAACAGCCCAGTAACATTCCACCTAAGACTCTGGCAGGGTGAATTGGAAGAATACTCACCACACGGTCTTCACTAACAAATAGTAGAATAGTCAATACGACTGCACTGATTAACAATCCTGTCCCAATCATCCAAATCAAGTAGCTTGTAGCAATATCGAATCCAGAATCAACATTTGCACTATATGCTGTCCACACAGCAAAGAAGTGCGCCGGCGGTTCTCCTGTTGGAAATACCTGTAGTTCAAAGATTGAGAACTGAACAAAGAATACTGTCGGTGTATCACTTCCTGAAGTAACAAATACACTCCACGGCATCAATACAACAGACCAGACAAATACAACTGCTGCTGTCAAGATGTATTTCGGTGAGACTAATTCACGTTTCACGAGTTCAAAAAGTTTTGAAGTGCGTTGAGCGTAAGGGCGTTGCGTCTCAGGTTGAAAGTCTAATAACGGCGAATAAGCACTCCTTATGCCGAATAATTACATCATAGCAAAAAGCACCCCCTGTCTATATAAAGATGCCAGCGGGAACGAACCGCTGCATCGATAACGGCGAGACTGCTCAAATGCTCAGACAGGACTTCCGCCAATCGGTTCCCGTTGAACGACCGTCTGACGCCCTTCAACGGGCTAGCCGATCAGGGACTCTTTTTGTTTTCTACTTTTTTGTTTAATTGCGTACTCACGACTCATTGCTTCAGATTGAGTTTTATACTCTTCCGTATGAACTAATTTCACAGGAGTTCTTCCTCTTGTATATTTTGCACCGTTTCCTGAATTATGCTCACTTACGCGTCTCTCCACATCTGTTGTATAGCCAGTATAGTATGTACCGTCAGAACACTCAATAATATACACGTAATGTGCCATCTGTAGGAACTACACTACCCTAATGAAAAGACCCGTCGGTTTCTGTGTTATAGTATTACACTGTGTCCCAGTCGTCACCACCGGGTCGGTACAGTTCTCCATCAGACTTCAACCGCTGCAATCGTTTTTCAATATCTCGTTTGTCCATCCCTGAAACTTTCTCGATGATATCTTCAGTCGGAACACCACCTTCATAATCTCCTTCTTCTTGGAGAACATCGATTGCCTTACGAACATTTTTAATTTCGTTTCGTTGTCGGTTCGATGTACCTGAAGTGATCATATCAACGTCAAAGTCACCTGTTTCAGGGTCGTAGCCAACGTCTTTGAGAGATGATGACAAAATTTGAACTGCAAGCTTTGCATCTTCTTCCTGTACAGTATCATTAAGCTTGATACGGGCACAGGCTTCAGAAAGTCGCACAGCGGCCTCTAGTTGCCGAGGAGTAATAGCAACAGGGCTGTCGTCATTATCATCTTCATGATCCATATGCCGGAAGTCCGTATAGAATTTTTTGATCCGTTTCTTAGTGTCCTCATTCATTGTGGGAGATATCTCCCGCTTGGCGTACGCAATGTATTTACGGAGCATATCCGGTTCAATAACCGGTTCAATTTCTGCTGCTTGTTCCTTCTGTTCATCACTCAATTCCTCGCCAACTTCTAGATTGCTTGTAATTTGTCCAATCTGGTTACTGTTAAGGATGTGATCTGCTAGATTAGAGTCGTGATCTTCATCTGGCTCATCAAGAATTGTGAAAATCAGGTCGAACCGAGAGATGAGTGCTGGTTCAAGGTCAATCTGGTTCCCGACTGGTTCGTATGGATCGAACCTCCCGTATTTCGGATTAGCGGCCCCAAGAAGCGAACATCGAGATTTGAGCGTAGCATTGATTCCAGCCTTGGCTACACTAATTTCTTGCTGCTCAAGGGCTTGGTGCATACTCGACCGATCTTCCGGAGTCATTTTATCTAACTCGTCAATAGCTGCTAATCCTTTGTCAGCCAAGACGAGGGCACCAGCTTCGAGAGTCCATTCATTTCCGTCACCAAAGTCATCGCGAACAGCCGCAGCAGTCAAACCGGCAGCAGAAGTCCCCTTCCCCGAAGAATACACACTACGTGGCGCAATATCCTCAACGTACTGAAGTATCTGAGATTTGCCAGTTCCCGGATCGCCAATAAGAAGAATGTGGATATCCCCACGTACGCGTGAACCATCTGGAAGATCCTTTTTTGTTCCACCAAACAGTTGGAGTGCAATTGCCGTCTTCTGAATATTGTAACCGTGAATAGATGGTGCAAGGCTTCGAATGACAGCATTAACCGGGTCATTGTACTGGGCCACCATTTCTCTAATTTCTTTAGCATCATCTTCATCGAGTTCAATATCCTCAAAATCAGTTTCTTCGTGGTTGAAACACAATCCTTCAATATACTTATCGTGAATGACTCCTCCATTGTCGCCTTTTTCTTCAGCTCGGAGAATCCCAGTAATTGTCACTCGGTCACCAGCGTTGAGATCACCCGTAATATCTCCTTCAAATCGCACTTCAATTTCTTGTGGTCGTTCACCCCCGGACAAACCTTCAGGGCGTTCTTGTAGCCTTATGGCTTGCCGATCAACAAAATTCGTTTCTTCTTCATCGTATTTAACATCGAACGATGAACTATTACATTGTTCAATATCACAATCATGGGGTTCAAGCAGGCTACCTCCTTCATGCTGTGGGAGGTCTCTGTCTTGGACTGTTCCGCACCAACGACAAGAAAACACAGCGTTTGTCAATCGTGGATTCACGTCTGTTCGCTTTGAGACAACTCCTTTGATACTGATTGGTTTATTCAAGTCTTCTGCACGAATTTCACGAATATCGCTCTGCTCATAATTTTCAAACCTAACATACCCTTTTTCAAAATCTGATTCGGGGTGACTATCTTCGTTAGCAATGTGGTCAGGTGCTCTGTCACGAGCTTTTACTGCACAATTAACGTATGCTCTGTGAGCGTGATTACGAGCATCGTCAGGAAGATTCTCGAAGTGTCTCAGCATATCCTTGTCATACTCTTCAAGCTCTTCACAATCAATACGGATAGAGCAATTCCGGTTATTGTAGTATTCTACAAGATTATCGAAATCGTCAGACATCACCTCGTCGAAATATTGTTCATAGAGTTCAACGGTCTCAGGCTCTAAATCATTATCTGAGCCGTTAGAATCATCTTGTTCACTTACACCCATTTTGTACGCAAATAGGTAGGTGATTGCTGCTTTTGAGGGTTTCCATACCCCCACTTCAACAGGTGAAATTAAAAGGATATAGAAGAAACTAATCGAACAATATGTACCGTGTTTTAGTATTTTTCACTCGTCTTTTGCTCCCCGTCTCTTTGATCGGGCTTCACGAATTGATGCACCATCCCGAATCTTATCTGGACAGTAAGGACAGACACGGGGATTTTTCAGACCTTCAGGAGCAAATACACGAACATAATTGTCGCTGACAAACGATCCGCAGTTCTGGCACTCCGGCATATACACTCCGTTAGAAGTCTGATGGTAAAATGATTACCGACCTAGCCCACACTCTAATTTAGATTCAGTAAAATATAATTAAAAGAAAATAAAACCAGATTTAATTATACAACAAAGGGGTTTCAGATGAAGTTTTCAAGTCCCGTTTGAGTCTGGTTTGACTTCACTTCCTGCCAACTAATCCCCACTGCCTCAAGGATTTTCTCAATTGGATTACGAATTGTCTTTTCCAACATTACGTCCCAATCTGTTTCGAACTCCTTTGGAACCTGCTGTTCATACTCAAAACAAATTACATCGGGATCGCGTCGGAATTCATTATAGATCTCTTGTTCATACGATGTTTTGAAGTCTTCTTTGTTGATTCCTTTATAGAAGTCAGGATGTACTTTTCGTAGGTATACGCGTTTTGGTTTACTACCTTTTGCAAGGTTCTGGTCAAGCAAAACGTTGGCATACATTGCGCCTCTAACTTGTGCAGTCGGATTTTCATACTCTTCGAGTGCTTGTCCGATTCCTCCCGGGATACCAATCTGTTCTAATGACAAAGCACCTTCCTTGAAGTCATTGACAATCCCGTGGGCGTATTCTTTGATCTCACTTTCATCTTCGCCATAGACAATCATCCGAAGGATTTCTCGCTGGGCCTCCTCAGTGATTTGTGAAACGTCACTACGCTGTGCTTCGAATCCTTTGACACCGACGCTGTCAACGTATTTTCCTTCTTTCCAGACAACGTGGCCAGAATATCTCTTTTTGCGGCCTGCTTGGAAGAAGCGTCGATACAATTTCTCACTTTCAATAAGGAACCGGTGTCCATCTGCATCAGCATGAAGTTGGTCTTCAGCGAAATCATCATAGGCTGTATTAATTGCCTTCTCAATCTCAAACCCTTTGGCAATTGTTGCAGCTAGTGTCCACAGTTCGTCTTCGTCTTTGTTGGGGTATGCCTTGCAGAACTTCTCTCCAAGTACCAACGAATCTGTTTCTTCGTCAACTAGCTCAGGATGTTCTTCTCTGAACGCTTCTGTGAGTTCTTCTACTTCGTCTTTTTGAACGTGTCCGAGTTCCAACATGACAGAATCCGTATCTCCGTAGACAACCTCATACCCAAGGTCTTCAGAGATACGTTCGGTTTCTTGGATAACTGCTCTCCCTGTTGCGGTTACAGCCGCTCCCATTTCTTTATCATAGAGCCTGAATCTCTCCCACCCAAGAACTCCATAAAGCGAATTCATAATAACCTTGACACTTCCCTGCTGGCGGTCAAACTTATTATATTCTTCACTTCCGGGTTCGTGCTGGTTTCGAAGTGCTTTCTTTTTATCACGCTCACCAAGAAGTTCATCGACCATTTCACGGATAATGCCGTCTTCATCTTTACGGAAATGAATCTGTTTTGCACTTCCGTCAGTATCTTTGATTGGGGGTGAGACGAATGTTTCACCGTCGTATTCATCAGGGTCGACTTTAGTTTCTGGTGATGCGTTGATAGTCACCATACACATGGGGTATAGCGATTTAAGGTCTAGAACATTGACATTTTCTCGTACACCAGTGATTGGGTCGAATACAGCACCACCTTCGTAATCCTCGTAATCTGCCTGACCCTTTGATGGAAGGACAAACGTGCCGTGTACTTTCTGAAGAACATACATATCGACTGCGTCACTTGGAATGGGCGCATCCTCAAGTTGGCAACCCACGAACGATCTGACTTCATTCCAGAAGGCAAGGATTGCTTGCTTTCGGTCAAGTTCAACACACAGTTCGACGTCTCGAAGGTTGTATTCTAGAAGCTGCCGTAGATTGTTCTCCCACAGGCCTCCAAGTTTCCCGTCGTATACTTCTTTACCGACACCTAGTTCAACCTCTCCAATAGCGTCAAGTCTGTAGGATTCCATCTCAGAGAACTTTGTTCGCTTGTAGGCTTCAAGCAAGTCGAAGATGACGCGCCCCTTTACATCAGGGCCTCCCCAGTCACTCCGCCATACTTCTCCAAGTCGAGAGAATCGTTCTGGTTTGAGATCGTACTCCCGGTTTTCTTTGTCGAGGATTTCTAACCGATCAAGAAGATACGGCATATCGAAATCATCAAAATTCCAACCAGTCATAAGATCTGGATCAGTTTGTTCGATGTAGGTAAGGAATTGATCCAGCATTTTCGCTTCTTCATCGAAGATTGCGACCCTGTAACGAATTTGGTCTATGTCGTCGTCGATTGGTTCGTAGTCAGGGAAGATATCATCACCATTTGGTTGGTAAATCCATTGCCCTTCGCCTCTCTTTGACACACTAGGGAATACATCATCAATACGTTCGTTCGCTTGGGGGTCGTACAGCCAAATAACGTATTCATCAATACGAGAGTCCCAACTGGTAATAGAGATAATCTCTTCATCTCCGTCTTCAGGGAATCCATTCCGGTCTTCAACTTCAATGTCAAAAATATTCATCCGTGGCCTGCGAGTCATATCAACAGGCTCAACATCTTTCACACGGCAATCAATTCGATCACCGTTTCTCTTCTCAGGAACTTTGATTCCGCTTACAATCCCATTATCAATCAGGAATCGGTTCGGGAATTGAACGTCATCCTCGAATGTTTTATCGAATTCCCCTCGTGCATATCCAACTTGACGAGGTGTTTCCATAACAATCTTAGTAAGTTCTGTTCCTCGAATACCGGTGAATCCGTTAACTGTTTTTTCAACGCGGTAACCCGAAAGATCAGTTCGGTTGACCTCTTGTCGAGGAGCGTAGAAGTATGGTTTGAATCCGTGGACGCGTACGTGCTCTTGCTCGCCTTTTTCGTTACGTCCAAAGATATGGATAACTGGCTTTTCAGTACCGTCAATAGTATCTCTGGTGGTGTAATCGACCTGCATCACCGCAATAGAGATGGTATTATCTTCCTTTTCGTCTGGCATAATTTATCGCAGGGTTTCCCCTCCGTCGCTACTGAATACGTTCCCGCTCACCGCTTTTGAACGTAACGCCAAGAGGTGTTCGAATAGAAAACCGCAATAAGTAGTCGGTATGGTGTTATTCGTCTCCACCAATGGCCTCTGAAAGTGTACTAACGAATGTATCAATTCGTTCAACATCTTTCGATATGCTTGAGACCGTTTCTTCGAGAGATTTCACTCGGTTATTAATTTCTTCAACTTGTTCTACATCTGCTATTTCATCGTTTGAAGCGAAGTCGTTCAGTTCAGACTCAACGGAGCCAATTCGACCTTCAATCTCTGTTTGCTCTGATCGAAGTTCATCAGTTGTATTTTCAAGATTATCGTGTACCTCTTCAACTTGTTCTTCAACATCATCTACAGTATCTAACTGTTCAGCAGTACTTTCGATTTCTTCTTTGACATTCTTGACTACGCCGGCTACCGACTCAACTTCACTTTCAACTGAATCAACGCGTTCATCAAGTTGTTCTATATTTTCAGTCTGTGACTCAACGGAGTCAATTCGACCTTCAATATCACCAAATCGAGATTTATGTTCATCAATAGTTTCAACGACATCGTTTGTTTGCTCTGTTACTTCTTCTACAGAACTTTCAACATCATCCACACGATTGATAGTTGAGTCAATTTTGTCCTCAAGTTGGTCAAGTGTTTCCAGTTCAGATTCTATCGAGGTGATTTTCTCGTTCTGCTTTTCTAGCTTGTCTTCAAACCAATTTACTTGATTAATAGCATCTTTTGCAGACTGCTCTACGTCACCAATAGTTTCCGTATTGTTTTTGATGGCTTCTTCGAGTTCATCTATTTTATCGTCAACATCTCCAAGGTGATCTTGTGTGTGACGAGAACGAGAGTCCACTGTATCGAGTTTTTCCTCTACTGTGTCAAGTAGACCATCTACATCATCTAAACGGCTGTGAGACTCTGCTACCGACTCCTCTACATCTTCTACGTCGTTAATGAGTTTTTCAATATTATCTTTGGCTGCTGTGAGTTGAGTTTCAATATCACTTACAGATGCATCAGTATCCATCAAACGGTCTTGGAAGTCTTCAAGTGCATTTTCCAGCGTAGTAATATCTTCTTCTACATTTGCAACAGAATTCTTGATGTCTTGACGTTCGTTATGTGATTTGTTGATCTGTTGCTCTACTTTGGACATTCTAGTTTTCACGTCGTCAAGTGCGTGCTGAGTTGTCTCAATAAGCTCTTGAGCTGGCCCTGCTGAGTCGAGGAATTCTTCAAGTGCGTCAATGTATGCATTTAGTCCTGTAATCCTCTGTTGAAGATATCGTACACGAACTTCAAGACTATCACTCTGGCCATCGAGTGTTTCTGATAATACTCGTTCAATCTCATTGGCAAGAACTTCTCGTGTTTCTCCATCGATGGTGCCTTGCTTAAGTTCTGTAGCGAGTTCAGCCGATAGACTATCCTGACGATAGAACGAGTCATTTGTCTGACTGCTACGGTTAGACAGGCCTTCTGATTTGTCCACAACTACATTAGTTGCAGCAGTTCGATCTGTCTTGTTACTCTTATTTTCTTCAGGGGGTTTTGAATTAGGTTGTGAATCTTCGGTTACGGGTGAGTTAGCAGGTTCAGAAGGTTGTCCGGGGATATCAATATCTTTTGTGTCTCCGTCAACAGGGACTTCAGCTTCACCAACTCGTCCACTACCACCGGTTTCATCAAATGGTAAATCGTCTAAATCATCAGCAGAAATATCTCCATTGCCGTTTTCTGGTTTTGTTGCACCGGGACTGTCTCCGTCGACTGCTGTAATATTGATTTCAGGTTTATCAATCAAATCGTCCCCTGTTACGTCGTACGAATCAAAATTTTTGACACCGTAAACGGTAAGGACATTTTCTTTTGGGCCGATGGTATTCGTGTAGACCACTTTATTGTCATCGCCTGTCCAGTTTTCGGATCCGTGTTTTGGATGGAATCCAATACTATCAAAGTCCAGTTCGCGGGGCAGATCGTCTACAATACGTACAGCAATATTTGAGTCGCGCGCCGACGAAATCTTGTAGACGACCATTGGGAAACCGCTTTTCTCTGGACGGAATGCTTTTTCTATGGAGACTCCATTCTCTGAAAACTCCAATGGTTCGGCATCCTCAGCGTCACTCATTTGTCGTTGAATTTAGACTTGAAAAAGGTATAACGGTTGGGGGTTTAGCGGTATTGAAGTAACTTTTTGCGGCCTCAACACAACACAAGCGGGTTATTGATCTCTGCCAGTGTACTTGTACACTCGAAGACTTGAATCAATAGGATCAAATAATGGATTGAGACTCTTTGGAAGTGTTTCAGCTTTCCCAATAATGACATACCCGCCATTATATGTTGCACTAGTTAGTGTTTCTAAGATGTCTTTTTCGTGTTCTCGTTTAAGATAGATGAATACATTTCTACAGAGTATAAGATCATATTTATGAAGTGGTTTATTACGAATCAAATCGTGTTCTTCAAATGTCACAAGGTCTTTCACATCTTGGTCAAGTTCCACATCTTTTCCATTCCACGTAATATACTCTGTTGATGGAAGGAACTCCAGTTGATTTTCGATGTCATTAGTTATTGTTTTGTGATAAATGCCTTTTCTTGCTTTTGCCAGAGCACGATCGTTGATATCTGTTCCAACAACCTCCACTGCGTCTTCGTTAATGTCTGGATCGGTAAGTGCGAGAAGAGCAATAGAATACGGTTCACGACCGTCAGCACATCCGGCACTCCAAACTCTAAATGTATCTTTGCCTTGTGTTTCTTTTCGAAGTATTTCTTGTATCTTTTCCCAGACTTTCTCATTTCTGAAGAAGCCGGTTACATTAATACTGAATGAATGAAGAAGATCACTTTGTTCCTCATAGTCATTTTTCACACATTGAAGATAGTCTTTAACCCCAATGCAGTCATTACGACGAATCCGTGATTTGATCCGTCGTTTGAGATATTCTTCGTTGTAATAACTCACAGAAAAATCTAATTCTTCTTCAATAAATTGAGTCAGTTTTCTAAATTCAGTTTCATCGAGTTCCATCTTCTCTTCAGATTACAGTTTGTTTTCCGTCCGCCTTCCTGATAATTACTCCGCCTGTAGTGGGGTTGAATTCGACGATTCGTCCACTATTTCCACCTACATCTTCACCTGTGATTCTTATTTCAAGTTCACTCATCATCTCTCGTGCTGAAGTCACATTTCGTTTTCCAACATTATTTGAGAATGTAACGAGTCGAAGAACATCACTTCCACCAGTCATTTTTGCTACTATATTCTCAGTATTCACTTCAGGATGGTTCGTGAGTTCTTTATAGATTGTTTGTATTCCAACATCTGTAAACCTCGTTGCATCATCTGAGTCCTCATCAGTAACTTCTTGCCCCGGATGGTCGGTTTGTGAAGGCAGTAATGTATGTATCCCTGCACCGACACCAGCAACTGGGTCATACAGAAAAATGGCTAAACACGAACCTAACCCGTGGCAAGTAATATTATTTTCCTCGACAACAGTATATTCACCAATACCAAGGCGAATATCTGAATTCTTATTCTGTGTTATATTTTCCCCTAGTTCAGGGAAATCGTCAGGTAGCAACCCCATTGTATCTCACTCCAGTTATATTTCTGTATCAACGTCAACAGCACCATTATCAACATCTTCGTCTTGTTGAGTATCACTGTTTCCGTCTGATACGACGTTATTTGCGCTCATAGTGTCGATACTGTCTGGATCCTGTTCGACTCCTTCCAATGGAAATCCAACAGATTTGTTGGCGTGATGAAGTCTATCGAGGTTGAGTTGTCGAAGGGCGTCCTCAAGATCACCGTGTTCACAAACAGAGTAAATTTCACAGTCAAACTCTGCATCATCTGCAACAAGTGTTGTATCGAAAGAGAACGCGTACTCTTGATCTTGACCAACTTGAGCAACGATTGGGTCTACGATAGCCGGCGCAATATCGTGAACATATTCTGGTGGGGTGTGGTCGATTTGCGTATCTAGTACATTTGCCCACCCATCAATAATCCTTGATGAAAGGATATTTCCAAGTTCTTGTAAGGCACTTTGTCCAGCTTGACCGAATGGTTCATCTGTTTCTTTTGGGAGCATTTCATTGACGAGTCCTTTGGCGGACTCTTCACTGAACAGGAACAGAAGGTAACCACTAGGGAGTCCCGTATATTCGAACGCAACACCAATTCGTGGTTCTACTGGAAGGTCTTTTGAGAGTTGGTCAATCCGAACGAAATTGAGGTGGCGGATGTCTACAGAGGTATCACATCCTGTGAGCTTTGCCATACTGTTAGCGGCTTTTTCAGCTCCTTCCTCAACCATTGCATCGAATCCAATGAGTTTCTCAAAGTCAAACCCATCAATTGTTGGTGAACTGTTTTCGTTAACCATCTCTTCAAGGTCACCAATTGATGGGAACAGGAAGTGTGCAAAGTTAATTTCTGTATCTGATACTTTGACACCACTTTCGAACATTAGCGCAATTTCTGTGTCTCGGCCAACGCGTTCGAGGTTTCCAAATACATCTTTGCTATTTTTGCCGGAGCGGAGATGTGGTGCAGAAACATCGATATCCGTGTTAAGGACATCTGCCCACCCATCAACGAAAGCACACCCCAACATATTGGAGAGTTCTTTGAGGGCTGAACGACGGAGTTCAGGAGATACGTGTTTTGTCTTGTCTGATTCGAGATCGATACTTTCACCATCACCGTTGGTAGGTGCAGCTTGAGCTTCATCAAATTCTGACGGGTCAATAACTGAAAAAATTGAATCCGTCAATTTTCGTGCTGAAGGCTCATCAAAGACCACAACTGAGTGGCCACCGGGGCCACCAGCAAGATTCGTACTTACCGACACGTGTTCAACATCGACGTCAAATTCCCTCTGAATCTCTCTTGTTGTAACGAATTTGATTTTGGTGACACCGAGTTCTGTTTCAACACCGGTGAATTCCGTAAGGCGACTCGCCGCTTTTTCAGCTCCTCTACGGGCCATTTCATGAAAGCGTGCGAGCGTGCGTAGATCAATTTCCATCGTCTCCCTTTAGTATATCAATTGGCTTCTATAGCGTTAAACATTTTGTCCGGTTGATAGTTCTACATCTATTTCTCTCCGTCTTTGTTCGTTTGTACTCTTTATGAACTATCAATTGCATCTAACATTTTAACGAACGTTTGTGTATCTGGTAAGAGATACACTTCGGCTTCTACACTCTCACCATCAACGGAAATTGTTGTGTGGAAAATAATGGCCAACGGATTGTTGCCCATTTTTGCCGTCCGTTTGATGATACTACTGGTAGGATCGTACAGGAGTTTAGGGGTAGAGTGATCAACTTCAAGACCAAATGTATCCGCCCACGAATCAATAAATCCGTTGACGAGCATATGACCAAGTTCTTCTGCTGCACTCTGAGCCATCTCCTGACTCACACTACTCATATCGTCTACAGTATTTGAAAGCATCAATTCAGTCACCTTCTGTGCGCTCTGTTGAGGAAACATCACAAGAAGGTGTCCACCCGGGGCGTCGTTCATCCGGACGCGGATACCAACACGCTTGTCATCAGGAAGTTCACCATGACGATCTACAATGTCAAGGACTTCCATTTTTCTGACTTCCATAGTAGCATCACCGCTACCTAGCATTGTCAGGTTATCACTCATTCCCTGAGTGCCAACCTGACCCAGCTTGTTAATCGTGCTGATTTGGCGGATATCAATCGTAGCTGAGCGACCGTCTGACATAATTCTCGCTTTGTAGTGTTCGGTTCGGGCTTGATGCTAAAAGGGTTAACTGCTTTCAAAAAGAAAAACCGGGCTATAATCGTTCAACGTCAAGGATGTTCACCACATCACCTTCACCCAGTACTGCGGCTCCACTCAACCCGGGAATGGTTCGAAGAACACCATCATACGGTTCTACAACGACTTCAGAAGATTCAATAACGTTGTCACACTGGATAGCAATCTGACGCACACCTTTGTCAATTCTAACGAGGCGGCCTCCTGTACTCTTTTCAGGAGTGTTAAGAGCATTATCAAGGCCGATGACAGGGTATACATCACCTTCGTGAACGTGAGAGAGTTGTCCATTTACTTCTTCGAGATTGTGAATTGTGGTGATTTCGGAAATATTCTTGATTGGAACTCCGAACTCTTCACTACCCGCTTCGATGAGAAGTACCTCATCAATAGCCAATGAGACGGGTAGACGCATTTTAATTTGCGTTCCTTCACCAGACTTGCTGGTAACATCAACTGAACCATCAAGGCTTCGTACAGTTGTATACACCACGTCAAGTCCTACACCACGCCCACTAGTCTCAGAGACATTATCAGTTGTACTGAATCCGGGGTGGAAGATCAAGTCAAGGATTTTGTCATCATCGAATTGATGTGCTTTATCTTCGGGAAGGATGCCCTCTTCAATCGCTTTCCTTCGTACCTTATTTGGATTAATTCCTCCACCATCATCTTCAACAGTGATTGTTACGCGGTCACGCGTACGACGTGCGGACAATTTGACTGTCCCTTCACGGGGTTTCCCTGTTTGTTCACGCACATCAGGCGATTCGATTCCGTGGTCAACGGAGTTTCGAACGATGTGCATTAATGGATCACCAAGTTGTTCGAGGATTGCACGGTCAAGTTCGACATCTTCACCCTCAATTTCAAAGTTGACCTCTTTATCGTTTTCACGGGCTGTATCACGAACAACACGAGGGAGACGATCAGTAATACGGTCAAGTCGGACAAGCCGAATGTCCATTACCGTGTCCTGCATTCGTGTTGTAATCATATCAAGCGTATCTAGCTCATCAAACGCTTGTGACAGCTCATCATTCGTGGAATCGTCGGCAATCGCCCGCCGAAGTCTGATACGACTTGTGACCAACTCCTGCACAAGAGAATACATCTCGTCGAGTTGATTGACATCGACTCGAATTGAATCAATACTCTCTGAATCAACAGATGGTTCTGAACGGCTATCATTGGCTTCGCGGAGTAGGTCGTCGAAATCAACACTTTCAGTGTCATCAAACTCTGAACCGAAGATATCGTCTGAACCAGTATCTACTTCAAGCCCTTCGATTTCATTCGCGCCTGTGTCTGTTTCATCCTCATTCTCATCAACAGACGAAGAACCAACATCAATTTCTGATTGGTCTACATCTTCCTCCTCTTCACTTGTGATACTAGCGAATGGATCGTCATCTAACCCGGTTTCCATCAACTCTTCATCTTCATCATCGGATGAATCAACTTCAACATCATCACCAAGATCGAACGATGTACTGACATCAATACTTTCATCAGCATCATCATCAGAATCATCCCCACCGAAAAGGCCTGCTGACTCTTCAGATGCAGCATTATCAAAGAGTCCACCGCTGCTACTATCATCTTCAGTTTCTTCGAAGTCAATCTCATCTGGATCTGCTGCAACAAGTTCTTCGAACTCAATCTCTTCATCGGTGTCCATTTCATCGAATTCTTCACCGAATCCCATCTCTTCCATCTCTGCTTCAATCTCATCGAATCCGTCGGCCTGCTCAACTTCTCCAGAGAGTTCATCGAATATCCGTGCGCCTTTATTGTCAGGGATATCTGAACTGTCGCTTGTCTCTTCGTCTTCTTCTACATCTTCAGTTTCGTCTTCGCTATCGATATGAGCGTTGTCGAAAGTCCCGGCATCCCCAACTTCATCCATTCCAAGTTCTACGTCATCAACAGCATCTTCACCAACATCTTCTACTTCATCGAAATCAGAAGTACCAACAATAGCATCAAGATCATCGATATTTTCAATTTCAATATCGTCGTCAATTTCACTTGTTGGTTCAGAAGTACGCGTATCACTTGTTTCTTCAGCCCAGTCAACTCGTCCAGTAATCTCTGTTGCTTCCAAAGATGCAACATCTGACATTGGCTCAAACCAACTAACTACATCGTTTTCTGATGCAATATTACCAGCAATAACAGTAGCGAATGAACCATTATACTCTCCTCGAAGTTCTTCACGACTTGGCCGTGTTGCAAGCACATCAAACGCGTCTGCAAGTGCTTCAAGTACCGTCTGATTATCCCCATCAATTTCTACCACGACATGGTAAGCATTTGGGGCTGTATCTTCAGGTGGAACAACGAGTTCAATTAGACTTTCAATATCTTTGAGGTCTTCACTAACTGATTCTGAGTTATTGTTGTTCTGATCAACTGTTTCTTCTTCAGCGTCTGTACTATCACTATCGCCTTCTGTTTCATCATCGTATCTCTTGATGGCTTCTTCGCCATCTTCCTCTACGATTTCAAGATGTTGCCAGCAGTAGTCACTATCTTCATCTGCATTTAGTGAACAGCGTTCATCTTCTTTGGTGAGAGCTGCACACTGACTATCTTCTCCATCATCAAGGATAGCGTGTAGTGCTTCAATTTCATCTTCAGGTATATATTGCGGATCTCCCTCTTCATCAATTTGCGTTAGCATTTCGCGCAGCGCGTCAGCAGCGGCAAAGAGGTCGTCGACAATCTCGGAGGTAAGTTCAAGGCTGTCACCACGAACTTCGTCCAGAATTTCTTCCATTTCGTGGGCGAGTTCGCTAAAGTGTTCGAATCCCATTGCCCCGGCATTGCCCTTTAACGTATGGGCTGACCGGAACACTTGATTCATTGCCTCTTCATCGTCCGAGTTGTCTTCGAGGGCGATGAGATTATTCTCGATTTCTGTTAGGTGTTCCCTGCCTTCTTCAATGAAGGCGTCGGCAAATCCATTACTCATTGGTGATCACCGTTGATAGGAATCAATTCCTTCAACGATTCCTTTCGCTATTTTATAGTCGCTCAAGACTGTATCAACGTTTCCCGTTTGAATAGCTCTTCGGGGAATTCCAAAAACAGGACTTGTTTCGCCATCTTGAGCAATAACGTACCCCTCAGCGTCTTTAATGGCGTCGAGGGCGGCACATCCATCATCACCCATTCCTGTAAGCAAGGCAACTACAATAGGAGGTTCATATGTATCAGCAATTGAATAAAGTGTTTCATTTATCGATGTTGTTTGTTTATCTCCTAATGGGCTTGTTTCAATAGTTGTTCCATCTTCGGAAACAGTCATATGCTTGTTACCGGGAGCAACATAGACTGTATTCGCTTCAACACTCATTCCCTCTGCGGCTTCAACAACGTCAAACCCAAGGGTTACTTTGTTCAGTCGTTTGGCATACCGAGTGGTGAACCCTTCCGGCATATGTTGAACGACGAACACGCGTGCGTTGAGTTCAGCGGGAAGTTCTTTAATTGTGTCTTCAACGAGAGACGGCCCACCAGTTGATGCGCCAATCACTATCGTTGGAATTGAATCTGGAACTGTATTGTCCTGTTCTACAGTATCTCGTTGTTCTTGCGTACTATCTGGTTTTGAAGAAGGTTTAGCCGGAATCTCAAGACTTGGAGTCCTAGGCTCGGGTACGTCGATTTCGTTTGGTTTACCTTTGCCTGCGACATCAGGTGCTGTCCGTGCGACTTCACTTACATCGACTTGAGAAACTGCTTCTACTGTGTCGATGAATCCATCTCCGAATTCAACAGCAGTAATCGGAGATTCTTTTCCTCCCGGTTTACTAATGAAGTCAACAGCACCTTTTTTGAGAGCCTCAAGTGTAATATCAGCCCCTTGAATAGTGTGTGCAGAAAGCATGAGAATCGGTGTAGGATTCTCTTTCATTATTTTCTGTGTTGCCTCTAGACCGTTCATCTCCCCCATCACTACATCCATAGTGACTACATCGGGGTTTCGTTCTTTCACGGTCTTAACGGCTTTTTCGCCGTTAGAGGCTTCAATTACACTATAACCATAGTCCTGCAGGGTATTCCTGAGAACTGTTCGCATAAACTTCGAGTCATCAACGATAAGAACGAGGGTCATAGTTGTAGCTTAGAAAGCGGGGATTCCGATAAGAGGCGCCCGCATACGCCGTCGGTTATCCCGTTGCAGCAACGTCTTCAATCGTATGAATGACGTCTTGTTCTTCAAACGGTTTCGTTACATATCCATCAGCTCCGGCTTTTACAGCAAGTTTCATCTTCTCACGCTGACCAACTGAAGTACACATAATGACGCTAGCGTCATTATTGAGCTTCTTAATCGCGGCGGTCGCTTTGATACCATTACATTTCGGCATCACAACGTCCATCATCACGAGATCAGGTTGATGTTTCTTGTATTTCTGTACTGCTTCCAGTCCGTTCTTCGCTTCGGCAACGACATTGTAGTCTTCTTCATCCAGAATCTGCCGGAGCAGGTTGCGCATAAAGTGGCTATCGTCTACGATGAGTACATCCATTGACATAGTTGGCAGATTGGTATTCACACTTTTCTTATACGATGGACGCAATAAGTCCACCGGTTATACGATGGGTTACGCCCGTTATTTTCTGTTCGATTCATAATTTTTGACGGGTTATCCATATTTTAGGTCTACTTTTTATTTTGTCTGTTGGAAATCAAGCCGTGATTCTTCTCGGATGCGCCGCAAGACTTCTTCGACATCGATTAGTTCAATGACGAGGGTTTCAATATCTGAAACATCAGTCTCATCCGCATCTGATTCTTCTTCATTATTGCGTGTCAAAACGAACGCGCCTTTGATTAGGCCCTGTTCGACAACATCTGTTTGACTTGATTCAAACTCTGTTTGCAACTCATCATCAGGATACGACTGTACCCCAACAACGTTCTCCGCTAATAACCCGACTGTTTGATTATCCATCGAGTCATCAAGAATAAGGACACGCTCCTTAGCCTTCTTTACATCACTCACATCTTCAGGTCGTTCAAGATCCAATACTTCGTACAGATCGATGACGACAGCAACTTCACCTCGATGATCCATCACTCCATCTACAGCGTCAGCCGACCGAGGTACTCGAGTCGTTTCTTTTGGCTTAATGATGCTGTCTGTTTCATCAACGCGCACAGCATAATGATTGCCGTCAAGGAGGAACTGCACCACCTCAACAACTTCGCCGGCGGACTCATTTTCGCTAGCCGATGTCGCCATTCTCTACACGTTCGTAGTTCTCCAGCGGGTATAGTATTAACCCATTTCCACGGTTGGAAGAAATTGAGTTGAACAATAGGTGTGAATGACGGCAAGATAACGCCCAAAACCCGAGACTGTTTTACACGTTCCACGGCGAAAATCAAGTAGAATGGTCGATACTACACGCGTCATCGAATTTGAAGTCGCGGGGAATACCTACTGTGTGGAGATCACCCACGTTGACCAAGTAGTTGTCCCCGGTGGAATTAGTGACGCACCGGATCTAGACGAGAATGCAGCCGGAGTAATGACGTACCGTGATACTGCAATTGAAGTATGGGATACCAATATCCTTCTGAGTAATGAAGATGTTGCAATGGTTGAACGAAAACGGAAGTTAGACGCCGAAATTAGTGGTACATTTGATGATTTAACGAATACGATCACTCGGCTAGTCAAAGAGGAGAAAATCAATGCGGACGATGTGAACGAACTCACTGATTCATTGAACCAACTCCGCCAACAAACTGTCTCAGGGCCGATTGAAATTGACTCCGTTGTTGACCAGATGGATGTTATTGTTCTCTCTCAGAATTTTAAACGGGGGGAAAGACGTATTGGGTGGCTTGTTGACGAAGTGAAGAATGTACGCGTAGTTACCCGTGACGATCTTGATACTGATGTTGGTGGTACAGGTGTATATGGTGTCCTTCGTGAAGGTGAAGAAGACGAAGGAAAAGATATTGAAGACCTTACAGTATGGATTAATCCTGATGCGTTCTTTTGATTCCTAAATATCGTACAGATAGTTCTCAGCTTGTTCACCATCCCATTTCCTCCGTTCTCTGAGTACTCGTTTTGCTTTCTCGGTTAGTACGTACTCATTCTTTCTCTGGTTGATTGTACGCTTCTGAACTAATCCAAGATTCTCAAGTTTGTTTAGAGCTGGGTATAGTTGGCCGTGGTTGATTTCTCGTGTATAATATTTATCAATTGTTCGTTTGATTTCTAACCCGGTCGGATTATCAGCACCAACAATAACGTATAACATATCTCTTTGAAAAGAGTTTAACTCAATCATATACCCGAGAATTACAATAGATAGATGATAAATGTCTCGGAGAACTACTTCTCATCTGAAATCCCCATAGATGCTACGGCTCCAAACACATCAGGGGGTGAATCATCAAATTGACCGACTCTATTGGCCATATTATTGACTACTTGTTCTATGTTTTCTTCCCATTGTTGAACAGAATGGATATTATTTTTAGTTGTTTCAGTTTCAACACCAATTATATCTGATGTCATCCTGAAAGCATTCGATTGGGTGAATCCACCGTGAGATGTTAGCCAATTGAATAGAACATATGTAGACGCGTGTGTTGGCGGGAGGCCAGCATCTCTGTGAAGAAACTCTGCTCGTTCAGCGAGGTTGAATGCCGGTACTGTAATTTCTTCTGATTGGGCTGTGGAAGCAAGAGGGAACTGGATTCCAACTACATAGCCACAATCTATCTCATCAGGAATTTTTTGCTCAGTAACTATTTGACATACTGTTTCTACTTCTTTTGTATGAGATTTTTTCAGTGCATCAAAAACATCGTCAGTATGATTGAACCAGCTCTTTTCTCTTTCCCATACACCATTATCGACACCTAAGTATAGTTCGTGATCCGTACAATGGAACCATCGGCACTCATTATTGTTCAGTAGTTGTTTGGCGTATGCAAACACAGTTCCATCAGAGTGGATATCTTGTTGATGTTCTTGAATTGCAGAAGAAAGAACTGATGATTCAACTCCGGTACTGGAAGACACATTATCTACAATAGAAGTGTCTACAGGAATCAATAGACCATCTGTAGTAGAATTATATGATTTTCGTCTCTTTTGAAGTTTATTTGCTACCGATTCGTCTGTCACGTTAGATAATTTATGCGTTCACCCCATAAGTTACTCGTCGTACGATGGGGGTTCAGCCAACTCCATACCGACACTCCCACCAGTATTTGTACTGGTATCTTCATCTTCATCATCAGCATCCTCCTCATCTTCATCATCAACATCCTCCTCATCTTCATCATCAACATCCTCCTCATCTTCATCATCAACATCCTCCTCATCTTCATCATCAACATCCTCCTCATCTTCATCATCAACATCCTCCTCATCTTCATCAT
>LKMJ01000027.1_pt1 | contig 77011 bp, 72 predicted proteins | sample 643391 | NCBI WGS metagenome assembly LKMJ01 (sample SAMN04112250, study PRJNA286221) | soda lake metagenome | biome: soda lake; feature: Kulunda Steppe; material: water; isolation source: sample PL-Br10 brine of Picturesque Lake | place: Russia: Kulunda steppe | collected 2010-07 | reverse complement strand
CTCTCCGCGGACGTTTCAGTGAGCGGACGCGCCACGCATGTGGCTTTGAATGCTCGGACCAACTATGGAAATCGAAATTGCAACAATCGGCGGCTACGAGGAAGTCGGACGGCAGATGACTGCTGTCCGTGCAGGTGACGATATCGTTATCTTCGACATGGGCCTGAACCTCTCGCAGGTTCTGATCCACGACAACGTCGAAACCGAACGGATGCACAGCCTCGATCTGATCGACATGGGCGCGATCCCCGACGATCGGATCATGAGCCAACTCGAGGGCGACGTACAGGCCATCGTCCCGACTCACGGTCACCTCGACCACATCGGCGCGATCAGCAAGCTCGCCCACCGGTACGACGCACCGATCGTCGCGTCGCCGTTTACGATCGAGCTGGTCAAACAGCAGATCGAGAGCGAACAGAAGTTCGGCGTCGACAACGATCTGGTGAAGATGGAAGCGGGCGAGACGATGCGGATCGGCGACAGCGGCAACGTCGATCTGGAGTTCGTCAACGTGACCCACTCGATCATCGACGCGATCAACCCGGTGCTCCACACGCCCGAAGGGTCGGTCGTTTACGGTCTTGACAAGCGGATGGACCACGATCCGGTCATCGGCGATCCGATCGACATGAACCGGTTCCGCGAGATCGGCCGCGAAGGGAACGGCGTCCTCTGTTACATCGAGGACTGTACGAACGCGAACAAACAGGGACGGACGCCCAGCGAGTCCGTCGCGCGAAAACACCTCAAGGACACCCTCTACAGCATGGAGGATTACGACGGCGGGATCGTCGCGACGACCTTCTCCAGTCACATCTCGCGTGTCACGAGCCTTGTCGAGTTCGCGAAGGATATCGGGCGCCAGCCCGTCCTGCTCGGTCGCTCGATGGAGAAATACTCCGGGACAGCAGAGCGACTCGACTTCGTCGACTTCCCCGACGATCTGGGGATGTTCGGCCACCGGAAATCGGTCGACCGCACCTTCAAGCGGATCATGAACGAGGGCAAGGAGAACTTCCTGCCCGTCGTCACGGGTCATCAGGGCGAACCTCGCGCGATGCTTACCCGTATGGCCCGCGGCGAGACGCCGTACGACCTCCACGACGGCGACAAGGTCGTCTTCTCGGCCCGCGTTATTCCGGAACCGACCAACGAGGGACAGCGCTATCAGGCCGAGAAACTGCTCGGGATGCAGGGCGCACGGATCTACAGCGACATCCACGTTTCCGGTCACCTCTGTCAGGAAGGCCACTACAAGATGCTCGACGCGCTCCAGCCACAGCACGTCATCCCGGCCCACCAGAATATGAAAGGCTTCTCCGGCTACGTCGACCTCGCGTCCAACCAGGGCTACACGCTCGGCCGTGACCTCCACGTGACCCGGAACGGCAACCGCATCCAAATCGTCGACTGATATGACTGGGACCGAGGCCCGAAACGATCGCGTGCTTGAGGCGGTTCGCCAGCGACGCCAACTCGTCAACGACGCGATTCCGGAAGAGCTCCCCATCGTCGAGCCGAAACGGCTCTACGAGGCCTCACGGTATCTACTCGACGCTGGCGGGAAGCGGCTTCGTCCGACTGTATCGTTACTTGTCGCGGAGTCGCTTGCCGACTCCAACCTGTCCCATACCGACTACCGATCGTTCCCGACGCTCGCCGACGGAGAGGAGATCGACGTGCTGTCGGCAGCGATTAGCGTTGAGGTCATTCAGTCGTTTACCCTGATCCACGACGACATCATGGACGACGACGACCTGCGGCGTGGTGTCCCGGCAGTCCACCGCGAGTACGATCTAGAGACGGCGATCCTCGCGGGCGATACGCTCTACTCGAAGGCCTTCGAGATCATGATTGAGACGAATGCACCGTCCGATCAGATGGTCGAAGCACTCGATGTTCTCGCGTCGACCTGCACTCACATCTGTGAGGGACAGGCACTGGACGTGGCCTTCGAGACCCGCAACGACGTCCTGCCCGAGGAGTACCTCGATATGGTCGAACAGAAGACCGCGGTGCTGTACGGTGCCGCCGCTTGCCTTCCGGCGATCCTGATGGGCTCGGACGAGGAAACCATCGAGGCACTGTACGGGTACGGGCTCGATATCGGGCGAGGATTCCAGATTCAGGACGATGTCCTCGATCTGACTGTCCCGAGCGAGACGCTTGGCAAGCAGCGCGGCAGCGACCTCGTCGAGAACAAACAGACGCTCCTTACGCTGCACGCCAGAGAACACGGCGTCGACATCGAATCCCTGATCGAGACTGACTCCGTCGAAGCGGTTACCGAAGAAGAGATCGACGAGGCGGTCGCGGCGCTCGAAGCGGCTGGCAGTATCGATTACGCGCGGGATATGGCCGCCGAACTCGTCGAGTCAGGGAAAGAACGACTCGAAGTCCTTCCCGATAACGAGCAACGTGATCTGCTCGAAGATCTCGCGGACTACCTGATCGAACGCGGCTACTGATCGGGGTCTGGGCGGCTCACGTTTTGCAAGTGTATCGCTGATCGACCTGCGAGATGAATCCGGCACTCTCAAGCGAATCAAGTACGCTGAACAGTGCGAGCTTCGACATACGGAGGGTCTGTTCGAGTTCCCGAACTGATGCGTCGCCGGAGACGGCGATATGAAGATAGACCAGTTTCGCGCGGGGTGACGTGATTCCCTCCGGCAGGGGTGGGTGGTGACCGACCTGTGACATAGGTTACGAACACCGCCGATCCGCTTTGTTAGACAAGGGGTACCGGGACGGATCGAACGTAATGTTGGCTTAGTACGGTTGTACTCCTGTGCCGGTCGCAGTCGGGACGGGAGAGTACGTACCGCAGACCCTATGTCCGTTCTCGCTCAAACGCAGGTAATGGATCGACGAACGGTGCTCAAGAGTGCGGGCGGGATCGTCGCCGCGAGCGCGCTGTCGGGGTGTCTAAACGGTGGGGATGCCCCCGGTGACGCCAGTATCTGGCACGAACTCCCCGATCCGCTCGCGGCCGCCCTGCAGACAAGCGTCGACGAATACGAAGCCGAAACGGGGTCCCAGATCAGCGTTCAGGAGTTCTCCGCCCTGGAAAGCCAGCTCGCGACCGCGACCGATGGTGGAACGCCCGCCGAGTTGTACACGTGGACGCACGACCGTGTTGGTAACCACCACGATCGGGAGTTCCTGTTCGACGCAACCGAGTATCTCGACCTCGACGTCGACGACACGTTTACTGATCTCGCCGCACAGGCAGTTCGAACCCCCGACAGCGAGGAGACGATCGGCCTCCCACGCTCGGCGGAAGTACCGACGCTGCTGTACAACCGCGAGTATCTCGATAGCCCCCCCGAGACACTCGACGAGCTGGTCGCCGAGGCCGAGGCGTTCCACGCCCCCGGCGACGACCAGTACGGGTTCGCCTGCCCGGGTCGTGCGTACTTCGTCAGCGCGTATCTCCTCGCATTCGGCGGATTCGTGTCCCGACTGGACGAGGGGGGCAATCCGGAGCTCGGAATCGAGAACGACGAGTTTCACGAGGGAATGGAGCTATATCGGGACGAGCTATCGGAGTTCCAGCCGTCCGGCCTCGACTACGACACACAGACGGATGCCTTCGCGCGTGGTGACGCGCTGTTTCACGTCAACGGACCGTGGGCGATTTCGGGCCTGGAGAGTGCCGAATCGGTCGATCTCGGCGTCACCTCGGTTCCCGAGATCGAAGGGGGCCAGCCCACCCCGTACGCGGGCATCTCGCTGTGGTATTTTACGGCTGGCATGACCGATGACGAGGATGACGACCGCCGTGATACGGCGATTGATTTCGCGCAGTGGTACAGTACCAACGACGAAATCGCGGACCGGATGGCGGGAGATCACGCCCGCGTACCGGTCGTCTCCGATGTCGATCCCGGGACCCTGCCGGATGAGGTCGCAGCGTTTTACGAGACGTTCACGCAGGCGACCCTGCAGCCGGCGCATCGGGAGATGGACGCAGTGTGGGGCCCGCTCGACGACGCCATTGAGGATATTCTCGACGACGGTGCCGATATCGCCGACCGTTTTGCTATGGCTGCCGAGGAGATCAGAGAGGAGTGATCCTCGGCGCTCGTCGGATTCTATATAGCAACATACGATATAACTGGTCGAGGCGGGTCAGTACCCGTGGCGTTTTTCGGAGGTTCCGACTATCGGAGACAACTCGGTCCTCGTGAGTGGACGACAACTCAGGGGCTGTCCGAAACATCTTTAATGAGTGTGACGGGGATCGGTGAGCGCCGGGCTACCGTCTCGGCGACACTCCCGAGGACGATTCGGGAGATTCCAGTACGTCCGTGACTTCCCATAATGATCTGGTCGAACCCGTTTGCTGTCCCGTACTCGATGGCTGTTCGCCTCGCTCGGCCGTACTCTGTAGCAGTGTGTATCTCTGTCCCCTGCTCACTCGCCAGACGCTCTGCCGTATCGAGCAGTTCATCGGCTTCCTCTGAGAGTTTTTGCAGTTGCTCTTCGAGATACGTCCCTTCAATTCCCTCGGTGCCGTACTCGCTAATCCCTTCTATCACGTGCAATGCCGTTACTGCGTCACTCTCAAGCTGAGTCAGGGTATACTCCAGTGCGTCCGCTGCGGGGTCGGAGCCGTCGAACGGTACCAGAACCGCTCCAGGCCACTCGGCAGATCGGACCTCGTGAGCCGTGAGCGGGACGACCGAGACTGATACAGGTGAACGCCTGATGACGGCTTCCGTGACGTGGCCCAAAAACGGGGTGGAAACCGGCGACTCGCCGTGACGTCCCATCACGATATGGTCGATCTCGTGCTCATCGATGTACTCGATGATCTGTTTGTGAGGGATTCCGGACCTCGTTTCGTGCTCGATATGGGTATCGTACTCCGATGCGAGCGTTTCGGCTCGATCGTGGTATCCCTCCGCGAGTTTCCTGGCTTCCGATTCCCAGTCTTCCGTCCGCCCCGGTCCCGAAAAGGTCTGCCATTCTTTCTCCGCATCGATCACGTAGAGGCTGGTCAACTCCGCCGCCGGAAACGACTCCAGAGCGTACGCGACCCCTCCGTACGATTGCTCGGACCCATCGATCGGAACGAGAACGTTGCGTGACATAATGAATTGTGCTGTAGCCGATTGTGGTCGATTCGGTACGTATTCATATTCGGTTGCACTGGAATAGTCGGTTGTGTCGGAATAGTTGCTGGTCGGGCACTGTTGCTCACCTGAAGACGGGCTTGAACGTATTTACCCCGATCCGTGGTGGGACACTAGTAGGTCATGTATGATCGAATTCTCGTCGCAACCGATGGCAGTGATCCGGCGACCCGGGCCGTCGAACAGGCCGTAGACCTGGCTACTGCGTTCGAATCCGAGTTGTATGGGATCTCGGTCATCGACACGCGCCGATACGGAGATTCGATGTTGACGGAATCCACGCAGGTACTCGATGATCTCGAAGGGCACGCGGAGAGATTGTTGGCCGACCTGCACGATCGAACTCCACTCGACGTCACGACTGAACTGCGGCGAGGTCGTCCACACGCCGAGATAATCGACTACGCCGACGCGGTCGACGCGGACCTACTCGTCCTTGGGAACCAGGGAATCGGCGGCGGCGAAGAGATCGGGAGCACGGCCGAGCGCGTCGTCAGAAACACCGATCGTCCGGTGCTCACTGCGTGAGTGCTCTCGTCGTGTCAACCAGCGGCAAACGCACTATTTGCTGGCGTTCGACCTAGTCGTTCGTACCGATGTACGAGACCATCCTCGTTCCGACTGATGGGAGCGATGCGGCAAACCGCGCAGTCGAGCACGCCCTCGAACTCGCCACCCGGTACGATGCGGACGTGCACGCACTGTACTGCGTCGAAACCAACCGATACGGGCAACCCGCGCTGAGCAGCAGTGAACTCGTACTCGACACCCTCGAAGACCGTGGTTCGACGATACTTGCAGGGATCGAAGATCGCGCGGCCGAGATTGGCATCGAGACGAGTCAGACCGTTTGCCGTGGGCGACCCTGGGAGGAGGTCCACAAGACCGCAGCAGAGATCGATGCGGACGTGATCGTGATCGGGTATCAGGGCCAGAGCCACAGCCGAACAAACCGGATCGGAAGCGTCGCCGAGCGGATCCTCCGAACGCCGAATCGGCCGGTATTGACTGTCTGATCGGCTCAAACATTTCTGGTTGCTCGTCAATCGTCGGACCGTCCCGGCCACAGTCCTTCGCTGACCGCGTCACTGAACGAGACGAGTAGCGTCTTTTCATCGCGAAAATAGTTGATTGTCGAACGCCCCGGGGGCACTCATCTTGAACCACCTGTTGAGGGGACGTTACATACTACCGGACGACCGTAACCGGGACAGGGGATCGGTACACCATTGTTTCGGCGACACTCCCCAGGAGCACCATTTGCCATCCTGACTGCCCGGAATGGCCGACAACGAGATGATCGAAATCGTGCTCCGTAACGTGTTCGAGAATCTCCTGTGATGGCTTCCCACGTCTGGATGCGGTGTCGATGGTTCTGTCGTGTTCGTCGGCCCGTCGCTGTGCCGTTTCGAGGATTGGTTCCGCATCCTCAGCGGTCCGCCCGGATGCTTCCGCATCGGTGTCGGACCTCGGCAACTCCAGTGATGGCTCAACGACGTACAGGACCGAGACCGTTGCCGATGGAAGCTCTCTCAGGGTGTACTCGAGCGCCTGGTAGGCCTGCTCTGACCCATCGATAGCGACGAGGATCTCGTCAGGGGAATCTACCTCCGGGGTTTCGACGTTCCGCACGACAGTGACGGGCGTGGGTGTCCGTCGAGTCACCGTCTTGGCAACGCTACCAACGACCATGTTCCCGAGGCTTGAACGTCCAACACTCCCCATCACGATGTGCTCGATCCCCTGTTCTCCGCTGTACTTGACGATTTCTCGGGCAGGATCACCCTGCACCGTTACCGATTCCGCAACGGTCACATCGTACTGCTGGGCGACCTCTCGGGCGGTCTCGTGGTACTCCTCAGCTTCGCGTTCCGCCTTTGTGAGCCAGTTCGCGTCGTATCCGTGGCCCTCGTACCGTTTCATCGTGGGGTTTATTACGTGAAACGTCACGTGGTTTGCGTCGGGGAACATGCTGCAGCTTAACGACAGTGCAGCAAACGCCTCGTCCGAGCCGTCGATCGGGGTAAGCACATGTTCGGGCATATCTGTGAAATCGTTTGGACCTCCACTGTAATACTACTCCGCGGCAACTCAAAGGGACCTCTGAAAGCTTGTTGATACGAGGTGGCTGACGGCGTTGAGCCGGCCATTCCCCATCTCCGATCATCTCGATAGTGATCGCACCTACGTACTGTTCCAGTATCCCTCTGTCAGGCCGGCACCGCCTGCCCGAACGGCAGCAGGTACAGCTGTCGAGTCGGTCCGGCAGATCCAGTACGTCCGCAACCTCTGCGTCGGCAAACGCTCCGACGGACAGCTGTTCAGCTCGCGGGACTCGCAGACGAGATGAGTAACACAGATCGAGTCACGTCCCGGTGGATAAGGCTAGACAGCGAAGTTTGGACTGATGCATTTGGCGTGAGGCGGAACGCTGGATATGTTGGTGAAGCGAGATACTTAGCAGCATCTGAAAAACATCATTTTGATATGTATTAATATAATCTGATACTTTGGCGCACCGTGCCAACAGAAAGCCATTTACTATCAGAACAGTAATCATAAATATAGTCGCTAGGAATCCGATTCCAGAGCATGAGGTATCCCTCGACAAAAGACACAAATATATATACACTAACCTAACTCTCATCTATCGATTGAGAAGCCAATTAGACTTCTAAAACCTGAGCAAATGTTGGCCGTACTGGCCAACCAAATTCTTCTGGTTTCCAAGCAAAGCGTCAGGACTGACACCGTCATCTTCCGCTAGTACTACACGATTATCACGGCGTCTACTTTCACAGATATCATTTAGTATAAGACTACATATGGTATTTTTATCAACTATAAAATATACTCCGATGTGGCACATATACTGATATACAGCGGTGAAAGTGTCTAACCCTTGAGGGAGAGCCATCGTAGCAGCCGATCACAAAGGAGCGTCGCAACGGGATGGTGGCCGTACTGACGAGTGAGTCGAAGTGTCAAGGCTGTCATTGAACCCTTTCCGTATCCTCGAATAACGAGCGGACTCCCCCAGTTCGCGATCCAGCCTTCGACGTAGCCAATGTGAACGCGATCCGCCGAGGGATCTAATTCGGTAGCGACCACACGGGGATAACACCCCTCGAGTTCCCAGCCGAGTGTCCGATCACGACAGATATCATCGAGTAACGACGAGTCCTGATAATAAACGCCTGCAGTAGTGTTCCAGTTCCCAGCACGCGGAAGATCCCGATAGTTGAACGGACCACCGGACCGCATATAGCCGTCACGGGTTGGGATGTGGACGACTGCTCCGCCATTCATGGCGAAGTCGTCGATGTTGCTTGTAATCTCACTCGTCACGGCGACTTCGGCATCGGCAGTAAGCGAATGTGTGACTGTAATGCCAGCTTCGGCCAGCCGTGATGCAAAGGCACCATCTGCATACACACTCACGTCCGGCGTCCGTCGTTTAGATGTATCGACTACAGTAATCGGCTCGCTCGTCGAAACATCCACTTGACCGGTAGCTGCTTCGGCGTCGTCTGGAACAAGTGTGGCAACCAGATCGTATGTATCTACTACTGTGGGGGAGTCTGCGGTGGCTTCTGATGCTCCCTTGAGTACGGCTGTTGATATAGTCATATCAACAGTTCTTGTACCGTTTGCGGGGACCGAGACGGCTTCGCTTCCAGTCTGTCCCGCAAATGACCACTTGAGCGTTCCCGACACCGGCTCTCGTTTATCGTTTACGACGATCAATTCGACTGGATTCTCGTCGCTGCTCCAGACCACGTGGCTCTCTGGCCGAATTGCTACTGTAAGCGCATCGTTGACCGTCGAGAACTGAGCTGTGAACGACTTCTGCTCACGGTGATAATCAGTGAGTCCGTTAAACTCCCATTCGATGTCCGAGAGTTCCGTCAGGACGTAGCCGCCGATGGGTTCCTGGATACGCAGTTCTTCGAGGAGATGTTTGACTGAGACGTACTCACGCTGTTGCCAGACGGCCGCAAGGTCCGCGTAGTCGTCGAAGACGTCGGGAAGTGTCGTCCGTTGAAAACGATCGTCGACGCCTTCGGGTCGTTTGAGCGGCTCAACGAGAAAATCGTGATCGAACCAGTGTGGATCCCCACCGTAGCGTTCCCGGAGTGCATCGATATCGGGTAGCCCCCACGTTCCCAGCTCTGATACGACGATCGGGGCGTCGGGATCGTCGTACTCGGTCGTTGCATAGTTGTCACTCGGGTGGTAACCAATGTGCGTGACGTCGGAGCGCCAGCGATCGGCTTGGTCGGGGCTGATATAATATCGGTGGTAGTCGTTGATATCGGTTGCAACGTGGGCCCATCCGGAGTTATCACAGACGAGGCGTGTCGGGTCAGCTCCACGAACCCATTCGTAACATTCTGCGAGAACGCGCTGTTTTTCGTGGTCGGTCCAAAGAGTTTCTTCCATGTCGTGATGGCCAATCCCCCACTCTTCATTGTAGACCGACCAAATAACGACGCTCGGGTGGTTGTAATCGCGGTCAATCAACTTCTCGAGTTGTCTGCGAACCTCCGTTCGTGATCGATCGGTGTAGCGTATCGGATTCGCCGGCTCCTGCCAGACGAGCATACCCATCCGGTCGGCCGCCTCCAGAAACTCTGGGTGGGCTGGCTTGACGTGCTTTCGGATCAGGTTGAACCCGAGGTCGGCCGCCAGTTCGATCTCTTCTCTAAACGTTTTGTTGTGCTGCGGCCGGTAGAGTGTCTCCGGATAGTATCCCTGCTCGAGGACTCCCCGTATCGTGATCTGTTCTCCATTGAGCAGAAACTTCCCATCCCGTGTCTCGATGCTGCGCATTCCAAACATATCGTCGTACTGGTCGACGACGCTGTCGTCGTGTTCGAGTGTAACACGGACTTTATATTGGGTGGGATCGTCAGGAGTCCAGTAGTCAGGGTCGTCCAACTCCAATACCGCGCTCAGAGAGACAATCGATTCGTTGTGAGAGCCGTCTGTATCGGTATCTGAGTCAGTATCGTCTCCCGTCTCGACGTCAATGGAGGCAGTAGATGCTGTCGTTTCTGACACGACCTCCCCCTCGATAGAGGCTTCTATTGTCGCCGAAAGCCCCTCGAGATCGAGAGGGCCTCGTACAATTTCGAGGTCGACTACAGCCTGGTCGTCTTTTAGATCGGGAGTTACCCGCACGTCACTGATCCGCGTCTCCGGCCGGAACTCGAGTCTGACGGATTGCCAGATACCCGAGACGCGGGTGTACCACGGATCGCCCTGTTTTCCGTGTGGAATCTCCGAAAGATCATCAGGATCGGTAACGGAAACGACGATGACGTTCTCGCCTGCCTCGAGGGCATCCGTTACATCGAACTCGAACGGTAGGTAGCCGCCACGATTATCGCCGGCATGCTCGCCGTTGACCCACACCGTCGACTCGTAGTCGACAGCCTCGAAGCGAAGAAATGCCCGCTTTTGTTCTGGGAGGGACTCGATGTCGAACGAACGACGATACCATGCGGTGCCAGTGTAGGATCGGTATGCATCGTCTTCCTGCCACGCTCGCGGTAGTGAGACCGTGTGGGCGCGCGCAGGCCAGATGGCGTCCCGCTCATCCCACCCGTTCGTGCGACCGCTTCGTTCGGGGTCAGTAAGGAACTCCCACGCCCCATCTAGCGATCGTTCGTTGCGCAGGGACGTTTGATTACCGTTAGGATCGTCGTTGTTCGGTGCCATGGTCATTGGTTTATTTGAGCCAGATTACATCCGATAGTGGGGCACACGTTATGTTTTACTAGTAAACTCAAACTGAAACTCCCGTTGTTGGTATTTCCGTTGGGAATGCGATTCATAAGCCCCATGATTGGTTACGTACGATATAGTGTATCGTTCAGTGAATAAAGGTTCCGTACATCGCGTATTGTCGGCACGTCGTATCTCAATGAGAAACGTTACGTTATTGCGCCCCATTGTTTATGATGAATGTCCGGGATGAGCCACCACGTGAAGTCGGTCCAGAAACTGTTTCGGATCATTGAAGCACTGGAACAACACAAAAATCTCGGTGTAACAGAGCTTGCCAGGGAAACGGGGATCGCCAAGAGTTCGGTATACAAATATCTCGATACGCTCCAACATCTTGGTTTTATCACAAAAACGAACACATCGTACTCCCTCTCACTTCGGTGGTACGAGATCGGACGAGGCGTCCGCGACCAACAAGATGTGTTTCAAACTGCGCAATCAGAGCTCGACCGTCTCGCCCGGCAAACCGGGGAAACTGTTTCCCTCGCTGTCGAAGAAAATGGAGATGCCGTCTATCTCTTGCAAGTGAGCGAGCGCGACCGGTCCGCTGCCCCCGTCGAAGAAGGGGAACGTATCCCTATGCCGATATCCGTCAGTGGAAAAGCGATTCTCTCCCACCGGCCGATCGAAGAGGTCGAAGCGCTGCTTGCTCATCACGATCTGACCGACCGGACGGACCAGCTTCACTCGGAATTACAAACCCTTCGGAGCCAGCGAATAGTCATTGAACGTGAGAGCCCCGGTGAGGGAACGTTCAATGCAGGATCGTTCATGGGCCATCGCCACGTCGTTGGACACGACGAACCGTATCAGAATCTCCACAGCGTTGCCGTCCCAATTAGAGACGCCGATGGCTACGCAGTTGCTGCAATCGAAGTCAGCGGTTCGAAAGAGAGTCTCTACGGTCAACGCCTCGAGGATGAGATTGCGAGGCTAATCGTGAGTGCAAGCAAGTCGATCGAGACGGTGCTTTTGAGCCAGTGATCAGCAACCACCGTCACGAGTCTGCAAATCATTACGGGTGGCCACCGTTGAAATACTATCTCGTTAATACTCCAAATCGATCTTCTCACCGCTCTCTCCTGCCTCGTAAATCGCCCGCAACGCTTTCATATCGATCAGACCGTGAACGCCGTCGGGTTCGATCGGTTGCCCCGAGAGAACTCGATCGGCAAAATAGGCGAACAGTTCGCTCATCTGGTTGACCTGCTCGGATTTGACCATAATCGTGTCTCCACCGTGTTTGATCCGCAGATCGGTCTCCATGTGGAACGCCGGTTCGAGGAGCAACTCCCCCTCAGTACCGATAACTCTGAGACTCGTCGTTGCGTGTGCGTTCTGGCTCGCGGTCGCCGTCAGGACGGTCCCGTCGTCGAACGTGACTGTGAACGCGGCTCGCTCGTCGGGGACATCCTCAAACGCGTCGTGGGCAGAAGTCATCGTCGCCTGCACCGAAACTGGGTCGGCTTCGAGCAGGAATCGTGCGGTATTGAGCGGATAGATTCCGAGATCCATGACGGAGGTCCCGTACCCAGTTATCTCCGGATCGAGTCGCCACTGTGTTGGGTCCTCGAAGATGTCGAGGAGGGTCTGGGAGTTGTTCCCGAGCATTAACACTGGTTCACCGATCACTCCTGCACGGATCAGTTCACGTGCGTGACGGACGAGCGGATCGGTCTGCATTCGATATCCAACGAGTAACGGAACATCGGCTTCCTCACAAGTTTCGACCATCTCTGCCGCGCGATCGACCGTTGCCTCCATTGGTTTCTCACAGAGCACTGCCTTTCCGAGGCCCGCTGCCGTCTCGGCGTACTCAAAGTGGTATGCGTTCGGCGTACAGATGTAGACGGCGTCATAGGCATCACTGGCCTCGCCCTCGTGGAACTCGTTGTACGTAATGCCGCGTTCGACGCTTTCGACGTCGTCGACAACGCTCTGAGCCTTCTCGGTCGAACTGCTGACGGCGACGGAGGCCTCACAGTGTTTAAGCTCCGAAATGGCTGGAATCACTATCTCCGAGGTCCACCAGCCGATTCCGATGAGGGCGACCCTTACAGTGCCATCGGGATCCGTTTCCCAGTCACGAGACGTGTATTTCGCGAGTGTCTGTTCCAGCCTGACGCTTGGCTCGGGTTCGTCTGTCATTGGCAGCACCGTTCAGCGAATATCACACTTTTGATCATTGAATCACCATTCCGCGACACTCCCGTCATCGTGTCGCCAAACTGGATTGTGCCAGTCGACGTCACCGGCCTGTTCACGCACGTATTTTTCGTCGACTTCGATTCCCAGCCCCGGACTGTCTGGAATAATAACATATCCGTCGTAGTACTCGAATACTGATGGATCCTCGAGGTAGTCGAGGACATCGCTCGTCTCGTTGTAGTGGATATCGAGGCTCTGTTCCTGGATGATGGCGTTCGGCGAGCACGCATCGACCTGCAGACAGGATGCCAGTGCGATCGGCCCGAGCGGACAGTGTGGGGCTACTGCCACGTCGTAGGCTTCGGCCATCGCCGCGATCTTGTGGACTTCCGTAATCCCACCTGCGTGCGAGAGATCAGGCTGAATGAGGTCTACGTGTCCGTCTTCAAGAATCGATTTGAAATCCCAACGCGAGTACATTCGTTCCCCTGTCGCGATCGGAGTCGTCGTGTGCTGCGCGATCTCACTGAGGTCGTCCAGCTGCTCCGAGAGCACCGGTTCTTCGATAAAAAACGGCTCGTATGGCTCGAGGGCGGCAACCAATTGCTTGGCCATCGGTTTGGAGACCCGACCGTGAAAATCGACGCCTACGTCGATCTCTGGGCCGACCGCTTCGCGAACCTCGCGCATTCGCGAGGCTGCTGCGTCAACCGCTGCCGGATTGTCCAGCCGTTCGATCGCAGCCGTGCCATTCATTTTGAGCGCCGTAAAGCCAGCCTCAACCTTCTCTCTGGCCTGATCGGCGACGTCAGAGGGTTCATCGCCGCCAACCCACTGGTAGACACGTAGGCGATCACGTGCTGATCCGCCGAGCAGTTCGTACACGGGCGCACCGAGGGTTTTCCCCTTGATGTCCCACAGCGCCTGGTCGATCCCGGAAATCGCGCTCATCAGGATCGGACCGCCCCGATAGAAGCCGCCGCGGTACATCGTCTGCCAGTGGTCTTCGATCCGTGAGGGGTCCTCACCCAGCAGGTAGGTGTCCATCAGTTCTTCGACCGCTGTCCTGACGGTCTTTGCGCGCCCCTCGACGATCGGTTCGCCCCAGCCGACAGTGTCATCGCTCGTCGTCACTTTCAGGAATAGCCACCGCGGCGGCACCTCGAAGAGTTCGTAGTCTGTAATATGCATTGTCTCGTTGTTATACCGTTGTTGTCATCTGTTGATTCGGTCTCCCTGTCGTTCGGCTACGTGGAGTCTGTCCCTGTCAGTCGACCACGACTGATCTTGTGTCCGTCTCTCACCGCACTCATTTTCTTGCCCGCTGTTTTGCTTCTCGACTAGTTACCTTACGGAACGTTTCGATCTCGTCCTCGACGTAGGGCGTGCCGTCGGTGTGGAACAGGTCGTGGAACCACACGTCCGGAGTTTCCGTTTCGTCGGTCGCCTCGGCGATCGAAACCTGTGCGGTTTGCCACGGGAGATGCGTCTGTAACTTCCCGTTGACGAGCCCCCACGTGTAACAGCCGATTCCCTGTTCCCGATAGTACGGGAGGTGCGTCTCGACGAAGTTATCCCGAGAGCGGGCGAGCCACTCAGTACAGAGCAGCGGCCGCCCGTGTTCCGTTAACTCGTCGACCCTGTCTCGTGTAGTCTCGAGGTCATTGTAATCGTGGAAGGAGATTACGTCGGACAACTCGTTTGCGACATTATTCAACTCAGTCATCTCAGGATTCCAGTTACAACCCACGGTCACCGGTTGTGACGGTGCGGCTTCGCGTGCCCACGTGAACGACTCACGAACGAGCGGGATACTATCGGGATACATATCGCTATTGCCCGGCTCGTTGTACAGGTCCCAGCAAATGATGCGGTCGTCCGCCGCAAAGCTGTCGATGATCGAACGAACGTACTTCTCGAGCTCCGGCCAATACTCCTGATTCCGGACTCGTTTGTGTCCGGGACTTGGTGTCCATTGGCTATTGTGCGTCTCCGGAAGCGGATCGTCCTGTGGCCCGAGATACGGTTCGTCGCCGGAGAAGGCGACGTCGTCGAAGAACACGAACATCGTCGAGATGCCGTGACGGTCCGCTATCGACAGGAACTCGTCCATTCGTTCGAGCAACCCCTCGGGATCGTCTTTCCAGACGAGGTACTGGAGGAACACTCGAACCGAGTTCATGCCGACCGAGCTGGCCCAGCCGAGTTCTCGATCGATCGTCTCTGGATCGAACGTCGCCGCCTGCCACATTTCGGTCGGATTCACTGCCGTACTCGGAACGTAGTTGCAGCCAACCGGCCAGTGCTGTTCGTCGTACCAGTCCCAGACGTCTTCCGTGCTCCATCGAGTTGATTTGCGTTCGTGCATATGTTGTCGGTGTGTTGTGGATGTGTCGTTTGTTACCGTTGATCTGTCCGTGTGTGGTGTCGTCGTTTCGGTGGTTGATGGTGAACTCAGCGATCAGTTGCAAGGTGCTCGACAAGGCGGTCGAGTAGCGCGGTCGCCGTCGGGTGTTCCCCGTACTGATCCGTGAGTCGGAAGGTACAGGAGCACACCCGTCCGTCGCCCTGGTCACGGGTGACGAGCGGACTCGCCCAGTTTGCGATCCATCCTTCGACGTAGTCGACGTGAACCGCATCCTCCGGGCCGAGATCCGATGCAACGGCGGTTGGATACAGTCCCTCGAACGCCCAGCCAGGTCTCTGGTCACCGCCCAGCCCGTCGAGAAGTGGGCTATCGTGAGCAAACAGCGACGAGACGAGATTCCAGCTTTCCCCCTCTGACAGCGGGGTATAATCGAATAGATCGGTGTGCGGTTCCCCCTCATTGACGGGGGGCAGCAACAGTACCGCAGTGCCCGATTCAGCGACGTCTTCCAGAAGCCCGTGGTCGGTCCCAGTCGTGACGATCAGATCTGCCGCCTGCGGATCGTCGACGAGGGTGTACCGGGCTCCCACTAGCCGTGCACTGAGTTGGTGATCGTGTTCGGGAATGTGGATGGAGTGATCACGTACCGAAACCGATCTCGGAACGATGGAGATCCGTTCTGTGGTGCTCACTGTCCCCGTGTCTGTCTCGGCTGTAACTGTGAGGTCGGCGGTCGTTGCCGATTCGACATCCGGAAGCGAGATGGTTGCTACTTCGGCCAGAGTCGTCGGTCCGAATGCCTCGTACTCGACCTCACGTGCGTCTGCATCGATCGATGCCTCCACCCCCTCGAGATGGTATTCAAGGGTCGCCTGCCCAGCCTCGGTGGTGTCGTTCACGATCGACACGTCTACGGGAACGGACTGGCCGCCCCAGTGTGCATGGTCGACGTCTGCGACAACCGAAATCGGCGCGTTCACTGCAGCGAACTCGTCGTGGAACACCTTGGGTTCCCGTCGGTAGTCGAGGATCCCGTTGAACTCCCACTCGATGTCCGTAAACTCCGTAATGACGTAGCCGGCTACGCCATTGTGGAGGCGCATTTGCTCGATAACGTCTTTGTTCGAGCTGAACTCGCGGCGCTGCCAGGTCTCTGCCAGGGACGTCCAATCATCGAACACGTTCGGAAGGTTAGTCTCCTCGAAGCGATCGTAGACCCCAGCCGGTCGCTTGATTGGGTCGTCGAAGAAGTCGTAATCGAACCACGGCGGCGTCTCGCCGTAGTGCTCCTCTATCGCTGGTAGATCGCACATACCCCAGGTGCCGAACTCGGACACGATCAGGGGTGCGTCTTCCGGATCGGTGACGGTTGCTCCGTAGTTCTCCCAGGGTTCCGAGGTCATCCAGTCGATGCTGTCGGCCCAGGCATCCGCCCGGTCCGGGCTGACGAAGTACTGATGGTAGTCATTGATATCGGTCGCTACGTGTGCCCACCCGGAATTGTCGCAGACGAGTCGAGTCGAATCCCACGACTTCGCCTCTTCGTAAAGGTCGGCGAGGTACTCCTGTTTCCCCACATCTTCCCAGAGGGATGTCTCTTCGTCGAGTCCCTGCGGGTTGCCGATTCCCCACTCCTCGTTGTAGAGACTCCAGATGATGACGCTCGGATGGTTGTAGTCACGTTCGATCAATCCGCGGATCTGCTCACGGACCTCGCGTTTCGACCGCTCCGTATGGACCGTGGGGTTAGCAGGTTCCTCCCAGACAAGAATTCCCAGACGATCAGCGAGTTCGAGAAAGTCCGGGTGTGCAGGCTTGATGTGTTTCCGAAGCAGGTTGAACCCGAGTTCCTTAGCGGTTCTGACCTCGTGTTCGAATAGATCTTCGTCGAATGGACGATACAGCGTCTCCGGATAGTAGCCCTGATCAAGCGCACCACGCACGTAGTAGGGCTCGCCGTTTAGATAGAGTCGGCCGTCCTGGGCTTCGATCGATCGCATCCCAAAGTAGTCCTCGTGGCGATCGATTACGCGCCCATCACGCAGCAGTTCGACAGTCACATCGTACAGCGAGGGCGTTTCGGGCGACCAGTAATCGGGGTCGTCGATCGCGACGGTGACTGATCCTGAGTCCTGGCTGTCGATTTCGGTCTCGGCCGTCACCACGTCGTCGCCGTCCTGGGTGATGTGAACCCTGGCGGTAACCGTCTCAGGCTCGTCGACCCCGATCACGTCGAGTTCGATACGAGCACTGTCGGTATCGAGGTTCGGCGTCACGCTGATCCGATCGACCCGCGTTTCCGGAACGATCTTGAGGCTGACGTCCTGCCAGATTCCGCTGATACGCTGATACCAGGGTGCGCCCTGTTTTCCGTGTGGGATCTCGCTGATGTCTTCGGGGTCCTCGACGCGGACAGTGATTGTATTTTTCCCGGATTCCAGTACATCCGTGACATCGAATTCGAAGGGCAGGTAGCCGCCTCGGTTGGTCCCACATTCGACGCCGTTGACCCATAGGGTGGTCTCGTAATCGACTGCGCCAAAGCGGATCAGTGCCTCCCTGTCTGTCCAGTTTGAAGTGTCGATATCGATCGATCGCTGGTACCAGGCGATGCCGGTATAGTTACGGGCGCTTTTCAGTTCTTGCCATGCATGCGGGACAGTAACCGAGCGACACTCGGCCGTCGGCCACTCGTGTACGGCCGTATACCAGTCTTCAGTAAGTCCGTCGTCTTCAGAATCAAGCCGGAACGTCCACTGTCCCGAGAGGGTCTTCGAAGATCGATACGTCGTGCGTCGTTCCGGTTGTGCTTTGTGAGTAGTCATTTTTGATGTCTGTATTAGTATGATATCTATACGTCAGATCGGTTGTGATGATGGATATATTCTCTGGTGAGCTTGTCAGGTGACTTTTCCGAACGAAATCGAGAACGATGTTTCAGTCGACGGTAACGGCTCGAGGTCGTCACAGACTAACTCGATGTGATATGAGGCCGCAAGACCTGCAAAGAGCAACAGGAACCCGATCGTCAACGCCGCGGTCGACACAAAGAGGACGAGCGTAACCACGGCCAGGTGAATGAGATAGGTCGGGTTTGTTGCCCCCCAGAGATAGCCTTCTTTGAGCGCTACGATCGCGGATTTGCCGCGTGCCATCGCGATATACGTTGGAATCAACGTCAGCCCGATATACACACTGAGATAGAGTCCAACCACTGCAACAAGCATCGCCAGCGTTCCCGACGCGGTCAATCCATACAGAATACCGGTCGCGAGAAACAGCGGTGGGAGCATGCCAAGCAGCCCCGCGTGCACGCCGTTCGTCTGTACCGCCTGACGAACTCGAGACCAATCCACTTGTCCGGTTTCACGCAACGATAGTACAGCTGCGTAAAGGCCCACCGTAGCAGGGCCGATCGTCACCAGCGGTATCGACGCGAGAGTCCAGTAGAGACTACAGACGACCAGCGAACTGCTGTGCTGGTAGACGAACCGAATCGTGCGCTTGATTGCAGTGGCTTCAGTCATGTTATCCAACCGTCCCCTGTGCTTGCACAGCGTTCACGAGGTGCTCTTGCAGGACCAGGAATACGATGAACAGCGGCAACACTGCGAGTAGCGTCCCCGCCATCTCGGCACCGGGCTGGAACACCTGCGTCGGTTGCATTGCGACGATTCCAACAGGAAGCGTAAACGCAGCCTCCTGCTGGAGGACGATCAGCGGCCAGAGGAACTGATTCCACGTGTAGACGAACGTGTACAGTGACAGCGCCGCGATAGCTGGCTTCATCAGCGGTAACACGATACGATAGTAGATCTGGAACGTCGAGAAACCGTCTAACCGTGCGGCCTCGATAACTTCGTCCGGCAGATCCTTGAAGAACTGCACCAGGAGGAACACCCCGATGGGCATCGCACTGAACGGAAGGATTACTGCGAGTGGGTTGTTAACCAGTCCGAACTGTGCGATCACCTGGAACAGCGGCACCATGTTCGCGAACACGGGCACCATGAAACTTGCTATGATCACGCCGAAGACTATACGCTTGCCGGGCCAATCGAGCTTCGTCAGCGAGAACGCAATCATCGAATTGAGCACAACGACAATAATGGTCGTTGCACTGGCAATCAGGAACGTGTTCCAGAACCACCGGATCATCGGGGCCCCAGTCAGTACGGCAACGTACCATTCGAAGGTGACGTCCGTCGGAATCCACTGTGGTACCTGTGAGAATACCTCTTGCTCGGGCTTCAGAGAGGTAGAGACCATCCATGCGTACGGGAGAAGGAACAGGAATGCGGTTCCATACAGGAACCCGTACAGCCCTACCAGCTTGAGAGATTCTGCGTTGAGCGTTCGATCACCGACCAATGGAACCGTTCGTGTGCTCATGCTGAATCACCATCACGTCCGATGAAGTAGTAGTTTGCGAGCGAGACCGCAACGAGGACGAAGAACAGGAAGTAGCCGATTGCAGCAGCGTACCCAAAGTCCTGTTGTCTGAACGCTACTCGAAAGAGGTACATGATTATCGTTTGCGTAGAGTTTCCGGGACCGCCATCCGTCATGACGAACACCTGGCCGAACACCTGAAACGACCAGATGAACTGGACGACGGAGACGAACATGATTGCAGGACGCATCTGGGGCAACGTGATATCCCTGAACATTCGCCACGAGCTCGCTCCATCAATTCGCGCTGCTTCGTACAGGCGCTCCGGGACCCCCTGGCGAGCTGCCAGCAGGATGATGAAGTTGAACCCGACGGTCCACCAGACCGTAGCGAATGCGACGGCGGGCATCGCCCATGTGAAGCTATCGAGCCAAATTGGTGGGTCGGAAATGATATAGGAGAGGTAGTAGTTGATCGGTCCGTAGTCGGAGGCATACATCTCCATCCAGATCAACGACACGACTGACACGGTCAGAACGTATGGGCTGAAATAGATGGTCCTGAGGACCCGCTTACCCTTGACGTTGCGATTCACGCCGAGAGCGAGAGCAAGCCCGAACACCACGAGCGTCGGTACGGTCAGGACGACAAAGTACACCGTTGCTCGGACCGCACTCCAGAACACGGGATCGTTCATCATCCGAACGTAGTTCTCGAGACCGATGAACTCCGACTGACTCGGGGCGAACACGTTCCACTCAAACAGGCTCATATAAAAGCCAAGAACGAGCGGATATAACAGGAAGATAGTAAAAATGACGAGATATGGTGCTGCAAACAGCAGTCCGGATCTCGTTTCAGAATCCGAGAGATCGATTGCTCTCACCGCGTCGAGACGCGATGCTGATTCGTCTTCTGTTGCCATTCTTATGAGAGGTTGCCGTTGATTGTGTTAACCATCTCGTCGAGTGCTTCCTCGGGGTCAAGCTGTTGGCCGTACACCTGAGCCATAGTCGAGTCAACCGGCCGGGCGTAATCCTCGTTGTCTTCAGTGCTCGGCAGGTACTGGATATGGTCGTTCTCTGCCATCCCGAAGAACGTACTAAGCGTTGCATCCCAGACATCTGCATCCCGGAGTGAGTCCGAGTTGAGGACGTCGTTACTGGCAGGCAGATGTCCTGCAACCGTCCCCCATTCCATCGAATTCTGGGTAAGCCACTCTGCGGCGTACACCGCTGCTTCAGTCGCTTCGTCGCTTCGGTCGTCGTTCTGCGGAACGGAGAGCGCGTGACTGTTGGCCCATGTGTACTGTTCAGTTGCACCCGGTGTGATGAACGGCTCGGTGATCCCCCAGTTGTACTCTGCGTCTCGAAGAACGCCGTAGAACCAGGTCCCGTCGATCGTCATTGCCAGGTCGCCCGAACGGAACGCGCGATTGCCACGGTCGTCCGACGCATCTGCGGAGTCCCATCCAAACTCATCGGTTATGTTCGAGTAGAACTCGATAAGTTCGAGTGCCTCGTCGTTGTCGAATGCCGCCGCCGATGCATCTTCGTTAAGGAAGCCAGAGCCTGCCGATTTCAACCAGGCGACGAACTGACGGGTGTAAAACCGCCCGTATGGCTCAGGATTGAACGCTTGCTTGTCCGTATTCGCCGTAATTTCGTCAGCCGCGTGCTGGAGTTCCTCGAAATTCGTCGGCGGAGATTCGGGGTCAAGACCTGCTTCTTCGAAGATGTCCTTGTTGTAGTACAGTGCGTTTGGGTGGGTGTCGAGTGGCAACGCGACGTGCGAACCACCGAGTTCCGTCTCGTTCCAGATCGACTCGACGTATGCATTCTCCGTCCCCGATTCTATATGGTCGTCGAGTGGCGTTAGCGTGTCGACGAACCGCCGGAGCTCGTTTGTGTGGAAAACCGCCAGATCAGGAGGCGTTCCTCCCGTCATCGACGCGAACAGCGAGTCGTAGTACTCGTCGAACGGTTGTCGCTCCCTGCTAACCTGAATGTCGTCGTGTTCGTCGTTGAACTCATCGACGATGGCTTCCATCGCATCACCGTCGCCACCGGCGAATAGCGTCCAGAACTCGACTGTCGTAGTATCGCCATCCAGGTCTCCCTGGTCACCACCGAGACAGCCTGCGATGCCAGCGACGGCACTCGTCGCTGCCACTGATTTGATGAATGTACGCCTACCCGACTGCTGGTTACTCTGTAGCTTGCGAACCATCGAAAGCACATTTAAGATAGAGATATATAACTGTTGTTGTTGATTGTTGATATCCGCTGATGGTGTGGAACTCGTCTACAGACTCAGGGGAAAATCCTAAATAGTAGATCATGCAACAGTGGTATAGCAGACCATGAGCACAGTCAGTTTCAGCGACGTGCAGAAAGATTACGGGGACGTTATTGCCATCGAAAATGTCTCCCTCGACATCAACGACGGAGAGTTTGTATCGATCCTTGGACCATCCGGTTCCGGGAAATCCACACTACTGCGGATGATCGCCGGACTCGAAGACATCTCCGCCGGTGAGATATCGATCGGCGATCGCGTTATCAACGGTGTCGCTCCGCAGGACCGTGGGATTGCGATGGTTTTCCAGAACTACGCGTTGTACCCCCACATGACCGTTCGGGACAACATGTCCTATGGGCTACGCCTGACGACGGATCTCCCCGACGCGGAAATCGACGAGCGCATTGAAAGTACGGCGGAGATGCTCGGGATCGAAGACCACCTCGAGAAGCGCCCGGCAAACCTCTCGGGTGGGCAACAACAGCGTGTTGCAACGGGACGGGCGATTGTCAGAAAACCCGACGTTTTCCTGATGGACGAACCGCTCTCGAACCTCGATGCGAAGCTCAAGATGCATATGCGAACGGAGCTCCAGCGGATTCACGACGAACTCGAGACGACCACGGTCTACGTTACCCACGACCAGGAGGAGGCAATGACGATGTCCGACAGGATCGTCATCGTCGCAGATGGGCATCTCCAGCAGGTTGGTCCGCCAGAAGAGATCTACAACGAACCAGTAAACCACTTCGTGGCAAACTTCATCGGAAGCCCTGCTATGAACTTCTTCGACGTTACGCTTCAAAACGACAGCCTCCATGCTGGTGCGTTCGAGTATCCGATCTCTGCTGATACCGCAAGGAACGCACGAGAAGCTGGCACTGATTCATCGTTCGTTTTAGGAGTACGACCAGAACATATTTCACTGAGCCACAAAGGGGATCCCCAGGCGATTCGGGCAGAACTCGTGGTTATCGAACCGGTAGGGAGCGACAACTACCTGTACGTCACGGTTGGTGATGACGACTGCACGGTACGAGTTCCAGCAGACGTGAAACCTGATCCGACGGAACCACTATGGATCACCTTCGACGAGGCTGACATTCATCTTTTCGATAGCGAAACCCATGAGAATGTTGTTGTAGAACACAAACGAACAGCGAAGCCACTCCAGTAGCGAGTCGGATCGTCATCGTATTGCTGTACTCTGGGACGTGTATTTTGACAGGATTGTTTGCGGACAACTATCTGACGACCACTGTAGCGCCGTCGTTTCTCATTAAGAAACACCTCTCGTTCTGTCAAGATCGGACCCGTGAGCAAAATCGTAGATTGACCTCATTGTCTACGTTGTCCGAAGGTCGATCGCACAATATAGTGCACCATTATTCGTTATATTCAAAATTGCGCCGGATACTACTCGAGGTATGGCAGTACGCCGACACCACGAGGTTTGATACCACGTATCTTAATCAGAAACATCGGAGGTATACTTCGGAGAGAGTGGAATCCCGGGTGATACGCTTACAAATAGCGGAGGACTATTGCCTGTAATAAAATATGATTCTACCACTATACTGCCTGAAGAATGTGAAATTAGCGTCTTATACTGTTTGTAGTGTGGTCCAAGGCATAGGTTTCCCAAAAAGAAACATAGTCCCACCAACGCGAGGGAGACCCGGCTATGAATGGGTTACGCACACCCTTTATTATCGTCAGCCCGGGTCAGCAGGGTACTTGATCGGACGATATTCCAATTTCACCTCACGAGGCACCCCGTATGTCTGGATGGTTCGTTCCGAGATCGGCCCAATACAGTGCGTGAAACAGAACGGGGGTGTGAAATTTACAGGCGTACTGTCGTAAATGAGTTGGGCTGCCTTTTCGACAGTCGAATTCAAGGCCGTACGGCCGCCACGAAACTCACCACAACAACCCACGAACGAACGGGAACGGTGACGGTGAGGTCCGGGACGCTGTCGATGACGTCTGCCGTGAGTGCGAGCTCATCGAAACGGTAATTGCGGTCAAAGCGACACGCACCTCCACTGCGACATGTGACGAGTACACACTCGGAAGCAAAGTACCTCCGTACCTGCGTCAACTTCGACTCCATCGGTTGCGCAGTGGTACAACAGAGTTTTAATTTCATCGACGCCGTCGAGGATACACCTGTTTGTCATATGCAAACCGAGCACCCCTAGGAGTGTAATTCGCTTGTTCCTGTGGACGGACGAATGTCCCATACAATGCGAGGCGACAGCGGAACTGCTGATGACGGCAGGTATTCAATTCCATTGTGCGGAAATATAAAGAAAATATACTATATTAGAATTTGATTTGTTTGGTGTCGTATAGGCCTTATTAACTGTATATCATTAGGTTCACAAAGCAGATTTACGGCCAGGGGACGGCCAGGACATGGATCACGTTGTGATTGATAAAGCCATGGCCCTGCACAACATATAATGATTACTATACTAAGATATTGGTTCAAAAACCAAAAAAATTCCAGTATAAAGCGGTTTATCTGACGTACACAACGGTTCTGTTTCAGTCGCCTTGTCTTCACTTCGGGAAATGATGATGTTGGCGACACGGTGTTTCTCGCCGACAGCGTGTCCCCACTCCAAACAGTCTACTCAGGAGGTGGCCTCGACTGCAGATGAGAAAACGATGAAATACCAAAACGGTAGATATACAATAGTATAATTAAAAGTCTAAACATATTTGTTTGGCTATGGTTGCCATTATACCGAGGCCGAAACTACCGGCGACTGGTTTAGCAACTACCCAATATGATTATTGAGGCTCGCAATGAAGCACCGGGTATGAACGACAGGATACTGCTGCCGTACGATGGCTCCGACCCAGCGAAGGAAGCCCTCCAGTATACCCTCGAAACGTTTCCGGAATCCGAACTACAGGTACTCTACGTCGTGCCCGAACCCGAAGGCTACTGGACGGCGTTCGAAGACGATGCTGGCGAACCACCGGGGTTCGACAAAGCTCGCCAGCGCGGAAACGAACTCGTCTCCAAAGCCGCCGAGACGGCGTCCGAGCACGGCATTGATGTCGAAACGGAGGTCACCAGAGGACAGCCCGCAGACGTCATCGTCGACCGGGCGGAACGCGAGGATATCGATACGGTGGTGATCGGAAGTCATGGTCGACAGGGATTCTCCCGGATATTGCTCGGTAGTGTCGCAGAGACAGTCGTCCATCGGTCCTCAGTTCCCGTTGTCGTCGTCCGATAGCTCAGTTCCCGGTATCGTCGTCCCATAGCGTGACGATACGGCCGGCAAACGGCCGGCCGCGTCGAATTTACGGCTGCCATTGATACTCGCGGCCCTCGAATCGTGACCTATGTTCACCCAGATGCTCGTTCCGACGGACGGTAGCGACGCCGCGGCGGCGGCGGTCGGACATGCGACGGACCTGGCAGACGCGTTCGGGGCAGATGTCCATGCGCTCTACGTCGTCGAGACGGGGGAGGATCCGTCGGGACTCGCGGACGACGAGTACGCAACGCTTCACGAGGCATCGGAACAGCGTGGACGCAAGGCGACGATTCGCATCGCCGAAGACGTCGAGGAGGCTGGACTGAATGCTGCCCGGGCAGTCCGGGAGGGCGTTCCCTACGCGACGATTCTGGAGTACGTCGAGGAGCACGATATCGATATCGTCGTGATGGGGACTCACGGACGAACTGGCGCTGACCGGGTACGGATGGGTAGCACCACCGAACGAGTGCTCATGCGCGCGGACGTTCCGGTCCTGTCGGCCCCACAGACAGCCGATCCGGTTACGGACGGTTCGTACGAGCGGATCGTCGTGCCGACCGACGGCAGCGATGCTGCAGAACGCGCCGCAGGGACTGCACTCGACGTCGCCGAGAGGTACGGCGCTGACGTCCGTGTGGTCTACGTTGTCGACCCCACGGCGTACGATCTGGGAGATGCCCCTCGAAGTATCATCGGCCTCCTCAAAGAAGGTGGAAACACTGCCGTCGAGGAGGTGGCAACCATGGCCCGTGAACAGGGGCTCGATGTCACGACGACCATTCGTCGCGGTGTTCCCGCCGAGGAGCTGCTCTCGTACGCCTCGATGGTCGAGGCTGACCTCCTGGCGATGGGCACGCGCGGGCGGTCGGTCGGCTCCGGCCGCCTGCTCGGCAGTACGACGGCCCGTGTCGTCCGGCGGTCGTCCATTCCGGTTCTGACCGTCAACTAGTTTGTGGCGACGATCCGGGAGGATCCTCGAAGAGCATACTCGCGGGCAATCACTCCCCGTCCGCGGTGTACTGTGTCGCGTTCTCGACGTGTTCGGTGAGCGTCGCCAGGAAGCGGGCCGCAGCTGCTCCATCGACGACCCGGTGATCGAAGCTCAGATCGAGGGTGAGCTGTCGACGAAACTCGGCCCCATCATCTGCAGGACGGGCGCGTTCGACGAGACGTCCCACGCCGAGAATCGCCACTTCGGGCGGATTGATAACCGGAGTGAAGGAGTCGACGCCGAGCACGCCGAGGTTCGTGACGGTGATCGTGCTACCTCGGAGGTCGTTCATGTCGTAGTCGCCCTGCTGGACGAGCTCCGTCAGCCGGCGACGCTCGGTGGCGATCTCGCGTACCGACTTCGCGCCCACGTGGGCGATAACCGGTGTCACGAGTCCGGCGTCGATATCGACCGCGACACCGACGTTGTGTTCCTCGTAGAGCCGGTGAGTCCCGTCCTCGAACGTCGCGTTGAATGCCGGATGTTCCTCGAGCGCGTCCGACAGCGCACGGAGCAGGACGTCGAACAGCGAGACGGTCTCACCCAGCGCATCCGCGGCCGCAAGCAGCGCCTCCGCGTCGACATCACGGCTCGCAGTCACGTGCACGGCGTTTTGGTAGCTCTTCTGAAGCCGGGTGGCGATCGTCCGGCGCATCGGGCCAAGGGAGCGTTCCTCGGCGACGGTGCGCGGTGCGGGTCCATCGGAAGCATCACTCATCGACGGTCACCCCGGTTCGATCCAGGCGAGCGTGTCGCCGATCGTGAACTCGTTATCCTCCCCCCGCACGATTTCGACCAGCGTCCCATCGGTAGGGGCGAGGACATCGATACTCACTTTCTCGACCTGGATCTCACAGAGGGTATCACCCTCGGCGACGGTGGCTCCCTCGCCGGTAAACCAGTTGACCACAACGCCTTCTTCCTCTTCGACGTCCGCCGTCCACTCCCCGTCAGCCACGACCGGGACTCGATCGGTGTCTCCCGACATCTATCGGGTCCGTGCGACCGCGTTCTCGATGTCGTCGGCGTCCGGGATGACCTCGTTCTCCATGGGGCGCGAGTAGGGGATCGGCACGTCCGGGACTGCGACCCGTTCGACCGATTCGAGGTCGCCGAGTGCCTCATCAGCGACGCTGGCGACCACCTCGCCGGTGACGCCGAACGAGCGGTAGTCCTCGTCGACAACGACGAGATTACCGGTCTTCTGAACCGACTCGATGACCGTCTCGGTATCAAGCGGGACGAGCGTCCGGAGGTCGATCACCTCCGCGCTGATCCCGTCGTCCGCGAGCGATTCCGCCGCGTCGAGTGCTCGGTGGACGTGCAGTCCGAGTGTGACTATCGTTACGTCCGATCCCTCGCGTTTGACATCCGCGTTGCCGAAGGGGATCGTGTAGTCGTCTTCGGGGACAGGCGTCTTCGGCCCCGTCGGAGCGGGCATCCAGCCGATTCCCATCAGCCGCTTGTGGAACATGTAGACGACGGGATCGTCATCCCGGATGGCGTTGTGCATGAGCCCCTTCGCGTCGTAGGCTGTCGAGGGGACGACGACTTTCATCCCCGGCAAGTGGGCGAAGGTACCGTACAGCGTCTGGGAATGCTGGGCAGCATCGTTGTAGGTTCCGCCGACGGCCGCAGTGAGCACCATCGGGACGTTGACCGCCCCGCCGCTCATGTAGGTGTTTTTCGCCATCTGGTTGTAGATCTGGTCCATCGCGACGCCGAAGAAGTCGACGAACATCAACTCCGCGATCGGGCGCATTCCTGCTTGTGCGGCACCGACTGCCGCACCAAGATACGCCGTCTCACTGATCGGGACGTCCATGATTCGGTCGTGGCCGAACTCGTCGAGCAGCCCCTGTGTGCTGTCGAAGATGCCGCCGTAGTCGGCGACGTCCTCGCCCATGTAGAACACCTCGTCGTCCTCGCGCATTTCCTGAGCGATGGCCTCGACCATCGCCCGGCTCATCGTCAGTTCACGCTCGATCGTTTGCTCGGTCTGTTGTGCCATCAGTCGTCACCTCCTGCAAGGTCGAACTCCGGTTCGCTGTCTGTCACGCCCGAGGGCGGATTGACGAAGACGTCCTCGTGGGCCGCCTCCGGGTCCGGCTGGGGCTGGTCTTTCGCCCATTCGATCGCCTCGTCAACGCGGTCGTGTGCGTCAGTCCGGATCTCCTCGAGGGTCGCGTCCTCGACGCCAGCCCCTCGTAGATCGTCAGCGAGGCGTTCGATCGAATCCCGTTCGGTCGCCGCCGCCTGATCCTCCTCGGGGCGATAGGTCTCCGGATCGCCCATGAAGTGGCCCATCCGGCGGTGTACCTGCACTTCGAGTAGCGTCGGCCCGTTGCGATCCCGGGCACGCCCGATCGCCTCCCGTGCGGCGTCGTAGACGGCCACTGCGTCGTCGTGATCGACGCGGACGCCCGGCATCTCGAACCCATCCGCACGGTCCGAACCGTCCGTGACGTCGGTAATCCGCTCTTTGGGCATGCTGATCGCCCAGTCGTTGTCCTCGATGACGAAGACGACCGGCAGGTTCTGGACGGCTGCGAGGTTCAGGGATTCGAGGAACCCGCCCTGATCGATTGCTCCCTCGCCCAGGAAGGCGACTGCAACGCTGTCCTCGTTGCGCTTTTTGGCAGCGAGGCCAGCACCCACGGCGGGCGGGCAGCCCTCGGCGATGATCCCGCTACACGCGAAATTGACGTCCGGGTCGAACAGGTGCATGTGTCCGCCCTTCCCACTGCTCAGCCCGGACTCCCGGCCGAAGATCTCCGCTGTCATCGCCTTTAGATCTACACCTTTCGCGATTGCGATATGGTGGGGTCGGTGCGGCGCCGTTACCGTGTCGTCGTCGCGAAGGTGCTGGCAGACGCCCGCACCGGACGCCTCGTGGCCAGCAGCAAGATGCAACTCGCCGGGGATCGGCCCTGCCGAGATATCGAAGGCCGGCTGTTTGCCCTCCAGATACTCCTCTTGCAGTCGCTCCTCGTAGTATCTGGCCGTCACCATGTCTTCGTACATCGACGTTAGTTGTTGTGTGTTAACAATCATTACATATTGACGTTCCCCAGCGGTGCTATAGTAACTACGTATGACTTATTTGCTAGGTGAGTGCCAGTCGAGTAGAGTCGAGCCGAGTGGGCCAGTATACAGTATTCACCTAAACGGTATTCGATACAGAGCGTTCACCTTCGAGTCTATAGGCACTTCAGATGTAATAGCGGGCCGATCATACTGATCTCAGGCGTCCGGTACTGTGTGTAAGTAAGCTACGACACCCGATCTAGGAACGAAATCAGGAACGGACAACAGGCGACAGAGTGGCGTCCAGAGCGGGTGGACAGTCCGTGGCTACGAACTTCACGATCAGAGGATGTGACTGTCGAGGATGGATTCTCAGTTGGATGTTTCATAATCGGTTCCTTTCTATCGGTTTTCCCGTTGAGCACCTGGGATCGCTGTCAGAAAACACGCGGTACTCCTCAGAAAATACCTGACCAGCGGGTACATCCTGTTTATCCCCCGTTTTCGTCGAGTATGACGCATTACCAACGAATGGGGTGTTCGACGTGGCATAGTTCCATACCGCCTGTAGAGACGCTTACGCGCTACTACAAGCCGATTATGAACATTCGGCATCTCCCGCTTCGATTTCGAGAAGGTTCGGCCATCGCTGGGAGGTAATTCCTCGCTTTTCGGTTGGTCTGTGGTCGCCTCCCCGTCCCGAGTACCAATTTTGTTCCTAGATCATACCTGAACTGCTGTTCTACACTCTCTAGCGGGGCTGACAACCGATTATGAAGATCCGACGACGGTCAGACAATCCTCCGGATAGGCGCTCGGCGATAGAGATTGCTTCGAAGTGAGTATGACACTTGCCGCTTTTTTCACAATGATATTGCGATCCCGATACCCAACGACGACCACGAACTCGTCGACGTCCGTCTCTGGTAGCCGAGCGAAACAAGGGACAGTACCCACCTGCGAGAGGACCCCCGCGTTTGCAAGGCTCAGCCTCAGTGGCGCACCCAAGCATAAAGCTGCCACAATCCACTTTTAATACATGGAGACCTACCGGTAACGATCTGACTGTATCAGCTATTCCGAGCTCGCTGCACTGGGCGTCTGCTGTCCGTCCTGTAACCGCTGCTCGGCTTCATCTCGGTCCTCCGGATAGCCGATATCGAGGCGCCAACCAGTGAGTCGAATCGCATCGATTGTCCGACCGCTTTCGATTAGTAGGTCCACCGCTTCACTGAGCTCGTACTCGCCACGGTTCGAGGGCTGGACGAGCTTGCAGGCGTGGAAGATTGCCGGGGAGAACGTGTAGAATCCGGTCATGACGAGGTTCGACGGCGGCTCCTCTGGCTTTTCGATCACGTCAGTGATCTCTCCGTACTTGTTCGTGTCACAGACGCCGTATCGGGAGGCTTCCTCCCACGGGACCTCTTCGACGAGGAAGGCAGCGTCCGCTCGTGATTCTCGCTGTCTGTGTGTGACGTCGCTCAGGTTTGCCGAAAAGATGTTGTCCCCGAGGATCAGCATGAAGTCGTCGTCGACGTGCTCTTCGGTCGTCAAGAGTGCATGGGCGAGCCCCTTCTGTTCGCGCTGGTGTGTGTAGGTGATCGGAATACCCTGCCAGTCGTCACCGTAGTGCTGCATGATGTTTTCTTTGCGATAGCCCACGACGACGACGAACTCGTCCGCGCCCAGCGTTCGCAACTGCTCGAAGCAATGCGTCAGGATGGGTCGTCCATCCACTTCGACCATGCCTTTGGGCTTGTCCTCGGTCAGTGGACGGAGTCGTGTACCTTTACCTGCGGCGAGTACAACGGCTTTCATATCTCGCTAGGCAATAACCTCGGTGAAAAAGCTATCATATGAACGTAATTGACCATGTTGGAAAGCATACAACCGACTGTTCTAATGGCCCTACTACTGCGAAGGTGTCGCCCGTCGAGTACCCTCTTTGAAATCCAGGTTTTGGTCAAGTCGAAAATACTGATTGTAAATGTGTCTTACTCGCTCCGCAGCAGGCGGGATAGTGTGAAACCACTCCCAAGAAGTCCGGCGAAGTATGTATGGTATCAAAGGCCAGTCGCCGCCTGGATTGGTCACCGGGCACGGAAACGGGTTTACTGCCTTGATATCACCTCTGCTTATGTTGCGGTATAATCACTTTTCCAGAATGAACGGTTTCCCTCTTTTATATACTGGAACATAGTCATCGGGTGCTATGCACTCGATTCCGGGGGTATCCATGGGGGAATCTACTGCAGAGCGTCCGTACACCGATCGGCCTGATCGAGCCACTCTCTGCGCTGGCGGTATCGATATAAACAATTTTGAGGCTCTATTAGCTCCTCTCATCGGTAGAGATCCCCACTGGGACGATGTCTGATCGCATCACGATCGCTGTCGTTGGCCTGGGGTACGTCGGTATTCCGGTTGCGGTCGCGTTCGATGCTGCCGGGCATCGGGTGATCGGATACGATGTTAGCCCCGATCGCGTCCGGACGCTCCGGCAAGGGCTTGATCCGACAGATGGAACCAACGAAGGGTCACTTATTTCGTCGTCGATCAGGTTTACTGCCGATCCCGGGACGCTCGAAGAGGCCGAGTATATTCTCATCACGGTCCCAACACCGATGGGGGATCGCGGGCAACCCGACCTCGATTACGTTGCTGAGGCGGGGAGGACCATCGGCAAACACATGTCACCACGGAGTACTGTCGTTCTAGAATCGACCGTCTATCCGGGCGTAACACGACATACGCTGATACCGTCGATCGAATCGGTGTCAGGCCTTCGTGCTGGGGAGGATTTCTGCGTCGGCTACTCTCCCGAGCGGATCGATCCCGGGGAGGATGGATGGGATCTCGACGAAGTGGTGAAGATCGTCAGCGCACTCGATGAATCGACCCTCGAGGATCTGGAAGCACTCTACGAGCAGATTGTCGACGCAGGTGTTCACCGTGCGCCGTCGATCGAGGTTGCCGAGACGGCAAAGTGCGTCGAGAACATCCAGCGTGATCTGAATATCGCGCTGGTGAACGAGCTCGCGATGGCCTGTGACAGCCTGGGGATCGATACGGATGCAGTACTCGATGCTGCCGGCACCAAGCGGAACTTCCACGAGTACCACCCCGGTCTGGTCGGCGGCCACTGTATCCCCGTCGATCCGTTCTTTTTCATCTACCAGTCGGAACAGAACGGGTTCACGCCGGAACTGGTAAAGAAAGGTCGCGAGATCAACGATCACGTCCCCAAACACGTTGCGGAGCTGACGTTGAAAGCGTTAAACAGCTGTGGAAAGGTGCCAGCCGAGAGCCGAATACTTGTCCTCGGTCTCGCCTACAAGGCGAATACCGGCGACGTCCGCACCTCTGCGGTCGACGGCGTAATCGAGACACTTCACGAGTACGATGTCGATATCATCGGCTATGATCCGGTCGCCGGACGTGATGCCGTGCGTAAATCGTTCGCTATTCCAGCGCTGACCGAGCCGTCCTTCGACGATGTCGACGCACTGGTGGTCGCCACAGCCCACGACGAGTTCCTCGAATACGACTTCGGACGCGTCTGTGCGGAAATGAACGACGCGCCTGCTGTGATCGATGCCACAGGCGAACTCGAACAGGTTCGGAACTACGACGCTCACTACAGGAAACTCTAATGTACCGAGAACACACGGTCGGAGTCGTCGTTCCCGCATACAACGAGGCGGGCCTCATCGGAGACGTCATCACAGATATGCCGGAGTACGTGGATCGGATCTACGTCGTGGACGACTGTTCGACCGACGAGACGTGGGAGGAAGTCATCGACGCTGCAACTGATGATAAACAACGCTCTGCCGTCGACAGCGCCTTCCAGGACGACCAGGCAGTCGCTGACGGCGGGGACGATTTACTCACGCAACGCGCTCGCGTGCACGGTCGCGTGGGTCGCGTCATCCCGATCGAACACCACGAGAACATGGGGGCAGGCGGAGCAATCAAGACCGGCTACCTGACTGCCCTGGAAGACCGGGTAGAGATCGTCGCGACGGTCGATGGTGACGGGCAGATGGATCTCGACTATCTCCCCCGACTGCTGGATCCGATCGTCGAGGACGACGCCGACTACGCGAAGGCGAACCGGCTGCTGTATCGGGAGTACCGGAGCGACATGCCGGGCTTTCGCTTCTTCGGCAACTCGATCCTGACCTTTCTGACGAAGATCGCCAGCGGCTACTGGAAGATGATGGATCCACAGAACGGCTACACGACGATCTCCCGGTACGCGCTGGAGAACGTCGGCATCGAGAGCATGTACGAGTACTACGGCTATTGTAACGACCTGCTGGTGAAGCTCAACGCCAAGGGGATGCGGATCGCCGACGTGGCAATCCCTGCGATCTACGGTGAGGAGGAGTCGGGGATCAACTACGGCACGTACATTCGGAAGGTATCGGCGATGCTGTTGCGGAACTTCCTCTGGCGCCTGAAAACGAAGTATCTCGTCCTCGACTTTCACCCGCTGGCGCTGTTTTACCTGTTCGGGGCGGCGACCGCGGGGGTCGGCGTTTTGGGCGGACTCTGGTCGATGTATTCGACGATCGTCCTCGGGAACGCGCTGTTCGTCCGCGCGTCGCTCAGTTTGCTCGTATTTACCGTTGGGAGCATGTTTCTGATGTTCGCGATGCTGTTCGATATGCAGGTGAATCAGAGCAAAGAGGTGCAGGTGCATGACTCGTGAGCTGATGTCATCAATTCGGTGTCAGAACGAGGACGGCAGTGTGCTCCACCGGAGTCGACCTTTAAGGCTGCTACCCGATCGGATCGCCCTGTGGGTTCATAACCGTGTCTGAAGACAGTGAACACGAGAAGCTTGGAACGCAGTCGGCTACTTGCGAATGAGGACACGGGGGTCTCTAAACCAGCGAAACCGGAACGTCGTACAGCTGACCAAACACTCCAAACCGCCATGAACCATCATGTCGACTGACACAGACGATGAAATAACGCGCCGTGACAAGATAGATGCCCTGCTCGATGTCGCCCGGTTCAACCCGAAGTTCGCAGTACTGATCGTCGGTCTCGGGCTCGTTGCCGCGGTACTAGAAGGCGTCAGCCTGAGCTTCATTCTACCCATCATCGAGATCGTTCAGGTCGACGACCCGACAGCGGAAGCGGACGGATTGATGGCAGTGTTCGTCGACGCGTACCAGATGCTCGGCATACCGTTCACGCTCGGGTTCGTCATCGTTGGCGTTGCGGCGGTGATGACGGTGCGGTACACGACGAGCTTCTTGGTGGGGTGGTTCCGTGAAGCCCTACGTACGTACTACATTAGGGACCTGCAGCTGCGAGCATTCGAGAACGCTCTCGAAGCGGAAGTCGAATACTTCGACGAGGAGGGGAGCGACGATATCCTCAACGCGATCGTCACACAGACCTACTACGCTGGCCGCGTGATCCAGCGCGTGGTGAAATTCCTCGAGAAGCTGTTCTTTTCGCTGGCGTACCTGATCATCGCGCTCGTGATCGCCCCAATGCTGACGCTGTTCGCTATCGCCATCCTCGGGGGATTGACGGTCCTGATCCGGCACGTGGTCGAACCGGGTTATGAAGTCGGCGACCTGGTCGCCGACGCGAACGAACGGCGGCAGGAAGCCGCACAGGCGGGTACTCAGGGGATCCGGGACGTCCGCATCTTCGGGCTCGCAGACGAACTGTACGGGAACTTCGCGGATGCCGTTGATCAGTACACTGATGCGCGGATCACTCTTCGGCGTAACGAAGCCGCGATCAACAACTTCTACAACCTCGGCGTCGCCGTTTCGGTGTTCGTGCTCATCTATCTCGCGCTCGGGTTCGCCAACCTGTCCTTCGGTGCGCTCGGTGTCTTTCTGTTCGCTATGTTCCAGCTCGGTCCGAAGGTGAGTCGCTTGAACGATTACTACTACAAGATTGAGAACGATCTCCCACATCTGGTGCGTACGCAACGGTTCATTAATCACCTAGAGGAGCGAAAAGAGGTCAACGATACCTCAGAGCCGGTTCCATCGGAGATCGAGACCATCGAATTCGACAACGTCTGGTTCTCCTACGACGGCGAAGAAGACGTTTTGCAGGGCGTCGACTTCGAAATCGAGAAGGGAGAGTTCGTCGCGTTCGTCGGCCAGTCCGGCGCAGGAAAATCGACGATCGTCTCCTTGCTCGCACGACTGTACGATGTTGATAGTGGTCGTATTCGTGCGAACGGACGGCTGATCGGGGAGATGGATCGAGAGGAGTGGCGCGAACGGATTTCGGTCGTTAGACAGTCGCCGTTCATCTTTAACGATACGTTGAAATATAACCTGACAATCGGAAACCGCGATGTGACGCAATCGGAGGTTGAGCGAGTGTGTGAGATCGCGAAAGTCGACGAGTTCATCGACGACCTTCCGAACGGATACGACTCCATCTTGGGGGATGAGGGCGTGCGGCTGTCCGGTGGGCAGAAACAGCGTGTATCTCTGGCGCGAGCGTTATTAGAAGATTCGGATCTGTTGATTCTGGACGAGGCGACGAGTGATCTGGATTCGAATCTCGAGCGCGAGGTGCAAGATGCGATTGAGGCGATGAACAGAGACTACGCGATGATGGCAATTGCACACCGCTTGTCGACTGTGGAAAATGCAGATCGTATCTACACGATGGAGGGGGGCAACGTCATAGAGTGTGGATGTCACGGAGAGCTCATTGAGAATGGAGGAAAATACGCAGAGTTGCACGCAATTCAGTCTTGACAATGTATGTGGATGTTTTTGAAAACAAATGATCTTGGAAGGATCCTATTCTGAATGTCTTTATAATAGTGAGTGATGTTAATTAACACGTGATAAAATAAATGACTTTGGGGGAAAAACTAATAACTGTAATGTATAGAAATAGTTACGAAAGGGAATTACCATATAAGGTAATAAAGAAATTAGTTGGAAAAAGTTTGACAGTGAAAATGGGAACGTTTACTACTACTGTCATGAATTCGCTGCGATACGACTCTCCGGCAAACCCCTATACAGAAATCGAGATTTCTCCAGCAAATATGGATCATTGTACCAATCAATTTTCGCACCTTGCTGGGTTAGGTCGGGTTATCGGCGGGAACTGGGATCTCAAATCCCAGTTAGAACAAGTGAATGATGATCCAATTATAAAAGGAATCGAACAGCGGTTCGAATATGGGATGAATTGGAAAGATACAGACTACTTCGAATTTGCTAAAAAAAGACTTTCAGAGCCTCACCCAGAATCGTTTAAGGGATGCAAAAATCTTGACGAACTTATCACGAAAAGATGTGTTTATGTAGATCAACTATATAAAGATATTGCGTGCAATGGTTATCGTGGTGATGTTGATAGTCCTCTTGACAATGCGATTGGTACGAGCACGCATGACCTGCACCCAGTGGTTTTGATTGGAAGAAACGGTGAAATCTTGTTTAGTGGTAGCGGGAAGCACCGATTTGCCATTGCCCGGGTACTAAATATAAAAATACCGGCAAATGTTAGTGTTAGGCATACGCAATGGCAATTAATTAGAGATAGGTTGGCAACTTCAAGGCCGAAACAACATTTCGATCCTCTTCACCCCGATCTACAAGATCTATAAAACGATGATGGATGAATTCAAGCATTCTTACAAGGATCTCAGAAAGCTGGTGAAGATATTACGTGGAATTAAGAAATTTTCTTTAGCATTGCTTCGGGCCGTGAAGTACCGATTTGTATGGGGGTCAAGTAGCCCGAACCCCTACGATCTGATCTTTGTAAATCCATCAGATATCAACTATATTCTCATCAACACCAATGAACTTATCCCAGATAATTATGGAATCTACATTGTGGGCGGGGAATGGGATCAGCAAATTAGTGATGAAGGCTTAATATTAGCTAACAAACTAGAGGGGAAGTATGACGCCCCAACATTAATTCCGATTTCCGAGTACGAATTTTTCAAATCATCAAAAAAACACTTCCTCGACAATGTTCCTTGGGAAGATACAAAACTGTACAGGTGGATTAAAAATAACCGCAAATGTGTAAATAATTGGGGGAAAGGTGATTATGTCACGAGAAAATTGATCGGGTTTGATGATTTGTTCGATCGGATTGCAGATCAAGGTTATACTCAACAACGAAAGTTAATCGGAGATCAGGATGATCCCCGAGGAGCTAGCCGTTTCCCTATACCGGAACACCATGAGATTACAGTGGCGATTGGGCGGGATGGAAAAATATTTTTAATTGATGGGAGACACCGATTTGTGGCAGCTCGTATTCTTGGCCTTGATCAAATCCCAGTTAGAGTTCTGATTCGTCATCGCAAATTGCAAAGGAACGAATCAAAAACATGAACGGCGCCATGTAGTTAGCGCAGTTTGAAAAACGAGCAAGACGGTCAAGTTGTATGATTTTACCCAGAGCACGGTGGTCCAGTATGACCCATTTGATAAGGGCACAACAAATAGGCTTTGGTGAATCGCCATACGTGAGCTAATTTTGGTGGGTCACGGCTCGCTTGATGTTGTAGACTGATCATATCAGGACGATTTCACGGAACTCGCGATACCACGCTCGGGCGCGCACCGCGTGGCTGAGCGTGCGCTCGATCGTGGAAAACACTGTTTCTGAGAGTGCTCGTTGGCCGTAGTCAGGCTGGATACCAAGCCACATCAGTAGCTCTGGTGTCGCTTCACGTTCTAAAATCCAACTCTATCTGATCGATACTACCACTGAGGCGGGCGTTATCGGGCATCAACCACCTTGAAAGCGCATTGCATCACCTTTCAATCCCTATCTAAATACCGCTCTTCTTAAATGTCGGTTCTAATGAATTCTTGGTTTATTCCTCATTTATGCCGAGAAGTTTTAGCGGTGGGTATAAAGATATGATGCTGGGATGACAAATTGTCAAATATATGGCTGTAGATCTATAGAAATGTGTTACGGTGAATAATTATCGAGCATTATCTTAACACTTATAATAATAATAATAAGCAATCCGCTTGATGGCATCAGGTATGGGTCTCGTGCATTCTCAACCGTCTCTCGGCGCGCATGTACGCCACTTCTACGATCGATTTGGCGTCATCGGTGGCGTCTATGGCGCAGTCGAATACTGTCTACCACCGCCGTATGATCAGTGGCTTCACGACCGCGCCTTCTACACCAAATTCCTCTTATCTAACTTACGTGAGGACGCATCAACCTCGTTACCGTCACGGCACCAGCTCTGAGCCTATCGTCACGGATTCACCGAAGACCTGTATCAACTCTATGATCTTGCAGACGGGAATGACCCGACATTGTATCTCTCCGAAGTGGGGCGGTGGTGTGCCCGGAATATCAATCCTGATCCACACGCCTTCGGACACAAGGATGCACTCTACCAGTTGTTAGCGGGTACGGGCCATAGCAATCGCTTACCGAGGCTTTTTGGCATAATTGACAACGGTGTATTTGATGACGACGACCCACTACACGACTGTCTCAACCGAGAAGGGCGTCTCGTCATCAAAGACGTCGACAGTGCGACCGGCGATGACGTGTATTTCGCCGAAGCCACTGCCGGTGGGAGTACCATCTTCGGCAAGCACCACACGATCTCCGACCTCGACACGCTTTTTGCACACGTTGACCGCGCAATCGTCACCGAGTACTGCGAGCAAGCACCCTATCTGGATGCGCTATGGCCGGACAGTGTGAACACACTGCGCGTCCTGACAATCAATCCAGAGGAAGGAGATGCCTTCATCCCTGCGGCCGCTCAACGGATTGGGACGGCACAGACCGGGCGGCTTGATAATTTTTCCGCGGGCGGTCTTTCCGCGGCCGTCGCTCTCGACACCGGCACACTCAGTCCAGGCGGTGCTCCTGACGAGCACAACCACGTTCGTTGGTATGACACACACCCGGACACGAGCACACGAATCACTGGCACTACAATCCCCAGATGGGAAACACTGACTGCTGAATTGTTGGATCTCGTTGAGACACTCCCAGAACTCAAATATGTAGGCTGGGATATTATCGTAACAGCACCCGGTGAGTTTGCCATCATCGAGGCAAACTCGTATCCTAACCCGGACGTACTACAGATCCACGACCCGCTCTTAGCTAATTCAGATGTTCGATCGTTCTTTCACAACAAATTTAAGTGAGAAATAGAACCACCCACCGAGATTGAATACATAATATGGTAGGATATCTTGACTCCGTGTCGGCATCCCCTTGTCCGCGTAGTGGCTCGCTGAGTGGCTAGTTTAGATCGGATCAACTCTCACTACTTGAATACACATTAGATCGGCAATTCAATAAGATACTAAATCTATATATATAAGGGATTTCTACTTTTCAAGCGTCTAAAGTACTTCCCTCACACTCATAGCCAAACTATGCCCGTGATATTTAATCGAAGTCGTTGTTCCAAGTTCCTATGGGAAGAAATATCCGTAATTTAGCTGCGGATTTCCGAGCTACCGCTCTAGAAAGAGGAGTTACGAGCGCAGTTCTATCAGGACTAACCTATGCAATCCCTGACCCTCATAGTGCTGTACTCGAAATGTTACGCATAGAATTGACTGAAGGAACGAATGTCTCGCTACCATTATCCACCCGGATCAAGATGTTACGCCAGGGTTTCCAAAGCGATCAGTACCACATATATGGGTTTGATAATTCTCAGGAGCCTCAACCCTATCTGTCTGAATATCTTAGAAAAGGGTATACGGGGCAAATTAATGACGATTCCGAATTGTTGAATGACAAAGAGCGATTCTACGGATTACTTCGTGACCGGGGCTACGGGAACTACATTCCGGACCAATATGGATTCCTCAAAAATGGCGTATTCGAACCACTGAAATGCAACTACCAAGGTCTGCTTGAATTAGTACAAGACAAGAAAATAGTCGTCATTAAAAAAATCCGCAGTGGCGGTGGTGATGATGTCTATATTTGCAAGTGGTCTGATAAACCTCGACACATTCTGATAAATGGTGAACCGCATACCATTCCGAAATTCAAACAACGTGTCGCGACATGGAACACCCATCTTGTCCAAGAATATGTCGAACAGGGAGGATATCTAGAAGAAATTTTTCCAAAAGCTACGAATACTGCGCGGTTACTGGTAATGAACCCCAGCGACGGTCAGCCATTCATTTCCGCCGCAATACAGCGAATTGGGACTGAGGCGTCTGGTCATTTAGATAACTTCCAGAAGGGAGGTCTCTCGGTCGAGCTAGATACTGAAACGGGGGTTTTCGGCAAGGGCGTAAGGTACGCAGATGATAAACAAGTTGAATGGCACAAAACACACCCCGATACCGGCTCTCGTATCGATGGTGTTGAGATTCCAGGATGGGAAATAATCCACAATCAGTTCGTTGAAATCGTCAACGGTATACCCGAAATACGGTACGCTGGTTGGGACATTTTAATTACAGGTGAGGAAGAGTTTGTCATCGTCGAAGCGAATAATAGGAGCGGTGTTCGCACTCTTCAGGCGCACAAACCATTGTTGGATGATGAGCGTGTCGTGCAGTTCTACCGCAATCACGGTGTTCCGGTATGACCACCGATTTTGTCGTAGGTACGATTAATACAGCCCTTGTTGGATAACTACACACTGTTACGACACATGGGTAAACTCCAACGATTGAAGATTTGGTACCAAGATGAGGGGATATTCGGTCTACTGAAGGCCACGTGGGTTTCCGCGATTTATTTGACCCCATTGTTTCACGTAATTGAGTCCGTGCTGGGAGAAAAGCATCACGAGAAGTTGATCCGAGCGCCGAGACTGGGCTACTGGCCGAAGATCGATCATCCACAGACGTTCAACGAGAACACACTACATCGAAAGCTCAACACGGACGACGATTTGTATGCGACGGTGGCGGACAAATGGCGGGTGCGTGAGTACGTTGCGGAGAAAGTTGGAGACGACGTCCTCAACGAAGTCTACCACGTGACTGACAATCCGGAAACAATTCCATTCGATGACATACCCGAGAAATTCGTGGTCAAAGCTAATCATGGCTGTGGTTGGAACATCCTCGTCGAAAATAAGTCCGAAGAAGATTTTGAGAAGATCAAATCCCAGTGTCGAGAGTGGCTCGATTCGACATACGGGACACGTCGACGAGAGTACTGGTATGCCGAAATCGAACCCAAAATCATCGTCGAGAAGTTCATCGACTCCGACGATCAAAATGTCCCACGGGATATCAAGTTCTTCGTTTTCGACGGTCGCGTCGAGTATCTAAAGGTCGACATCGATAGATTCGGGGACCACTCGGTACGGTTCTTTGATCGCGACGGGAAAATTCAAGATTTTAGTCTCGAGTTCCCTCTCGGACCAGAGATTGATCCACCGGATCACTTGGACGAACTCATTGATGTCGCCGAAACGCTTGGTGAAGATTTCGAGGCCGCCAGGGTAGACCTGTATCAACCGATAGAAGACGAGATCGTGTTCGGAGAGATAACGCTCGCGCACGGCGCTGGAGGAAGCAAATTTAAACCAGTTCGGTATGACTATGAGTTCGGATCTTACTGGAACCGGAGCTGAAATGAACCTGATCCACCGATCTCTCACTTGGGGTCTACGATCGATTGCTTGGCTACGACATGGCAGGAAGTACGACTCCCCGGTCCGGCCGGATCGCTTGTTGTGGCTTGACCCGGACCAGATCAAACACAAACCAGCCAATCCACCGCCGAAAAAACGAATACCGCCAACGGTGATCGCAGATGGCAACTGGGATCAAGATCTCGCCCCGATCACGGAGGACGTCGTGTACAGGTCGTTCTTCGATCGGTTCGTGGTTGGACTTTCCTGGGAAGAAACCGACTACGTGGACTTTCTCACTACTGATGCGTCCGAGCACGGTGGCATCACCATTGACGAAGCACTTGACCGATGTGCCAAGCTAGACGCGCTCTATTCGTCTATCGAAAAACACGGATATCGAACACAGAGAGAGCTGGGACGGGAGGGTGAGTTGATCGAGGACTTGCGCGTGTCCCGGATTCGACCACCCGTATATCGGGAGGTCGCTGTCGCCATAACTCGCGATGGGGAGTTCGTCTGGCACGCTGGGATGCACCGTCTGGTTATCGCAAAATTGCAGAATCTTTCCGAAATACCGGTGCGAATCAATGTCCGCCACAAGAAATGGCAAGATCGTCGAGAACGCGTGTATTCGGACCAATTCACTGCGACAATCGAACAACACCCTGATATCGAGTATCTCCGCGAAGGAACACGTTCACGTTTTTCAGTCCAGGGACTGTAACTAAGCATACTCGAAGCGATGGATATTACCCTTAGAGAAGAGCCAGCAACTGACCATCACCTCGTCTTCGCCGGTGATTACGTCGTATCATCATATTACGATCCTGTTCTAGTAGACTCCCCCCTCCGTCAGCTCATTGAGGCGGCTGATGCTTCCTTCGTTAATTTGGAGGCTCCTGTGGATACCGAGACACCCCAGATGAAACACGGACCCATCCTTGATCAGAAGCGAGCTGATGTTCACAGGCTTTCCACGGTGGGGTTCGATTGTATCACACTCGCCAACAACCACATCATGGATCATGGAAAGGCTGGCCTCTCCGCGACGACCGAAGCCTGCGTTGAAGCTGATATTCGTACGGTAGGGGCGGGAATCGATGTCTCCGAAGCGCTGGAGCCGATTATCATAACGGCTGGGGATGCAGAAATAGCCGTTTTCAATGCCTGTGAAAAGGAGTTCGGAATCGCCGACGAACGAAGCGCAGGTGCGCTATGGATTGATGAACGATCGCTCAAGCAGAGGGTGCGTGAAGCCGACCGAGAGTACGATCTGGTGATCCTTGTTGCACATGGAGGGATCGAGTTCGTTCCGCTTCCCCCACCATCATGGCGGTCTAAACTGTATCAGTTCGCCGAGTCAGGTGTCGATGCAGTCGTTGCACACCACCCGCATGTGTCCCTTCCCTGGGAATTTCATGATGGCGTGCCGATCGTCTATAGTCTCGGCAATTTCGCGTTTTACAACGAACGTCGACCTGAGACGCAGTGGGCTTACACTTTAGAGATGGAACTCACCGGTACTGAAATCTCGACGATCGGCATTCGACCGGTTGAATCAGTCGATGGTGTGGTTCGGTTAATGAACTCTCCAGAACTTATCGAAAAGTGGGAATATCTTAACGATCTCTCGAAGCTATTTGCGGTCGCACAATCGGAGCCAGGGTACTGGCAAGAGATCGCGCTTCAGGTCTTCGAGGAACGATACTCAGATCGACTCGAAGATTTTGGGGACGGGTTTCTATTGTCGATGCTTCGCAATCCTATTCTCGAGTTCGATCGGATCACACGCAACATGGTTACTGACAAAAAGAGGAGGCGAACGCAGGAACTGGCGTTGTTAAATTACACACAGAGTGACTGCCACCGAGACGTGATCGAGACTGCACTCGGACTGAAAACGAACACGATAGGAGACCGGCGCACGACGGAAATCCAGAACGAAATTGATCAATTTCTACATTATACAAATTCGAGGTACGAATGGGGAAAGACAGATTTTGCCAAGTGGTACCTCAAAAAGGGTCTCAAAAGGGTATCTAATTCGAGGTCATAAATACTGGGAACTCTTCGGTACAAGTTACACAGGCCGAGATTGGTGAATCAGAGATCGCTTTCAGGGGGTTAGCGAGTGATGATTCTTATAGATTATCGGGTCCGACCGTTTCACTGAATTTGTCCGCCAGTGCTTGCGACGAATATTTAGAAGTTGCACGGTGCTCTCCTGTAGAACCCATCTGGGAACGAAGTTCTGGGTTCTCCCCTAGTTCCTGTAACTTCTCACAAAACTCATCTATCTCACCACTATCGACGAGATATCCAGTATGTCCATCAACCACGGATTCGGATAAACCATCTATATCACTGGCTACAACTGGCAATCCTGCTGCCATTGCCTCGATAGCAGTGATACAGAGCCCCTCATATCTGGAGGGTTGGAAATAGATATCAAACGTTCCCCAGAGTCGCTGGAGTTCATCGTTACTAACGCGACCATGACAGACCACGTTTTCCGAGGCATCACGTAACTCCTCTCTCATGGGTCCCTCACCGATTATGTGAAATTCGTACTCGTCAAGTTCGTCCGCACAGTTCATCAATTCTTCATAACCCTTTTTTTCGACTAGCCTACCGACCGTTCCAATTCTGATAGGTTGATCCACTGGATCGTGGTCAACGGAGGGGAAATCGTCTACAGGCACACCAGATAGCGGTAATGTATATATTCGTGATTCGTCGATACCCCACTCTTGGAGGTTCTCACGAGTTGCTTCCGAATCAGTGAGGATGCCATCCGAAAGATGGTAAGAGACTGAATATACGAACTTAATCAGGATTCCGGGTTCGTACGTCGTATGCCTCCAACAATATATTCTAGGGACTCGAAGGGTTCTCCCTGCAATCGAACCGAGAAAGATGGATGGAATCAGCGAACAAACGAGAATATCTGTCTGTCGAATGCGCTGAATAGACTTTTTTATATCATGGTAGGATCTATCAGATTCGATATTTAGCTCGTGAACAGTAATGTGATCCGGCAGATCCTCTTTCAAATCCGGGTTTACATGCCGAATCGTAATAACCGCGATATCGAAGTTATCAAGCGATATATTTGATAAAAGTCGTACCATCCCGACTTCTGCGCCACCATAGTCTATCTTGTTAATAATGTAAGTGAGCTTCTTTGAGTTCATGTAATTTGTTCTCACACACAATAGAACATATACCTATCCGTCCACCAGGTGTTTTCATAATACTCGTTGAACACTCTTACCGAGTTACGAGTCATACATAGTCACCTGACCATTGTGATATACGGAATTATAATTTGTATTGAGCTCCGCTGGCGGATTCCACGTCAGTCGATACCGCTGAAATGCTCCATGATAAACGTCCACATCGTGACGAAACACTACCGTTTCGTGCTCGCTGGGGTTGATCTCCGCGTTAAACAATGGATTATCGGCTCCACTCCCAAGGTTTTGCATACTGCATCTTTCGTGATCAGTTCCAGTAAACCAGCTCATCTCACGGTCAGCGTGCAGCTCACCGGAACTGTACTCGCAAATAGTAGTTTTGGCGTGTGCTTCCGGATGTTCGGCGTAGTATCGCGGTGAGTTCGCATAATCGGGCGCCGCGGACATCGCAAATATCTGACTGGCGAGTAGTACAACCAGTACTACCGCCGCGCCATACCGCCAGAGTTTCGTTCTATCGAGCGATTCGGACTTCCAGATCGCAACGACGATGAGCAACCCGAGGACAGGTTCGATAACGTGTATTGGTCTCGTAGGATTGAGCGCTCGTATCGAAATGACGCCGATGATAGTCAATGCTGCTCCAGTAGCCGATGCCGCGAGTAGGATTAACACCTGCGTCCGATTCGTATCGGGATTGTTTTTGAGGAATAAATATGCCCAGGCGAACCCAGCAATCAGTAGAATCCACACACCATGCCCTCGTTCGACAAACAGTGCTAGCTCCGACGGGTACTGGTAGAAATTGGCAGTCATTCCAGGCAGTGCTTCGGTTGCTGCCGTGGTTTCTGCGTCACCAGCGACCGATTGGAGATCAACATCCCTGTCGTCGCCGAATTGAGCCAAAATGCGAAACACGCGCCGAACTGCATGGGCGATTACGTTCCCGAGATACGCCAGTTGCGTCGCCAGTAGAACAAAAACGAAGACGACGAGGAATCCGATTTGATACACTGAGGTGTTCTCGTTGATAGTCCTCCAGAGCATTCGATCGGAAACGTAGAGCGCCAACAACCAGACCATCACTATCGCAAAAAGCGCCAGCGGAAGCCGATGGCTGAAGGCCATGGCACCGGAAAATACACCTAGCAATAGAAAATGGCGCCTGTCTGAATTTTGTGTATATTTGGTGAGAACGTAGAGCGCCGCAAGGAAAAAGAACACTGCGATGACCTGATTTCTCGGCCAGTACGCTCGACGGAGGCTTTCAGTAGTGACGAGAACCACGACAGCAGCGATACCCAGAATTCTGGTGTCATTGATCTCCAGTCCTCTTAATATACTAACTCCAAACAGTGCATGTACCAGTCCGATCAGGATTGCGTAGAGAAAAGTTCCGTAATAACCGTCGACACCGGTCATTATAATGAACGCCATATGCAACAGGTCCTGAAACGGAGCTCCCGCCGCAGACGCATAGTAGCCACCAACGGATTCCAGCATCCCGGACTCGACGAGTGTATTAAATCGTTCCGGGTAGCTCTGAGAACTAGCTCCGACCGGTGTTGGCGAGTGGAAATTGAAGTACAGTCGGTATCCGACTCCAACCAGAATTGCACTACCGAGAACAGACCACAGTCGAGAGCCCGCCATCGCCAGAATCAGGAGGAGTACCATCGAGAGGAAGAACGCCGATATCGTCCAGGGGTAGAACTCTCCAGTCGTGTGTCCCACCAATACGATGGCACTGATACCAACGAACGCCACGATCAATGGGGTGCGTGGATCCTCCAGCGTAGAGTGGACCAGTGTCGACATCATTGACTGGTGAGATCGACCCTCCGCGCCTCACTCGCTACTTCTGCAACTTCACGGTAGACGTCGACCGTCTGTTTGACCGTCTGCTCCCAGCCGTACGTTTTCGTGGCCACTTTCCGGCCTCGCGAACCATGCTGCGCTCTACGGTCGGAATTGACAATCAATGAGGACAGCGCCTCTGCAATCTCGTCGGTGTCCCCTGGTTCGACAGTTAGCCCCGCCCCGTCGACGACCGGTTCCAGTTGCGGAAGCGACGACGCCACTACCGGAGTCTGTGTAGCCATCGCTTCGAGCACCGTCCGCGGTAACCCCTCGCTGTAACTCGGGAGCGCGAAGATCGCACTCTCCCGGTAGAGATCCGGAACCTGAGCGTTCGGGACTTCTCCGGTGAACGTTATCCGCTCTTCGATCCCCAGAGTTTCCGCCCGTTCCAGCAGCTCCTCCCGGAGAGGGCCGTCGCCGACGACTTTCAGTTCCCAGTCGGGGTGGTCCTCTGCAAGTGCTCCGAACGCCTCGACCAAATCGTCGACGCCTTTTCCTGGTTTCAGTCGACCGACGAACAGAATCTGCTCGTCGGAGGAGTCGTTCCCCGGCGAGAACTTCGAGCAGTCGATCCCGTTCGGAACGACAGAGATGTCAGACTTGATGCCCCGCTCTCGGAGTCGGTCCCGATCGGTCTCCGTGTAGCAGAGAATCCGATCGGCGGCTTCAAACGTTACCCGACCAGCCGTTGCGTTGAACACTCGCTGGATGATTCTCGGGGCAGTCTGTGAAACGAGGCCGTGATTGGTGAGGACCAGGGGCGTATCGCTAAACTGGTTGAGCAGTGCCGAGACGGTACTCGAAAAGTAGAGATGCGAGTGAACGTGAAGGATATCGAACTCCTGCTGGCGATCCCGGACCGTCGAAATTACACCCGGTACAATGCTGTTGTCGAGCGGTCTGGCGAGCTCGCTGTGCCGAATTAGCCGATACCCGTCCCGTGACTCCTCCCGCGGCAGGGATCGATCGCCGTTATCCGAGGTAAGGACGGTTACCTCGTGGCCCATCTCGGACTGCACCCGTGACATGTGATGGACGTGTAATCCGACACCACCCATCACCTCGGGATACACGCTATTCGCAACTCTCAGTATGCGCATCGATGTTCCAGCTACTCATACGAGCCCCCACACCCTCTTTGTTTGGGGTGAGCAGTGACGGGCCGAAGATACTGGCACGCAGGTAGGCACTCCCCGTCGGCAAGGGGCGGTCAGGTAACCCACACATCCGCAATTCGGTTCAGTACCCTGTTCAATCGCTGTCTGAAGAGTCTGGACACTGTTCTCAGCAAGGATCTGGCAACGCGAATGAGTGCATTCCTGATACTAAATCGCCGAAACGGTCTACTGCTTCGGTAGGAAGACGGGGACGTTACGAACCGACAGGTCGATGCCGTGTCTCTATGCTCCCGGAACGTTCACCTCACCAACCCCGTAGAACCACACCACGTGTTCGTAATCGAACTGGCCGGCAACAACCACACGTTGCTCGCCTGTCCCGAGTCCGCTGATTCCCCGGACCCGTCCCGGCGGGAACCGCGCCTCGATACCGTCATCGTCGACCTCGATCTGGTTCGGTTCAGCTCCTTCGTCCAGCGGCGGCATGATCTGGGAGAACGGGTACAACCGCACGGAGTCCTCGTCCAGGTCGTCCAGGTCGACGTTCTCCGGCTCGATGTCGAACGAGAGGTTCGCAGTGATCTGGCCGTTGCTGTCGAAGTCGGCATCCATTCGGAGTGCGGCTGGCAGCTCGAACGTTTCGTCAACGTCGTCGGCCTCGATCCGGTAGTCGTCGAAGTAGATGTCCCGGCGCGTCGCTGTCCGCGAACTCCCAGATCCGAGGCCCATCGCGAGCAACTTCGTGTCGTCGTCATCGTAGTACTCGAACACGTCGTCGAACGTCTCTCCGTCCTCGTCGCGCGTCGAAATCGCCTGTTCGAGGATCGCATCGGAGAACGACTCGAACTCCCCGCGGAACCCGTCGGGATCGACATCGATCTCCAGGGCGCGCCAGGGACCGGATTCTGCGGCCCCCCCGCCCCGCATCTCCTCGATGACGTCGAGCGTGTCCCATTGTCCGCGAGGGCCACCCCGGCGGACGTTCTTGTATAGCCCCCAGGCTGTGTCTTTCTGTTCGGGCGTCTGGAGTACGAGATACACCTGCCCAGGGATGTACTGGTCATGTTGCTTGCCCACGAAGTAATCGAACGTGAGCTCCCCATCGGCGAGTTCGTCCAGCTCCACGGTTTTGTCCAGACGCTCGCGGAGGTTGATCATCGCAGCAGGGTAATCCTGAGTCTCCGTACTGTCGGTCGTGTAGTGGATAACCCAGTCTCTGTCGCCGTCGTCGGCATCGTTTTTCAGTACGGCGGGATCGCCGTCGTAGCGGTTCTCGACGTCGAACTCCATGTCCCCCGAGAGGTCATCACCGTCGAGATCGCCGATGAACGGGTGTGCAGCGGGAATCTCGTCGGCGAGTTCATGTTCCTCGTCGTCGTGATCGGCTTTACTATCGGAGTCCGAGTTATCATTTTCATCTTCTTTGTCTCCACCGGCCGAAATTGCCGCTGGAGCGCCAGCAGCGACCGCTCCGATAGCGACGAGACCGCCCACGTACGTTCGTCGGTTGATGTCTGGAGTGTCCGTCATTGCGTTCGGCACTCACACGGCCCCGTTGATAAACCGCCACGACCGTTCAGACGACAGGGTAGTTTTACTCGCGAGGCATCACTGGTACTGCTGGAATTCCCTGATAGAGGGCCTTAGGCCTCGGTCTGTGAGTCTAGTAACCCCATCCGGTTACCCAGCTGGTCACGCTAGTAGTGCGTAAAATACTCGATCTGGGGCGGGATTTGACACCGTAATGGGTGGTTCCCCTCACCGCTGCAGTTGCTGGAGCGTCTGTAACCGCGTGAGCAATAGCCCAGCGACTACCGCACCGCCAGCGCCGACGACGAAGCCGATGATCGCTCCCAGTCCGTATAGCCAGTTCGGGACGACCAACAGATCCTCGTAGCCGACGACTGCTGCTGCGACCTGATCGATACCGGATACCGCAGGCGCTGTCAGCGCCGACGCGACGAGCCAGCCCAGCCCTCCCAGCAACAGTCCTTGCGTCCCGAGGATGATCAGCAGCGTTCGACGCGAGAGCCCTACCGCCTGCAGTGCGGCCAGCGTCTCCGCCTGGCTGGTCACCGAGAGCGCGAGGAGATTCGCTGTGAGTGCCAGTCCCGCCAGCACTGCCAGCACGACGAGCACGACCGCGCTCGCGACGACGACCGCGCTGTCACCGAGCACCGAGACCAGCTGTTCCCGGTTCGTCCGTATCTCGTGGTCCGGATATGTCGTTTCGAGCTCGGACTGGACGGCCTCGGGATCGCTACTGTCGTCGACGGTGACCGCGATCAACGAGGCACGATCCGTTCCGACCGCCCCGGTCACCGATTGCAACTCGCTCAGGTGCAGGGTTACTGTCGGCGTTCCGAGCAACTGTCCGTAGTCCGGGGCGACGCCGACGACGGTAAACTCCTGATCGCTGGCGGCCTCGGCGCTTCCGCCGACGAAAATCGTGTCCCCGGCATCGACGCCCAGTAAATCAGCAGTCCGCGGATCGACGATCACCTCGCGCGTCATCTCGCCTTCGTAGGTTCCACCGTCGTAGTGTGGACTATCGCCGCTGAGGTCCTCTCCTTGCTGGACATCCAGCCCATCATGAGTGGCGGTGATGCCGACGCCGGTGAGTAACTGCAGGTCGTCCTCGTCGGCCCCGACGTAGACTGCCTCGAACGAGATCGGCGCTGCGGTGTCGACGTCGTCGTGCCCTTCGATATCGTCGGCCAGTGAGTGAGAGTCGTGCAGCGAGTTCTCGACGACGGTATCCCCATCGGGTGACAGCTCCATCGGGCCTCCCGTCACCCACAGATCCCGATCTGCGGACTCGAACTGCTGTTCGCCCGTCGCGAGCACACCCATTCCGACGCTCGCGAGCAACATCGCGGCGAGCACTGCGAGCGCGACGCCGACCGTAACCAGCACGGTCCGCACGGGCTGTCCTCGTAGCTGGGACACCCCGATTCCGATAGCAGCGGTCGTCCGTGAGAGTGCTCGACGCATCTTATCTGGTGAGTTCTCCGAGGAGTACAGTTCGCCGGGCCAGGAACACGGGATACGGTGCAGCCAGCATTCCCGAGAGTATCGCAACGATGACGCCATACCCTGCCACCTGCCAGGACAGTAACGCGAAGGCCTGAACGCCGAGATAGCTCTCGACGAGTGTGTTAACGAGCACGATCCCGAGTGCCCCCACAAGCGCGCCGACAACCCCACCGATCGCAGCCAGCGTGATCGTTCGCGTCAGCACCAGTCCGGTCGTGCTACGCGACGAGAGCCCAAGGGCGGAGAGTACGGCGAGCTGTCGACGATCCGCCTCGACCTCGATGCCCGTGGCAGTCGCGATCACAAGCGTGGTCACGACGAGTGTGATCAGTAGTGCGCTCACGGCCATCGCAAGCGGTACTTCGGCGTCCAGCAGTCGCTCGCCGCTTGGCGTCCCACGCTCCACCACGGTGGCGTGTGGATAAGCGTCTTCCATGATCGGTACCGCTGCGTCGGAATTGGCATCGACAAGTATCTGATCCGCCTGGTCGCCCGAAGCGGCGCCGGTGAATTCCTGTAACTCGCTCAGCTGAAAGACGGCAACGGGAACTTCTCCCTGCACTGTCCGGGCCTCCTGCTCGCTCACCCGTGTGACCGAAAAGGACTGATCGACCGCTCCAGGGCCGGGCCGAGTAATAAGCAGCCCCTCTCCTGGCTCGGCATCCAGAACCTGGGCTCCTGCCGGAGAGAGGACGACATCGCCGGTGAACTCGCCGTCATACCCCCCGTCCGCGTAGTACGGATCTCCCGGCGCGAGCCCCTCCGTTGTGATGCCTCCAACTGCCTGTTCGTCGTCGCTGGAAACCACGCCCACGGCCATCAGGTACTCGGCCTCCGCATCGAAGTCCGTCCGGAACTCCAGGACCTCCACGAGCACGGGAGTCGCCCGGTCGATTTTGTCGCTGGATTCGAGCTCTGCGCTTTGCTCGTGGACGTTACCCAGTTGCGGCCCGTCAGCAGCCGTCACTGTCGTTACCGTATCGGCCGACTCCGGGGCGATCCAGTACTCCGATTCCGCGTCGTCGATCGCGGGCTGACTCGCCAGTCCCAGACTGGTTCCCGCGACGACAACGAAGACTGCGATCGCCACGGCGATGACCGCGACCGAGACGGTGAGTCGGGAGAGACCCGGTCGCCTGAGGTCGGCCACGATCCTGCGAAGCGAGAGGCCGATCACTCCGATCCACCGACGCCAGATCCGTCCATCGGCGTCGACATCACTTTTGGTGCCGGTGTCAGCCATGTCTCCACTCGACCGCCCCATCGTTGAGGCGAATCAGTCGATCAGTCGTTCGGAGCGCGGTCTCGTCGTGTGAGGCGATGACGACCGCACGCTCGTCGGCGACACCCGCGATACACGAGAGGACGTCACGACCGGTCTTCGCGTCGAGTTCGCCGGTCGGTTCGTCTGCCAGCAACACGTCCGGATCCGTTGAAAGGGCGCGTGCAACTGCGACCCGTTGCTGCTCGCCGCCGCTCAGCTGTCCCGGTCGATCACTGGTCCGGTCACCCAATCCAACCTGCTCTAGCAGTTCCTCAGCTCGCTCACGTCGTTTTCGACGTGACCAGCCAAGTTCGATCAGTGGGATCGCAACGTTTTCGCGTGCTGACAGTGAGGGAAGCAAGTAGAACCGCTGGAAGACGAAGCCGATATGATCCCGACGAAGACGCGTCCGGCGTCGGCTGGAGCCGTTCGAAATCGTTTCTCCACAGAGTTCGATACGCCCGCTCGTCGGCTGATCGAGTCCAGCGATCAGATGTAACAGGGTCGACTTTCCGCTGCCGCTCGGACCGGCCACACCCAGAGTCTCGCCTCGTTCTATCTCGACCTCGACCTCTCGAAGGGCCGTAACACCACTCGAACTCTCACTGCGAAACGGAAGCCAGCCGCTGGTCGAACGGTATTCGTGTGAGAGATTACTGCACCGAACGACTGTCGTTCGCGATTGCTCGTCGCTTGTTGGTACCGGTGCCTGCTCCCCTCGTTCCATCACGTCTCTGTTACACCAACTCTAGACATAACTGTGGGGGGACTTACGGTCTGGCGAACACGGTTTCGACGGTCGCTGGTGTCGCCTGTGCTCACTTCGGTCGTTTCAGCCACCATCGGACTCCGATTCAGCGTCCTCCACGCTGACCCAGAGGTGAAGTGTTCGGTAGGCATTCTCAGCTGCCGGGTTGGCTGGCGGATCGCCGCGATAGAGCAGATATTCAACTCGCAGATCTTCGCCGGTCATCGTCGGTTCGAGTTCGTGTTCGTGATGGAGAGTCTCATTGTGCGAGAGAGTGGCCTCGAAGCGGTCAAGTTGCTGTCGCTCATCGACCTGTGTCTCGTTGCCCTCGGTAGCAACCCTCTGTTGCTGCACGATTACGGTGTACTCGACGGGTTCGTGTTCGTGATTCCCGATGCCGACGACGACCGGTTCGCTCTCGCCCTGAACGAACTCCTCCGGATAGTCATCGGCAACGAGTTCATCGTCCTCGTCTTCGGTCAGTAGATAGAACTCCGTGAACTGCTCCCCCTCCGTCGGTACGGCAACTGCGTAGGCCACGCTCCCGACGGCCAGCATGACGCTCAGAGCCAGAACGACGTTCAGTATCGCGTCACTCTTCGAGTCCGGTTCCAGCAACTCGGAGCGGCCCGCAGCGACCCACTCCCGATACGGAACCTCGAAGCGTTCTTCCGCCGGAAGTGCCCGCCGTCGAAAGGCTGCGACGACTGTGGCGACCCCGGTAACGACCGCGATCGTCAGTGCGACTGGAACGAGACGGATCCCCCAGGGCGTGAAGTTCAACAGGAGACCGAGCAGTGGAACGACGGCGATACTCAGTCCGATCGATAGCGCAACCCGTTCGATTCCATCGATACCGCGATCGGTCGCCTGAGGGGCCGGCTGAGCGCCACTATCGGAGGTTTCGTCAGCCCAGTCGTCGGGCCGACCGTCTTCCCCTGGCGGCGATCCGTCCTCCGGAAACAGCGCGGCAATGATCGCATAGCCGGGAAGGAAGAGGACGAACACCAGTCCGAGGACGATTCGCAGCGGCGTCTCGCGGACGACCGGCAAGAAGACGGACCCCAGCGTAAGCAGTGTCAGAACGACTACTGCTACGAGATCTGCTGGCGTGTTACGAACCGGTGTGGGAAGTATACGCCAGAGAGTCCGCCGACGTGCCATCGTATCAGCCTACGTTACCGTTCGATAAAAACGAGGGGTCTACGGTCAACTGTCACTGATCTGGTGCCCCTCGTGAGAGACCAGTTCGGTGGCCAGCTCGATTGCTTCGGTTGCTTCGCGTTCGGAAACAGACACTGGCGCGTAGGCCGCACGCTCGTAGAGTTCGGTGAGCTGTTCGAGCGAGGCCGTTCCAGTCCCGTCCCGTGACTCGCGCCAGACATCGTAGAACTCCCAGTGGGTGTTCGACGGATCACTCTCCGTGTCGTCAGCAATCCGTCGACGAGTAAGCGCGTACGCTGCTGCCGTTGCAGCATCGGTGTCCCCTGACTGGAGTATCCTCCGTGCCACGGTCCCGGGCAATGGGGTCGTCGAGCGAGTGCCGCTCACCTCGTCCCCGGTCGCGTCATCGTGTTCCCCTGCGTCGTCAACCGAGTCTTCGTGATCTTCCTCGGATGAAACGTCCGTGCTTTCGGTGGCGTTACTCCCATAGAAGATACTCGGCAGCACCGCTTGACTCCGTCCCCACGATCGAGTCGTCAGGACCGTCACGCCAAGCACGATCAGTAACACGCCTGCGATCGCCCAGTAGAGCTGGGGACCGATCTGGAATCCCCACCTGTCTGCGAACGATAGCTGTAGCACTGCTCTAGAATCCGCCAAATTCGTTTCCGCATCCTCGTAGGTTGCAACGAGGTCTACTGTTCCGCTCCCGATATCGTCTGGTACTTCCAGTCTGGTCTCGAAGACACCATCCTCATCCGTTTCGGCTATCTCCATCCTCTGGTCGCCCATCGACAGCTGTATGGACTGATTGTCCAGCGGTTCTCCATCGGTTGTTTCAAGCACACCGGAGACATCGACTGCACCGGAGTCGTTGATACTCGCGTCCACAGACAACTCGGTATCGGTTTCGTCTATCTCTATTGGCTGTTCTACGGTCGTGCTCTGGAGGGTGCGATCCACCAGTGGATACGAGATCTGCAGCTGTGACTCGCCTGCAGGGACGTCTTTGGGAACTAAAACTTCGGTAGTGAACGACCCGTTCTCGTCAGTGCTGTTGAGCGCAGTCACCTCCTGATTCTCGAAGGATGCTCCTACGGGCACCTGATCGGCTGGGGTATCATCGACGAGCACCTGCCCTTCTACCGTAACCTCCTCCCCATACGAGGCCGCCTCCGTCACGTTCGTAATCGCCACCGTCGGCTGTGTCCGTTCGGGGTCGATCGGTACCTCTGTCTCGGACTGAAGATACACTGAGTCGTCCCCGGGGACGTACGTCACCGGTGCTGTAGTGGCGTTTTCGGGTAACAGGGCCGGCCGATACTCCAGCTGATAGGTACCGTCAGTAACCGGGGTCATCGTCACTCGCCCGTCAGCTTCGACCGCAATTTGCCCGTCGTCTACCGGTTGTCCGTCCGCGGTTGTCACAGTACCGCTGACAACCAGTGGTTCCAAAAATGAGGCTTCCGGGGTTACGACGTCAGCAACGATCTCCGTCTGTTCGAACTCTCTTTCGCGGACCTCCTCTTGCTGATCGGATATTTCCTCGTCGATCTCGACAACCGCCTCAGTCTCTTCCTCCAGATCACGATCGGAGTGAGTTGATACGTTGGCGTAGTTATTTACGACCCGACTGCTGCTCTCATTTGTCCGTTCTGCGAACTCCTCTAGCTCCCGGGCGAGTCTGAGTGCCCGGTCCTCGTCGCCGGCCTCTCTCGCTTCTTGATACTCCTCGTAAGTCTCCCGATACCCCTCGACCGAGTCGACGAACTCACGCTGGTTCTCCTGACTCTCCTGGAACTCCTCAACCGGGTCGGTGGGTTCGTCCGTGTCCTCCTCTGGGTCGCCGTTTCCGGTCTCTACTTCGTCGCTGACCTCAGCGTACTGCTCGAGTCGGTCGTCGTAGTCGTCGCCGAGAATGGACCGGGCCCGGTCGTACTGTCCCTGGCTCAACTCGACCGTGCTCTGGCCCAGAGCACCGCTCAGTTCGTTCGATAGCCAATCCGCGTACGCCGATGAATCGCCGTCTCCGTCGGTCCGGTCCGGATGTTCGTGTCGCGTCGTCTCGTTGTCTGCTGGTTCGTCTTCAGCATCTTGTTGAGCAATAAGCGAAGCGGTACCGACTCCATTCGGGAAGCCCCCACTAAGGACTTCAGGTTCGCCGGGCGTCGAGTCCGAGACACCGACCTCGGTAGATCTGTCCGTCGATTCGGCTTCGTGTACCGAGACAGCCCCGACAGTCACGGCTCCAGTCGTCAGACAGAGAGCCAGTACTAGGATCACCAGCCAGTCGAGAGATCGCTCAAACATCGGGTCCTGTCGGGATGTACGACACGGTTGCTCTTCATACCCACCCCCGTAGATTAAACTATGTCTCCCCTGATAGTGACGTGTGAGGGTTACGCGACGGTACTGGACCATCGTTCTGCTCGGAGCGGTTCTCGCGAGTAGCGCTCCAGTAGTGGACAGTCTTGTTCCACTCGGTGGGGCGTCGCTGTTGTGGGGGTGGCTGCTGGCCCGCCAGTACACGTTCATTCGCGGAGCCCAGAGTGTGGAAGAACGCCTCGAAACACAGCTGAGGGTCTCGAATCACACAGTCGTCACTGACGAGGAGACACTTGTGGAGGTACGTGCTTCGGTGGATCGGCCTGCAGAGGTAGGTATCGACATCGTTGCAGCACTACCGCCGGGTGCAACGGATCATACGCCGGAGGCGAGACGGCTTGCGCTGGGTGACGAACACAGGGTAACAACGGAGTTTCACGTGGACTGGCCCATCGCGGGAGCTTTCGAGATCGGACCACTCGTTGTTACCATTGCCGACCAGTACGGACTGTTCGCCCTGGAATACGTCAGAGATGTCTCCGAACCCGTCTCGGTCGTCCCACGAAGTTCCCAGGAGATCCACATCGGGGAAGCCGGTGAGCGGATTTCGGTCGTCGCTGGCGAACACGACGTTGGGAAACAGGGGGAGGGATTGGAGCCACTCGAAATCCGTGAGTACGTCCCGGAGGACGATGCCCGAAAGATCGACTGGAAGGCAACGGCGCGGATGAATCAGGTGCACGTGCGTGAGTACGAACAAAAATCGATCAGAACGACGCTACTCGTGTTCGACCATCGGTGCGGTCTCGATGCTGGGCCGGCCGGTGCAACAGAGATCGATCATCTTCGGCACGTCGGTTTGGCGTTCGTCGATGCCGCTGCCACATTCTCGGATCCTATCGGGCTCATCGGCGTCGGTGACAGCGGGACCTCGACCGTTCATTCGCCGAGGGCAGACCTTGGGGCCTACGACCGTGTCAAGTCGCTTCTGCGCGAGTTCACCGTGAACGATGAGGTACCACGGACAGAAGCGGACGGGCACTACCCGGGGAACCAGGGTGTCAGGTCCTCCTGGTCGCCCGAACAGGCACAGATGGTCGCTGAGCGGCTCTCGGGGGATGAGTCCCGACTCTCCCGAACCTTGCGGCCGTACTTTGAGCGGGTGAACGCGTACGTTCAGCGCATTCACGAGAAGCCCATGTTTCGGACGGTCGAATCGTACGTTCCAGATCACTCCGGTGGCCTCTGGACGGTATTCCTGACCGACGATACTCGGCGCAGCGAACTGTACGAATCGGTGAAAGCCGCCAGCCAGGATGGCAATTACGTCCTGGTATTTCTGACACCCCGCTCGCTCTACGAATCAACGGACGTAGATAGATTGGGCGAACTCTACGAACAGTATCTGGACTTCGAACAGTACCGGCGTCGACTGCATCGAATGGATCGTGTCTCGGCGTTCGAAGTCGCACCGCGTGATCGAATCGATGACGTGCTTAATGCCGGACGAGGGGATCAAAACAGAGCGGCCCAGACGGCTACAGACACGACTGGGGCGGTGCAATACGGATGAGCAGGGCACCGGCGTCCGAGCGAGCCGCCGCCGTTGACACTGACGCCACAGCCGAGCCGGCTGAAGACCGCTCCATTCGATCGTCGGTGATCCGTACGGAACCGATCACCCCACTGGGAGTAATCGGGCTGATCGTTCTCATTGCCGGCTTCGGCTGGTTCTTCGGTCCAATCGGATTGATTGCGTCGATCCCGATTGCACTGGCGTGGAGCGTTACGTCGGCGCCCTTTGCGGTCGCGGTCGCCGTCATTACACTGGGGGCGCTACCAGCAGCGCCGACACCCACAGTGTTTGCCGTAGTTCTGGTCGGCACAGTTGCAGTGCTTCTGGGTGAGGTCCCGAATACGGTCCGTGCCAGACCGGTCGCACTCGTCCTCACTACAGTAACTGCGACACTCGTGCTTGCCAGTATCGGGTACGGCGCATACACTGTACTGGGGTCATGGATCGCACCCCTCGCAGTGGCGGGCGTCTTTTCGCTCGCAAGCTACAGCCTGTACCGGTATACGATCGTCCGAACACGACAGTTTCAGAACCAGTGACCATCAGTATGACAGCCAAGACAGCGGATTCGTCTGATACTGCGGACCAAGCAGCGGACACGACCACTGCGGAGTCCAAGGGCACCGATCCGGAGCGATTGCGTGCACAGATCGTCACACTGCAAGCGGAGAACCGTCGACTCAGACAGGAATACTCACGAGCGCGCCAGTCACAGCACCGCCGGACTGCAACTGGACTCGCAATCGTCGGTTCTGTGGCGGTCCTCGCAGCCCTGTTGTTTCCCGAGGAGCGTACCGTGTTACTCGCGATTGGCGGCACTGGTCTGTTCGGTGCTGTTCTAACTGCGTTCCTGACACCCGAGCGGTTCGTCCCAGCCACAGTCGGTGAACTCGTGTATGGAACGTCCGCTGAGAATCAGGAACGCCTCCTCGACACGCTTGGCCTACAGGAGGATCGTATCTACGTTCCGGCAGCGACCGAACAATCTCTGGGGGTTCGCCTGTTCGTGCCCCACCAGCGTGAGTTCGAACTCCCCGATGGTGAGCGACTCGACCAGTTATTCGTGCTACCGGAGGAACCCCGAGAGCGTGGGGTATCCGTCCGCCCCACCGGAGCTGCGCTGTATGACGAGTTTCGTACCGGCCTCGCTGGTGAGCCGAGTGACTCACCGGAGAGGCTCTCCCAGCAGGTCGCGGATGCCCTCGTCGAAACGTTCGAACTCGCCGACTCGGTCACGACAGACGTCAGCGAGAATCAGCTCACTGCCAGTATAACCGGTAGCGCCTACGGCGATGTTAACCGGTTCGATCACCCAATTTCATCGCTATTTGCCACTGCACTGGCTGCTCAGTTGTCGAGTCCCGTAGAACTGGAGGTCCACGCGGACGATGGCCGGGCGGACGTACTCGTCGTCTGTCGGTGGGATATATCCCCCTCAAACAGTGACTCTCGGCGGCAATAGTTTCGTCCGTGCTCAGTCGTCGTCTTCACCCGACGGAACTCGGTGCGTTTCGGATGTCGACTCCGATTCGACGCCTGCAAGTTCGCCTGGGTCCCCGTTATCTCCGGAACTTCCGGGTGGTTCGATACTGTCGACAATATCACTGATTACCTCACGGGGTGATCGGTCGCTCAACTCCGCGTCGGTAGTCAGTACGAGGCGGTGGGCAAGCACTGGATGCGAGAGAGTCTTCACGTCGTCGGGAATAACGTACTCACGACCGTGAATCGCCGCTCGTGCCTTGACGGCATCGAGAAGATCCAGCGTGGCCCGGGAGGAGACGCCGTGTTCTACGTCGGTGTGTGGCCGTGTCTCTTTTACCACGTCGAGTAGATACTGCTTGACCGAGTCAGCGATATAGACTCCGCGTGTTTGCTCTCTGATGGTTCTGATGTCGTCGGTGGAAACCACCGAATCGACGCTTTCCGGATCGAGCGTCGGGGTCTCGTCGAACCGGTCGATGAGCGCTTCTTCGTTCTCGCGATCAAGCAACGGAACGTTGATTTTCAACTGGAAGCGATCCCGCTGGGCTTCCGGGAGTTCGAAGGTACCGTCCATTTCGATGGGGTTCTGCGTCGCCACGATCATGAACGGGGATGGCAACGGGAGCGTCTCTCCCTCGATAGTCACCTGTTCCTCTTGCATCCCTTCTAGCAACGCACTCTGTGTCTTGGGTGTCGCGCGGTTGATCTCGTCGGCAAGCAGCATGTTCGTGAAGATTGGACCACGCTGAATAGTGAACTCCCCAGTCTGTTCGTTGTAGATGTTGGTACCGGTAACGTCCGCTGGCAGGATATCCGGTGTCATCTGAATTCGGTTGTACTCCATGCCTGTCGCTCTGGAGAACAGGTTCGCAATAGTCGTCTTTGCAACGCCCGGAACACCCTCCATCAGGACGTGTCCACCCGTAAAGAGCGCTACCGACAGTAGCTCGGTAGCATGTTCGTTACCGATCAGGACGCGTTCCATCTCGTCGCTGATCGCGTCGTGAACTACTGCTGGATCCGTCATCGGTTATACTATCGTCGCGCTGATTGATAACCGCTGTTGTGAGCCGTTCCCGGTCGGATTCGTCCAGGTCGAACTGTCCCGCGTCGATTACGGTCCGCACGTCCGGAGGGTCCAGATGGGGGTCTGATGATCTGGACCGATCTACGCTTCCGAATACGGCAGCAATCCTCCTCGATACCGGTCCGAGTCCGCCCATACTCCAGACAGCAACCAGCGTAACTGCCCCCAGTCCGACGATAAACTGGAGCGTGGGTGCGGTCCTGATCGCCAGTAACATGCCTGCCAGAGGTGGAATCTCGTCGCCGTGGGTCGTATCGATCACGACGCGCTCACTGTCTATCAGGGAGCGAACGAACGCCCTGTTGTCCGGTCGGTCGATCATCGCATTGATCAGAACGCTCGAGTCGCTAACAACGATGATCCGCCCCGCTCCTCGGTCCTCAGCAGCCACGATCGGATACACCGCGAGCGTTTCGTCGTCATCCAGTTCTTCGTTCCGGTTTCTGTCCACGTATGCGAACTCCGAAGTCCGAACTAGCACCGTGGCGTCACCCGGGTCGAGTACCGTGCCGTGGTTGAGCGTTAGCCCGTCGACAGTCTCGGCCAGAGAGTTGTCTTCGATCTCCGTTGCCCGTGGTAATGCGGGTGATCGGTGATACGTACGCTCGTCACGTACCGGATCACCGTCGATTCGGACCGTCGAATCCAGATCTTCCAGTAATGCGTTCGCTCTCGCAGGTTGGTCGTCGGCAATGACAACGGTTCCACCCCGCTCGACGAACGATCGCACTCGATTACTGTCTTCAGTATCGTACTGCTCCGCTGGGCCGATGACGAATGCCGTGGTTCCGTTGGCGTCGATCGTCTCGTACCGTTCCGTATCGGTAGCGATCACCGTTTCCTCGCCGACGGAGTCCGCTTCCGCACGCAGTTCTGAGGTGCCATCCCAGGCGATGTTGTAGCTTCCGAATGCGACACCGGACGTGAGGGCCCCGACAAGGATCGCGACAGTCATTGCACAAACGAGTACCCCGAGAACGAGTTGCGGATACGTCGCCGAGAACGGAAGCCACCGTACCATCAGAGTACTCCTCCGAGAATCTCCATGATACGTCGCACGACGATGTACGCGAACGCGAGCAATCCAAGCACAATGATCACTCGCAGACGTTTTCGCCACCGTGGCGTGACGTTCAACGGTGCAGTGAGTTCAGTAACGATCAACAGACCGATCAACGACACCACGAAGAATAGCTCGAGGGACAGCGACCCGATTGCAGTCAGCACGATCATCACAGACGCCATCCAGGCGACCTGACCCGATACGAACTGGCGTCGGCGACGTGTGGCCATAGGCTACGTTCTACGTGATAGATAGAAAATCCCGGGTGCTCGTGTCCCCAATCTTCACGACCGACGCATACCGTCTGACGGCAGCACTGAATTACATCGGTATAGCTGTAAAAACATACGTTTGCAATCCGTGTAGACCAGTATAGATACGATTGTTTGCGAGTGATTTCTCAACATCTGTGGTCACCCGTTGACCGACTCGCGTTGAAATTTTGTATAGCTATATGGGATTTATTGGCTCCGTATGCGACATACTGAATGTCTACTGGCTCGACAGAGATCGCTGCAACAGGGCCAAAAGGGCATGATAATCACACCGTAACTCCCCAGGGTTGTATTCCGAGAACAACTGCTCACAGCAACGAGTAGATGCTCTCCTCGTACGTCTCTCGCACCCGATCGCCCCAGTTGTGCGTGTACGTATCGATCACGTCCTCTGCGACGTCCCCGCGCAGATACTTCACGATCCCCCGGTCGCCGGTTTCGCTCCGGAGATGCGTCGTAAAGAAGTGCCGAAAGTAATGAGGAGTAACGTTTTCGGCGGCACCACCGCCCGATCGATACCATCCCCGCGCTTTGGCGTGGTCGGTGACGATCGTATGTGCCATGTCCGTCGTCAGGCGATAGCCCCACGAATCGCCCGTGCTCACGAACAGCGGATCGGCATCGGAAATCGGGTCCGGACGAACTGCTAGCCACTCGACAAGCACTGATTGTAGCTCCTCATCCACGGGAACGACAGTCTGGCGCTTCCGTTTGTTCGAGGCGGTACGCTCCTCGCCGTTCGTTCGCTCGCCACGGGACGGCTCTGGAGAGACGTAGATTGTGTTCATCTGACCGGAGAGCTGTGGCCTGACATCTATTTCGACATCGAGGTCCTCTGTCGCGATGTTCACGTCCCGGACGTCGAGATTACAGAGCTCACCGACGCGGAGCCCGGTCTTCAGCAGCGTCACGACGACTGCCCGATCCAGTGGGTGAGTAATCCCCTGGACGAACTCCTGCATCTCCTCGAGTGAGATCTCCCGTCGTGCAGGATCCGTGTCGATCGACTCCTCGATCTGGTCGACAACGAGGGTCATGGGATTGGCGTCGAGGACGCCGACCTGTGTCATATACCCGTAAAAACGGTGGAGATACGATGCGTAGGTCGCAACAGTGCTCCCTGCGTGGTCGGCCCGGAGCGAGTGGACCCACTCCATACAGTCCCTGTGCGTCGCCTCGGCGACGCTGACGCCGGTCTGATCCCGTGCTGTGCCCTCGGCCAGAAACGCCTCGAACTGCCGTAGAACGCGCTCGTAGGCCGCCTGTGTTCGTTCTGTCTTGCCGTGGTAACCGACGTCCTGAACGAAGTAGGCGATCGGATCGTCGACGCTCTCGTCAGTCGAAGTCGTGCGGCTCATCTATCCTCCGAGAGAGTGTAACCCCCGTGGCGACCGCTATACCGGACTTTGCTCTCGTCCTGTAACTCGGCCATCGTGTCGTCGAGTCGCTCTTCGATGTCGTCGGTGAGTAACTCGACGAGTTCCTCCCACGAGAGCGTCCCCTCGCGTTCGAGCAACGCCAGCACTCGCTCGCCGAGGGCTGCCCCGTCGGCCGGCTGCTGTGGGGTTGAATCGGTGCGTTCGGTCGTTCTAGAATCTGTCCTCGGTTCTGTCTCTATCTCCTCGGGATCTGCACCGAACCCTCGCCGACCGGCCTGCACCATCGTCCGGACGAACTCGCTCTGGCTCATACCCAGATCGTCAGCGTGTTCTTTCCACTGTGTTTTTTGATACGCCGGAATGTAGGTCTTGACGGACGTTCGGGACGTGTCGACTGCCTCCTCGCTGCTCATGAGCGGGGCAACGGACGCTACCTGCATTAATGTTCCCATACTTACGGATAAACATACTTATTTGTGAGTGTGACACCGTATAATTGCTGTTATTCACCGTATATCAGCAGCAATCATTATATTATTTGCTTATTTGGGCCTATAAATATCTACGCCAGTTTTGTGGGTTCCAAATATACAGATCAGGGTTATTATAGAATACTCGCTCTCACCCCGGCGTACAGCTAATAGACAGCAAAGAAATTTCGCGTCGAAAATGCACTCTCTCAGCACAAAACAACAACCATCTGTCATTCTGACGGACCTCACTTCCCCATTTGTCACGTAGCAGTTGACAAGCTGAGCGACCAGGGTACTGACTGATCCTGGACCACGCGCAGCAGTTGTACCAGTAGTTCATCATCCAGACGACACCTTTGCAGGACGGATCGTCAGTCTCTGTCACTGGATCCGATTTTGACACCCGTGCCGCGCCCAGAGGTACGCGAATCCTCACATCAGAGGTTTGGGGTCAGACCACCGTGCGAGTGACTTTCTCCTACCCGTGGACACCCTGGTTCGAGCACTAATTTGGGACTGTCATGAGAGTATGGTATTTCGGACCGGTCGACATGGACCGACTTGGGCGATCTGGGTGTGCCATTGGCCGTGGTACGTCTGCTTCGTGCTGTGGAGGACACATCTGAAGTCACGTTTGCCACCGGAACTCGGAGAGTTCTGATGATCTCTCAGGGATGTCCCATTTGCTGTGAGGGGCAACTGGCCCGACTGAACGTGGTGGATGCACTCTATTCTTTGTCATACAGGAGTCTGCTGTCTTTTTCCACACGGGATGAACCCGTCCGATCTACACACTAGATGTCGTTAGCTCCTCTACTGGCTACCGACTGTAATGCTGTCCTCTCGACAGTCTGGCTCCACGACTGAGTCAAGCCTATCGATAAACGGGCTACCAACCCACCCTCGTGGCTGCCATTTCGCGAGGAGGTCAGCTATCAACACGAGAGGACTGGTTCCGTGAGGAAAGCGCTCTTCGGCAGGGATCGAACAGATAGGGAACAATCCTATCACGGAGTACAGTCTGAATTCGATCGAATAAACCACATGTTGATATACGAATATTGGTTGGACTAGTATACTAATGAGACCGATCCGGGGATCAAAACGGTACTAGTCGTCAGACGGTTGTCGTGGACTCGTTCGTCCGTTCTGTTCGCCGAATCCGGCACTGAGCACGCGGATCAGTGCATCCTCGATGCTTTCGTCGACTTCGACGAACTCCTCCTCGTCCAGTTCGATAACGAAGCCGCTGGTAACGTTCGGTGACGTGGGAACGAAGAGGAGGTGCTTCCCGTCCCGTGTTCGCTTCCCGGTTTTGAACGCGGTCATTCGTAGATCGCCCCAGAGGTTCACTTTCACGGGCTGGTTGAGATCCGTTGAATCGGAGACGGCGGTTTCGACCGCCATCTGCGAGGCATTGTAGACGATCCGAAAGCCCGGGACGCGGTTCATCACCCAGTCCAGTACGTCCGAGACGATTTCGCCGATCGCCGTCCGCATGAAGTAGCCAACACTGAACACGACGACAGCGACGAGTAGAACGCTGAGTCCGACGCCGACCGGTGACGGGTCGATGTCGTTGAACAACGGGAGGCCAGCAATAATGAGATAGAGCCACCGCAACGCATACAGCGACACCAGAATGGGCACGAGCACCACGAATCCGCTCCCGAGGTCCCGTTTTACCCAGTCCATACGTATGCGTAGCTACACACCCTCATATGCGTTCCCGTTACGATAGTCGGCCTGCGATATCCGCTTCAGTGAGGATCCCGACCGTCTCACCGCTGTCAGTGACCATAACCGCCTTGTAGTGTTCTAGCAGGCTGGTTACTTCGTCAAGGGTCGTATCCTCGGAGACCGTCGGAAAGCTTTCGCTCATGAACTCCCGCACAGGTTCGCTTCGGTCTCCCTCTTCGGCGTGAACCAGATCCCCCTGGCTGATGCTTCCCACGGGAATACCATCCTGTAGAACAGGAAGTTGAGAGTACGCCTCTTCTTCCATCTTCCGTACGGCGTCGCTCAGTTCGTCCTCGGGGGAGACATTGATGACGTCACTGTGCATCAGATCCTCGGCACGAACGATTCCCGTTTCGGCCTCGGCGAGCGCGCTGACGATCCTTCGAAGCGTCGACAGTCGTGGATCGACGTCACCCCCCTCGATCCGTGCGATCAGGGGCTGAGAGACGTCGGCGCGATCCGCGAGTTCGCTCTGAGTTAATTCCAGTTCGTTTCGGCGTTCGCGCAGATCCGCGGGCGTCGGAAGGTCCATACCCGTAATTACCTCGGGTTATAGAATAATGTTTGGGTCAGGGTTCGGACTCGTCGTCTAACTCGCCCTCGTCCTCGTATTCGATCGTCTCGACGACGGACAGCGGGACGTCACGGAGGGTGCCGCCAACCTCGCTTTTTGCGATCCGCTGGGCGTGTTCCTCGCTGTCGGCGTTGAATACCTTCATTTCCAGTACCAGGCCGACCAGGGCGGTATCGGCCGCAATAAATGCGGAGTCGAACGGCTCACCGCAGGCGGGACAGCCCGTTGCACCGACATCGACCTCGACGTAGTCCATATCCTGCTGATTCAGCCGCTTTCCGGCTTCGCTAACCGCGACGCCGATCGCGTCGTCGATCGAGTTGACGTCACGAACCAACCATGCAGCCTCCATCACAACGAGATAGTTGCTCATACCAGCACGTTTCCGCTGGAGGTTATCCATCTTTGCGGTTCGTCCTCGGCGTGACGGGTGGCCATCCAGGCTTTGTCGGTGCGCACGAGATTTATATAATTCATATAAGTTATGAGGGGCCACGGTATTAGCGAACCTGCACCTACTGGAAGACAGTCAGTTATCCTACTCGATTTTCGTCACGCTAAACTGCGTTTGAATCGCATGACGTGGTCGGGGCGTTTCGTTCACGATTCGACATTATATATGATATTTTTAGTTATTCTTTTATACTACCCTCGCAGAGCAGGAGCGAAGACAGATGATCGAACGGGTTTCCAAAGCCGCACTGTTCGCCCTGTACCAGCTTACCATCGTGCTCGGTATCCTGATGATGCCGCTCGCGGTCACACTCCAGCGCACCGTCGGTCGCGCCCCACCGCTGCACCGCTTCATCGAGCGCGTCGAGCGGACCTACGAGGCCACCGCCTGAAATTAGGTTTCGTTTTTGCGAACGATTCAGCTCCCCGGAGCGACGGCCACACGCACGGTCTACCTACCCACCAACCCCTACTACCGCAAACTCGGCCATTTATATGTGGCCGGGTTCTACGAACCGTCAATGCGTACGCCCATGGATAACTCCCAGTTCTCACGTAACCAGGACCGCCTCGACAACGCCAATTCTGACCCACTCGGACCGTCGATCGGCTCGCTTCCGGATCCACAGATCTCCGAGTCCGAGCTCGAAAACGTCAACAAGACCGGAACGACGACTGTCGGCCTGACGACCGACGAGGGGGTCGTCGTCGCGACCGATATGCGCGCAAGCCTCGGCGGCCGATTCGTTTCCAGCAAGGACGTCCAGAAGGTCGAACAGATCCACCCGAACGCCGTCCTGACGCTCGTCGGCTCCGTCGGCGGCGCACAGTCCTTTATCAAGTACCTTCGCGTCGAGGCCAGCCTCTACGAGACTCGCCGTGGCGAGAAGATGAGCATGAAGGCGCTCTCGACGCTCGCAGGTAACTTCGCCCGTGGCGGTCCCTTCTTCGCCATTCGACCGATCCTCGCCGGCGTCGACGAGGAGGGTTCCCACGTCTACAGCCTCGACCCCGCAGGCGGCGTCATCCGCGACGACTACACCGTCACCGGGAGCGGGATGCAGGTCGCCTACGGTACCCTCGAACAGCACTACGAGGAAGGAATGAGCAACGAGGAAGCCAAAGAAGTCGCCGCGCGTGCGATTCAGAGCGCCACCGAACGCGACACCGGCAGCGGTAACGGAGTCTTCATCGCCGAAGTGACCGAGGAGGACGTCGAGATCCAAGGTCACAAGGACTTCGACGAACTGCTGTAGTTCGGTTGTTCGCCCGTACGACACTTTTTGTAGGACGGCGCCGAACTCGGGAGCATGGCGACGATCAAGGACAGCGTCCACGATCACATAGAGATCGAGGGCGTTGCAGCGGCTCTACTCGATACACCTGCAGTCCAGCGTCTCCGACGTATCAGACAACTGGGAACCGTCTCGTACGTCTACCCGTCGGCGAACCATACTCGGTTCGAGCATAGCCTCGGTGTCTACCACCTCGCCTGTCAGGCGCTCGATGGGCTCGGCATCCACGGGCCGCAGGCCGAACGGGTCCGGGCCGCAGCGCTGTTACACGACGTCGGCCACAGCCCGTTCAGCCACAACGTTGAAGCGGTGATCCATCGACATACGGGTCAGTACCACGACGATGTCGCCGATCTCCTGGAGGAGAACCCGGTCGGTGACGTGCTACGGGACTACGATCTGGAGCCGGATGCTGTTGCCGACCTGATCGCGGGTGATGGGCAGTACGGGCAACTGGTGTCGGGCGAACTCGACGTCGACCGGATGGACTACCTCGTACGGGACGCCCACCACACCGGCGTCCCGTACGGAACGATCGATCACGGGAGACTCGTCCGCGAGTTAACGTTCGAGGACGGACAGCTAGTGCTACAGGAGGGCAACGTCCAGGCTGCAGAGAGCCTGCTCATCGCGCGCGCACTGATGAACCCTACCGTATACAGTCATCACGTCGCCAGGATCAGCAAATCGTTGCTCCGCCGCGGAACCGAGCGGCTGATCGCTGAGGAATCGATCCCCGCAACGGAGGTGCGACGGATGGACGACAGCGACTTGCTTGTCGCACTACGCAACCACAATAGTACTGAGGGGTATGCAGACGCACTCGACGAACGAAATCTGTTCAAGCGGGCCGTCTGGGCGGAACTCCGGGACGTACCCGACGATGTCATCGACGCCGACCACGAGACGATCCGGGGTTTCGAGGACGAGATCGGGGCCCGTGCTGGCGTTCGTCCCACACACGTCATCCTCGATATTCCCGACCGCCCAGCGATGACGGAGTCGACGACCCGAGTCGTCGTCGGGAGCGAAATCAGGCGACTCGACGAACAATCGCCGCTCGTCGAGGCGCTGCGGGCAGCACAGCAGTCCCAGTGGCGACTGGGCGTGTACGCGCCAGCCGAAGAGACGGAGCAAGTTGGCCACGCTGCGGCGTCCGTACTCGGACTCGATATCGAGGGGGCCCTCGTGTCGGAGGTACGGGGGACCCATTACGCGACGCTCGACGAGTTCGACCGTGGAGCCGATTGAGCGTCGTGTCCCATGAGTGTCGTCACCGCCGAGCGACAGGCAAATGAGTGGTAGCCGAATACACCCTCCTATGCATCTGGAGGGGACGATACTGCGCGGTTCGTCCTTCGAGCCGATCGAGGGCCGCGTAGTGATCGACGACGGAGAGGTCGTCGCCATCGAGGAGACCGAAACGACCAGCGACGACATCGTGCTCCCGGCCTTTGTCAACGCACACACGCATCTGGGCGATTCGATCGCGAAGGAGGCGGGCGGTGGGCTCTCACTCGAAGAGCTCGTTGCGCCGCCGGACGGGTTGAAACACCGTCTGCTCAGAGCGGCGTCACGCGAAGACCTTGTCGATGGGATGGGCCGATCCCTGCAGTTCATGCAGTCGACCGGCACGGGAACGACAATCGAGTTCCGGGAAGGTGGCGTCGAGGGCGTCGAGATGCTCCGGGACGCCGCTGGGAGCGTCGACCTCGATCCGGTAATCCTCGGGCGGGAAACCGTCGATGCGATGGCGGTCGCGGACGGGTTCGGGGCGAGCGGGGCGAACGATGCCGACTTCGACCGGGAGCGACGGGCGACCGCCGAGGCGGGCAAGCTCTTCGGGATCCACGCTGGTGAGGTCGACGAGAGCGATATCAACGCCGCGCTCGACCTGGATCCGGACTTCGTCGTCCACATGGTTCATCCCGAGCCGGTCCACCTCGAACGGATCGACGACAGCGAGGTTCCGATCGTCGTCTGTCCCCGATCGAACGTGGTCACTAACGTGGGGCGACCGCCGATCAAGGAGCTTGCGGCGCGGACGACGCTCGCGCTCGGGACGGACAACGTGATGACCAACAGTCCCTCGATGTTCCGCGAAATGGCCTTTACTGCGAAACTGTTCGATCTCCCTGCCGATCAGGTGCTCCGGATGGCCACGCTGAACGGCGCGAAAATCGCCGGACTCGACCGAGGGGTACTCGAGGAGGGGCGTCCGGCGAAACTGCTTGTGCTGGACGGGGACTCGGACAACCTTTCAGGGGCACAGGACGTCGTGCGGGCGGTAGTTCGCCGTGCTGGACAGGGCGACGTGAAACAACTCATTCTCTGAGGCACTCGGTATCCGTTCCGTTTCTCGGTGATCGATCTGCCCTCGACTGAGCAATGGTTTCACACAGACGTATCGTTCATTCTACCGGGGTATTGAGAAGTTTGATCACATGGCAGAAATGTATGTGTTATGAGTAATCGGAATAGAGGACAATTTCTCGGTATGATCGGTGTCAGTGGTGGCGTCGTGGCCGCTGGGTGTACCGGCTCTGGTGACCAGGGACCCCTCTGCAGACGCGGATCCAGCGACGACGATGATGGCGGTGGTACCGGTGAGAGTCAGACGATCACTGTCGACGACACAATGCAATCGGCAGTTGACAGTGCCCAGTCTGGAGATACCATCGAGATTCCGGGAGGAACGTACGAGGAATTCGTTCGGATCGAAATCGATCTGCCCTCAGAGCGACGGGAGAATGGCAGCCGGGCGTATATAAACGACCGATACGTTTCGCAAGCATCCTTTCCCCGGTCGGCGGTCGAGATATACGTATGAGAAGCACTGGCAATGGGCGAGAACCGGATGACTTTGGCGACTCGAACGATTCGCCCCCGGGTGAAGCGAGCGAACGGTCCGATACCGACCGGGACTACCGGGCACAGCTGGAGCGCAGCCGCCGGAAGTGGGACCGCTGGAGCGACTGGTACACCATGAGCGAACGGGACTTCGAACCAATGCGAGAGAACGCTATCGACCGTCTGGGGCTCCAGCCGGGCGATCGGGTGCTGGATATCGGCTGCGGACCGGGGGTGAATCTCGAGCGGCTTCGGGCGGACGTTGGCCCAACCGGGAAGGTCTACGCCGTCGACTACAGCCCGGAGATGGTCACGAAGGCACGCGAGCGGGTCGATCGCCACAGTTGGGAGAACGTCGAGGTGGTTCGTGCCGACGCAACCCGTTTCGATGCCGACGAGCGGTTCGACGCCGCAATCGCGTCGCTCTCGCTGAGCGTGATGCCCGACGTCCACCGGACGGTCGAGAACATCGATCGGCTGCTCGCACCGGGCGCGGCGTTCGTCGTCTTCGACATCAGGCCATTCCCGGACGGTCCCGCGCGGATCCTGAACCCGTTGCTGTGGCGGTTCCTCCGCTGGTACGCTAACTGGAACCCGGATGACGACGTTCTCGAGACACTGCGAGCCGTCTTCGCAGAGTGCGACGTGCTCGAGACGTACACTGCTGGAACGACCTACACGGCACTGTGTCGGAAGATGGAGATGGCGCCCTGATACGGGGATGGTAGCGGACCGCAGATAGGCTACAGCCGACGGTCAAGAACGCGCTCGATGGTGTTTGCCTCGCCGCGACGGAGGAGTTCCGACGCCGTAGAGACGGCCACGTCGAGTTCGTCGGCGACGGTTTCGATACCGTTTCTCCTGGGCACCTCGTAGTAGCCGAGGTCTCGAGCGGTCGACAGTGCTGCGAGCTGACGATCGGTGACCGGAGTGCCGGTGACCGTCACGCTGTCGCTCGTCCAGCGAATGTCGATCGACACTCCGGCCACGAGCTCCTCGATCACGGCCGAGAGATCCGCAGAGTGGCCGACGAGCGTCAGGCGGATCGTGCGATCCGACCGGATCTCGATCGGTGGGACGACCACGACGGTCTCTTGGGCGAGCGCATTCAACAATGACAGCCCGTCTGCCCCCAACTTCTGGCGCAGGTAGAGAAAGAAGCCGTCGTCAGCCGGTGCCACGTCGTACTCGAGTACCGTCTCGAAGTCCACGAGCAGCGACTCGTAGGCCGCAATCTCGCCGTAGACATACGAGGTGATTGTCTCGATGTCGTCGACCACCTGTCCTCCGAGGATGATCTCCCGCTCGAGATCGGGTGAGGTACAGATCCCCTCGTGGATCGGCGAGAGCGTCTCGGAGTCGTGATGCAGTGACACGCGAACGGATTTCATCAGTCGACTCGACGGCGTAATACTATATAATATCCCGATACTCTTCGCGATCAGATGCAGGTTGGTCCGGTACCTCGGAACGAGTATGTTCGGACGTTCACAACGCTGGCTTCGTTCCGGTCTCGTCCTCGGCGCCGTCGTCGCTGGTGCTGCCTACTACTGGCACCACGTTCGGGATGAGACGGAAACTCACAACGAGGAGTGCGCGACAGGCGATCGCCACCCCATCACGGAACGCCACGCAGGCGCGTTTCTCGTTCGTCGACGGATCGAACTCGGCCAACTCGAGTCGGTTCGCGGGGCAATTCAGCGCCGTCACCAGGAGCGCGATGAGGACTGGCTTCTGGGCATCGACGAAGTGACGACGGCGTCCCTGTTTCTCGACCGGATTGGCGAGCATCCAGAACTCGTCTGGTACGTCGAGGTGCCGTGGCCCGCCGTCGAGACGGGAGACAATCTGGCCGCCACGCTCGATGACGCGTTTCCGGTAATCCACGATGCCATACGCGATGTCGACGAGCCGGTCGATCAAGACCTGCTCGTTCATGCGGTCCATCCGTCGCGTCCCGAAACGGTGGTTCCCGTCGGTGTTGACAGAGGCGATCGCAGTGCCCGCGAGAACGATCCGACGGTCGAGGTCGAACTGGTCCGGATGGACCTCAAACCCGGTCTTCCAGAACGGCTGGCCGACTGGTTCACCGTCGTCTCCCGTCGAGTGATCAACGGTGACCTGCGATTCGAGCGACTTGAGGTCTGGAGCGTCGAAATGCTCGAAGCCGAGGCCATGTTCACCGAGTCGGTTGTTCTGGAGCGACGTGACGACGGCTACTCGCTGGTCGGCTATATGGAAACCGCTGAGATGTCGGGCGTTTACGACGCCTACTACGACACCTGGAATCCTGTTGCGCGAGCGTCTGAAGTCGTCCTCGAGCGGATTCTCGTCAATCCAGACGTGATTCTGTCGTATCCGCTCACAACGGACACTGAACTCCTTACACACGCGACGGCGTCGGACCGTCCCAGGCTGGCCACGGACATAATACCGGCCGATTGTTGACTGTCCGGGTGAGGAGATCATAGAACTCTTGTTACACCGTGATGATCGTGCTTCCACGATGGTCTCCTCGTTCGTCGTTGATAATCGTAATCACGAGGCGTAGACACAGCGAAAGGGCTGGATGGCCACTGTCACTATTGACGGAGCTAGTGTGAGATAGCGGCAGCTCAGTATCCTGCTGTCCACAGGGCCAAATCGGTCGAACAACCGATCCTGTGGCGGGCAACAGTTATACGACGTGGGTCGGTACCGTATCACACGATGTACGATCGGATACTGGTCCCAACCGACGGCTCGACCGGCGTCGGCCGGGCCGTCGAGCACGCCATCGAACTCGCGACGATCCACGGCGCGACGGTGCATGCAATCTACGTCGTGAACTCCGCAACGTTCGCGGGGCTTCCCATGGAGGCATCCTGGGACGGGATCAGTGACGTGCTGCGCGAGGAAGGGGAGGAAGCGCTGGCACTGGTCGAAGAACTGGCCGCCGAGTCGGAGGTCTCAGTTGAGACGCGGTTGATCGATGGCTCGCCCCGGCGTGCAATCGTGGAGTATGCCGAGGGCCACGACTGCGATCTGATCGTGATGGGCACACATGGTAGAGGTGGGATCGACAGGCTGTTGATGGGGAGTGTAACGGAAGGTGTAATCAGAACCTCCGATCGGCCGGTGCTGACGGTGCGGCGGGCATCGACCGCGGACGCAGTCGACGAACCGGATCGCGACGCCTGATGGCCGTTTGACCGGTCGGAGGTGAGATGCGTTAGGCCGGTCGGAGGTGTTCACAATCGCCCGCGTGGACGCGAACCGTCTCCGTCCCTGTGTCGACGAGCAGCGTTCCCGGACGCTCGATATCGACGGCTTCTCCCTCGACGACGCCATCCGCCGTCTCCACGCGGACGCGCTGTCCGAGCGTCAGGGCGTTCTCGCGCCACCGTTCGAGGATCGCGTCCTCGTCGGCGAGCAACTCGTCGAGCGTTTCGAGCACTCGCTGCGTGAACACGCGGCGGTCGACATCGCCGACCTGCTCGCGGAGGCTCGTCCCGCCTGCTGGTAGTTCGTCGACATCGATATTCGCGTTGATGCCGATTCCGACGACGATCCACGAGACGCGGTCGGCCTCGCCCTCCATTTCGGTGAGGATCCCCGCAAGCTTTCTGTCCCTCTCTGCCCCCAGGACCAGCACGTCGTTGGGCCATTTAATTCGAGCATCGACGCCTGCCTCTCTGGCGGCAGTCGTCGTTGCTACTGCGGCGGCGAGCGTCACCAGCGGAGCGTGAGCCGGGGGGATGTCGGGCCGGAGGACGGGGCTGACCCAGATACCGCCGCTCGGCGCGGTCCACTCCCGGTCGAGTCGTCCACGGCTACCGGTCTGCTCGTCGGCAAGAACGACGAGGTTTTCCGCGCCCTCGCTGGCGGCCTCACGCGCGCGATTGTTCGTACTCCCGATCGAGTCGTGGTACTCGATCTCGTACGGCGCGTCGAGCCCGTAGTCGACGGCGCTGGCTCCGAACTCGGGGATCGATTCGAGCCGGTAGCCGTCGTCGCTCTCGATGACAAACCCCTCCTCGCGAAGCGCCTCGACGTGTTTCCAGATCGCCGCACGGGTGATGTCGAGGCGCTCCGCGAGATCGGCACCGGAGACCGCCTGCCCATCGATCGCCTCGAGGACGGCGCGTCGCGTATCGTTCATATCTGTCTGTTCGTGGCATGGGGTAAAGTTGGTTCTGTCATACCGCCGACTGTCTGCCCAAGTTGGGAAGCCCTAAATTCCTCCCCCGACAGAGTGGTGGTATGGATACGTACGACCTGATCACTCGCAACGCCGAGGAGGTCGTGACCGAGGAAGAAGTGGAGGCGCTGGCCGACGATCCCGACGGCAAACGCGCCTACGTCGGCTACGAGCCCTCCGGCGTACTTCATCTCGGCCACCTGCTGACGGCGAACAAACTGATTGACTTACAGGAGGCGGGCTTCGAGATCGTCGTCCTCCTCGCGGACGTCCACGCGTACCTGAACGGGAAAGGAACGTTCGAGGAGATCCGCGAGACGGCCGAACAGATGCGCGAGCAGTTCCTCGCATACGGGCTCGACGAAAGCCAGACGGAGTTCGTCTACGGCTCTTCGTACCAGATGGACGAGGAGTACGTGCTTGATGTCCACCAGATCGAACTGGAGACCTCGCTGAACCGCGCCCAGCGTGCGATGGCCGAGATTCAGAGCGGCGAGACCGCGAAAGTGTCACATGTCGTCTACCCGCTGATGCAAGCGCTCGATATCGAGTATCTCGACGTCGACCTCGCGGTCGGCGGCCTCGACCAGCGGAAAGTCCACATGCTCGCCCGGGAGGAGCTGCCGAGCCTCGAGTACGACGTTCGGCCCGCTCTGCACACGCCGATCATTGCAGACCTGACGTCCGGCGAGGGGAAGATGTCCTCCAGTGAGGGCGTCACCATCTCGATGGAGGATACGGCCGACGAGCTTGAAGAGAAGGTAAACTCGGCGTACTGCCCGCCAACCCGTGATCCCGAGCCCACCGAGGACGGCACCGAGCGAGAGAACCCCGTCCTGGAGCTGTTCCAGTATCACGTCTTCCCGCGCTTCGAGACGGTGACTGTCGAGCGCCCGGACCAGTACGGCGGCAACATCATCTACGAGGAATACGAGGACCTTGCCGAAGAGTTAGAAAGCGGGGAACTCCACCCTGCGGACGCGAAAGGGACGCTTGCGTCGTATCTGGATGAGCTGATCGCGCCGGGGCGAGAGCGGCTCGCAGAACTCCGAGCGTAACCGGTATTTTTCTTATCGGTTTAGTTCGACTCTTCCGACTCTGTTGAAATCCTTCAAATATGACACTAAGTTCGTCGAGGAGTGTTCGATACGTTGTGTCCTTTCGAACTTTGAGACAGAGGAGAACGATGTGCTGATGGAGCGTATAGCGTTGCTTCGAGAACTTCGAGGAGTAACGAGCTACGGCACGTTGCGCTAACTGAAATGCTTCCTCGACAAATCGGAGCAACCGTGACTTTGGGAAGGTCTGCATCCTCTCAAACTACCGACTGAATCTGTAACTCACTAAGGATTTCAACAGAGCCACTCTTCCCGATGCTGCAGCGTGTTCGATCCGCCACTGTACGGCAGATGTTATTTGCATAAGTTATGAGAATACAGCTTGGCACATATTTGGAGCTTTAGCCGTGAATTTGTAACAGATCTGAAAAAGGATTTTAGTAGGATTAGCGACGATATACTACTGTATCGGTGATACAAATGAGCCAGAGCACGTCAGATCCGATCCGAGGCGAGTTGGGACGCAACAAGCAGACGACCTTCAATTGGTCGATATCGAGGTACGATATCGTCCTCGTACTGATACCGGTCGTCTTCCTGTTGGCCGCCCTGTTCGGATCGCTGCTGTCGGTCCCGCTGAATCTGGCGCTGATCGGCGCAGCGCTGATCGGTGCAATTGCGGTGATCGATGGCGTGTTCTTTAACCCGCCGATTTCGCAGTAGTTCGACGCCGTCGATACAGCATTCCTTTCGCTGTCTGAGTACACCGCTAG
>LKMJ01000026.1_pt1 | contig 81883 bp, 78 predicted proteins | sample 643391 | NCBI WGS metagenome assembly LKMJ01 (sample SAMN04112250, study PRJNA286221) | soda lake metagenome | biome: soda lake; feature: Kulunda Steppe; material: water; isolation source: sample PL-Br10 brine of Picturesque Lake | place: Russia: Kulunda steppe | collected 2010-07 | reverse complement strand
TGGGCGAAGCCATCACACGCTTCATCGAAGGCCGTCCGTGAGGACGCAGCGGTCTTCGAATCAGCGACCAGGAAGGCGGCGTTGTTGCGATCGGTCGCTTCCGCGATCGACGACTCGATGTCGCCAATGGCGTACCAGTCGTCGACGACCTCGTCGACCCGCTCCGGGCCGAGCAGCTCATCGTAGGCGGCGTGCCAGCTCTTGCGAGCCGTCTCGTGGACCGCCCAGACGTCCTCGACCGTCGCCTGCCTGATATCCCGGCTCACGTACACTCTCCACACGCGACCCGACAAAAATACCCGTGGCTGAGTTCGCAGGCGTCCCGCGGGACAACCGTTGACAGTAGTACGTGCGGTGACTACGAGAGCCACTGAACGCTAGCGCACACCCGATCGCACGACGGCAACGCGGTTCGGAGCGAGAGACGCGAGTGAGAACCGCGGACGCTGCGATCGGTGTGCAAACAGTTTCAGTTGGGACTGTCGGATAGTTCCGAACACGCATCACGGACGAGGCCGTCGATGATCTCGGGCGTCGTCGGATGGTAGGCTCGATCGGGAATCTCGCGGACGTCGAGTCCCATCTCGACGGCAAGTTGCATCGTCTTGGCCATCACGTCGGCGTGGAGATGCAACGCCTGATAGCCGATGACGGTGCCGTCGGCGGCGTTGACGACCAGCGTCGCTCGCCCTTCGGGATGGTTCTTCGTTTTGAAAACGCCGTCGGAACTCGCCTCGCGCGTGACGACGATCGTCTCCATCTCCGATTCGGCCGCCGTCGCGGGTGTATGCCCGAGTCGGGCGAACGGAGAGACGCCAAGCCCGGAGAAGATCACGTGGTGTGGAACGTTGGTATATGGCTCACAGTCCTCGCCCCGATCGTGGCGGCGGATGTTCGTTCCGGCGGCGAACCCCTGCTCTTTGGCGACGTGGAGGATCGGTTCGCGACCGTTCGCGTCGCCGACGACGAAGACGCGATCGTCGTCGCGGGCCTGCATTGTCGGCTCGACCCAGCCCTCGCCCGGATCGAGTGCGGTCCGATCGAGTCCGAGACCGTCGAGCGTCGGCCGACGACCGGTAAAGAGATACAGCTGCTCGGCGTCGATCGTCGTCGGCTCACCCTCCCGATCGGCGTGGAGCCGGACACCACCATCCTCGGTTCGTTCGAGTCGCGTCTCGTCGGTGTTCGTCAGTACCTCGATCCCGAACTGCTCCTCGTAGAGTTCGAGCAACGTCTCGCCGTACTCGGCTTCCATCTCGTCGAGCGGATGGTCGTCGTGTTCGATCACGGTGAGATCGACGCCACCGACCTCGCTTAGATACGGCGCGAGTTCGAGGCCGATGTAGCCAAAGCCCATGACGATCCCCGACTCGGGAAACATCGTCGCGTCGAGGACGTCGGCGCTGCTCATGTAGTCGACGCTCTCGATCCCCGGCAGATCGGGGACGTTCAGCGTCGACCCCGTCGCGATGACGACGTAGTCGGGTTCGATCCGTCGATCGCCATCCCCGATCGCGAGCACACGATCGTCGACGAACCGAGCCCGATCGTGGATAAATTCGACGAAGTCGTGTGTGGCGAGGTCGTGGACGTGACGCCGGCGGTGCTCGGCGAAGTTCGAGATATGCTCGTTTTTCTTGGCGACGACGGCGTCGGGATCGACCGTGGGAACACCCTCCAGCCGATCGTCGTGTCGTGCCTGGAATCGGTGTTTCCCCGCCGAGAGAATTTCTTTCGATGGCATACAGCCCTGGAGAATACAGAGCCCACCACCGGGATCGCCGTCGTCGATCAGCGTGAGTTCGAGTTGCTCGTCGTACTGGTCTACCAGTTCGTCTGCGACTGCGACACCAGCACTACCGTAGGCGCCGATGATTGCCACGTGAACCATATCCGGTCAAGGGAGCCAACATAAAAAGGCGTTCCTCCGATCGTGTGGAAGCTGTGCCCGACCGGCAGCGATAGGATCCTGTGGAAGCTGTGCCCGACCGGCAGCGAGAGCGTCGAGATCGCAGGTGACGACGATCCCGACAGATCGGCGTCCGTCGACTCTCGGTCGGTCTACCGCGAAATATCCGACCCGTTCTGGTCGACGACGGCTTCAACCTCTTCGGGCGTCAGCAGTGCAATGTCGCCGGGGATCGTCCGTTTGAGCGCGGCCGTCGCTGCGGCGTACTCGAGGGCAGTCGGAACGTCGTCGCCGTCGAGTCGGCGTGTAATAAACGCTCCCGTAAAGGCGTCGCCGGTACCGATCGCGTCGACGGTATCCGTCTCGTAGGCTGTCTGGTCGTGAACGACACCATCGTGCCACCCGATCGCGCCCTCCGAGCCACGCGTGACGACGACGGTCGTAAAGTCGTACTGCGAGCCGAGTTTGTGGGCGAGCTGTCGTGGGTCACCCTCGAATCCGAGCACGTTCTGTGCGTCGCGAGCAGCGATTACGAGGACGTCGATTCCGGGAAAGAGCCGCGTCAGTGTCTGTTCGGCCTCCTCGGGCGACCAGAGCTTGCGCCGGTAGTTGAAATCGAACGCGACCTCCGTCCCGCCCTGTTTGGCCGCCTTGAGCATGTTCATCGTCGTCTCCCGCAGCGTCGAGGAGAGTGCCGGCGTGATCCCGCTGGTGAAAAACACGCGGGCGTTCTGGATGCGATCGATGTCGAACTCTCGCGCCTCGGCGGTCGTGATCGCCGCGTTGTCCCGATCGTAAATGACGTTCGTGCCGCGTGGTTTCCCTGCGCGTTCGAGATAGTAGGTCCCCTGTCGACCCCGATGGCTCCAGACCACGTCCGTCTCGATCCCGTGTCCTCGGAGTTCGCCGACCACACGCCGACCAAGCGGCGTCTCGGGTACCTTCGAGAGCCAGGTCGAGGGCGTGCCCAGACGCTGGGCGGCGATCGCGACGTTGCTCTCTGCGCCTGCAGCGCGAACCTCGAACTCGGCGGCGTCTTCGAGGCGTTCGTTTCCGGGTGGCGACAGTCTGAGCATCGACTCGCCGAATGTGACGAGTTCACTCACGGCCCGACCCTCCGGCCCGGTCGATCGATAGCATGTAACTCGTTCATATCGGTTACATGAACGGGCGTAATATAAGTTGTACCGGTGTCCAGTCTGGCTTGTACCGGTGTCCGATCGGGCTTGTACCGGTGTCCGATCGGGCGGTTGCGCGTCGCTCGTCCGGTCGACCGGCCTACTGAAATACCGGGGAGTCGATCGACACCGTTGTCCCCTCGTCGTCGTCGAGTCTCGGCTCGAAGCCGAACGCATCGAGCAGCTCACAGCTCGCCATCACGTGGTCGGTCACGGCCGGAATCGCCAGCCGGCCGCCGGCAATAGCAAGGAGGACGAGTAACTGGTCGGCCAGATGCCGATCGACGGGTGCCCGCCCCTGGAGCCATCGGTTGGCCTCGTCTGCGGCGTCTTCGCCGACGCGTTCGGCGGGTTTCCCGCGTTCCCCGAGCGTGGTGAAGCCGGCGATGCCGGTGCCATGGTCGATCCGGACGACCACCGCCGAGCCAGGACACTGGGTTGTGGCGGTCGTCTCCTGGCGTGTGGCCAGTTCGATCGGCGGCTGGTCGTCCGTCGCCCCGGGTTCGGTACTCGCCAACCGATCGCGTGCGCTGTCGGCCTGCCGGCGTGTCACGTCACGATCCGCCAGCGACGTGGCCGCCGTCGAAAAGAGGTGGTAGGCCTCGATCGAGCCACGCTCGAGGAGTTCGATCGGTTCGAGCGACGAGGGAGCGAGCCGAAGGGTGACACGGCCACCGCCGTCAGGATAGAACCCCCGTCGATCGACGTCACAGGCAGCGACGAGCCCGTACCGGCCGACAAGCGGGAGTTTGACGTGCCGGAAGTAGTCGATCGGTGGGGCCCACTTCACGTCGGTGCCGCCGGTCGCCGTAATGGACAGGGGCGAATCGAGGATCGTCGCGAGTGGCAAGAGTGCATCGAACAGCAGTGTCACGCTGCCAGCGGTTCCGATATCGACGGTGTAGCGACCGCCGTCGAGCCGGCCGAACTCACCGTCATCCCCTCGCGGCCGTCCGTCGGAATCGGGATCCGGATCGAACGCGATCGTCTCTCCGCCGACTGCCGCCCCCCTCACGTCGGCGTCGCAGATGTCCGCCATCGTCTCGACGACGGCGAGATGCTGGTGGCGAAGTCCCGGTGTCGATCGATCACCCCGAATGTTCGTGATGCGAATCGGCTCGTTTCGCAGGACCGACAGTGTGAGTGCCGTTCGGACGAACTGGCCGCCGGCGTCAGCGCCGTCGAGTTTTCGCATGGCAGGCTGTTCGGCCTCGATCGACATATACACCCAGCTGAGAGGACCTACTGGAGTCAGGTACCGCGGTGATCGCTGACTGTGACGACCGATCGGACGTACGTTCGGGCCGGCGGCGATCGTTCCGGAGACGATACCGCAACAGGGGGCAACGGCCCGACAGCACAGGGTTCAAACCCAGCGTCACGCATGTACAACGTTTTCATGCTCCAGAATCGACTGAGGACGAATGCGACTCTGGCGTGATCCGCTTCGACGACGATGGCTTCTGTGGGCAGTTCTGGTCACCGTCTTCTTGCTCGTTAACTTCAATCGACTCTCCTCAGCCGTACTTGCAGAGGACCTCATGGTCGCCTTTAAGACGACGGGGACACAGCTGGGAACGCTGCACGCAACCTTCTTTTGGGTGTATGCGATCATGCAGATCCCAACCGGGATCCTCGCCGATCGGATCGGGCCCCGACGGACGGCGACGGCCGGTGCAGTGATGATGAACGTCGGTGCGATCTGGTTTGCGCTGGCGGACAGCTACCTCATAGCCCTCGTTGCTCGGGGCCTTGTCGGCCTCGGCGGAAGCGTGATTTTCGTCTGTATCCTCCGGTTCTGTGCAAGCTGGTACCGCGCGGACGAGTTCGCGACGGTGAGCGGTCTGAGTTTCGCCGCCTCCGGCTTCGGCGGCATCCTCGCTACCACGCCGCTTGCGCTCGCCGTCGGTGCTGTCGGCTGGCGATCGGCGATCGGCTGGCTTGGTGTCTTCGGACTCTGCTTTTCGATCGTTGTCTTTGCACTCGTCCGCGACACGCCGGACCGTGCAGGGTTCGAGCCGATCGACGGGGTGCCAGGACAGCCCTCCGTGACCACCACGGAGCTTCGGACCCACCTGCAATCCGTCCTCCGGGACCCCTACATCTGGGTCGTCAGTCTCATGTTGTTCTGTTCGACTGGCGTGAACCTCACCCTGTTCGGCCTCTGGGGCGTTCCCTACGTCGTCCAGATGTACGATGTCACGATCGCCTACGCCTCGATCTTGACCTTGCTCGGCGGGGTCGGCACCATGATCGGCCCGCCGGCGATCGGGTGGCTCTCCGATCGGCTCGGCCAGCGGGTTGAGTTGATGGTCGCGGGGGCAGTCGTCTACGTCGCTTGTCTCGGCGTGATCGCTGTGACTGGAGAGCCGCCGTTGTGGATCGTTGCGGTGTCGTTTTTCCTGACCGGGGCCCTTCTGGGGACGTTCGTCCTCAGCTACACGACCGTCAAGGATCGCTACCCGAGTAGTGCCAGCGGAATCTCGACGGGGACGATCAACGGTGCAGCCTTTTTCGGTGCAGCGAGCCTCCCGACGATGATGGGCTGGGCGCTCGACGACTACTGGGCTGGCGAACTCGTCGGCGGTGTTCGCGTCTACACCGAGGCTGGCTACCAGGCGGCGTTCGCGATCGCCACCTTTGCGGCGCTGATCGCACTTGCCTGTGCGATCTGGCTCTATCGACACGAGCGCGCGAGCGATTCCCCGGACAGTCCCCTCAGTGCGGGCTGAAACCGTGCTCGATCGCCGGTCTCCGATTCGACTTCGTGGCTCGAACGGTGGCTTCGATCGCACGCCACTGACTCCATGGCGACTTCAGGTGAATCACTTACTTGCGTCCGGAGTGGGGATCACGTATGGATCTCCCCACCGATCGGCTCCTGGTCATGGTACTCGTCGCAACCGGGTTCGCCGTTCTGGCTGGTGGCTGGGCCGCCGCACTCGTTCGTGCCGAGGCAACCGGACTGGAAGAGCTCGCCCTGCGTGGGACGATCGGAGTCGTCTTTTTCCTGGTCTTACTCGGGTTCTGGTATCTGTACACCAGTCTCGATCGAGAAGCAGCCTGATACTGATTAGTGTCCGTAGTTACCGCCGATCGCCAGTACCGGGTGGGCGATCGGCGGTAATTGATGACGCTAATCAGTATGAGACAACCCGTTGGAGACACCGCCGCCGTTCACAACTGAGGACCGCCAGACAGGAACGCCCGTCGAGCCAGGCTCACCCGCCGTGTCCAGGATAATCCCGCTCGAACCGATCGTCGATCTCGCCCTCGTCGATCTCGACGATCACCGGCCGGCCGTGCGGGCAGGAGTACGGATTCTCACAGTCGTCTAACGCCTTGAGAAGATCGATAACGGAGCCTTCCGTCAGCGAGGTGTTCCCGGTCAGCGAGGGATAACACGCCAGATCGCCGAGGAACTCGTCAGCCAGCGCGTCGATCGTCTCCGCTCCAGTCTCACGATCGCCCTCGACGAACGAGGCGAGAACGTCCCGCAACTGCGCTGGGTCGAGCGTCTCCGCGAACACCGCAGGGACCGTCGTCACAGCGACTGTGCGATCGGCGACCCGATCGGCGTAAAATCCCAGGCGTTCGAGGGCTGCTTTGTAGCTCTCGAACGCCTCGGCCTCGATCGCCGTCAGTTCGAGTGCGACGGGGGAAGCGAGCGCCTGTGTTGCAGGATCCGCCTCGAACGCCTCCCGGAGCCGTTCGTAGTTGACCCGCTCGTCCGCGGCGTGCTGGTCGATGAGAGCGAGCCCGTCGGGCAATTCACAGACCAGGTAGGTGTCGTGAATCTGTCCGAGGACGCGCATCGAGGGCAGCGTGTCGAACTCGCTCTCCTCGCCAGTCGCGGGCTCGCCTGCGAGCGTTCGCTGTTCGGTTAGCCCGTCGAACTTTCGGTCCGCTCGATCGGCCAGCCGACTCCGATCTCCATCGTCTTCATCGCTCGTCCGATCCGTATCCGGCGCGTTGCTCGTCCGATCTGCATCCGGCGCGTTGCTCGTTCGATTCCGATCCGTCGTTCCGCTGCCGGTCGCGGTATCGGACGTCCGCTCGGTATTGGCCGTAGAACCCGGTCCGTGTGTGCGATCCGTTTCCGATCCCACCGCTGAGTCGGCGACGGGTTCGGTCGACGAGGTGTCCGTCGGTGAGTGCGAGTCAGGGTCAGCATCCAGACCGGCGTCTGATTGGGGCTGCTGATGCGGGGCGGAGGCAGACGCTGTGCTGTCGATTGCGCTATCGCCCGTGTTGGGGTCGTCGATCGGCGCAGCGTCGTCAGTCCGGTCTCCCGTTACTCCAGGCTCCCCGTCCTGGTCCGGTCGTTCCGTCGATCCGGCGAGCGTCCCGGGTTCGAGTCTGGCCTCGTTGGGGGCCGATCGCCCGCGTGGCGCACCCGATCGCAAGAGCCCGTTGTCGAGCAGTGCACGCTCGACTGCCGCGTCGACCTGTCGGCGGACGGCATCGTCGTCGTCGAACCGAACCTCGCGCTTTCGCGGGTGGACGTTGACGTCGACGGCCTCGCCGGGAACGTCGAGAAACAGGACGACGAACGGGTAGCGATCGCTCCCGAGCTGGGTGCCGTAGGCGCCCATGACCCCCTCGCGGATCGCGTCAGCGCTGACGGCACGGCCGTTGACGTAGGTCGCGAGATACTCCCGGCTCGATCGGTTCGTCTCGGGGTGGGAAACGAGCCCGGAGACCGAGTCGAGCGGGCCGGGCGGGAGGTCGTCGCTGGCGTCGACGGCGATCATCGACGAGGCGACGTCACGGCCGTACACCGACAACACCGCAGCCTGGAGATCGCCCTGACCGGTCGTCGCGAACACCTCGCGATCGTCGTGGGTCAGCGAAACCGCTACGTCCGGATTTGCCAGCGCGTAGCGGGTGACGACCCGGTTGACGTGGGCGAACTCCGTCGCCGTCGTCTTGAGGAACTTCCGGCGGGCGGGCGTGTTATAAAAGAGCTCTGCGACCTCGACGATCGTCCCCGCCGGACAGCCCGTCGGCTCGACGGTGGTCACGGTGCCGCCCTCGTAGACGAGTTCTGTTCCTGCACCTTCGCTGTCGTGGGGCCGCGATCGGATCGAAAGCCGCGACACCGAGCCGATCGTGTGCAGGGCCTCGCCGCGAAAGCCGAGCGTGGCGACGCCGGATTCGAGGTCCTCAAGTCCGCGGATTTTGCTGGTCGTGTGCTGGCGAACGGCCGCACGGACGTCCGCTTCGGTCATCCCGGAGCCGTCGTCTGCGATCCGGATCAGGTCGGTTCCACCCGCCTCGACCGTGACGTCGACGGTCTCGGCACCGGCATCGAGACTGTTCTCGACGAGTTCTTTGACGGCGCTTGCCGGCCGCTCGACGACTTCGCCGGCGGCGATTCTGGCGACTGTCTCCTCGTCTAGCTGGTGGATCGCTGTCTCGTCTGTCATCGGAACTCCCCCCAAACGGGGTCGATTCGGTTCGGTTGCGACACTCGAATCGCGCTCACTGTCCGGCTAGGACGTGGGACTCATGAAAGTAGTTGTGTGTTTTCGTGACGATCGAGCCAGAACCAGTCACCGGCCGATCGTCACCATCACCTCGTTGCGGCGCATGAACGGCGGCGTCCACGGATCGTTGTACTGGAGCAAGAGGGGGTCGTTCATGCGCGCAATGCCCCGCCGGTCGATCGTCTCGAGCAGGGCCGTCTGCGCTCGCTTGACCCGTCCGGACGTCGCGTACCATGAGAACCGATAGACGGCGACCGTTCGGGCGGGCTCGACGACGAGGTGAACGTCGGGATCGATCGGCGTCGGCGCGGACGCGGCAGTGTACTCCGCCGGGAGGTAGAACGCCATCGTCACCGCGCTCTCGCTTCGATCGGTCCGGACGGGTGCCGTCATCGAGACGGACTCGCCGCCGGCGGTGTCAGGCCGAGACGGCGCTGGTGGCGACGCCGCAGGCCCCTGCGTCGCGACCGGCGCGGTCATGGGAATCTCGCCGCTGGTCGCGTTCGCACCGTTGAGATACCGGAAGAGGCGGCGAAACGCCGTCCTGCGATCCGGTGCTGTCGTCTCAACCAGGACGGTCGCGGGATACCGCCGCCGCTCGAAGGGGCCATCGCGTTCGATCGTCTCGAAGGGAACGCGTTCGGTCGTCGCGAGAACGTACGCTCCCCACCCGATCCAGGCGGCCAAAAGACCCCCGAGGACCGAGACGATTGCTGTGACTCGTGTTCGCATACCTTGGGTACGGGCCAGACGAACAAAAGTGGGGAGCTATCGGCATCTCCAGCCGACGACTGGGACCGGGCCAGCGACTCGACGAGTGGCTCCGGCTCGCATACGGAGCGGCCACGAACCCACCAGCCCGACCGTCGTCACGCCGGACTGGTATCAGTCGGGGCGCTACTCTTCGAGTTGTGCTTGCCACTCCTGGACTTTCGCGATCAGCTCGACCGGTGGCGTCGTATTGACGTCGATCGATTCGAGTTCCTCGACGACGGCAGCTGTCTCGGGATCGATCGACGCCGCGGACGGCTCGGCGTCGTCCGACGCCGACGCATCGTGGCTCGCCGAACCCGACGCCCCGCCGTCCGTGTTCGCCTCGCCGCGGAACTGGCCACTCGAAAGGTCGAACACCGTCTGGACCGGCTCGGTCGAGGTGCCGCCTTTGGCTTCGATCGCCTTCTCCTCGCGGAGCCGATCGAGGACGTCCCGTGCGCGGTCGACGACCGGGCCGGGGACGCCGGCAAGGTCGGCGACGTGGATACCATAGGAGCGATCGGTCGGGCCATCGCGGACGGTTCGGAGGAAGGTGACGTCGCCGTCGCGTTCGTCCGCCGCGACGTGGACGTTCGCGACACGGGGGAGGGTTTCGGCGAGTCCGGTCAGCTCGTGGTAATGGGTCGCAAACAGCGTTTTGGCGCCGACCTCGTTGTGCAGATACTCCGTCGCGGCCCACGCGATCGAGATCCCGTCGTAGGTCGCCGTCCCGCGGCCAACCTCGTCCAAGATGACGAGTGACTCCTCGGTCGCGGCGTGAAGAATGTTCGAGAGCTCGCTCATTTCGACCATGAACGTCGATCGGCCCTGGGCGAGTTCATCGAGTGCGCCAACGCGGGTGAAGATCCCGTCGACGAGGCCGATCTCGGCCTCTTTTGCTGGGACGAAGCTCCCGATCTGGGCGAGCAGGACGATCCCCGCGACCTGTCGCATGTACGTCGATTTCCCAGACATGTTCGGGCCGGTGACGACCAGAAAGCCACGCTCTTCGTCGAGTCTGACGTCGTTCGGGACGAACTCCGTCGTCTGCTCCACGACCGGATGCCGTCCCTGTTCGATATCGAGGCGACCGTCCCGGTGGAGTTCGGGTCTGACCCACCGGTTTTCGGCCGCGTGGCTTGCGAGACTCGCGAGCGCGTCGATCGTCGCGAGCGTCCGCCCGACGTCCTGGAGGAGTTCGGCGCGATCGGCGACCCGCTCGCGGAGGTCCGTAAAGAGGTCGTACTCGAGGTCGCCACGCTGTTCTTCGAGTCGGAGCAGCTCTCGTTCTCTGTCCTCGAGTTCGTCGGTCGTGAACCGTTTGGAGTTTTTGAGTGTCTTGAGATGCTCGTAGTGGTCGGGGACGCCATCGGCGGCGGACTTGCCGACCTGAATGTAGTAGCCGTCGGTCTTGTTCCGATCGACACTGACATGCGAGAGCCCATACTGGCGTTTCTCGCGTTCGGCCAGGCTGTCGAGCCACGTGTTGAGTTCCTCGTGGCGATCGATCAGCGAATCGAGGTCGTCGTCGTAGCCGTACTGGAGGAGTTCCCCCTGGGTCACCGTCGAGGGTGGTTCGTCGGCGATCGCCGCCGCCAGAGTGGCTGCCAGCTCGCGGGCTGCGTCACGATCGGGTCGATCGACGATGTCGGCGAGTGGCGAGTCGGCCAGCTCCGGCGTCTCCGCGATGAGCTCGGCGATCGCCGGCAGGACGGAGAGCGTTTCTTCGACGGCCTGTAGATCCCGTGCGTCGGCGCTCCCGTGGCTCGCCTTCGAGGCCAGCCGTTCGAGATCGTAGCTCTCGCCGAGCGTGGCCTGTAACTCGTCGCGGGCGAGTGCGGCCGATGCAAGCGCTTCGACGGACTCCTGGCGGCGTTCCAGCGTGTCGAGCGATCGCCGAGGACGACAGAGCCACTCTTTGAAGCGTCGCCGTCCCGCACTCGTCTCGGTGTGATCGATCGTCGCGAACAGCGATCCATCGCCGTCGCCGTGCATCGTCTCGGTCAGTTCGAGGTTGCGCTGGGTCGTCGCATCCAGTGTGACGTGATCGTCGCCGTGGTGGGCCTGCACCCGCGTCATCGAGGCGAGCACGCCCGCACCGGTCTCCGCGACGTACGACAGGATGGCCCCGGCAGCCGCGATCGTCGCCTCGCCGACTGCGAGCCGATCGACGGTTTCGGTGCCGAACTGCTCGCCCATCGCGTGGGCGGCGCGTTTCGGGGCGAACGCCTCCGTCTCGTGGAGCGAAAGCGTCGCATCGGTTCGCTCCCGAAGCTCCCCCAGGAGGGCGTCAGCCGATCGGACCGCCGGCCCGGGCAACAACTCGACCGGATCGAACCGGTAGAGCTCCGTCAGGACCTCGTCGGCATCGTCGGCGTCGGCGACGAGAAACCGGCCGGTCGTCACGTCGGCGAACGCGAGTCCGTACGCCGCGTCGGTCGATCGGCCGGAGCCACTCGCTGCGGCCAGTTCGCTCCCGTCGACGATCGCCGCGAGATACTGGGCGTCGGTGTCAGTCGTCTCCAGCAGCGTCCCGGGCGTGACGACGCGGACGATCTCACGGGCGTGGCCGCTCTCGGTCTCGTACTGGTCGGCGACGGCCACCCGGTAGCCGCGTTCGACCAGCGCCTTGAGATAGGGCGTGAGATCGTCGATCGGAACGCCGGCCATGGGGTACGACGAGCCATGAGAGGACTTCTGTGAGACTTTCAGATCCAGTTCGTCGGCGACCAGTTCGGCGTCCTGATCGAAGAACTCGTAGAAATCGCCACACTGCATCGCCAGTACGTCGGCGTCGGTCCCCTCCTTGAGCGAGAGAAATTCGCCGACGATACCCGTCGCCTCGGTCATGGTCGGTGACTGGCGGGCCAGATCAAAAACCCTGCGGGATCCGTGGTGAAACTGATTGCCCGGACGGAGACGACGCGAGGAGACGACGATCGGCCGCTCTGCGTGGACTCCCAGTCGGCGACAGCCGTCATCGCCTGACAGTACCCATGATACTCGTCGTCGCGTTCAAACAGGGTCATTACTATCGCTCCCGTGCGTTTGAGACGACCCACCACAATGGCTGGCTCTCGCGACCATCGTGTGCTCGTTCCGATCGACGTTCTCGGCGGCGAAAGCGTGCCACAGACGGTTATCGATGCGTTCGCCTCGGTACCGATCGTCCTGCTCGCCTATCGGGAACTCCCCGATCAGACGGGGACGGACCAGGCCCGAGACCAGTACGGAGACCGGATGCGTGCCGAAGTAGACAAACTCGAGGACGCATTCGAGGCTGCTGGCTGTCTGGACATCTCGTCGCGACTCGTGTTCACCCACGATCGGTTCCGGACGTTCGAGCGCGTCGCCGTCGAAGCCGGCTGCGATGCCGTCTTGCTTGCGAACCCGGCGCCAGTGCTCGAAACCGTCCTCGTCGCGCTCCGTGGCGACGTCGCTCTCGAACACATCACCCGGCTCCTCGGCACGCTGCTCACCGATACCGACCTCGACGTGACCTTCCTTCACGTCGTCGCAGCCAAAGCGGGCCGGGAGGAGGGGACGGCCCTCTTAGACGCTGCCGTCGACGCCCTCGCAGACACCGGGGTCGATCGAGATCGGATCGACCGCTCGCTCGTCGTCGGCGGCTCGCCGACCAGCGAGATTCTCGACGCCGCGGCCGACCACGACATGCTCGTCGTCGGTGAGAGCCGTCCCTCGATACGTCGGTTTATCTTCCGCGATCGGGCGCGGAAATTGTCCCGGGAGACGGTCGATCCGGTGCTCGTTATTTGCGGCGAGTATTTGACCGCCGAGGACGGTGAGTCAGGCGACGGCGACGACGAATCCGACTGAATCGGCCCGACAGTATCGGTTCCTAGTCGCCGATCGCCAGCCGTCAGTCCCCGCTCACGGATCGTCAGTCGCCGATCACTGATCGTCCGGGGCGTCCCGATCGCCAGCCGATTCCACGTCCGCCGCCGCAGTTTGCGCTGACCGATCGGCGGTCGATTTCGCATCTTCGGCGTCGGTTCTAACGACGAGCACTGGGCCGACCGATCCGGCGGCGACGCGTTCGGCGTCGTCGCCGAACACTATCGACCGAAGCGACGGGGCGCGTTCACCCATGACGATCGCGTCGTGATCGATGGCAGCATCGAGCAGCGCATCGAACGGCGGCTCGTCGACGGCCAGTTCGGTCCGGACGGCAACGGCGTGGTCCGAGATGGCGGCGGCGGCTCGATCGAGGAGTTCCCGGCCGGTGGGTTCGTGATCGGTCGCAAGAAAGAGCGTCACGTCGATTTCGCGGCCGGCAACGAGCGCCGAGACGAACGCACAGATCCGATCGACGGCGACATCACCGGTCAGTGCGACGAGGAGTCGCTCGACGGGACCGGTCGCCCCCCTGATGGCGTAGGCGTCCGCCGCCGTTTCCGTAGCGACCCGATCGATCGTCCGTTTCCGATTGTGGGTGAACACGAGGCGGTACTCAGCAGGCACGTCGGCCGAGCCGAATTCCGTGGCGATATCCGCGAGCGCGTCGGTCGCACGGTCGCCATACTGCAGCCGCGCCTGATCGGGTGGCGTCTGCTCGGGGAGTACGTGATAGCCAAGGACGGTGACGTTCATCGGCTCGAGCAGTGTTGTCAGTCCAGCTGAGACGGATTCCCCCTCGAGTATCGCCAGGGGAACGAGCACACGCGTCATTGTTGTATTGCGGTCGTCTTGAGTTGTCATAGGGCCCCCTTCAGTGTCACATCCTGGGCGTAGTAGGCGTACCAGCCGGCGGTTGCGAGCATGATGCCGATGCCGACGATCTGTGAGGCCGGCTGCATGAACGCGATCAGGCCGAAACTGGCGATCGCGCCGAGGGCCGGAACGATCGGATAGCCGGGGACCCGGAAGTCGGGGTCGTACCAGTCGGGTTCGTCCCGGCGGAGTGCGACCAGTGCCACGCAGATCAGGCCGTACATGATCAGATGGAGGAACGAGGCGACCTCAGCCAGGAGTTCGACGCGCCCCGTCGCGGTCAAGACGAGGATTGGGCCGCCGGCCAGTCCCAGCGCGACGTGTGGGGTCCCATAGCGGAGGTTGATCCGGCTCGCCCGCCGCGGGAGCAAGGCGTCTTTCGAGACGGCGTAGATGGCTCGTGACGTACTCAGTATCGAGGCGTTGGCACTCGACATCGTCGCGAGCAGGCCGCCGAAGACGATCGCGAACGCACCGGCTGCGCCGAGGTAGTGGCGGCCGACCTCGACCATCGCCGTCTCGCCGAACCCCGCGAGCGTCTGGCTCTCGAACGCGCTCGTCGCGACGAAAATGGTCACGACATACAGCAGGCCGACGATAAGAACCGAGCCGACCATCGCCAGCGGGAGGTTTCGGCCGGGATCTTTCATTTCGCCGGCGACGGTCGCAACCTGGGCGAAGCCAAGATAGGAGGTAAAGACGAGCGCCGCCGTCGTGACCACCGGAAACGCGCCGAAGGGAGCGAACTGTTCCGGCGTCGCCGACGCGCCGATCACCCCAACCGCATCGAGACTGCCGTAGCCGAGAAACGCGACGAGAATCGAGAGCAACAGTGCGACGATCCCGTTCTGGAGTTTTGCGGCGTTTTCGGTCCCCGTCACGTTCAGGACGGTAAAGCCCGCGCCGAACAGGAGCGCGATCGGGATCACGAACCCCTCGCCGACGGCGATTCCGACCTCGGCGAGCGTGTCGACGGCGTAGTAGCCAAAGCCGACCAGATAGAACGCGGTCGCAAACACCAGACCAAACCACAGAGAGAGCCCGACGACGGCTCCGGCGAGCGTCCCCAGGCCACGAGAGATAAAGTAGTAGCCACCGCCACTTTTTGGCATCGCCGTCGCGAGTTCCGAGGCCGGCAACGCGACTAGCAACGCGACGACGGCTCCGAGTGCGAACGACGCCGCTGCAGCCGGCCCCGCTTGGCCGGCTGCCAGTCCGGGGAAAATGAAGATGCCCGCACCGATCATCGTCCCGATCCCGATCGCGAGCCCGCCACTGAGACCGAGCGTCCGTTCGAGTTCGGCGTCGTCGGTGATCGTCGCCTCGTCGGTGACACTTGTCGGTTCGACCGCGGGTGTCTCGCCGTCGATGTTGGTTCCCTCGGCTGACACCGGTGGATCGCCCATACTGGCCCTGTTTCGTCCGGAGAATTATAGTAGCCACTGAACGTCAGTGCATAATAGTAGCCACTGAACGTCAGTGCATACCCGATCGTACGACAGCTGTGCGATCGGCTCGCGAATCGATCGTTGCTGTCTGCTCGCGAATCGATCGTTGCTGTCTGCTCACGTGCAGTCGATCGTTGCTGTCTGCTCACGTGCAGTCGATCGTCGCTGCGAACTCGACGACGGGTTCGGCGACGTCCGGACTCGACACCTCGTAACTTAGGCCACGACACTCCCAGAAGACGCTCTCGATGCGGCCCTCGCGGTAGAACCCTTCCCGACCGTTGATGTCGACGGGGTCGAGGACGTCTTCGTCGACCCGTGACTCCGGTCGGATCCGAACGTAGAGCTCCCGTTCGGTCCACGTCGGATCGAGATACCAGAGGGTCGTCGTCAGCGACTCGAACATCTCGACGACGGTGACGCGATCGAGCGTGTAGGGCTCGGGGATATCCGGGTTGGGAAGCTCGTAGGGAACGACCTCGGCGGCAGCCGCGATCGAATCGTAGATCCCCTCGGGTTCGAGCCCCGTCACGTCGACCGCGGCGTCCTCGGGTGGCTCGTACTGGAAGGGGTCATCGTCGAACCCGCCATCGATCGTCAGCCCCTCGAAGGTGGCGGTCAGGCTGTGGCGCTCCTCGCCGTCGACGGTGACGACGTCTCGTTCTCTCACCAGATACCGTTCGTCGTCGCTAATGTGGAGTGTCCGCCGGACCTCGGCGTCCTCGCGTTCGTCGGGTGGAACCTCCTCGATCGGAATTACGTAGGTCGTATCCCCGACGAGAATATCGATCGAGCTCTCGACGTCGGCGTCCGGTGGTGGCGCGATCGAGATGACGTGTGTCTCCCGATCGGCGACGGTGTCGGTCCCGTCGTAGCTCAGACAGCAGTCGTCGAGGACGCTCTTGAGGACGAGCCGAACGCGATCGGTGACGATCTCGTGTGGCTGGTGGCGTTTGGTGACCGTCTGCGACGCCGAATCGTACTGCCAGGTCACCGGCCGCGTCGCCACGGAGACGTCTCCGGCGGAAACCTGGGCATTCGTCGCGTCGATGACCTCTATCCGCTGGTTCGCCGGCGGTCGTTCGTATATCCGTTCGGTTCGTTCCATCCCGTCGCTTGCCGTGACGACCCGGCGACCTTCGAGCGACGCCAGTTCCGTTCGCGTCTCGATCACGTCACGGACCAGGTCTTCGGGCTCCGGGTCAGCCCCCTGCGTCGTATCGACCGTAGTCGTACAGCCAGCGAGCGAGGCAACAGCGCCGATCGCAAGCAGCCGACGGCGGTTCATATGTGGGGATACTCACGATCGGTTATAAGTGAGTTGTTTCCAGATATGCAGTCACTGAAGACTGTGGTCCGTGGCTGGTGAGCGCATCCATCCTGGGCTCGGCAATCGTTGGCCTCGGTACAACACTTCGTCTCACTCCTCCGACGGCACTCGATCGACGGAGTGATTGACCGCACCCGGCCCGCGACCGACATCGTAGTGGTGTTCGATCGCCCGGGAGAGGAAGTCGACAGACTCCTCGACGGCGGCCGCAAGCGCCTCGCCGCGGGCCAGCCGGGACGTGATCGCGGCCGCGAGCGTACAGCCCGAGCCGTGGGTCGCCTCGGTATCGATTCGATCGTGTTCGAACGTCGTCGTCCCGTCGGGCGTGACGAGGTGGTCCTGGACCCTCTCGCCGGGGACGTGACCGCCCTTGAGGAGTGCGGCGTCGGCACCCATTTCGAGGATCGCCTCGCCGGCGGCTCGTGCGCTCTCACCGTCCTCGACGGCGATTCCCGTCAGCACCGCCGCCTCGTCGGCGTTTGGTGTCACGATCGTCGCCTCGCCGATGAGCGTCTCGTAGGCCCGTTCGGCACGCTCGTCGAGCAACCGATCGCCCGAGCTTGCGACCATCACGGGATCGACGACCAGGGGGAACGCAAACGCCGGTGCGCGTTCGGCGACGAGATCGACGACTTCGGTCGTCGCGAGCATCCCTGTTTTCGCTGCGCCGACGTCGAAGTCGCCGAGGACGGCATCGAGCTGGGCGGCGATCTCCTCGATCGGGAGGACAAACGAGGAGTCGACACCGCGGGTGTGCTGGGCGGTGACGGCCGTAATCGCCGATGTGCCGAAGACACCGTGGGCCGCCATCGTCGCGAGGTCGGCCTGGATACCGGCTCCACCGCCGGAGTCGCTGCCCGCGATCGTCAGCGCGATCGATCGCTGCTCGGGTACTGGTGGTCGCATACGCCTCTTTATTCGCCGGTTATACAAATCTGTAATGGTGTCGTGTCGACCTACGGGAGGCGTTTGGTCCGGTCGATCGGCTGTTACTCGGTTGTCAGGGGGGCGTTTGGTCCAGCCGGCCGACTGTCACTCGGTTGTCAGGGGGGGGCGTTCACTCAGGCCGATCGGTTGCCAGGCGATCGTAGGCCGCCCACGACGGATCGACGTCCGGATGATCGAGGCGATCGCCGTCGACGAACACTGCGCCCTCGGAGTGGGATGGGCCACCCCCGGTCGCCGCGTCGGCATCTACACCGTCGATCGCCTCGACGCGACCGATTTCGGCAGCGACGGTGTCCCGACGCTCGAGTGCAGTCACGACGTCGTCGACCCCACTGGGATCGACGGCGATCACCAGTGCGCCACAGCTGGTCGCCGCCCAGGGATCAATCTCGAGTGCGTCACAGACTTCGCGGACGCCAGGACGCATCGGAACGGCGTCCCGATCGATCGAAAACCGGACGCCGGCGCCGTCGGCCATCTCGTTGAGTGCCCCCGCGAGCCCACCCTCGGTGACGTCGTGCATGGCGGTGACGGGGCCCGCGGCCGTCGCAGTGTGGGCGTCGCGGACGCAGTGGACCTCGTCGAGCCGATCCTGAGCCGACGACAGCACGTCGTCGGGGAGATCGAACTGGTCTGCAAACAGCGTACTCAGGAGTCCCACCGATTCGACGGCCGGGCCGGTCGTCAGCACGAGCCGATCGCCCGGCTCTGTGCCATCCGGACGGACGATCGCCTCGTGGTCGCCGACCCCCATCGCGGTTGCGGCACCGACCCACGGATACGAGCAATCCGAGTAGCGGGCAGTGTGTCCCGTTACGACGCTCACGCCGAGATCGGTACATTCAGCGTCGATCGTCTCCCAGACTGTCGCGAACTCGTCGTCGGTCATCGACTCGGGGAGCGTAAAACAGACCGAGAGATGGGAGGGAGCGACGCCGCTGACGGCGACGTCGGCAAGAATCAGATCCAGTGCAAAGCGGGCTGCCCGCTCGAAGCCGATCGCGGGCAGGATCGAGACCGGATCGGTTGCGGTTACCAGTGCCTGTCCACCAACGTCGAGAACGCCGAAGTCGACGCCGTGGCTGGGGCCAAGCGACACGTCGCTGCGATCGGCACCGAGATGCGGTGCAATCCGGCGCTCGAAGACGTCTCGATCGATTTTTCCAAGGTCGCTCACACGCGAAAGATTATCGTCGATCGGTCTTGAGCGTATCGAACAGCAGTCGGGGACAGCAGGGACGTAATCTATTTTACTATCATCAAGGGACAATGAAACCTATAACGGTTACTGACAAGCATGAAGATTGCTGAGCACATACCTCTCGCCGATGGCGTACTCGTCCCGCTCAGCGTCCGGCTCAAAGCTCGAATTCTCGGCCGGCGAACTGACGGGTGCGCTAGGTGATTCGGTTACGGTCCTCCCGCTGATCGTTGCACTCGCCGCAACGACGACGATCTCCCTTCCACACGTCCTCGTCGGCTTCGGGATCTTCCAGATCGTCTGGGGGCTCGCTTACGACCTGCCGCTGTCGGTCGAGCCGATGAAGGCACTGGTCGGGCTGGCGATCGTTGGCTCGCTTTCGTACCCCGAACTCGCGGCTGCGGGTTTGCTCGCCGGGGGCGTCTTGCTCACGATCGGGCGGCTCGGCCTCGTCGATCGCCTCCAGCAGGTCGTCGGCGAGCCCGTCGTCCGTGGCGTCCAGTTTGCCGTCGCCTTGCTCTTGCTTGAGGCGGCGATCGGACTCTCGGTTGGAAACCTCTCGGTCGCGGCGGCGGGGCTGGCGATCGTCGCTGTGCTCGCGCTGGTGGGCTATCGCAAATCGAGCGTGCTGGTCGTCCTCGCGATTGGCGGCGTGGCTGCGGTTGCGACAGCCGGTGTTCCGACCCCCACGATCCCACAGGCCGCGTTCTTCCCTGCGGGAACGCCGACGTTCAGCGGGACTGCAATCGAGGGCACCGTCGCCCAGCTGGGGATGACGATCGGCAACGCCGCGATCGCGACGGCGCTGCTCTGTGGCGACCTTTATAACCGGGACGTCTCGGCCGACGATCTCTCCCAGAGCATGGGCGTTACCTGCCTGGCCGCGATTCCGATCGGCGGTATCCCAATGTGTCACGGCAGCGGCGGGCTGGCCGGCAAGTATGCCTTCGGCGCTCGCACCGGCGGCGCGAACGTCCTGCTTGGAATCGGCTACCTCGCGCTCGCGCTGGTCGCCGCCGGCGCGTTGCTGGCCGCGTTCCCACTGGCACTGCTCGGCGTGTTACTCGTCGTCGTCGCCTTCGAACTCGGCCGGGCCGCATTCGAGCCACTGAGTGGTCACCGATCGATCGCGCTGGTCGTGGCTGTCGGGCTCGTCGGTGTGGCCGTCAACGTCGGCGTCGCGTTCGTGCTCGGTGCTGTCGCGTGGTGGTACTGGTCGCCCGGACGCTGACAGACTACAGCGGTAACACAGTCACCAGACGCTCCCACCGATCGAGATCGGAGGACAGCACCTTTTTGTTCGGCCGTCTTTCTCCCGCTAATGACCGAACGCTGGGCAGACCTGTTCGATCGGGGCTCGGAGTACGACGTGGACCTCGAGACGATCCGGAAGACACACAGGGAGGACAAAAGCGATGACTGAGCAACCGAACCCGGCTCGCGTCGTGGCCGACGCCGACGTGCTCGCTGCCGATCTGCTCGTCGGCGGGGACGCACGCGAGGCGATCGACCACGTCCGCCGTCACTCCTGGGTCGACCTCGTCGCCAGCGATCACCTCCTCGATCGGACCGAACGCCTCGTCGCGACCCTGGCCGATCCGGCGCTCGCCGCCGACCATCGGGAACGACTCGAGGCCGATCGGATTGCCGTCGACCATCCGGAGGAGGACCACCCGGCGCTGGCGTCGGCCTATCGGGGCCAGGCCGCTCACCTGCTTTCCGACGACGACCGGCTCCGATCGGCGAAAGCCGGCCTCACCTTACAGCCCCGAGTGTCAGTGAGTGTTCGCCCGCCCGATGCCTTTGCGACGCTGTTCGACCCTGAAAGCCTCTATGCGGTCGTCGAGGATGGCGAGTATCCCGGTCCAGATCGGGATCCGCGGGCCTGACCGTCGCGATCGCAGTGGCAGTCACGCTGGCTTTTGTGCCGCGATCCGTGCGGACACGATCGGCAATTCGTCGGTCCACTCACCCTCAACGGTAATTTCGACGTCGACGAACCCGGCCCCAGCGAGCCACCGTTCCATCTCGTCGATCGTCGCCGCACCGCCCACGCAGGCGTTGATTGCGTCCGGATTCTCCCTGACCGCCTCGGGAAGGGGGTCGGTCGCGACGAGATCCGAAATCGCGAGTGTGCCACCTGGCCGAAGCGCTCGGAACGCCTCCCGAAGCACCTGTGGCTTTTCTGGCGAGAGGTTGATCACGCAGTTCGAGATGATCGTCTCTGCGGTCTCGTCGGCAACCGGGAGATGTTCGATCTCGCCGAGTCGGAACTCGACGGTGTCGAACTCGCTTTCACGGGCGTTCTCCCGGGCCGTCTCGACCATCTCCGGCGTCATATCGACGCCGATCACCTGTCCCTCGGGTCCGACCTCGCGGGCCGCGACGAAGCAGTCGAACCCGCCGCCGGACCCGAGATCGAGCACCGTCTCGCCGGCGTCGAGGTTCGACATGGCGACGGGGTTCCCACAGCCAAGCCCCATATTCGCGTCGTCGGGTGTCTCCGCAAGCTCAGTCTCTTTGTAGCCGATCGATCGGGCCCGATCAGTGGCCGTTTCGTCGACATCGATACTGGTCTGGGCTGTCCCACAGCAGTCGTCACCGGTCGTCGCGATCGAGCCGTACTCCTCGCGGACGATCGATCGGCGATTCGTTGCTGTGTCGTCTGTCAGTGGTGTCTCATCATCAGTCATGCTGTCATCTCAGTCGGTAGTTGGGACGTCGACCGCGGCGGCGACGTCGAGCAGTTCGTTGACTGCGGTGTCTGCGATTCGGTAGTACGTCCATCGCCCCTTCTTTCGGGTGTTGACCAGCCCGGCATCGCGGAGCGTCCGGAGATGCGTTGCGACGGTCGATTGGGGCGCATCGAGGACGATCTGGAGCTCACAGGCACACAGCTCCCCCTCGCGAAGCGCATCGAGGATCCGGACTCGATACTCGTTTGCGAGCGCCCCGAAGACGATCGCCTGCCGATCGACGGTCTCGTCGTCTGGCCCCAGTCTCTGGAGCTCCTCGATCGGGGCTGTCTCCTCATACAGCTCTTCGAGGGCACAACAGGCTGCCTCGAGGTGGTTGCTCCGCTCAGTCATATCGTTGTATTCCGATCTGTACGTTTAGTGGTGTTCGTCTCGCTGTCATCTACTGCTCACACTGGCCATATCGTTATTAGTCGATATAAGACTAGGGGCGAGACATCCAGCGGTACATGGGCAGCGAGTACGTGCAAAAGAGCAGACTGGGCGCTACTGGAAGGCGTGCGTCGAAGGGCCATATTGAGAAATCCCGATTTAGCGTTGGTTCGTGGTGTACCAGTCCGCGAACGTAGCCAGCGCTCGCCCACGGTGAGAGATCGCGTTCTTTTCGTCCGTGCTCATCTCGGCCATCGTCTGGCCGTTGTACTCGAAGATCGGATCGTACCCGAACCCGCCCTCCCCGCGTGGAGCGACGAGCGTCCCGGCAACCGACCCCGAAAACGTCTCGGTTCCGGTCTCGTCCGCGTAGGCCAGCACGGTTCGGAACCGTGCGCGCCGAGTCTCCTCGTCTTTCGTGAGTCGCCAGAGCCGATCGACCCCAACGGTGTCCTCGACGTACGCCGAGTACGGTCCCGGAAACCCATCGAGTGCGTCGACGAACAGCCCCGCGTCGTCGACGAGCACCGGCTCCTTACCGCCGAGTTCCTCGAACGCCTCGCGTGCGCCGTAACTCGCGATCGTCTCGAGGGAGTCACTTTGAATCTCCGTATAGTCGTACTCGATCTGCTCGACCGGCTCGGTACCCGACAGATACTCGCTGGCTTCCCGTACCTTACCCTCGTTTCCCGTGACGAATCGGATAGTCATAATCGAGGGAGCGGCCGGCGATGGGAAAGGGTCGTCGGTTGTGTCCGACGACGGAAAACGGGTCATCGGTTGTGCCCAGTGCGTTCGCCCGGTCCGTGTATCAGAAGCGCGATCGGCAATCGGCGATCGGTGCCCCGAAGTCGTCGCCGCGCCAACGGCCAGTATGAGCGCAAACCACGATCGGATCCACGCACAGGAACCGTCTCACCACGTCGATCGCTGGTCGGTCGGCACGATCTCCGGGCTTGCCGAGCGCGACGGCCACTGCGTGGTCGACGTTCGGACGGCAGATGGCGAGACGATCGAACTCGTCGTCACGCTCGCCGTTCGGGACCTGTTCGTGAGCCGACTGGATATCGAGGACGGGGAGTCGCCGATCGGCGAGCGGGTCTGGTATCGAAAACACGGTGGATAGAACGCCAGAAGCCGCCACTAGCGGCTACTCGAACGCCGAACTCAGTTCGTCAGTCCCCAGTCCGATAACCGCACCGATAAGCATCGAGACGATCGCCGCCAGCGTCTCGCCGCCGAGGCCCGTCACGCCAAAAGCCGTCGCCTCGGCCGCGTTGACGCTAAACATCGTCGCGTAGCCGAAAAACGCACCCGGCGTAAACGACAGGATCGGAACGAACTCGTGTAAACTCGCGATGAGCATGAACGCGCCGACGACGACGCTCAACGCAACGACGCCACCACCGAGGAACGTCTCGACGATGAGGAGTGTTGCTGCCGCGTACACGATCCCTGCGAAATTCGAGGCGTACGCCCTGGTCAGTCCATCCAGTCCGCTCCCGGCGGCGTAGAACGTCGCCGACGCGATAAACGAGGGCCACAGCGGGATCTCCAACCCGGCGACGAAGCCGTAGGTCCAGGGAATCGACGCCAGCCCGAAGACGATCGCCAGCGACCAGCCTTTGTTCCACTCGGTTGCCTGTTTCCAGTCGACGACGTTCATACCAGACTCCTGTTTAGCACGGTGGAAAACCGTTCTGCAATCGGTTCCACACCGCTCTACAGCCCGAAAACGCCACGGTACGATCCGTTCACAGAACGCTGTTGTATCTTACAGTTCGAGTTCGCTAACAACCGCCGCCTCGGCTTTTCGGAGGTGTTCGGCAGCCGTACCAGGTGCACAGCCGAGTTCCGCCGCAACGTCCGCGACGCCAGCCGATCGGGGCACATCGAAATAGCCAATCTCGCGGGCGACTTCGAGCGCCTCACGCTGACGCGTGGTGAGTACCGCGACAGCCCCATCGCTCCCGTCGTACTCGCCGACCTCTTCGACCACAGCGGTAATCCCCTCGGGTACGTCGGCCAGCGCCTGCTGGAGATCGGCGGACTCGCCGACGATCGAAAACCGGACCGACCAGTCCGATCGGTACGCCAGCGGTGGGAGGGAGACGAGACTCCCCTGTGAGAACGTATCGAGTAACTGGGTGCCGATGTCGTCGGGAGCGTCACGGACGTAGACGGAAAACGCCTGCTCGTTCAGCCGTGTGAGTTCGTAGGACGTCACGCCGCCGAACGCAGTCAGTGCCGACTCGTAGCTGTCTGCGTCGCCAACCACGTGGAAAATGAACGCGTGTTCCTCGTCGTCCGAAACGCTGCCATGGACCATTCGGTAGGAATCGAAGGCATCGCTGTCGGCAACGAACCGATGCATCGGATGGACCGTCTCGGCAGTGTGGTGGAGCGTCAGCCGAACGGTTTTCATACTGCACGTTCGGGAAATCAATATAAATAGCCTAGTGCGTGACACAGCAGCGATTCGCCACCGCAGGCCCACTAGTTCAGTATGTCCTCACAGTCGTCGACCGAATCTGCAGCCGATCGTGACCTCGAATGCGTCCTTGAGGAGTATACGATCGGGCGGGATGACCACCTGAACGCACCGGGCTTCGTCGTCCGACCCGACGAGGTACAGGCCGCACTGATACTGATTAGCGTCATCAATTACCGCCGATCGCCAGTACCGGGTGGGCGATCGGCGGTAACTACGGACACTAATCAGTATGACAGCGCTCCGGGACGAGGCCGGATTCGATCACTGTGCCTGTGTCACGGCCCAGCAGTACCCAGATCGGTACGAGACGATCTACCATCTCCGCTCCTACGCCGAGCCGACTCGGGAGGTGAGCGTCGTCGTTCCGACGCCGATCGACGCACCCGAAAGCGAGTCGGCCACGCCGGTGTACGAGACGGCGAACTGGCACGAACGCGAAGCCTACGACCTGCTCGGAATCGAGTACGCCGACCATCCCAATCTACGCCGAATCCTCCTGCCCGAGACGTGGCAGGGCCACCCCCTCTCACTCGACTACGATCAGGACCAACCACAGGTCGTCACCCTGAGCGAGCACGCGAATCCGATCGCTGGTGACAGCCACGATACCGAGTCGGAGACAATGTTCCTCAACATCGGCCCACACCACCCCTCGACACACGGTGTGCTCCACGTAAAGGCCGTCCTGGACGGCGAAACCGTCGTCGACGTCGACCCGGATATCGGCTACATCCACCGCTGTGAAGAACAGCTGTGCCAACAGAGCACGTACCGCCACCAGATCATGCCCTACCCCGATCGGTGGGACTGGGTTTCTGCGGGCCTGCTAAATGAGTGGGCGTACGCCCGCACTGCAGAGCATCTCGTTGGTATCGAAGTGCCCGAATACGCCCAGCTTATCCGGACGATGGGCGCTGAGTTGTCTCGAATGGCCGCACATTTCATCGCACTCGGCACCTACGCACTCGACGTCTTCGGTGAATTTACCGCCGTCTTTCAGTACGCCATGCGCGATCGAGAACTCGTCCTCGACATACTCGAGGCACTCACGGGCCAGCGGATGATGTTCAACTATCTTCGGCTTGGCGGGGTCGCCTGGGATCTACCCAATCCCCGAGCAGAATTCATCGAGCAGGGGCGGGCGTTTCTCGACGACCTTCCCGCAAAGATCGAGGAGTACCACGAGTTGCTCGTCACGAACGACATCTTTCAGCTTCGGTGTGTCGACACGAGCGTCCTCGGTCCGGACACAGCCAGACAGTACGGCTGTACGGGCCCCGTTGCCCGCGGCTCGGGCATCGATTATGATCTCCGCCGAGACGACCCCTACGGCTACTATGAGAACTTGGAGTGGGATGTCGTCACCGAACCCAACGGCGACAACTACTCGCGGGTGCTCGTTCGGATGCAGGAAATCGAAGAATCCGCCAAAATCGTCACCCAGTGTCTCGATCTGCTCGAAACGTGGCCCGCGGACGATCGCGAAATCCAGGCGAACGTTCCCCGGACGCTCAAGCCCGACGCCGGCACTGAGGTGTATCGTGCAGTCGAAGCTGCCAAAAGAGAACTCGGTATCTACATCCGATCGGACGGCACCGACACACCTGCTCGGTTCAAGATCCGAAGCCCCTGTTTCTCGAATCTCTCCGCACTCCCCGAGATGACCCGCGGCGAGTACGTCGCGGATCTGATCGCCGCGATCGGGAGTCTCGACTGTATTATGGGCGAAGTCGATCGGTGAGCGCGTCGTTCATCGCTTGATTGCCGTCTCAACGCACAGCCCTTTGGGCGATGCCGTTGGGATATCCGGCAGATGACTCCCACAGCCGATCGCGTTCGACTCGGTGTCGTCGGCCTCGGATTCATGGGACGGACCCACGCGACCAACGCCGAGCAGTTCGGTCACGAGGTCGTCGCCGGTGTCGACCTCGTCGACGAGACTCGAACGGAGTTCGCGGAGACATACGATGCGAGAACCTACGAGGAGTGTACGGAGATGTACGACAGCGAGACGCTCGACGCGATCGCCGTTTCGACGCCGAACACGTTCCACGAGGAGGCGGTCGTGGCAGCCCTCGATCGCGACTACGACGTTCTCTGTGAGAAGCCACTGGCCGACACGCTCGAAAGCGCCGAACGGATCGCTGCAGCGGCCGAGGACAGTAGCGGATTCTGTGCGGTGAACTTCCACAACCGGGTCGCGACGGCCCCCGAAGTCTTCACCGACTACCGGGCCGAGGGCTACTTCGGCGACATCACCCACGTCGACGCGAACTACGTTCGTCGCCGGGGGATCCCTGGCGTCGGCTCCTGGTTCACCAGCAACGAGTTGGCCGGCGGCGGTGCCGTCGTCGATATCGGCGTCCACGCGATCGATTTTGCGCTCTATCTGCTGGGGTATCCCACAGTCGAAGAGATTTTCGCCGTCACCCGGACCGAGTTCGGCCACCGCGAGGACTACGTTGATCCAGGCGACTGGTACGACGAGACCGAGGCGGCAGTGTTCGACGTCGAGGATTCCGCAACCGTACTGATCCGCTGTGCGGACGATCGGACGATCTCTCTGGAGGTTGCCTGGGCCGCTAATCAGGCCGAGACGAACGACGTCGTGGTCCGGGGCACTGGGGCCGGTGCCGAACTCGAACTCGGCGGCGAGGCGCTTACGCTGTATCGCAGCGGTACCCAGGGGACCGATCACAATCTGGATGCGACGCTCACCGAGGGATCGATCGACCACACCGGCTGGGAGGGCAGCGACAAGCGGTTCCTCGACGGTGTCGTCGCCGGCGAACGGCCCGCGATCGGCACCGTCGAAGAGGGGCTCACCGTCCAGCGTGTGATAGACGGGATCTACCGCGCCGCCGAGGCAGGCACGTCCGTCTCGATCGACTGACGACGACCCGCCCCGAAGCCACCGAACGGGTAGCTTTTAGCCTGCTCCCCCGTGAGTGACCCGATAGATGAGCGACGGGCCACAGATCCTCCTGACCAACGACGACGGTATTGACGCGCCCGGTCTCCGTGCACTGTACGACGACCTCTCATCGATCGGCTCAGTCGAGGTGCTTGCACCCGCGGACAACCGGAGCGCAGTCGGCCGGTCGCTTACGTACGGGCGAACCGCGGGCGACGACGACGAACTCGCTGTTGGCTTCGAGACGGGCGAGTTCTCGAGTCCCGTTCCACACGCCGATCACGAACTCGGCTATGCGATCGACGGAACGCCCTGTGACTGCATCATCGTCGGACTGGGCGCGCTCGACCCCGAACCCGACATCGTCGTCGCCGGCTGTAACCCCGGAGCGAACATTGGTGCATACGTCCTCTCGCGATCGGGGACGGTAAGCGCCGCAATGGAGGCCGCGTTTCTCGACACGCCGTCGATCGCGATCTCGATGGATACGCTCGGCTACGGCGGTGCCCTCACGCCCGGCTCGTTTTCTGAACCGGCTTCGTTGACGGCCGACCTGGTCGAGTACACTCTCGAACACGACGTCTTCGAGGGCGTCGATTATCTAAACGTCAATACGCCCGGTCCACACCGAGAGACGACAGGGGTCGACCTCACCTACCCCTCGACGGTTTACGAGATGGACGGCAGCGTCGAGGATGGCGAGTTCCAGCTTCACAACCGACTCTGGGAGCAGATGGCAACCGGCTCGATCCCCGACGACCCCGGCACCGATCGGCGCTCAATTCTCACGAATCGGACCAGTATTTCGCCGCTATCGGTCCCCTACCGCTCGACAGCTCACGAGGCGCTCGATCGGTTCGTAGCCGACGCCAGCCCATGAGAGTCCCGGACGATCGTGAGCCCAGAGTCGAGGCTGAGGCCGAAATCGTGGCTCCAGGCCTGAAACAGCGATCGATCGCGATAGGACGGTGTGTTCGGTCGCGATAGCGCACACGACTCGATCATGACGGATCGATACCTGTAGCCGTCACCGTCGCCATCGCTCCAAAGCCAACCCGCAGAGAAACCGACGATCGAATCGTCGAAATCGACGGTGGCCGTCAGTTGTCGCGCTCTTCGTCGACGATGACTTCGACCGGTTCGTCGTCGCTCTCGTCGGTGCTCGCCGAGGCGCCCTGTTCCTGTTGCCAGAGGAGCGCGCCGGCGACGAGGACGACGACCCACGATCGCCAGTTGGCGAGGTTCAGGCTGTAGCCGACGCCAAACGGTTTCTCAACGAGCATCCCTTCTCCTGGCTGCCAGTACGACGCGAGCATCCGGCCGATGCTCGGTCGTTCGAAGTTGTACGGGACTCCGAGAATCTCACCGGAAGTGGGCTTATCTGCCATGGCCGAACGTACAACCTCCCCTAATAAGAGTATTGTGTACCCATCTCGGCTCTGGAACTTGTTCAGTCGCGTTTTCCGATCGGTCGTCCCAGTGTCATCCGAACCCGAGTCGACGACGGCGGCGTACTCCGTCTCACCCTCGCTTTCCAGCGATACGTGACCGTCCCCGCAGCATCGAGGACGAAGATGCTTCGCTTGGCCACCTCGAACTGGCCGTACATATCGGCGCGCAAAACGCCGTACTCGTGGTCTCAGTCCGATAACAACGGAACAGGGAGTTCTTCGTTGCGGATGAAGACGTTCTGGGCCGTCACCAAGCGTCGCCGAGAGCGTAAACGCCTCGATAAAGAGTCGGCCGCGGGCTCGGCCGATCGGTGGACCGACGGGGAGTGGTGCCCGGTCAGTGTGGGGGTACACGCCCCTGGTCGGTCGCTCGGCACTCGATTACGACTCGCTGCCGACGTACCGTCCACGCCCCTCGACCTCTGTGAGCCGATCGAGAACCGTCTCCCGTCCCACCTCGCGATACCCCTCGCGAACGGCCTCACCAAGCGGCTCGGGATCGTCCGCGGTACCGACGAGGCTCTGCTCGAAGACGTGGAGGTCCATCGCGTAGTCCTCGACGTGATCGGTGTGATAGCCCAGCCCGAAGTCGATGAGATACGTTCGTTCGGGACTAACACGGACGTTTCGGGTCGTCGGATCGCCGTGGACGAACCCGTTCCGGTGGATCGCCGCCAGCTGGCGGCCGACGTCTCGAACCCGATCGGCCGCGGTGTCCCCGTCACCATCCCGGACGATCGATCGGAGGTCCCGATTGCCGACGTACTCCATTTCGAGGCGAGATTCGTGTGGATCGACGTCCGAGAGAACGGGCGTCGGCACGCCCTCCCGGCGGGCCTGGCTCGTCAGTCGGGCCTCGATCCGGGTTCGTTCCGTACGGAGCCGATCGTCGAGCGTTGGGTGGCGGTACGTCTTGGCTCTCCGGCGTTTCCGCACGGAACCGGCGTCGGGGTCGAGGTCGACGACTGCTTCGGCCCCCTGGACGGTCGCCTCACCGCGACCCGCAGCGAGCTCTGGCTCGTCGGTCCGCCAGGTAACGGCCACCTGATCCGGCCGAAAGTCCGGATCGACACGGGAATCTTCGATCGCAAGCGTGTCACCGGCCGCGTACATCTTTGCCCCGAGGACGGCGATCATCCCCGCGTTGTCCCGCAAGAATCGGGGCTCGGGCGCGTGAAACTCGGCTCCACGTTGTGCACACATCTCGCCGAGCATCTCCCGGAGTCGATCGTTCTGTCCGACACCACCGCCGAGGACGAGTTCGTCGCTGCCGGTCAGCGAGAGCGCCCGTTCGGAGACCTCCGTGAGCATCGCAAAGATCGTCTCCTGAAGGGAGTAACAGACGTCCTCGATCGGAGCCTCGTCGTCGTAGCGCTGCTTGGCAGCGCTCATGATCCCCGAAAACGAAAAGTCCATTCCCTTGACAACGTAGGGCAGATCGACGTACTCGCCGTCGGCTGCGGCCGCTTCGACTTTGGGCCCGCCGGGATGTGACCAGCCGACGTGGCGGGTGAACTTGTCGATCGCGTTGCCAACACCCGTGTCCATCGTCTCACCCAGAACACGATAGCGGCCGTTCCGATAGGCCAACAGATGTGCGTTCGCGCCGCTTGCGTTCAGACAGACCGGCGAGTCGAACCCGGAGGTGTGTCGCCCGATTTCGAGATGTGCCACCATGTGATTGACCCCAACGAGGGGCACGTCGAGCGTCTGGCTCAGCGCACGGGCAGCCGTCCCGACGACCCGGAGACAGGGGCCGAGTCCGGGGCCACGGGAGAAGGCGACGGCATCGACGGGTGCAGTCTGGCGGGCCGACGAGTTGCGCTCGTCGCCGTCAACTGGTGGCGCAGTCTCGGACCGATCGCTCGTCTCGCGGGCGTACTCCAGTGCCGTTCTGACGACGCGAGGGATCGCATCGTGCATGTGTTCGGCGGCCTCGCGTGGATGAATGCCGCCGCTGTCGGGCTGATAGGCGTCGGTCTCAATAAAGACGTCCGCAGTCTCGGTGTCGTAGACGGCCGCACTGGCTGCCCAGGCGGTCCCTTCGATCCCGAGTATTCGGGTTCCAGTACTCACGAGTCGTCGGAGTTCGTGTTATGCCCACTCGGTGTAGCTGCACTTCCCACAGTGGGTCCGATCGCCGTGGTCGGCCAGGAAGGTGTCGCCACAGCGAGGGCACTTCTCGCGGTCCGTGGTCCCATCGTCGTTGTAGAGTTCGTGACGTGCCATCTTAGGCCTCCTCCGCGTCGGCGTCTGCCTCGCTGTCTTCGGCACCGATCTTGTTTCGCTCGAGCATGTGATCTTGCTCAACCTCGCGGGCGGAGTCGGCGGTGTCGTAGACTTTCGCCTGGCCGACGGTCTTTCGCATCCCGAACTTGGTGTCGAGTTTGCGGATGACAACCTCGTCTGCGTCCTTGTTCAGTTTCGCGGCGAGACTGTCACGAACCTGCAGTCGAGAGGGTGTCGCATCCTCGTGGACCAGTTCGAAGGTGACGTCCGTTCGATGCAACATGGGGTTCTCGTCTTCGGAGATGATGTCGACGTCCATGATATCACTCAGTTATCCTACTATCCCCGTGTAGCGCCTAAAAGGATTTCGAAGCGGGGGGAAACGGGTGCGCGTTCGCCCCGACAACTCGGGTTCCAGCAGTACGAAAATCTGACAGACTAGCCGATCGTGAGCGGTGGGTAGGTTGGTGGCACTCGTCGGCTCTCGGATGGAGATCGAAACAACGCTGTTTGGCGGCCTGTTTGCCGTCCAGTTCCTCGGCGCGATCCTTGTTCTGGTCGCACTCACCCCCGCGGGCCCGGGGCCACTCTCGATCGCCGGTGGGATCCTCATCGTCTCCGGTATCGGCGGACTGGCAGCCACCACGGGACTCATCGGCGAGACCGATCGTACGGTCCATCTCTCCGATGGAGCCGCCGATCGACTGCTGCAGTTCGTGCGTAGGTCGAAGCGGTAGCGTTGCAGGCGATTGGTCGACAGTACACCGGTTTCGGTGACCGATCGGGAACGATTATGTGATGGGAGACCAACAGTTTCGTCGATGCCCTCCAGACGACAACTGCTCGTGGGCGGTTCTGTCGCGCTCGCGGGCCTCGCGGGCGCCAATACGATAGGCAGACACCGCGGCAGGCGCTCGGTGTCGGCGGTCGCGGCCACACAGTCGACCGACTCAGAGAGCACGTTCGACTGGCCAATGGCGAGATACGACCCTGCGGGAACTGGCTTCACCCCTGATGGGTCGGGCCCGACCGACGACGTCAGCGTCGCATGGGAGCGATCGTTCGACCGGTTCGAGTACGGAACCCACGCGCCGATCCTCGTCGGCGATCGACTCTCCGTGATCGGACGCGATGTCGTCCTCACACTGGATCGCGAGACCGGCGAGACGCTGTTCTCTCGGAACGGGGCGTACCGATCGGCAGCAGCCACTGTCGAGGCGAGCGCCTACCGGACGGCGACGCTCGCAGTTGCCGGTAGCCGAGGCATTTACGGCCTGAACGCCGGCGGCGGGTACGAACTGTTCGGCCGCTCGGTCGGGCTCGAACGATGGCACGCCCCCGGCGAGGCACCCCCACGAGAACACGGCGCCCACGACGCCCAGCCACCTGTCGCCGTCGACGGAACGGTGTACGCGATCGTCCCGGAAACCGATCGCGTCGCTGCGTTCGACGCCAACAGCGGCCGCGTTCGCTGGGAGCGGACGATCGGCGACCCACGGTCGACCGGGTCGCACCGACCGGCAGTTCGGGATGGGACCGTCTACGTCTCGAGTGTGGCCGGCAACGTCGAGGCGTTCGACGCCGAGACGGGCGAGCAGTACTGGAGCGTCCGTATCGAGCACAGCAACGACGGCCGCTTTCGCGACCTCCTCGCTCCGACGGCGACGGCTGCGGGGGTCGTCGTTCCCAGCCGATCGGCGGTGACCTTGCTCGATCCACAGGATGGGGACGTCGTGTGGGAATACGAGCACGACGGGAACGCGACCGGCGGGAGCGCCGCCGTCGCGGACGGAGCCGCGTTCGTCACCGACGGCAACGGCTCGCTCCGTACGATCGACGTCGCGACTGGCGAGCAGCGGTGGGCGACCGAGTACGCACCGCAGGTGCAGCCGGTCGTCGCCGACGGCGTCGTCTACCTCGGCTACCGGTCGCTCGGCGAACTGGTCGCGATCGACGCCGAGAGCGGACAGCGGCGATGGACATACGAGTCGGGGCCGGGCTTTTCACAGCCAATCGTCGGCGACGGCGTCCTCTATGCCGTCGGACACGACAGAGTCCTCGCATTGGAGGAGGCCCAATGAGCGCCGACGATCGACCCCCACTGAGCGCCGACGATCGACCCGGCGCAGCTGGCGGCCCCAACCGATCGACAGCACACCCGCTCCGGGCGGCGATCGACGGGTGCAGACGGGATCCCGTACTGTTCGTGCCGTTCGCACTCACCGGAGTCCTCCTGGCAATCGTCGACTGGCTTCGCCAGCGGGATCCGATCCCCGCGATCGAACGGGAGGGGCTGGGATCGAACGGCGTCACCATCTCCATCGAGTACGTCGTCTACCCGACCGGAATTCCACAGACAGTCGTCCCCTACGAATCGCTCGTAGCGCTCGAATTCTCGGTTCTCGCCTGGGGACTCACACTCCAGGCCCTCTCACTGGGTGCGATCGGGGTGGCCGGCGCGGTCACGATGGCCCGTGCGATGGACGAGCGTCTCCGGCCCCGTGCCGTGGGTGCGGTGGTCGGGTTCGTCGTCGCGATGGATCTCCTCCAGCGCCTGCTCGGCTCGATCGAGACGTTCCAGCAGATGGGTCTGGTTGGGATCGTGCCGCTTGCGCTCTACCTCGTCGTTCTCGTCCAGTTGTTTCCCCTTCCGGGCCTGTTGGTTACCGGCCGATCGCCGTCCGCAGCGCTTCGCCAGAGCCGTCGCCGGGTCGCGGGTCGGGGCTGGTCGGTGTTCGGACTCGTCCTCGCGATCGGGCTCTCGGCGTGGCTGCTCGCATCGGTGCCCCTCGGGACGGTGGTAAGCAGCGTCCTCGTCGCGCCCGTCCATGCCGTCGCGATCGTCGCCCTCGCGATCGGTAGCGGACAGGACGTCTGTCGTACACGATCGGGATCATAAACTCGGAATCGGGGACGCTCGCCTCGATCGGTCGTCGCAACGAGCGCGGGCTGGGGAATGTGCTCACGGCGATTAATCTCTCACACAGATTTCGAAAACGATCTGTGCAGGCGAAAGACGTACCGCTGCCAGCATCCGCGAGCGACGCGAGCGGTTCACCACCAACGCGGGCGAAGTCCGTGGAGGCTGCCTTTTCACCGTCCCTTTTTGCAAGTGGTTCGAGGGAGCGACGCGACCGAGGACCCGCAACAAAAAGGGACGTGTGCCCGACCCACAACCCATACCTGTTAGTGTCGAAGTTTACCTGATCGGAACGACTATACTACTGTACGGTGTCTCATCTAGCAACGACCGATCGGCACGCATCGCAACCGTTGCTCCCGGACGAACGAACTCCCCCGTTGCGAGGGGCGCTGGGACCCCGTCCGTTCGACCCGCTGGAGCCACGAGCCGGACGAGGCAGACGTTTCGATGGCAACGCCGACCGAACCGGAGCGACGGCCCCTCGAGGCCATCTCGAACCCGAGGGAGAGGACGGATGCCGAGTGGACTGAAGCGGGACCTCGGCCTGCCGGAGACGTTCGCGATCGCGGTCGGTGCCATGATCGGGTCGGGAATCTTCGTCCTGCCCGGCGTCGCCTGGGTGCTGGCCGACGCCGCAGCCGTCCTCGGCTTCGTCATCGCAGCCCTCCTCGTTCTCCCTGCGGCATTGGCCGTCGCGGAGATGTCGACGGCGATCCCCGAAGACGGCGGCCCGTATCTCTACGTCGAGCGGAGCATGGGGCCGCTGCTCGGGACGATCGCTGGCGTCGGTACCTGGCTGATGCTGTCGTTGAAAAGCGCACTGGCGTTGGTCGGTGGCGTCCCGTATCTGCTGTACGTCAGTGAGACACTCGCGGAGTTCGTGACGCTGATCGCGGTCGTGCTCGCGATCTTCTTTACCGTGATCAACCTCGTCAGCGCCGAGGGATCCGGGAAACTGCAGTTTGGACTGGTGGGCATCCTGGTGGCGATTCTCGCCGCGTACGTCTTCGCAGGCGTCCCGCAGATCGAGGGTGCCCGCGTTGAGGGTGCCTTCAGCCCAGCCGTGGGTGGCTCGGCGCTTCTGGAGGCGACGGCGATCGTCTTTATTTCCTACGCCGGGCTGACGAAGGTCGGCGCGGTCGCAGAAGAGGTCGAAGATCCGGGCCGAAACCTGCCGCTCGCGATCGGGTCGGCGCTCGCGTTCGTCGCCTTTGTCTACGCGGTCGTCGTCTACGTGACGATCGGCGTCCTCGACATCTCGGCGGCGATCGACGGCACTACCGAAGCGATCCTCACAAGCGAGGGCGAGGGCGCGATCATCGCGCTGGCAGCCGAGGAGCTCTTTGGCGGGTTCGGTAGCGTCTTTGCGCTGGCGATCGTCGTCGCGGCGCTGATGGCCCTCGCCTCGACGGCCAACGCCGGTATCCTCGCCGCGTCGCGGTTTCCGATGGCGATGGCGCGCGACGGCGTGTTCCCCTCGAAGCTCGAGGAGGTCAGCGAGCGGTTCGCTACGCCCGTCTACGCGGTGGCGCTGACGGGAACCGCCCTGGTCGTGCTGGTGGCGGTCTTCCCGATCCAGCAGGTCGCCGCTTTCGGGAGCGCCTTCCAGATCCTCGTATTCATCTTCCTGAACGTCGCCCTCATCGGGTTCCGGGAAGGTGCGGTACAGGAGTACGAGCCGGACTTCGAGACGCCGCTGTACCCGTGGATGCCGCTGTTCGGGATCGCGGGCGGGGCGATCGTACTGACCTACACCGGCCTCGTCGCGGTCGTCGGGGCGGTAGGCATCGCCGTACTCGCCGGCGTCTGGTACTTCGCCTACGTCCGGTACTACCAGGGAGGGATCGATCGCGAGGGCGTCGCCCGGGCGCAGGTCCGTGAAAGCGTCGGCAAGTCGGCAACCGACCGAACCCGGGAACTGTTCGAGTCCGAGCGGGAGTACGACGTGCTGGTGGCAATCACCGAAGAGACGCCGGATCGTGCCCGACGCGACATGCTTCGGATCGCCCTCGATCTGGGCCGACTCCGATCGACGGTCGTCTCGGTCGTCGAGTTCTACGACGAACCGGACCACATCCTCCCCTCGCGTCAGTCCAGCGTTCGATCGACGGAGCTTCCCGGCTGGTTCCCCGACGACCCCGAGGACGCGCCGGACTGGTTCCCGTCGGACGCGCTACGGGGAGACCTCCGGACTTCCGGCGGCGAACCGGTCGCCGCGACGCTCGATGATCCCGAGGAATTCGGTGCACAGGTCGACTACCGGCGGATCGTCAGCGAGGATCACAAGGAGGCGATCGTCGACTTTGCGACCTTCGAGGAGATCGACCTTATCCTCACCCAACAGCACGCTGGCAACGGTATTGCCGGCCTCCTCGGCGCGAGCGAGACGGCGTGGCTGCGACAGAACGCCCCGTGTGACGTCGCCCTCGTCGAGGACCGAGGGCTCGAAGCGGTCGAGCGGATTGCCGTCGCCAACCGGGGTGGCGGACCGTACGATCCGGTAAAAATCCTCCTGGCAGACGCGATTGCCGAGGAAACAGGCGCGGAGATCGTACTGGTTCGAGCGATCGCCGAGGACGCCGCCCAGAGCCAGCGGGAGACAGCAGAACGGTACCACGCCGAACTGATGCGGATCTGTACTGTGCCGGTTCGATCGCGCGTGCTCGAGACCGACGACGCGGTCGAGGGAATGGCCCGGTTCGCCGCCGACGCTGATCTGCTCGTCGTGGGATCTGGCCCGATCGGCGTCGAAGCGCGGTTCCGGGGCAGCGCTGCCGACGACCTCGTCGACGCGGTCGACTGCACCGCCGTCATGGTCCAGACCTACGAGGGACGGCAGCGAGGGCTGCTCGAACGGCTCATCAGGGACTACCTGTTCTGAGACACGCCAGACGGCCCCTGCTCGCGTCGCCGCCGGAGCTATCCAGTCTCCGTACAGCGCTTCGATGAGATGGATTTTGCACCGGTTCGGTCGTCATCGAGTGCGTAGACGTCTCTGACATCTTGAGAGAGCGAGCCGATCGTGGCGTTGATCACGAGGGCGTCTCGAAATCGCTCGAGACCGCCGATAGAACAACGCAACGAGATCGGTCGGGGACCGTGATCGAGCAATCGGGCTGTTCGCTCATTCCGGTGGCTGTCGGCCGATGACCGCATGGAACGGGTCGGTCCCGGGCTGGTCGACGACTCGGTCCGTCTCTCCGAATCCGCCAGCGACAACGTACTCCTCGACGAGCGCCGCTCGTTCGTCCATCGACCGGGTTCGCCAGGCCTGAATCGCTTTTGTGGGGAACATTCGGTTGGTGAAACTCACGATAACAGTGCCGTCGGACGTGAGGACACGCCCGAACTCGCTGAACACGTCACCGGGATACTGCAGATACTGCACTGACAGGGCACAACAGACGACGTCGAACGAGTTCTCCTCGAGCGGAAGCGTCCGGTCGCTGTTAAAATCCTGGAGAAAATACTCGTCTAGACAGTCGTTTGCTTCGAGTTCGGCCTCGTTGAGTCCGTGGCCAACAACCCACTCCAGTGGGATGTCAGGGAGAAACGAGACCCAGCTGCTCATTGCATCGAAGACACGCTCTCCCGGCGTGATCTCCGATTCGTACACCGTTGTTAGCCGAGACGTGAATGCATCGTCCGCGTGAGTGACAAACCGAGGCAAGTCGTAAAACTGCGTGTCGTCATTGGTATCGATCTTTTGCCGATCAGCGTCCGATAGAACTCTGGACACAGTGTTCTCAGACAGGCCTGGAGAGCAAAGTATTCACCGCCTGCCGACCTGGACGTCGATCTTTCGGGGGTGACGAACGGTCAGTATCAGTCGGGTAAGTGAACTGGACCGTTTCGACGACCGGTGGTGTCTCGTCGGACAGGTTCACCGTCACGGTATCGTAGCAACGATCGATGCAGTTCTAAAATACGACCGGGTAGCCGGCCCGGTCAGTTGTCGTCCGAGGTCGTGATGTCCGCCGAAAGCCCCTGTGCCATCTCGATGTCTGTCGAGTTGTTGAGTGTGAATGCGGTGCGTTCGGTGACGGCCTCGATGACCTCGCGGGCGCTCGGGTAGCCGTTGCCGGACTTTTTGACGCCGCCGAAGGGCAGGTGGACCTCCGCACCGATACAGGGCAGGTTCGCGTACGCCAGGCCGATCTCGGCCTCGTCGCGGAACTGGTGGATCTTACGGTAGTCCTCGCTGATGATCGCACCGGCGAGACCGTAGTGCGTGTCGTTGTGGAGCTCGATGGCTCGGTCCATGTCACCTTCGTACTCGATCAGGGCGACGTGGGGCCCGAAACACTCCTCCTGGAGACAGCGCAGCTCCGAATCGTAGTCGACTTCGTAGACGAACGGGCCGACCCAGTGACCGTCTTCGTGGCCGTCGGGGATCTCGCCGTCGTCGAGTTCCGCTCGATCGACGAGCACCTCTCCACCTTCGTCGCGGGCGAGTTCGTTGTGACGATGGATCTTCTCGGCGTGCTCGGCCTCGATCGCCGGCCCCATGAACGTCTCCTCGTTGAGTGGGTCGCCGACGGCAACGTTCTCTGCCATTTCGACGAACCGCTGTTTGAATTCGTCGTAGACGTCAGTGTGGACGATCAGCCGCTCGCTGGAGACACAGCGCTGACCCGTCGTCTTGAAACTCGACATGACCGCCGAGTGGACGGCCACGTCGAGGTCGGCATCGTCGGCGATGACGATCCCGTTCTTGCCGCCCATCTCACAGGCCGCAAGTTTGCCGGGTTCGCCGCCGACCTTGCTCGCGATTTCGTGGCCGACCTCCGCCGAGCCGGTAAAGAGGACGGTGTCGACGCGCTCGTCGTCGGTGATCGCCGCCCCGGCGTCACCGAAGCCCTGTACCATGTTGAAGACGCCGTCAGGGATCCCAGCATCCTCGAACATCTCGGCGATGATCTGGCCACACCACGGCGTCTGCTCGGCCGGTTTCCAGACGACCGTGTTGCCTTCGACCAGCGCGACCGCCATATGCCAGAACGGGATCGCGACCGGGAAGTTCCACGGCGTGACACAGCCGACGACGCCGCGGGGTTTGCGGCGCATGTAGGCGTCCTTGCTCGGGATTTCGCTCGGGATGACATCCCCGTGTGGATGGCGGGCGTTTGCAGCGGCCCACTCGACCATATGGTAGGCCTCGATCACGTCGGCCCGCCCCTCGCTAATCTCCTTGCCACACTCTTTGGTGACGATCTCGCCGAGTTCGTCGGTTCGCTCGCGCAGTTCGTGATAGATCTCCCAGAGATACTCCGCTCGATCGATGTACGACAGGGAGCGCCACTCTTCGAAGGCGTCCTCGGCGGCCGCGAGCGCGGCGTCGACGTCTGACTCGGTGCCCCGCTGGAAGCGTGCAAGCTCCTCTCCGGTCGCTGGATTCTCACTTGCGAACGTCTCGGATCCATCGCCATCAGTCCACTCGCCGCCGATCTGGTGGCCGTAAATCTGTGTTTGCTGACTCATGGATGGTGGTTTGGCCGTCACCATGGAATAACGTGCCCCGCCCATGGGAGGGGGCGATACGCGACCCGACCATGGTCGGGCGAGGAACTTCTATGGCCGAGAACTACTTGACTACGCACTGGTAGAGAATGGCAATGAACGTGAGCCGGCCACTTCACGGCACGCGGCTGACACTCGAACTCTGGCATCCAAACTGCTGGGCAATCGAATCGACCGAACGGGTTGATGGCGGGATCTTGGCACACGCGATTTATAATGCTCCAGCACCGGAAGGGAAGCCGGTAAACGGACTGTTCACCGCGTTCGGCGAAACGGCAGCCGAAGTCGAGACACTGCTGGATGAGATTCGAGAATCGCCGCTTGCGGGTGAGGTGCTCGAACTACAGGAACGGTTTGGTCGGCAACAGTCCTCGTTGCTCCCCGGCAACGTCGTCACCGAGTTTTTCCTCGAGTACGACCCACAGGATATGATCTGTCCGACACTGCTCGAACACGGGTTTTTGCACAGTGCGCCCGTTCGGATCGAAGACGGCCAGGAGTACTGGGAAGTCTGTTTTGCCGACGATCGGGAGGAAATCGAGAGCGCGATCGAGGGCGTGTGTGACTCTTCGGGCGCAGAGATCTCGATCGAGACGATCACGAGCACGCCGGTGGGCGACTCCGAGCGCAAACACCGGATGGATGCGCTTACCACAACCCAGCGAGAGGTGTTCCAGCTTGCACGAAAGCAGGGCTACTACCAGTGGCCACGAGGCGTCTCGACACGTGATTTAGCGGCTGAACTCGACATCTCGAAGACGACGCTGCTCGATCATTTGCGAAAAGCCGAGTCGAAACTACTCGATCCCGATGGGATCGGGAGCGAGGAGTAGAGACAGCACATACCGACACAGTGAAACAGCAGCTTACCGCACCGACGGGTCCAGTATGTAGTCGGCCGCTTTCTCAGCAATCATGGTCGTCGGAGCGTCCGTGTTCCCGCTGGTGATCGTTGGCATGATCGACGCATCAGCGACACGGAGTCGATCGAGTCCGTGGACACTGAGCCGGTCATCAACGACCGCCATCTCATCAGTACCCATCTTGCAGGTGCCCACAGGGTGGTACAGAGAGGCGGCCGTCTCACGGATATGCTCGATCAGTTGCTCGTCTGATCGCACGTCGGGCCCCGGCGATACCGCTTTCCCACGGTACTCGTCGAACGGCTCGGCCTGCAAGAGTTCCCGGATCAGTTTGAGCCCGTCGAGCAGTATCTCCAGGTCCGCGTCTTCGGTGAGATACTGCGGGTCGATCGTTGGTTCGTCGAACGGATCTGCCGATCGGAGCGTGATCTGGCCACGGCTCTCCGGACGAAGACAGAGCGCGCCAAGCCAGAAGCCGTGGCCGTCGGGATTGTCAAATCCGTGGTTGATCGAGTATGAGGGGCCGAAATGGAACTGGATATCGGGCCGGTCTCCCTCCGAGACCGACGTGAAGCCACCCGCTTCTGCGACGTTCGAGGTCAACGGCCCCCGTTTCAAGAGGAGATATTTGAGTGTGTTCCACAGCGAGTCGGCTCCCGCAAGCGTGATCGATCGCTCGCAGGCGTAGTTGATTGTCACCTGAAGATGATCCTGCAGATTCCGGCCGACACCGGGGAGGTCGTGGACGACCGAAATACCGTGGTCTGCGAGGTGGGCTGCTGGGCCAACGCCCGACAGCATGAGCAACTGCGGTGAGTTGATCGCACCCGCCGAGAGAATCACTTCCTCGCTCGCGTCGACTGATTCGGGCGATCCGGTCCCATCTTGGACGTACTCCACGCCGACTGCTGCTCGGCCGTCGAACCTGACGCGGGTCACCTGCGCACCAGTGGTAGCAGTCAGGTTTGACCGGTCCAGAACCGGTTTGAGATAGGCGTCAGCGGCGCTGTGTCGTTCGCCATCTTTTTGGGTCAGTTGATAGAGGCCAACGCCCGACTGATCGCCATCGTTGAAATCGGCGTTCCGTGGTAGTCCGATCGACTTTCCTGCCTCGATGAACGCCTCGCTGAGTTCGTTGGGTGACTGCGGGTCTGCGACGTTCCGCGGGCCGCCAGTTCCATGATACGCCGAGGGGCCGCGTTCGTTGTGTTCGGCCCGCTTGAAGTACGCCAACACGTCCTCGTAGGCCCAGCCGTCGTTTCCGAGTTCGGCCCAGTGATCGTAATCTGCAGGCTGGCCACGAGCATAGATCATCGCGTTGATCGAACTTGACCCGCCGAGGGTCTTTCCGCGGGGCCAGTAACATTCTCGATCGGTCAGTTCCGTCTGTGGGTCGGTGTAGTACTCCCAGTCGACGTCGGATTTGAATAGCTCTGAGAACGCTGCCGGTATTCCAATCTCTCGGTTCTCGTCCGGTGTGCCCGCCTCTAGTAGCAGTACCTCGTGTCCGTCGGCCGACAGCCGGTTTGCGAGCACACAGCCTGCCGACCCCGAACCAACGAGTATGTAATCGTAGGTTCCCCCAGCGTGGGTTGACATACTATCACACAGCCGAGCACAGTGGCTTAAATCCCGCCGTATCGCCGGGAAGAACGGACAGATGGCGGACGAGCGGTCACCCAGTAGTTGCCCAGTCCGACAGTTGTGAAAGCTGATATTTTCAGTGTGGCAACTATAACTATACGGACAGAATGCCCTCTCAGTCGCCAAACGAATTCGTCATTACGTCGTCAGTGCGGACGGAGATCGTGCTTCGGGTATCCAAGAGCACGACAGCAACCGGCGCGCTCCTGTCCGGAATCGATGCGAGCGATTCCGCGGTCTACGACGCGCTCTCGACGCTCAGAGACCGTGATCTGATCACCGAGCGGGGCAGGGACTGGCAACTCACTACGCATGGACACCTTGTCGCCGACAGTGTGTCTGCCTGGCAGTCGTCGGAGGACTTCCTCGCGACGGAGCCGGCATTCTGGAAGAACCACCAGCTCGACGTCATTCCAGCGCGATTCCGTCGCCGACTGCCGGAGATTGGCGAATATAGGATCATCCGCGATACTCCACAAGATCACAACCGGTCCGAGGATGTCGCCATCAGCATGATCGACTCAGTCGACTCCTGTGAGCTGACAACCCCGTACTACTCACGACGCCATCACGAGCCGATCCCGACACACCCAGAGACGCGCTTCTGGTAACCCGGGAGGCGATCGATGTTAGCGTCCAGCGGTACACGGACGGTCTCCGCGAGGAGGTGACAGGGTTAGACCTGACGAACATTCGACTGACCGAGTGTGAGTTCGCATCGGTCGTCACCGACGAGATACTCAAGTTCGAACTGCCGCGGCTGAGCGCGGGACCACCGAACAACCACGGAGGGGACCGCGCCATCGAGCCGTCCGGACGCCGATCGGTCACTGACACCACCGCCATCTTCGTCTCAGAGACCGACACAACGGTCCAGTTTGGACGCGATCTCTTCGACGCGCTGTGGGCGGACTCTGACCCGATCGGCCCATATCTCCATCGCCAGTTCCCTGGGGTGTGGGAGTGACACCCCCCTATACGAACTGTCACCAGCGGAGGCAAGCGCCTCAGCTGAGTACGGCTCGGAGGGCAAACAGGGCGTTCTCTTTGCGTTCGCGTACCCGGCGGTAGAAGTAGGACATCCACTTCGGTCCGTAGGGGGCGTACTGATAGACGTCGTGATCGGCGGCGAGTTCGCGCTGGGCATCCTCGCGGACGCCCATGAGCAACTGGAACTCGTAGGGCGTGTCGTGGGTTCGAGCGAGCTCCTCGACGTAGTCGATGACCTCCGGATCGTGGCTCCCAACGGCGATCTCTCCCTTGGTGAACGACGTGAACGCGAACGTGATCAGTTCGCGATACGCCTGGTTCACCTCCGCTTTCTTCTTGTAGGAGACGTGCTTTGGCTCGTCGTAGGCACCCTTGACGAACCGGACCTTGCCCGGAACGTCTGCCAGCCGTTCGACGTCCTCACGCGTTCGCTTCAGATTCGCCTGGACGCAGACGCCGACCGCCCCGCCGGTCTTGCGTGCATGGTGTTCGAAGGCACTGAGGGTGACATCGGTCGTCGTATAATCTTCCATATCGATCCAGACGAAGACGTCGTGGGCAGTACCCGCGTCGATGATCCGATCGAGGTGGGTCAAAAAGACCTCCTCGCCACAGTCGAGCCCGATCTGGGAGGGTTTGACCGAGATACAGCAGTCGAGATCGTAGGTGTCGATCGCTTCGATCAGTTCGATGTAGGCGTCGGCGTCGGCGGCCGCGTCCGCAGGGTCGTCGTAGTGCTCGCCAAGCAGATTCAGAATGCCGGCGATCCCGTCCTCGTTGATCGAGTCGATATGCGAGAGCGCCCCCGGTTGGTCCTCGGCAGCGACGAAATTGTTCGCGATTGGAAGGAGCATATTTCGATAATGAGACCCGATCGGGGTAAACGGTCACCCGACCATAGACGCCCCCTCGACGATCGGTTGGGGCCGGAAACCGGCAGCTGCAGGCCGTCTTGACCATGGTCGGTGGTGGTACTAACGGGGTTTCTTTCCAACCCAGTTCACATCCCATGATGGATGGTGACATATTGCGACGGAACCGACGAGACGTACTGACTGCCGGGAGTGCCCTCGGGCTCGCCGCACTGGCAGGCTGTGTGGGGACAAGCGACGATGACGACGGGTATACGATCGGAATGGTCGACTCGCTGACCGGCTCGCTGGCCGATTTCGGCGAACGGAACCAGAACGCCGTCGAGGTCGCACTCGACCACGTCAACGAGGTCGGAGTCAAGGGCGATGAACTCGACATCATTATCGAGGATTCCGAGAGCGAATCCCAGCCGGGCCTCTCGGCGGCACAGAAGCTTGTCGAGCAGGACGGCGTTCCGTTCCTCATTGGAGCGGTGGGCTCGGGAGTCTCGACGGCGATCTACGAAAGCGTCATCAGTGGGTCGGACGTGGTCCAGCTCAGTCAGAGTTCGACTGGGGTCAACCTGACGGACGAACCGGGTCTCCTCCGAATGTCGCCAAGCGGGCAGACGCAGTCGATCGCGCTGGCAGAAATTATCGAGGAAGATGGCTACGACGAAGTCGCCGTAACCGCGATCAACGACGACTTCGGAGACAGCCTGTACGATGCCTTCGAGGACGCCTACGAGGGAGAGATCGTCTACGATAATGTTCACGACGGTGATGAGTCATCGTACAGCAGTCTCATTTCCAGCATGGACAGCTCCGGCGCGGATGCGTGGCTGTTCATCACGTATCAGTCGGAGTTTACGACGATGGTGAACGATATGGATTCGGGCGGCTACGGAGACGGCGTCCAGCTCTACGGTGCCGACTCCAACCGGGGCGACAGCGTCCTTGAGGGAACGTCCGAGGGCAGCATGGACGGCATGAAACTCGTCGAGCCGGGTGTCCCTGAAGACCAGGAGAACTACCTCGATTTCGCTGAGGCGTTCGAGGCCGAACACGGTGAAGCACCGACGTCCTGGTCGGCGTTTGCCTACGACTGCGTGGTCACCGCCGCGCTCTCGATCCAGGCCGCAGACGAGTTTACCGGCGCGGCACTCGGCGATGTCGTCCGGGACGTGACTCGCCCGGACGGCGAGGAAGTGTTCACCTACGAGGAGGCCCACGAGATCCTCGAGGACGGCGGGACGGCCGACGACATCAATTATCAGGGAGTCAGCGGTCCGATCGATTTCGACGAGAACGGTGACCCACGGGGGACACTCATGGTGTTGGAAGTCCAGGACCACGAGTACGCCTCGCTCGGACTCCGCGAATCGTAATCGGTATCCCACCAATGTCTATTATCGAATACGCTGCCAACGGACTGGTATACAGTAGTATCATCGTCCTCGGGAGCATCGGCCTCTCGCTGATCTACAGCATCAACGGCTTTGCGAACTTCGCCCACGGGGACACGATGACCGTCGGTGCATATACGACACTCGTCGCGTTTGGCGTTGTCGGCGGCGTCGGCTTTACCGTCCTCGGGCTGCCGATGGGCTTTTTCATTGCCCTCCTGATCGGGCTCGCCGTCGCCGCGGCCGTCGCGATACTCACCGAAAAGATCGTCTACGAACCGCTCGATATCGGCTCGATCGGCCTGCTCATCACGTCGATCGGTGTCGCGTTCGTCTACCGTGCACTGATACAGATGGGCTTCGGTTCGGACTCGATCCGATACGACGTCGGGTTCGTCCAGCCGATCGAGGCGCTGTTGCCCTACGGGATTCGGATGACCCAACACGACGTCGCGATCGTTGCTTCGGCGGCCGTCCTCGTGACGGGGCTTCACATCCTCTTGCAACACACTGATCTTGGCCGGAAGATGCGTGCGATGGCAGACAACCCGGATCTCGCACGTGCAAGCGGCATTCGGACGTACCGCATCACGCTCATGTCGTGGATCATCGGTGCAGGGCTGGCGGGTGCCGGCGGTGCCTTCCTCGGGCTGTTCAACCAGCTCCAGCCACGGATGGGCTTTAATGTCTTGCTGGTCATCTTCGCCGCAGTGATCCTCGGCGGGATCGGCTCCATCTACGGCGCGATGCTCGGTGGCTTTCTCATCGGCATGGTCGTCGAGATGATGCCGCTGCTGTCCGACGTGGGCATCCCGATCGGTATCGAGTACGCAAACGCCGTCGCGTTCCTCATCATGGTCGCCGTCTTACTTGTCCGGCCGACCGGGATCGCCGGTGACGGCATCAGCGGAGAGGGGGTGTGAGATGGGAGTGCTCACCGACCCCCGCGGCTACTGGGACGATCTGACGACCGCAGAGCAAGGTGTCACGGCAGCGATCGGATTGATTGTGTTCGGCCTCGTCATGGCCTTGCTCACCGGCGCGCTCGGCGCATCCTACTTCCTCTTCCTATTCGGGTTGGCGGGGATGTACGCACTACTCTCGTTTGGCCTGAACTCCCAGTGGGGGTTTACCGGACTGATCAACTTCAGTGTCGCCGCCTTCTTCGGGCTCGGTGCCTACGGTGCGGCAATAATGACAGCCAGCAACTCACCGCTCGGGGGCGGCTACAACCCCGTATTCGGTCTGATCGTCGGACTCACCCTGGCCGGGGTGGTTGCGGTCGCGATCGGCATTCCGACCCTGCGACTGCGGGCGGACTACCTCGCGATCGCGACACTCGGACTGGCGGAGGTCGTCCGCCTGTTCATGCTCAACGAGCGCCAGTGGACCAACGGGAGCGCCGGTCTCCGCGGTATTCCGACCTTCTTCGAGGACTGGCCAGTGTTGGGAACGTTCACCGAAGTAATGCCGGCGATCGAGATCGAACTCGTTCCCGGCTCGCCGGTTGTGCTGGGACTCTCGTTCTGGCAACAGCTGCTCAACGTCGCGCTGTTGCTCGTCTTCCTCGGTGGGACGTTCATGGTCCTCCGGCGCGCACAGCGATCGCCATGGGGCCGACTGCTCCGGACGATCCGTTCCGACGAGGACTTAGCGAAGGCTCTGGGGAAGAACACCTACTCCTACAAGATGCAGTCGTTCGTCCTCGGGAGCCTCATCATGGCGCTTGCGGGCGTCTTCTATGCACACCTGAACCTTTTCGTCAGCCCGGGTGATCTCGACCCGATCACGACGTTCTACGTCTGGGTCGCCGTGATCCTCGGTGGCAGCGGCTCGAACCGCGGGGCCCTGCTTGGGGGCTTCGTCGTCGTCGCCATCCGGGAGGGCTCCCGGTTCGTCAGCGACGTCGGCGCAATCCCCCTCGGCGGGGCATCGTTTCGGCTGCTCGCGATCGGACTCCTTATCATCCTCGTCATGCGGTTCCGACCGCAGGGGATCCTCCCGCCACAGCGGGAACTGATCTGGCCGAGTGCAGTCGACAGTAGCGCACCGTCACGGCCCGATCGAGGTGTGCGTGACGTGAAGGCAGGTGAGGACAATGAGTGACACACTGGAGGAGCCAGAGACGACTGGGGAACTGGACGCGACAACAGCCGAGACGAACGCCAACATGGCAAAGGACAACGTCGTCCTCCGTGTTGATGACCTCCAGAAGTCTTTCGGCGCGCTCGTCGCGACCGACCACGCGACGTTCGAGGTCGAACGGGGAACGATCACCGGCCTCATTGGTCCCAACGGGGCCGGGAAGTCGACGATCTTCAACCTCATCTCCGGATTCTACGAGCCCGACGGCGGCACTGTCACGGTCAACGGAACCGACGTCACTGGGACCGAACCCTACGAGGTTGCCGAACACGGACTCATCCGGACGTTCCAGACCCCCCGCAAATTGGAGGGGATGACCGTTCGTGAGGCGATGCTCGTCGGGCCGCGGAACCAGCCCGGCGAGTCGTTCGTGAAGCTGTTTACTGCTCCCGGAACCGTCGGCGAACACGAACAACAAAACCTCGCGGACGTCGAACGGGTCCTCGCGGAGTTCGAGATCGACCACCTCGCGACCCAGCCCGCGACGGACATCTCCGGCGGGCAGATGAAACTGGTCGAACTGGCACGGGCAATGCTCGCCGAGCCGGAGGTCCTCCTGCTCGACGAACCAGTCGCCGGCGTCAACCCGACGCTGCGAAACAAACTCGCCGAGCAGATTCGGCGGCTCAACGAGCAGGGAACCACCTTCCTGCTTATCGAACACGACATGGAGTTCGTGATGAGCCTCGCCGATCCAGTCATCGTCCTCGATCGCGGGAGCGTACTCACCGAAGGACCACCCAACGCGATCCAGTCGGATACCGAGGTCATCGACGCCTATCTCGGCGGTGGTGGCGTATGAGCGCCGACCACGTCCTCGCACTCGACGGCGTCGACAGCGGCTACGGCGAGGTGCAGGTGTTAGACGACTGTACACTCCACCTCGATACGGACGAAATCGTCTGTCTGATCGGCCCGAACGGGGCCGGGAAATCGACAGTTCTCAAAACCGTCTTTGGCATGCTGACGCCGTGGGAGGGGACCGTCACCCACCACGATCAAGATATCGGCGGGATGGCTCCCGAAGACATCGTCCGCGAGGGGATCGGCTTCGTCCCCCAGACCGAGAACGTCTTCGGCTCGCTGACGATCGAGGAAAACCTGCGGATGGGTGGGGTCGCCCGTGACGACGACCTCGGGCCGGTACTCGAGAAACTGTACGAACGGTTCCCGCTGTTGGACGAAAAGCGGACGGCCAAAGCGCGAAACCTCTCTGGGGGCCAGCGACAGGTGCTCGCACTCGCCCGGGCGCTGGTCATGGAGCCAGACGTGCTCCTGATCGACGAACCATCCGCCGGCCTCGCGCCGAACACCGCCGACGACGTCTTCGAGGACGTCATGGAGATCAACGCCATGAATACGGCGATCTTGATGGTCGAACAGAACGCCACGAAGGGGCTGGGCATCTCCGATCGGGGCTACGTGCTCGATCAGGGGACGGTCCGGTTCGAAGACGAAGCCGACGCCCTGCTGGACAACGAGGAAGTGTCCCAGCTGTATCTCGGCGGATAGCGATTCGGCGAGACGTTCCGCGTGCCGTTTTTTAATCGGAGAGAACACGTTTCGAGGATGGTTGCGTATCAGAAACGGAGTGTTACGGTACCGTCTGCTGACCGGATACTGGGTGTTACGGCACTGTCTGCTAACCGGATACTGGGTGTTACGGCACTGTCTGCTAACCGGATACTGGGTGTTACGGCACCGTCTGCTGACTGGATAGAGAGCGTCACGACGACGCCCTCGGACAGAATGAAGGGACGTATGCTATGGGATGACCACGTGCGATCGCGAGTCAGTCGGCACCTGCACACTCGCGCCAGTCACAGGCAGGGCATTTGAGACGGCCGGCGGCGGTAGTCATCGTCGTTCCACATTTCGGGCAGCCAGTCGCGTGGGGTGGGGTTGAGTGATCAGTCATTGTGATGGCCACCCGTGGTCTCCCGGGTGGCATACGAGAAAATCAGTCTGCCCACGAACATCTGTGTTGGACCGACCATGGACGGGGTCGAAAACGAACGTTCACGAGGTTTCGGGCCGGAGAAGCAAGCTGCCAGACCCTCTCATACGGAGTAGTGTCATACGGACAGTTGTAGTCAATTACCGCCGATCGCCGACCCGCCTTGACGATCGGCGGTAACTAGTTACAACGATCCGTATCAGTCGTCGTCCATCGGTGCCGTCACTGGATCGACGCGTTCGCCACGTGGCCCCTCGAGGTCGACGTCGGGCAGGAGATCGCGGAGGTAACGGCCGGTGTAGGAGTCGTCGAGTCTGGCGACCTCTTCCGGCGTGCCAGTTGCGACGATCTCCCCGCCGTTTTCCCCGCCTTCGGGGCCGAGATCGATGACGTGATCGGCGTTCTTGACGAGATCGAGTTCGTGTTCGATGACGACGATCGTGTTGCCGGCGTCGGTTAGCCGGTGGAGGACGTCGATCAGCTTGCGCTCGTCCTCGCTGTGGAGCCCGGTCGTCGGCTCGTCGAGCAGGTAGAGCGTCTCACCCGAATCTTTCTTCCCGAGTTCCTCGGCGAGTTTGACGCGCTGGGCCTCACCGCCGGAGAGCGTCGTCGACGGCTGGCCGAGTTGCATATAATCGAGGCCAACGTCTTTGAGCAGCTTCAGCCGGCGGCGGATCTGGCTCGACGACTCGAAAAAGTCGTAGGCCTCCTCGACACTCATGTCGAGGACGTCCGCGATCGTCTTCCCTTTATACGTGACGTCGAGCGTGGCGTCGTTGTACCGCGCACCGCCACACTCCTCACAGGGGACGTAGACGTCCGAGAGGAAGTTCATCTCGATTTTCACCGTGCCCTGGCCGCCACACTCCTGGCAGCGGCCTTCTTTGACGTTGAACGAAAAGCGACCGACCTGGTAGCCACGCTGTTTGGCGAGTTTCGTCTCGGCGAACAGCTCGCGGATGTAATCGAAGACGCCGGTGTAGGTCGCCGGGTTCGATCGCGGCGTGCGACCGATCGGTGACTGGTCGATCAGTCGGACGGTCTCGATCTGGTCGAGCCCCTCGAGGCGATCGTGGTCGCCCGGAATGACGCTCGTGTTGTCGTTCATCTGCCGGGCGAGGCCCTTGTAGAGCACTTCGTGCATGAGCGTCGACTTGCCCGACCCGGAGACGCCCGTGATCGCGGTAAAAGAGCCAACTGGGATGTCGACGTCGACGGCGTCCAGATTGTGCTGGCGAGCACCCAGGATCGTCAAGGCACCGTCGGGGTCACGCCGCTCCTCAGGTACCGGAATCTGGCGGCGACCGGAGAGGTAGTCGCCCGTAAGCGACTCCTCGCAGTCTTTCAGTTCGTCCACGGAGCCGTTGACGACGACCTCGCCGCCGCGCTTGCCGGGGCCGGGACCCATATCGATAACGTTGTCCGCCCGACGCATCGTCTCCTCGTCGTGTTCGACCACGATCAGGGTGTTTCCGATGTCTCGCAGTTCCGCTAAGGTGTCGAGGAGCCGATCGTTGTCCCGCTGGTGAAGCCCGATCGAGGGCTCGTCTAACACGTAGAGGACGCCGACCAGCCCGGACCCGACCTGCGTGGCCAGTCGAATGCGCTGGCTCTCACCGCCCGAAAGCGTCGCGGCCTCCCGATCGAGGGTGAGATACTCGAGGCCGACCTCACACATAAAGCCGAGTCGGGCACGGATCTCCTTTAAGATCTCTTCGGCGATCGTCAGCTCGCGGCCGGAGAGGTCGGCTTCGAGCCCCTCGAAGTGGTCGCGGGCGTCGCCGATCGACATCTCGTTGACGTCAGTGATCGAGGTGCCGGCGACGAGGACGTGTCTGGACTGCTCTTTGAGCCGGGTACCGTTACAGGCCGGGCACTCGGTGACGGCCATGTAGTCCTCGATGTGGTCGCGGGTGCTGTCCGACTCGGTCTCGACGTAGCGCCGATCGAGGTTGGGGATGACGCCCTCGAACCGTTTCTGCTTCCGTCGCGTACCGTTTTTCGTCGATCGTTTGAAGACGACCTCCCGATCGGTGCCGTAGAGGAACTGCCGCTGCTGGTCCGCCGTGAGGTTCTCGAAGGGCGTCGAGACGCTCACATCGAAGTGGTCGGCGACGGCGTCGAGACGTGTCTGATAGTACGATCGGTTGTAACTCCAGGGCTCGAAGACGTGTTTGATCGGTTTCGATGGGTCGACGACCACGAGGTCCTCGTCGACCTCTTTGGTCTTGCCGAGTCCCTCACACTCCGGACAGGCCCCGTGTGGACTGTTAAACGAGAAACTCCGGGTCTCGATCTCGGTGAACTGGACGTCGCTGTTCGGGTTCCCGAGCGCGGTCGAAAACTGGAGCACCAGCCGATCGGTCTCGTCCTCGCCGTCTTCGCTACCCTCGCCGAGATCGCCGGTCGATCGGACGTTCGAGTCGATGTCGATGCCTTCGGGCGGGTTCGGGATGATCACCTTCAATGCGCCATCGGCCTTGTCGAGGGCGGTTTCGACGCTGTCGGTGATCCGCGGCCGGCTCTCCTCGTCGACTTTGATCCGGTCGACGATGACGTCGATCGTGTGATCGTAGTTCTTGTCCAGCTCCGGAGTCTCTCGGGTGAGATCGACCTGTTCGCCGTCGACCTCCGCCCGGGCGTAGCCGTCGGCGACGAGATCCTCGAACAGGTCCTCGAACGCACCTTTCTGGTCGCGGACGACGGGTGCAGCGAGCATCGCTTTCGTCCCCTCCGGAAGATCGAGAATCTGGCCCACCATCTCCTGGGCGCTCTGCTCGCCAACCTCCTCGCCGGTGACCGGATCGTACTGGGTGCCGACCCGGGCATAGAGCAGGCGCAGATAGTCGTGGAGCTCCGTTACGGTCCCGACAGTCGATCGAGGGTTGTTCGCCGCGTTCTTTTGATCGATCGAGATCGCCGGCGAGAGCCCTTCGACGGTCTCGACCTGTGGTTTGTCCATCTGACCGAGGAAGTTGCGGGCGTACGCCGACAGACTCTCGATGTACCGGCGCTGGCCCTCGGCGTAGATAGTCTCGAAGGCAAGCGAGGACTTGCCCGACCCGGAGAGACCGGTGACGACGGTAAACTCTTCTCGGGGAATCTGCACGTCGAGGTCCTTCAGATTGTGCTCTTCGGCACCGCGTACCTCGATGTACTCCTTGCTCATCTACCAGAGGGGAACGACCGCAGAAATGAGTGGTTGTCGGTTGCGGTGGATGGCGAAGTGACCGTAACCCGGCAGATCGGGCGGCGAGAAGGCGACCTCGTCGTCGAAGGGAGTTGCGATCGAGCGGAGAGCGCCGGACAGCGATCGAATCCGCCGCGACTGACGGCGTCCCGAACGCACTTCGGGTGTCGGCCCCAACAAGCGGGTATGACTGCCGATTCCGGACCCTCGTTGACCGTCGCGGAGTTCGTCGAGTACTGCCGGACGCAGGCCGGCTTGCTCTCTGGCAAGGTCGAACGGATGGGTGAAGAGGCACGGACCCTTCTCGACGAGATCGACGAGGAGATGGCCGAAATTCGATCGCAACTCGACGGCGGCGCTGCAGACGTCGGTACCACCACCCGCCCGTCGTCGACGGCCCGGCCGAACGAACGTGAGATCGATCTCGACTCGATCGAGGAGTTAGAGCGTGACCTCTCGGAGAAACAGCTGCTCGTCGATGCCAAACAGGCCCGAATGCAAGCGTTTCAGGAGCTCGCCGTTGGCTACACCGAACTTGCAGCGGAACTCCACGACGAGATCGAGGACGGGCAGGAAGCCCTGAGCCGCGTCGTCGAGTTCGAGGCAGACCACGACGCACCGGCCTACTTCGACGAGCGCCAGACGCTGTGTGAGGCCGCGATCGACGCGGACGCCGACCCGGAGTGAGGCCGACACGGCCGTCCCCCGGAAGTACCGCCGACGCAACCGGCGATGGTCGAAGACACCAGTTCGGCTTAGCTGACGACGTCGACGTCACCCCGCATCGTCGTCTGCTGTGGCTCACAGACGTACTCCGCGATCGCCGGCGTCGCCTCGAACATCAGTAGCTGCTCTGTTCCCTCCCCCTCTATGGGCTCGGTCGCGTACTCGCCGACGATCTCGCCGTTCTCGTCCCAGAGCTCGACGTTGTGCCGGAGGCCGTCCGTGTTCTCCCAGCGGAACGTATACTCTCGACCGTCGAACAGCACCAGCGTCGGGTTTTCCTCGCCGTCGATCGGCTCCGGCTCGGTGCCGACCCAGACCGTGACATCCGTCTCGAAGGTGACGCCGTCGACGTCGTCCCACTGGTCCGTTTCCGGTTCCGGTTCCTCATCGGCCGGGTCCGCGTTCGGTTGTGCTGGCTCCGCCTCGTCGCCCAGACACCCCGCGAGTGATGTCGCTGCACCCACAGCAGCCGCGAGTGTGATGACGGTTCGCCGTGTTGTCGGATCGGTCCTCCGCATACGACACAGTACGACCTCGACGGCAGTAAATCGTGTTCAGCCACCGCCGACAGTCGGGCGTGCTGATAGTCGCTGCGTCTACTGACACCAGTCTGTCGCGTCCACCGACGCCAGTGTTCCACGTCCACTGACACCAGTCTGTCGCGTCCACCGACGCCAGCGTCGGCTGCCACGATCGACGGAGCGTGACGCGACAGTCCCCGTGAGTGGCGGCTGTCGCTGCCGTCTGACGATCGGGCGGACCGTTTATTTCGCTGCACGAGGAGCTAGACCGTATGTCTCCGACGACCCACAGCTGTCTCTGTGGCGCAACGCTGCGATACCGGCAGGATCTCCGGAAAGAGACGACCGGCATCTATCCGACCTGGAAGTGCAGCGACTGCGGAACGCCGGTCCCCGGCACGATCGGGGAGCGACTCCGCCACCAGCACCCCTCGTAGCGACCACGTCCGAATCGTCCGGCCGGCGTGGTAGCGACCGTGTTCGTCACATCGCCAGCTCCGGCTCACGAGGAGCTACCGACTCCGGAGCGCGTCACAGACGGTATCGACGTCGGCTCTCGTATTGACCGCGTGGATCGAGAGACGGACAGCGTCGGGCTCAGGAAGCGATCGGACGACGATCCCTGCCTCGGCGAGTCGGTCGACGGTCGCTTCGGGGTCGTCGACGGCGATCGTCACGAGACCACTTTCCGTGGCTCGCGGGCTCAGGAGCTGGTCGTCGGGAATCCCGGCAACGAACTGGTCGGTGAGCGCGTCGATCCGGGCTGCGATCGTCTCGATGCCGATCGACTCGACGATGTCGATCGCTGCCGTGAGTCCGGCATGGGCGACAGGGCTCGCCGACCCGACCTCGAACCGCCGTGCGTCGGGCTGGTAGCGGTAGTCGGCGGCGTCCGGATCGACGACGCTCCGGTAGCCGATCGTGCCGGGGGTCAGATCGGCTGTGACGGCCTCGTCGACATAAAGAAACCCCGAGCCGAATGGGGCCAGCAGCCACTTGTGGCCCGACGCGGCGACGAACTCCGCCCCCCAGTCGCCGACGTCGACCGGGACCTGGCCAGGGGCCTGGACGGCGTCGACGAGCACCATCGCTCCGGCGTCGTGGGCGATGTCGACGAGTTCCGCGATCGGGAGTCTGGTCCCGTGGGTCCAGGTGAGTGAACTCACACAGAACAGTGTCGCCTCGGCCGCGGCTGCCCGCACGTCGTCGAGATCGAGCCGGCCGCGATCGGTTTCGAGCACGCGGACCTCGACACCGCACTCGCGTTCGAGGCGTTGCCAGGGCAACACGCCGGCCGGGTGTTCGAGGCCCGTTCGGACGACGACGTCTCCCTCGTTCCAGTCGATCGCGCTGGCGACGCGGTTGATGCCGTCAGTCGTGCTCTCAGTCAGTGCGATCTCGGACGCGTCGGCACCGATCAGCCCCGAGATCGCGGCTCTGGCGTCGTCGTAGGCTGTGAACGCGCCGGGATACATCCCCGCTCCGGTCGGCGACTCGTACTCGTGGTGTTCCAGTGCCGATTCGGCAGCCTCGACGACCCGTCGTGGACTCGGACCGCCGGCCCCCCAGTTACAGTAGACGCCGTCGGAAAGCGCAGGAATCGTCTCACGAAGTTCCGAAAGCTCCATTGGCAGTCGGTTCGATCGCCACCGATATCCATCTGACGACCGACTGCGGCCGTGCCGTCGGAGTTCGTACCGACACAGGACGGTTGCTCGGCTGGATCTGTTGATTCTGTGTTGGCGGGCACGATCGATCGCGAGCAGTCGCCTCGGTGGTTCCGAACGAGAAACTCCGCGCTGGGCTTATGATCGTTCCAGTCGGCGTTCACGTATGGTGCTCGTCACGACTGAGACGATTCCTGACCGAGAGATCGTCGAGACACTCGGCATCGCTCGCGGAAACACTGTCGAAGCCCGCAACGCCGGTCGCGATATCACACAGAGTATTCGGAACATCACCGGTGGCGAGTTGAAAGCATACTCGGAGCTCTTGACGAAAGCCCGCGACGAGGCAATCTCCCGAATGGAGACTGACGCCGAGGCCATGGGCGCAGACGCCGTGGTAAACGTTCGCCTCGAAACCTCGAAAGTGACAGAGGGTGGCTCGGAAGTGATCGCGTACGGGACCGCTGTCAGGATCCGGTGAAGAGAGCAGCGTCTTATCCACCCGCGCCACGATCGGCGACGAAACCCGACATTCCTTTAGTTGCCCCCTGAATACGGGCGGGTATGTTCCGTGCCCTACGCGCCGAAGTCGAGACTGCACTCGAAGCGGCGCTGTCCGATCGCGGCTTCCCGACTGACGATCTCGGGATCGAAGAACCGCCCGAGGACGTCGAGAGCGTCCTTGCCTCGAGCGTCGCCTTTCGACTCGCCAGTGAGGCCGGCGCGCCGCCGCCACAGGTCGCTGCCCAGCTCGCCGAGTCGATCGACGCCGGAGAGTTGCGCTACGTCTCGGCAGTCGAAACACAGGGGCCGTATCTCAATTTCCTGCCGAGCGACGCCTACCTCACGGAAACCCTCGAAACCGCGACCGGTGACGAATACGGCACCCTTCCGGACCGTGGCCAGTCCGTTGTCGTCGAACACACCAGCGCGAATCCGACCGGCCCGGTCCACGTCGGCCGAGCACGGAACCCGATCATCGGCGATGCGATCTCGAGACTCCTCGATCACGCCGGCTACGACGTCGATCGCCACTACTACGTCAACGACGCGGGCCGCCAGATCGCGACGTTCACCTGGGCCTACGAAGCCTTCGACGAGGAGGATCTCGAGAGCGAACCCGAACGCGATCGCAAAGAGTACGACCTCGTGCGCTACTACCGCAAGGGCAACGCGTTCCTCGAACACGGACCCGAAGAAGAGGTCGCGGACGCCGAGGCCGAAATCGAGTCCATCATGCAGGGTCTAGAGGAGGGTGACGAGGCGACCTACGAACGCGTCAGCGAGGTCGTCGATCAGGTGCTGTCCGGCATGAACCAGTGTCTCGCACGTCTCCCCGCCGAGTTCGACGAGTTCGTCAAGGAGACCCAGTTCATGTTCGACGGCTCGACGGACGACGTGGTCGATCGACTCAAAACCCTCGACGAGGCCGTCTACGAAGAGGACGCCTGGCAGCTCGAACTCGACGACCACGGGATCGAAAAGAACCTCGTCTTTTTGCGAGCCGACGGGACCTCGCTGTACCCCACCCGCGACCTGGCCCACCACGAGTGGAAGTTCGACAACTTCGACCGGGCAGTGACGGTGCTTGGGGAAGACCACAAGCTCCAGGCCAGACAGTTGCGGACGACCCTCGACCTGCTCGGCAACGACACCGATGGGCTTCGACAGGTGCTGTACTCCTACGTCAACCTCCCCGAGGGGAAGATGAGCACCCGCCGGGGGACCGGCGTGGACCTCGACGACCTGCTCGACGAAGCGATCGATCGCGCCCGCGAGGAAGTCGAAGACCGACTCGACGATCGGATCCGGGACGACGACCTCGACGAGGCGGATATCGAGCGGATCGCCCACCAGGTCGGGATCGGTGCGGTCCGCTACGACATCGTCTCGAAGCAGCCGACGAAAGCGATCACCTTCGAGTGGGAGCAGGCACTGGACTTCGAGGCCCAGTCTGCGCCGTACGTCCAGTACGTCCACGCCCGCTGTTGTGGCATCGTAGAAGAGGCAGGGCTCGATCCCGACCGCAGTCTCGCGGGACAGGACGGAATCGATCTCGACGCAGCCGCCGACGCCGACTTACTCGACACGCAGGCCGAACGGGACCTCCTCGAAACGATCGCCCGGTTCCCGGCCGTCGTCGACGAGGCCGCAGACGACCTCGAACCACACCGGATCGCGACCTACACCCGCGAGTTCGCCGATCGGTTCAACGGCTTCTATCGGGAGTGTCCGGTGCTCGCTGACGACGTCGATCCGGACGTTCGCGCGGCACGCCTCGCACTCGTCGCTGCCTCGAAACACACGATCGCGAACGCGCTGTCGATCCTCGGTGTCGCGGCTCCGCGATCGATGTAGCGGTGCGATCGGCGTCGCTATTGGCTGTGGGCCATCGGTCCGGAATCCACCCTCCACACGGAATCGGAGCGAAGCGGAGTGCCAGGAAGCTGACCGGTATTGCGACGCCGAGGAGGATGTCAGAGGTAGTCGTCTTGCTCCCAGTCGGCCGTCTCGAAGACCAGATCGAGGAACTCCTCCTCGGTCAGTTCGTCGTTCATGTAGTTGTAGATCCAGATCGGCCGAACCTCAGCGGAGCCGACGGTGTCGCCAGCATCGTCGGCGAACGTCCACTCGATGACGTCGATTTCGGTCTTGAGTTCGTCGATGTCGACCGTCGGTGCTGTGAGATCCTGGCTGAGCGTTTCGAGTTCGGCATACAGCGCGTCCGGATCAGTCGTCCCCGTCGTGACGTGAACCGAGACGACTGCATCGTCGCGTGTCACGCGATCGACGTGGACGCTCTCGCTGTCGATCGAGAGCTCCTCGGCATCGAAGCCGGGAACGTCGTCGTACGCGTCCTCGTCATACTCGTCCTCGTGTTCGTCATCCTCGTGCTCGTCGCTGTGCTCGCCGGTATCGTCGGTCTCGGTGTCGTCATCGCCACCGTCGTCGTCTTCGGAGCCGACACAGCCAGCCAGGGCGGTTACGAACGCGGTACCACTGCCGATCAGGAGTTTTCGTCGCTCCATACGGGTGCCATTGGTTGACCTCGTGATTAGTAATCAGTTCGTACCAGTCTTCGGTCGGGACGGTCTAGCTCAAATGACTCTCTTGGCATGAAATGTGCGCCTTTCGGGGCCGCTGTCGCCGCTTTGCAGCGTTCTGGGAGAGCGTTCGTAGCATCCAGTAACTCAGTCCGAGACGATTCTCATCGTGGCGCGGTATTCATCGCATACGACTGATACCTGATCTACCCACCGTCAGTCGCCGGATCCAGCCACCGCCTACTAGCAAGAGGTGGTCGCACCAACTGGGTCGGGGCATGCTGGTTCAGTTGAGAAGGACGTCCAGTTCGATCGCAACGGCGGCGTCCGGTTCCACTGCGATTGTGTCGATCACAGAGCGGATACGAACGCCGCTAAAACGGTTCAGCGATCGGTTTCGGCTTCCGTGATCGCACTCGAGACGTCGTCGTGTGCTGCTTCACTATCCTCGGGTTCGTCGTCCGTAGCCGACAGCCGGGTCGTTTCAGGCGGCGCGTCAGTCGGCGGCGTCTCGTCGGTGCTGGTGGCCGACGGTTCGTCAGTCGGCGGTGCGTCGGCGACCTCAATCCCGGCAAGTCTGCCCGCCAACTGGCGGTAGGCGACGGCAGCGGGTCCCTCGGGTTCGTTGACGACCAGTGGTGTCCCGGCGTAGACGCTCTCGCGAGCGGCCGGATCGTCCGGAATCGTTCCGAGCAGCGGGAGGTCGAGTCGTGTGGCAATCTCCTCGTAGGAGACGTCACTATCCGGCCGGGTCCGTGTGATCACGAGACCGGCAACCTCGCCGCCGGCCTGGTTGGTCAGCTCGACCGTCTTCGTCGAGTCGTGGATGGCTGCCGGCTCCGGCGTCGAGATGAGCAAGACGGCGTCGGCCAGCCCGAGGGGGAGCACGGTCTCGTGGCTGACGCCTGCCCCGACGTCGAGAAAGACGTAATCGAACGACGATCGGAGCTCCGAGACGACCTCACGGAGTCCGTCGGGGGAGGTTTTCGCGTAGTCGTCGAGTGCGGTTCCACTGGGAAGGGCGACAATATTATCAGTTAGACGATAGGTGGCCTCCTCGACCGTTGCGCTACCGGCCAACACGTCGTGGAGCGTCGTCGAATCGGGGGTCAGGCTAACGAATCCCGCGAGGTTCGCCATCCCCAGATCCGTATCCACGATCGCGACGCGTTTTCCGGCCTGGGCAAGTGCCGTCCCGAGGTTTACCGTCGTCGTCGTTTTCCCGACGCCGCCTTTCCCGCTCGCGATCGCATACACCGTCTCTTGAGACATATTCGAGTACTGTCCGGACAGTAGAACGGCAGGGACTTAAATCGTGACCACACAGCAGTTGCTGATCGACCCGCGACTGTTGGGGCGGAGAGAAACGACCTGATCGAACGGTGAGAGTACCCCGACACTCGACATCGACGGTCGACAGCCGGTGACAGGAAACACGGCATGTCAAAGGATACTTACACACAGCAGTGTTTTGTACGGCCAATGAGCCAGGAGGGCGAGCAGGAGCAATCCGACCGGAAAAAATACGAGTTCCGGAAGGTGATCGAGGATCTCAAGGACTTCGATGGATCCGGTACGCAGCTCGTGACGATCTACGTTCCCGAGGATCGACAGATCAGTGACGTCGTCACACACGTGACCCAGGAACACAGCGAAGCAGCCAATATCAAGTCCAAACAGACTCGAACGGCCGTCCAGGACGCGCTGACGAGCATCAAAGACCGGCTCCGGTACTACGACACCTATCCGCCGGAGAACGGACTGGTCCTGTTTTCAGGCGCCGTCGACTCCAGTGGTGGCCGCACCGAGATGGTCACTAGAGTCCTCGAAAGCCCGCCACAGCCCGTCGAGTCGTTCCGTTATCACTGTGACTCTGACTTCCTGATCGAACCGCTCGAACATATGCTGGCCGATCAAGGACTGTACGGGCTGATCGTCCTCGATCGCCGCGAAGCCAACGTCGGCTGGCTGAAGGGCAAACGCATCGAACCCGTCAAATCCGCCTCCTCGCTTGTCCCTGGCAAACAGCGAAAAGGTGGCCAGTCCGCTCAGCGATTCGCCCGACTGCGACTCGAGGCGATCGATAACTTCTACCAGGAGGTCGCGGGGATGGCAAACGATCTGTTCGTCGCGAAACGCCACGAACTCGACGGCATCCTCGTCGGCGGCCCCTCGCCCACGAAAGACGAGTTCTTAGACGGCGACTATCTCCACCACGAGATCCAAGACAACGTGATCGGCAAGTTCGACGTCGCCTACACCGACGAGTCCGGCCTGAAAGACCTCGTCGACAACGCCGAAGAGGCGCTGGCCGACGCCGAGGTAATGAAGGACAAAAAGCAGATGGAGGAGTTCTTCGAGGAACTCAACGCGGGCGATCTCGCCACCTACGGGTTCGAGCAGACCCGCAGGAACCTCATGATGGGGTCGGTCGATCGACTGTTGATCAGCGAGGACCTCCGGAAAGACGTCGTCACCTACGACTGTACGGAGTGTGGGAACACCGATCGCCAGGTGTTCGATCGGCGCAAGTCCACGCCGACCCACGACTGTACCGACTGTGGTGCCGAGGTCGAAGCGGGCGAGGACGACCGCGAGGACGCGATCGACCACCTCATCAACATTGCCGAACAACGCGGGACCGAGACCAAGTTCATCTCGACGGACTTCGAGAAGGGTGAGCAACTCTACAACGCGTTCGGCGGTTTCGCGGGGATTTTGCGGTACAGTACCGGCGTCTAGAGTTTTGCGGGCATTCTGCGGTACAGTACCGGCGTCTAGAGTTTTGCGGGCATTCTGCGGTACAGTACCGGTATCTAGAGGGTTCCACGAAGGTAAATCTCGTCGTCGGTAATTTTCTCGATGCTCCCCTCGTCGAGTGGGTGTGCGTCGCTTCGGGGGTCTCCCCAGCCGAGTTTCGCTCTGATCGTGTCCAGAATCGACGGATCGGGGTCGACGTAGGCGCGGCCGTCCTCGACGGCGACGAGGCGACCGACCTCGGTGCCATCGATGTTCAGGACGCGTTTCCCCTCGTCGGCGCTGGTCAAGTGCTCTCGTGTCATCGCTGGCTCCGGGTGGATCGGCCGGGCGGTTTGAGCCGACCGCCGGTCGATCGAGTCTGCGTCGCAAACGGTGCCGATCGATCCGTCTCCGGGTTTCAGTGTCGAACGCCGTCGGCCCAATAAACGGACAAAATCGTTTCCATCGGATAGGGTATCGTTTCCACTGTCGCGGCTCGTAAGCCGTCATTAGCGTGTCGGGACGGGCGAGACACGACGGGTAACGTGAGCCTGTGTCGGCACAACAGAAGGGTTATGCTGCTAGTCGCATATTACTATTCGATCAATGGACGCCCCCCGGTCCATCCCCCAGACGATCGACGATCCCCGGGTCACACCGCAGTTTTATCGGCGGTGTCCCGGGCCGACCGATCTCCACCTCGTCGGCGTCGTCCACGACCACCCCGCAAGCGTCGCCCGGGTCGAATCACTGGTTGCGGCGATCGATCCAGCGGTTCTCGCACTCGAATTGCCACCCGCGGCGGTCCCGCTGTATCGCGCGTATGCGCACAACAGTGGCGAGGACGGCACGCCACGCTTTGGCGGCGAAATGAGTATGGCGATCCGGGCAGCGGACGCCGACGTCGTCGGAATCGACGCCCCAAGCTGGTCGTTTCTGCGACGGCTCCTCGAGCGCCTCGTCGCCGATCGCGTCTCACCGTCGACGACACGGCGTGTCATCTCGGCTGTCGGCGGGGCAACCCGGACTGCACTAACCTGCCGGATCGCCGCGACACTGACTCATGCGACCTCGATGACCGTCGCCTGTGACGAGCCGATCGAGTACGACTGTACCCGTACCGACTCGCCAACCGACCAGGCTGCCCACGAGCGAGCACACGTCTCGACCGTCCAGACGCTCCTGAAAAATGTCGACACCGACGGTAGCGCCCTTGCCTACCGAGACGAAACGCGCGAACGCTGTATGACCGATCGGTTGGCCGACCTTCGAGACGCCGCCGCCGGCGATATCGTCGCCGTGGTCGGTGTCGACCATCTCGAAACGCTCGAAGCGAACGCAGGGCGGTAATTTGCGCTCCGATCAGAGTCTACTGTTGTGCTCTGTGTCACTGATTTGAAGCCGACGTCGTCACCTGCGAGCCGGCGGTTCGATCAGAATCTCTCCGGAGCTGTCGACCGTCACGTAGTGGTCGGCGACGACGAACGAGAGCGTCCCGCCAGAGCGGGGTGAGCCGTCGTGGCGTGGTCGAAAGAGGGTATCGAGCGCGTCGGGATCGACCGCGTCGTACAGCGAGATTCGGGAGTCGGTGACGTCGAACCCGAGACAGTCGGCCAGTGCGTGAACGACCGTCGTACTCAACGTTGCGGGGTCGGCGGGGTCGTGGATGGCACGATACACTGCTCGGCGCTGTGGTGTGGAGGGTGTGTGTCCGGACATACGAAACCGTCTTCGCCATCGAGAAGACGGGTGGGGGGTAAAAGTGTAATCCTTCATTACCCGCCGGAACGTCGTTCTTACCCAGTGAGCACGCATTCATCTCCTCGAGAGATAGTAGCCCGGACGCCCCAGAACAACTGTCTGGGCCCCGACCTCACTGGCGAAGCGCCGAGATGCAGTTCCAGCAGTAAGTAAACGTCTGGTCGGCAGCGTTCCGTGCGCCACAGTGTGGACAGCGAACCGTCTCGTCGTCGAACTCGCGGGCAGTGGCATCCGGATCACCGGTGTCATCGGGTGCACGCGGATACCGATCGGCGCCGGGAGAGGTGCGCGAACTCGCCCGGTTTGGATCGGCAAACGAGGGTGTTCCGGCGTTCTCGCCGTCGTCACGACGGACGTAAATATAGTACAGTAACAGGTGAAGGAGGGCAAACAGCACCACGTATCCGATGAGCCAGCCCCAGAGCTCCATCACCGTGTGATACGGTCTCGACGCACTTGGATATTCCCTGCCTCACCGATCGGTGACAGTTCACCAGCGGCGAACGTCGATCGATCTCGACCGGCCACGGGCTGCATCGAAAGAGTGCGACGGTCGCGGATATCGGGGATCGCCCCGCTAGCGGGGTGGCTCTATGTCGCGCTGGAACTCATCGAAGGGCTCGAACGACGCCGGCAGTTCGTACTCGATGTGGCGCTGTTCCTGTCGGTTGACTCCGGCCTCGTCGATCGGAACGGCGACCGACTCCCAGCCCGGTTTGATCTTGACGCTTTTAGCGGGCATTCCGACCGCGATGTGGTGTGGGGGGATGTCGTGTTGGACGACACCGCGTGCGCCGACGATCGCGTTCTCGCCGATCTTGTTGCCCGCCCGGACCATCGCATCGTACGTCAGTCGGACGTCGTCCTCGACGATCGTGTGGTAGTTTCGGATCTCGGTCTGGTCGACGACGTCGTGGTCGTGGCTGTAGACATGGACGCCGTCGGAGATCGATACCCGGTCACCGATCGTGAGTCTCCCGCGGTCGTCGAGATGGACGTCGTCGTGGATGACAACGTTGTCGCCGATGGTGATATTGTGGCCGTAGGTAAACGAGATGCCCTTGAAAAAGCGACAGTCGTCGCCACACTCCTCGAAGAGATGGTCGGCGAGCATCCGTCTGAACCGCAGCGCGAACTCGACGTTGTCGGCGATCGGCAGGCTGTCGAACTGCCGCCACAGCCACTGGAGGTGTTTCGATCGCCGGAATAGCGTCTCGTCTTTCTCGGCGTAGTACTCGCTTTCGAGCGTCGTATTGCACGGATCGTAGCTCTGGAGCCGAACTCGTTCGGCCGTCGATATCGGCTCACCCGCCTGCCACCGGTCGTAGGCCTCCCGATCGCCGGAGAGATCGATGAGTACGTCCTCAACGACCGCACACGTGTCTTCGTCGCTCGACAGTCGATCGTCGACCTCGTCGATGAACTCGCGCATACCCGCCTCCGCCTCGTCGGGCAGCGAGACGTACCGCTTTGTCATACATCGACGTATTGCCCGCAGCACTCATAGGGGTTCGGTTGTGCGTTCGGCTTGCCGGCCCGTATACCAGGTGACGCAGGGGTTACCGGGAGTGCCGTGTGGCGTCGATCGACCGAGTTCGTCAGGAGCGATCGGCGAGCAAGGGCCGCACAAACGTGTACACCAACCCGGCGACGACGAGTAGCCAGAGGATACCGCCGTAGCCCCGTCCCTGTGCAACCGAAAGCGAGGCGACGAAGAGAACGATCAGGCCGAGAACCCGAACGACCCACCCGTAGCTCGTGTCGAACACAGGATCCATAGCGGGAGTCGTTCACGCAAGGTGAAAAGAATACTGTCGCTCGAACCACAACCGGGCTCCCCGATACCAATCCGGGGTGTGATTTCCGCGCCCGGAACTGACTGTCGGCTGGCCGGTTCCGGTCCGGATAAGTCCCTCCGGTCCTAACGACAGGGTATGCAATACCAGGAACTCGGCACGTCCGGCCTCGAAGTCAGCGAGGTCGGCTTTGGCGCGTGGGTCGTCGGCACCGACTGGTGGGGCGACCGCTCCGAGGACGACGCGATCGAGATGGTTCAGTACGCCGTCGACCAGGGAATTACGTACATCGACACCGGCGACGTCTACGGCCACGGCCGCAGCGAAGAACTGATCGGTGAGGCACTGTCTGACCGCCGCGAGGAGGTCACGCTCGCGACCAAGATTGGCTACGACTTCTACAACAACCCACAGGCCGGCCACGGCGAGCTTCCAAAAGAGATGGATCCAGACTATCTCCGGGACGCCGTCGAGCAAAGTCTCGATCGGCTCGGCGTCGACTCGATCGACGTGCTCCAGTTACACAACGCCGACGTCGACGAGATTACGCCGGACGTCCTCGAACTCTTCGACGAACTCGAAGAGAACGGCGTGATCGAGGCGACGGGACTCGCACTCGGCCCCTCGATCGGCTGGCTCGCGGAGGGCGACCGAGCGATCGAAGAGGAGTTCGACTCCCTCCAACTCGTCTGGAACGCCCTCGAACAGGAGGTCGGGAATCACTTCCTCGAAACGATCGAGCGAACGGGATCGTCGACCAGCCTCATCCCACGGGTTCCCCACTCCTCGGGGATCCTGAACGAACAGGTCACACCCGAGACGGAACTCGACGCGGGCGACCACCGAGGATTCCGTCCGGATGCGTGGTACGAGACCGGCTGGGAGAAACTGGAGCAGTTGCGCTTCTTGGAACGGGATGGCGAACGGACGATGGGACAGGCCTCGATCGCGTGGCTGCTCAGTCACGAGCCGGTCGCGAGCGTCACGCCGACGTTCCGCACCAAAGCCGACATCGACGAGTGGGCGGCCGCAAGCGATGTCCCGAAACTATCCGACGAAGAGATGAGTCGTGTCGAGGAACGCTACGAGACGAACTTCGGCATCGATCGCGACGACGGTATGGACTCGCTGCGATCGTCGGTCGGTGGCGAGGATATCGAGTCGGCTGGATTGGACAAACTCGCGGCTGACTAAGATATCACTGTTTTTCGATCGACACCGATCGGTGGCCGGCACCTACTGCAACCTGTTCGAAGGTCTAGAGACGCACTACAGCGTTTGGTTAGCACCGGTTCGAAACCGGTATCGACAGGCCCCCACGCACCACAGTCCGGAAATGGCCGCATACGAAATCGAATCCGTAGCGTGCGCTGACTGTCTCGAGCCTACTATTGTGCAGGATGTTGATAACAATATATCAACCATCAATACCGTTCGATATGGTTTCACCAAACACCAGACGTCGATTCCTGGCCGCAAGCGGCGTTACGATTGTCGGCCTCAGTGGCTGCCTTTCAAGTAATGAAGAGGGGATAGACGAATTGTCGGACGACGAAACGGACTCTTCGTCGGACGAATCGAATCCGGAGGAAACACAGACGCCGTCGAATCACGACCGAACCCTCGAGTGGGAGGGGCAGGGCTCCGAGCACGCAACGCAGGACTGTAGCGGCGACGAACTCGGCTTTTGGAAGTGGATCCTCACGCCAGGCGGCCCCGATTCGATCGTCGTCGACGATGATCAGCCAGTCCTTACGGTCGAGTTCGAGGACGGCTCAGAGGAGACGGTAACCGGCTTCCGGCCCGGGGCGGGTGGTGGTGCCGTCCAGTTCGAGGTGTTCGAACAGGGTGGTGGCACCGTGACCGGCGCGAAGGTCGGGTTCAGCGGCGGCGGAGACAATCCTGTCCTCACCATAAGCGAGGGAGAGTGTGTCGATGACGAAGGCGAGGGAGACGAGGAGGAAGACGAGGAAGACGAGGAGGAAGAAGAGGAAGAAGAAGAGGAAGACGAGGAGGAAGAAGAGGAAGACGAGGAGGAAGACGAGGAAGACGAGGAGGAAGAAGAGGAAGAAGAAGAGGAAGACGAGGAGGAAGAAGAGGAAGAAGAAGAGGAAGAAGAAGAGGAAGACGAGGAGGAAGAAGAGGAGGAAGAAGAGGAGGAAGAAGAGGAAGAAGAGGAAGAAGACGACGAAAAAGAAGAGGAAGACGAGGAAGAAGACGACGAAAAAGAAGAGGAAGACGAGGAAGAAGACGACGAAGACAAAAAGTCGAAGAAAGAGCGGAAAAAGAAGAAACACGAGGAGAAGTGCGACTGAAACAGATGGTAACCCGACAGGGAACTGGTGGCCGTCGGGTACTTCATTGGCCCACTCGGCGCGTTCAGCCGCCCGATTCCGATCGGTGACGAACGACACACAGAATTCATGCTCTTTGAGACTGGTTCCAGCGCCGATTAAGTCGGCATCCGAAGGCCGTAGATGACTGCGATCTGCCCCAAAACTTGACCTACAGTGATGACACGGCATCGTCCTCGGTCGGCGGACCAAGCGAGGAGCGTATCTGGCAGCGATCGACGCCGCACTCACACTCGGTTACGACGAGATCCCACGGGAAGCGAGCCACGAAGAGGTCGCAGCGGCGATCGACTGTGCACCGAGTACGGCCACAGAACACCTCCGCAAGGGAGAGGCGACGCTGGTGCGATCGTTCCGGACACTGAGCGTCGATTCTCACGTCCCAGGCTGAGATCATATCCTAACTCCTTAATGTCTTCTAGGGACATTCACAGGTACACTTTTATTGGTGAACCGAATGTTACAAGTTAGCATGACTGACGTAACGTACGTCGAAAAAGCGTGTGCCTACATCACCCGGAGTACGGGTGAGTTACTGGTCTTCGAGGGACCGGGCCACGAGGGGTTACAGATCCCGAAAGGAACGCTCGAACGCGGTGAATCGCCACAGGAAGCGCTGTTCAGAGAGGTGATGGAAGAAAGCGGGCTCGGAACCCTGAACGCGACACGGCACATCTCGACCGACGTCTGGACCCGCCGGGAGGCGCCGCCAAAGCGGTACGTGCGACACTTCTTCCACGCAACAGTCCACGAACCTCGCGATCGGTGGACCCACACCGTCACCGATGGCGGAGACGAACACGGCTCGGAGTTCGAACTCTACTGGGTCGATCCGTCGACTGCCGGCGAGTTCGCACTCGATCTCGACGACTACACTCATCTCCTGCCGAGTGCGACCGGTCCCGTCGAAGCCGCACACGCTGCGGACTGAGACGGATTAGTGTCCGTAATTACCGCCGATCGGCGGTAACTGATGATACGCATCAGTATGAAAACCGTCTCAGGACGCGTTCCGAAGCCGATCGAGCACCGATGGGGAGGCGCTGGCCCGCGCCCAGAGGAACAGCGCTGGCGGTAACGCGACGACTGCAGCGACGAACGAATAGAACACGCTCAGTGCCATCAGGAGCCCGAAGTCACCGAGCACCGGGGTGATCGCGAGCGCGAGTGCTCCCGTTCCGAGCGAGGTCGTCAGCATACTGCCGGCAAGCGCGCCACCGGTGCCGGACAGCGTCGTCGTCAGCGCCGATAGTGTCTCCTCGGGCCGGGTGTACTCGTCGACGAACCGGGCAGTAATGTGGACGGAGTAGGCGATCCCGATCCCGACCGAGATCGAGAGGATGGTCGCCGTCAACGCGTTCAGCGGCATTCCGAGTGCGCGCATCGTCCCGATCAGCGAGGCCACAGCGATCAGGATCGGGAACACGTTGACGATCCCCAGCAGGGGCTTTCGTTCGAGGATACCGTAGGCGATGACGAGGAAGACGCCCGTGAGGACGATCGCAAGAGCCAGCCCCTGGATGGCCGACTCGAAGATCGTGTCGCTGATGACGTCAAAGATGATGACCTCACCCGTCGCAGTCGAACCGTAGCGGAATTCGTCGGCGAACGCCCCGGCGTCGTCTGCAACCTCCGCCTGAGACGCTTCGGCATCGACGGAGTACTCGATCTGTGCGCCGCGTCTGTCGTCTGTGAGATACTGTTCGGCCTGGGGGCCGGCCGGCGAGGCGAGCAGTTCGTCGTAGATCAGATCGAGGTTCCGATCGGGGATCCCGTTATTGTTGCGATCGTTGCGATCGACGAGAGCGGCGAACTCAGGGTCTTGCTCCGCCTGCGACTGGATCACCGTGACGATGCTCTGTGCCTCGGCTTGCCCACCCGGACCGACGGCCAGGCTGTCGGGCGGGTCGTCGTTCGGGGCGACGAGCGCGTCGAGTGCGTGATCTTCCTCGAGCGGTCCTTCGGCGTATATCGTAACTGAGGCATCCTGGTCCGCGTCGAACCGGTCTTCGAGCAGGTTGATCGTCGACGTGACAGTGTACTCGCCGGGGGCAAACGGCTCCGGAATGTACTGGACGTAGGCCGGTTCCTCCTCGGGCGGGAGGAAATCGTCTTCGTCGAAAGAGGTGTCGACGCCCGCACCGTAGGCAGCCATCCCGCCGCCGAAGACGAGCAACGCGACGACGAACAGGACGGGTGCCCGGCTGCCGATCGTCGCTGGCACCGACAGCAGTCGCCCGAGTGCCGACTCCTCGTTGGCGATCGGTGTCGAATTGAACTCCGGGACACCGAACCGCTCGCGCAGACGATCGATTTCGAGTTTCGCCGCCGGCAAGAAGAGCCCGAAGATGAGGAAGGTAAAGATAATGCCGACGCTGGAAACGATTCCCATATTCCGGATGGGGTCGAGATCAGAGATGATGTTCGCGCCAAAGCCAAAGACGGTCGTCACGGTCACGATGATGAACGCGATCATCAGCTGATTGTTCGCGGTCCGCATCGCCGCCACCGGATCGTAGCCCTGGACCGTCTCCTCCCGATACCGGTTGATAATATGAATCCCGAAGTCGACCCCGACGGCAAGCAACAACACGGGGACGGAGATCATCTGCTGATCGAACGGGATCCCCGAGTAGCCCAGGAAGCCAAACGTCCAGATCATCGTCATCACGAGCGCGAGCAGTCCGAGCACCAGATCGATCGGGTCCCGGTAGGCGACGATCAGGAATCCAAGCAACAGGACCACGACGACCGGCATCACGATCAGCATCGAGTCGCCGATGATGTTTCCGAACTCGTTCTGGACGATCCCTTCGCCGAACGCGCGGATGTCCGTGGGCTCGTCGCCGGCGAGCGAGTCGACCATCGTCTGTAGTTCGGCGAGATCGTCGGTATCGAACCCCTGTGGCACGTCGTGGGTGACGACGGTGACCGATGCCGATGCCGATCCCTCGTTGGCGTTGAAATCCGACGCGAGGACCTCAGAGAGGGCAGGGTCGTCCGCAGCCGCCTGAACAGCCTGGCGCACCTCTGACTCCGTCGATCGCTCGACGGCACGGCGCTGTTCGGCCGCTGTCTGGGCCTCGGGGTCGAGTGACTGTGCGACGATCGTCGCCGGTCCGGTCGCCGACTCGACCCTGAGGTCGTCGCGTTGCTCGGCCCGTTCGAGTACGGCAAGCATGTGCAGTAGCTCCCCGCGAGTCAACACGTCGTTCCCGACGTGGATCAGCTGTGTACTCTCGTCATCGACCGAGAACGGCCCCTCGAACTCCTCGTTGATCGCATCGAGTGCCTGCTGTTCGGGCAGATCCTCGCCAAACGCATCCGTCGCTTCGTCCTCCGATTCGATCGCCGACATCCCGCCCGCAAAGAGGGCAGTACAGAGCAGAAATGCGACGACGACGGTTCGCGGTCGGGTGACGATCGTCTCGTTGACCCGGGCTGTCGCCGCCTCGATACGTGCCGCTGGATCCATCCGATCAGCCCCGTCGGTAGGCGTAGGCACCAGCGCCCGCTCCGATAGCGGTGAGGACGATCAGTCCGACGACGAGCCACGGGAACCCATCGCTGGCCTCGGTGACCTGGATCGACACCCGGGTCGTATCAGAGAGCGTGCTCGTTCCTCGTTCGTCGTCGTACCGAAAGTCGAACGACACTGGATAGGTCTTTGCAGTCGCCGACCCGTCAGCCTCGAGTTCGAAGGTCAGGGTGACCGTTTCCCCAGGATCGAGTTTCTCGATGAAGCCTTCGTCGTCGTCGCTGTCGAGCGGGTCGTTCGCAAACAGCCGTGCCTCGACGTCCGTGACGGTCTGATCGAGGTTGTTCGTGACCTCGACGTCGACGAGTTTGTCCGCACCAGCTTCGATCTCCCTGTCAAGCACGTCGACGAGGAACTGATCGCGCTTCGGCGCAACGTCGACGCCGAGTTCGACGTCCTCGTAGAGCCGTTGTTCGAGGTCAGCGTTGCGATACTGAACGGCGACATCGAGCGCCCGTGACACCGGTTCGGCCTCACTGCGGATCTCGATCGGAAGCCGGAACGATTCCGACTCGCCGGAGTCGAGCGAGCCGACGGATACCGACTCCTCGATCGGGATCACGTTCGACGACTCGTCGGTATACCTGAGGACGACGTTTTCAGCGGTGTTCGGGCCGTGGTTCGTGAGAACGCCATGAACGTCACCGTCTTCACCGACGTACAGTTCGGAATCGACGTCAGAGAGGCCAAACCGCTGTTTTGCCTCCGGAATGACGCCGACAGACGGGCTTTCGTCGGCCCGCTGAAGTCCGTCTGGCGTTTTAAACTGGACGGTGCCATCGAGCGTGTACTGGCGCTGGGTCGTGTCGTCAGGGATTGCCACATCGTAGCGTACAGTCGTTTTCTCGCCGGGATCGAGGTCGCTAATGCGTGCAGAGTCGCTGGCACTCTCTCCGAAGAGGAAGCCACCACTCTGTGATTCGAGGGCGAGGGTCGCGTCCGTCGCACGATCGGAGCCGGTGTTCTCGACGGTGGCCTCAAGCGTGCCACGATCGCCGATCTGGGCATCTGTCGTTGCGTCGGTGATCTGGAACCGTGCATCATCGTCGACCTCGACTTCGACTGTCGTCGAGTACGTTCGCGATCGGTCCTGCGTCACGCCACTTCTGGACTGCTGGCGGGTGTGTGAGTAGGAAACGTCGACGTCAAGTTCGTACGTGCCTGCGTCGATTTCCTCCGGGACGTCGACGGCGATCGGAACCTCACGGGGCTCGTTCTCCGAGATGGAGCCGATCGCTGTCTTTCCAGTTCTGACGGTCAGCGGCGTGTCCTCGGCATCGGCCTCGACACGGACGTTTCGGGCTGTCGTGACGATCTCTCGAGCCGACGCTGGACCCCTGGTGAGCGAACCATCGTTCGTGATTTGGAGGGTGACGTCGTTTGTCTGACCGGGTTGGACGATCGGCGCCGGAAGGTGAACGTCTAAGTCCGGAGAACCAAGCACGGAAACCTCCTCCTGGATCCCTTGGATCCCTTGGATCCCTTGGGTCGATTGATTACCGTCAGGCTGGGACTGAGCAGTGCTCTGTGCCCCGACACCAACGGTCATTCCGATTCCGGCAGAACATAACAGCAAGACCATCGCGACGACGACGGGCGAACGGCCGTTCATTGTCGCCGGTCACCTGTCGTGTACGCGCTCCGTGTCGCGCGTAAACGGCACGACCCCACATCGAAACGCCGTCCGCGAGCCGAACGGTGGCGAATGTCTTCACAATCCATACTGTAATCATGAATAGAAGAATCAAAAACGTTTTGATTCATAGCCTTCTATCTATTGCAATGCGTGAGGAGTATACGACCGGGGCCGGCGGGTCGGGAAACGAGATAGTCATAGACAGCAGTGTCGGGGTGGGAAGCGAACCCGTGTGGACCACCGTACCGCTGGAACGAACGAGACAACAGACTACCCGCAATACGGGTACGGACGCGGACAGATGAGGGGGTTCAGTGATACGGAGCGCGATCGAATCAGAGCGGAACTCATCGAGGCCGGCGGCGAGCTGTTCGCGCAGTTTGGACTCGAACGGACACGAATTAAAGACGTTACTGACGAGGTCGGCATCGGAACGAGCACGTTCTACCAGTTTTTCGACTCGAAGGAGGCGCTCTATATCGAGGTGTTGCTTACTGAACAGGCGCGTCTCGACGAAACGCTCGACACCGCTGTTGCACAATCGGACGACCCCCGCGAACAGGTTCGGCTCACACTGCAGACGATGCTCGATGCAATCGAGTCGAATCCGCTCATTCGGCGGCTCATCGTCGAAGGCGAACTCCGATCGCTCCAGCAACACCTCTCCGAAGCCGAACGCCGGGCACTCACCGAAGAGGTGTACGCTGACAGTCTCAGCTACGTTGACGAATGGACCGAGCACCAATCCTTTCGCGCCGTCGACCCGGAGCTCGTCTATGGGCTCTTGCGGGCGCTCGTGTTCGTCACCCGAAGCAAGGACGTCTTCGAGGAAGCGGAGACGGTCGCCCAGTACGACGAGGTTCGCGCATTCCTCATCGACGTCGTCGTCGATGGACTGTTCGATGGCGATTGACTGGCTGTGTCCGTTTCAGGCCGATCGCTGACAGCGACCGTTCGCGGTTGATCGCTGCCACCCGCAGTTCCAGTTCGAGTGCTGTCGGTACAGCGTGATACTCACTACCCCTGATCGATCACTTCGAGAGTGCACGCTCGACTGCGGTTGCGACGGTCCTGGCTTTTTTAGCGAGTGCATCAGTAACCAGGCCGTCCGCGACGGCGTCTGCCAGTTCGTCCTCGTCGACGATCGAAACGGTGCCGTCAGGTCGCTTGATCACGTCAATGTAGAGGTCGACGTACCGGGCACAGTCGGGGAACAACTCGACCGGCGTACAGACGTTGACGTACGTTCCTTTCGGCGTTCCCGCTCGGTCTTTGTACGTCGTCGGATACCACCATCGCCCCTCGCGGAACTTCGTCACGGCGACGTCGCCGTCGGCTTTGGGCACGCCGAGTGCGTCGTAGCTCCCACCGCCGCGCATCGATCGTTCGAGCGTCACCGAGCCATCCGCCGCCCAGTCGGTCACCTCGCCGCGACCGAGCGAGATGTGTCTGCCATCGGGCTTGCCGTGACCGATCTCGATCCGATCGCCCGTCGCCGGCCCGAACTGTCTGGAGACGGCGCCAAACGGAAAGTCGGTATCGGTGTCGTCGCCGGCCTCGCCCCCGGCTCCCGCGGACCCACAGACGGCCTCGGCAAAATCCACGGCCGCACTCGCCGCCCGATCGGCCGCCTTCGTTCGGTGGTGGCCTGGCATCGTCGCCGCCACGGCTCGTCGCGCCTCGTCGAGTGCGAACCGAGAGTTGCGACCGAACCAGAGCCACGCCGTCCGCTGTGGCTGTGCCAGCCGGTCGGGTTCGCCGGGCCTCTCCGATGTCGCTCCGAGAGCCGATTCGAGCGCGTTGACGCGATCGACGGCCCGATCGAGTGCGTTGCCCATCGTGTCGAGATCGGCGTCGGCCGCAGCCGGCTGCCAGCGCAGCCCCCAGCCGTCGGGGACGTCCGTCGAGAGGAGATCGGTCATGCCGACGAGTTCGTCTGCCCGCTCGCCCCGAAGTGCCGCCGAAACGCCGGTGCGATCGCGGTCAAGTGTACAGAGACCGCCAGCAACCGCGAGCGAGGGCTCGACGCGGGACCGATCGTCGTCCCACGGCGGGGCCGGCTCCGTAACCTGGACGCGATACCGGTTTCCAGTGTCGACGAAGCCATCGACGTCGTCGTAGTCGAGGTAGCCGCGGCGACCGTCACCGAGGTCGACGACGGCACCGCCGCCACCGTCTGCCTCGATCACATCGCAGTCAAAGACCGCACCGCGGGGAGCGTCGGCTTCCCAGTGGAACGTATCGATCGCGACGGCATCGAGTTCGTCGACGACCGACGCGACCGCGTCGGGCTCTCCCGAGAGTTCGATCCCCTGTCTGTCGCGCGTGGTTTCGATCGCGACGGCAGCCGGTTCGGAGGCAAACACGCCAGTAAATCGGTCCTGGATCGGCTCCGATGCCTGGACGACCTCGAACCCGTTTTCGTCCAGAAGCTGGGTGAGCGCCGTCGTGTAAATCCCGCGGACGCGAACCGTCGTCATCGGCCCCTCCGTCGCGACCGGCCGGGCGGAGACACGACGATCACCGGAGCTGCTCCCGATCGGTCCCAAACCGGACGCGATCGTGAATCGTCGGACCGAGCGTCAGTTCGACCGTGCCGTCGTCGAGAAGTCTGCCGTCCTCGACGTAGACACCCCAGCTGTCAAAACGGAGCCAGCCACGCATTTCGTCGGCGTGGGTCGTGAGATCGAGCGATTCGACGGTGTGTTCGGGGAACTCATCCCGGGAGTGGGCCATCTCCATGTCCGAGTAGACCGTCTCGGTGGCGTCGAAAAACGCTTCGAGGGCCGCCGCATCCTCGGCGACGGCCTCGACGACTGCGTCGGAGGCAGCCCGGAGCTCGTCGGTGTCGAGCCCGACCGCCCGGAGCGCCTGCTGTGTGCGCTGATCGAAGTGCATACCGGGTCCTTTGTGCGGCGGGCCTTTGTGGATTCCGAGTTCGCTCGATCGAGTCAGCGGGGCAGTTCCCGCCGAACGCTTACCGGAGTCGGGCCCATAACAGCCGGTATGTCGCGCAGGCGCGACCCGGTCGACCGAGCCAGTGCTGAGGAAACGGATCTGTACGACGTCTCGACGTGGGAGCCCCGATCGATCGTCGATCTGCTCGCGTACACGATCTACAACGCTATCAGTTACGGGCTCCGTGCGATCGTCCTCGTGGTGGCGCTTGCGATCACGATCGGGCTCCTCACTCAGCCAGCAGTGCTCGTTTTCGACGAACCGGTTTTGGGACTGTTCTTTGCCCTCTCGATCGTTCCCGCAGCACTGCTCGCAGGATTTATCTGGTATACGGATATTACGACGAGCGAACCGCTGGGGCTGCTCGTCGCGACGTTCCTGTTGGCGGTCCTTTTTGCGACGTTCGCCGCGGTTATAAACTCCGTAATGGCACCGCGATTTCAGGCGATCGGCCCGGTGCTCGGGATGGCCCTCTTTTTTTATCTGATCGTCGGCCCCGTCGAGGAAGCAGTAAAACTCCTCGCCGTTCGCGTCTTCGCCTACCGGAGTGACAGCTTCGATGCGGTCGTCGACGGCGCGGTGTACGGCGCAGTCGCCGGCCTCGGCTTCGCTGCGATCGAGAACGCGATCTACATCGGGGGGACGGTCGCAGAAGCCCAGGCCGGGACGTTCACTGCCGCGACCGGCATCGCAACTGTTCGGGCGCTCGTCGGTCCCGGCCACGTCATCTACTCTGCGATTGCAGGCTACTACCTCGGCCTGGCGAAGTTCAACCCCCAGTACGCCGGCCCACTGGTGGTCAAGGGGTTGCTCGTCGCCGCGTTCGTCCATGGCACCTACAACGTCACCGTCGGGATCATCCCGGCCGAAATCGCCGCTGCGTATCCGATCGGCCCCGGCCTTGCGTTCCTCGGCTACGTGATCGTCTTCGATCTCGTCGTCGGCTACTACCTCTATCGGAAGATTGCCCGGTACCGGCGGACCTACCGTGAGAGCAGAGCCGACTCGGGCGAGCCACCGGCGTCGGAACTCACCGAGTTCGAACCGTCACAGCGGTGATGGGATCGTCACATCTAATCAGCGGATACTTTTATCTGGACGAGAACGTCCGGGTATGGTCCCATTCGTCGGCTCGTTCGTCGCCTTTATCATCGCGTTGCTCGTCGGCGGCACAGCGATTTACGTCAGTGCCAGCATCATCGTCGACGTCAAAGACTACTCGCAGGCGGTGCTCACGGCAGTTCTCGGGGCGATCGGGTGGGCACTGACTGCCTGGATTCCGCTTTTTGGCCCACTGCTCGCGCTCGTAGTCTGGATCTGGGTCATCAACTGGCGCTACCCGGGTGGCTGGGCGAACGCCGCCGCGATCGGCTTCGTCGCCTGGATCGCTGCCCTCGGACTCCTGTTCGTGTTGAATTCGGTGCTTGGCCTCGGCGTCGGTGCGTTTGGCGTCCCGGGCGTCTGAGAGCGAGGCTGTCGTCGCTGAGAATCCGAGTCGCCGACACCGTCACTCGAAGCGTGCTTCGAGAAGCCGCTCGACGTACTTTGCGAGGACGTCCACTTCGAGGTGGACGGGGTCGCCGACGTCCTTTGTTGAAAGGGTCGTCAACTCGTAGGTCGTCGGGATGATCGCCACGGTGACACGCCCGTGTGCCTCGTCCAGATCGGCAACGGTAAGGCTGATTCCGTCGAGCGTAATCGATCCCTTCTCGACGACGTACCGGTCGTACCCCTCGGGCAGTTCGAACTCGAAGTACCAGTCCTCGTCGACCGACTCGATACGCGACACCGTCGCGACCGCGTCGACGTGGCCCTGCACGACGTGGCCGTCGAACCGGCCGTCGGCCGGCATCGCTCGCTCCAGATTCACCGCCGAACCAACGTCGAGATCACCGAGATAGGTGCGATCGATCGTCTCGCTTGCAAGAAACAGCTCGAACCACTCGCCCTCGGCGAAGCGTTCGACCGTGAGACAGACGCCGCTGACACTGATGCTCTGGCCGTGTTCGAGCCCCGTCGCAACCGTCTCGGCCCCGATTCGGAGTCGCAACCCATCTTCGGTTCGGTCCCGAGCGACGATCTCGCCTGGCTCTTCGACGATTCCCGTGAACATACTCGATCCTGCGAGCGAGCGAGTAAAGACGTTCCGGAGGTGGCCGCCCAGTCGCCGCGCTTTTGCCGACACTCCCCGTATCGGGAGCCGATGGCAGGCATTATCGAGACGATCAAACTGGCGGGCGTCCTCGTGTTGGCGATTCCGCCAGCGCTGGCCGGCGTGACGCTGTTCGCCGGGGGTGACCGGGCCGTCGGCGGCGCTCTCGTCCTGTTGGCCGTGTTGCTCGTGCTCGTCCAGCGTCGGCTGACCACGCCGGGAGACGTTCCGGGGCTCCTCACGAAGCGCCTCCTCGGATCGGTGGCCAAAGAACCCGAATCGGAGCGCGAGGACCAGCCATAGCGATCGGCTTCGGCATCCGACTGGCTTCGGCGTCCGACCGGCGACGCTGTTCTCGTCCGTCCACAGGTGGCCCCCTGCCACGCGACCACCGGAGCTGTCGCGTCGGCCAGTTCCGATCGGATACCGACTCCCACGATCGCTGTGAGTATCGGGTCATGAGACTGCCAGGATGAGTGGAAATACAATCTTACAAACGAGTATAATCTATCCCGATTGTTGTTCTGATACAGATTTATACCTGCAAAGAGGTAACGAACGTATGCTATGAGCGCGAAACAGTATGAGCTAACGACATCGGTAACCGGCTTTACAGAGGGCGATATTCTCGACGTAACTGCACGGTTCGGTGACTGGCACACGTACGATCTCCAGCTCGAGCCGAATCCGGTGACGGCCCCATCGAAGAAGGTGGTCGTCACGGAGACGCCGACCGGGTTCACCGAAGCGGAGATTCTCGACGAGACGGCACGCTTTGGCGACTGGCACACCTACGACCTCGCCTTCGAGCCGACCGGCACGTCGACGCCGGAATCGATCGACGACGCAGCAGCGTCGCCCGGCCCGATTCGACTGACGATGGACCAACTGCAGTCGATCGCCAGACCGATCGAGGCAGAGGCCTGACGCCGCCATCCCCGCTGGCGTACGGCCCGCTTCGAACCGACCGCCGCGATTGTTCACGACCGTCAGCCATCGAGCAGGGCCGTCGGCGCGATCGATCGTGACGGGGCCGCGATCCATTCGACATCCACAGCCCCCTTCGCGAGGACGTCGCCGAGTCGAATCCACCGGCCGGGGGCGAACTCGACGGCCGCCTCGATGCGAACGACCGATCCCGGCCCCACCTCGTCGCCACCCTCGCGAGGACGCTCAGTGGGGTCGAGACCGACGCCGGCGACTCGCGTTTCGATCGGCTGCTCGCCGAAGCCAAAGCCACGGATCTCGGCTTCGAGATCCGCTTCGACGGCCGTGACGGATTCGGTGTCGGCAGTGAGCATCGCCTGAACGGACCGAAACGCCTGCGTGATGCCGACGTGGGCCCGCCGTTCCGGACCGCCCTCGCTGTCGACGACGAACGTTCGAGCGAGCCCACCGTAGTAGCCCGCAGACACGCGTGGGGCGGTCGTGACGACGACCGGCTCTCCGGGCCGAAGCACGTCGTCACCGGACCCGGTGCTGACGGTTGTGTTCCCCACTGGACTCCCACCTGTCGCGACGATGCCCTCGTCGATCGCCCGCCGGAGCCGATCGGCCGTCACGGTTGTGCCGTCGCTGACGAGATGGCCGTCAGCAACTGTCGCGCTCGCAAGCACCGCGGCACCACGTTCGATGCCGCTCGCGGCGGCCGCCTGTGCAGCGGCGATGTGGTCGCGTTCGGCGTCGGTTTTCACCTGCCGGCTGCGATCGACGAGGGACGTCGATGCAAGCGAGAAGCCGGCCTGTTCGAGATACAGCGCCGCGTCGTGGGGGATGTTCGCCGGAGCAAGGACGCGTCCCGGCTCAAGGCGATCTGACAGCCGCGAGGCGAGGGCCGCGGCAGGGTGATCGGCCGACGTATCACTCGAGATCGACAACCAGTCGCTGCCGTCGAACGCGACGGCGAGCGTCGAGGGCGTGGCGGTGGTGGCTCTGGCCGACGTCGGCCGGCAGTAGCGGATCGTCGGATCACAGTCCGAACCGGCGTGGACGAACGCGGTCGCGTTGTGGGCGTCGAGCGCCGATTCGATCGCCGTCTCGAGGGGGGTGTCGTCGCCGCCAGTCACGGCGCTTCGGCTTCGACCTCGTCGGCGTCGGTCAGTTCGACCGGCTGCTGGGCGTCTTCGAGCAGCTCGTCGAGTGTCATGTCCGTCAGGCGGTTTTTGAGGAGGACGTCGATCGGCAGCGTCGGTGCGCCGTCGACGAGGTTCTCCATGAGAACGAGCCGTTCACGGGCCCGGGACATGCCGACGTAGAAGACACGACGCTCGTTGTCCGTCAGGACCGGGACGGGCGAGGTCGTCTTGGTGAACACCTCACAGTTGGGGATCGCCTCGGGATCCTCGACCGTCGCGACCATCTGTTCGACGACCTTCTCGGTGAGATCAGTGCCGACCAGGACGTGGTCGGCCTCACGCCCCTTTGCGGAGTGGATCGTGCCGACGCGGACCCGATCGGTGGCCATCGATTTGTACTCGCCGATCGCAAAGTACGAGCGGACGCTTTTTTTCTGGAAGCTGGTCACCTTGCGGAGCATGTCCGAGGCCGACTCTGGGCCGGGCATGAACGGGACGTGGTCCCTGACGACGTCTGCGGGAATCATGAGCTCTTCGAGATCGTCGATCCCAGCCGCTTCCTGGCGGTCGTCGATCGTGTCGAAGAAGTCATCACGCTCGTTCGTTCCGAACGCGGATTCCTGGAGCATATCCGCGAGCCGACGGGCCTGTAACCCGGTGACGTCCTCGCCGGCGTCGATCGCTTCGACAGCCCGGACGTACTGGGTGAGCCGATCGGTCCACATGCGCTGGTCGGTCAACGACGTGAAGGGGACACCCTCGGTGATGAACTCATCGATAAACTGGAACATCTGGTAGCGTGCCCGAAACAGGATCATGATCGTGCCGTCGCCCTCGACGAGCGTGCGTCGGACGGTCCGAACGACATCGAGCATGGACGCGTTCGTACGGGCCTCGACGGCACCGCCCTCCTTGCGCGGTTTGAGATCCTTGTCCTGTCGCTGGTCGATGTGGCGAATCTCCTTGTTGACCGCGTTGAGCACGTTCGAGGGGAGTCGGTAGGAGTTCGGGAGAATGATGTCCTTGTCGACCTCCTCTTCGAGCAACAGCGCCGGGTCGGCACCTTGCCAGGAGTAGACGACCTGATCGTCGTCACCCGCGATCAGCACCTGCTCGACGTGGGGTTTCCACTCCTCGTAGACGTCGTACTGCAGGGTCGTGATGTCCTGAAACTCGTCGATAACGAGATAGTCGACGTTCGGGAGCAGCGATCGCTGTTTGACCCGTTCGAGCATGTCCGCAAAGCCAATCTTGCCCTCCTCGCCCTTGTAGGACCGCCAGCCACGGATGGCTTCGGGAACGTCGATCCGATCGTCGTCGCTCGGCCAGGTCGGCGTATATTTGTTGCCTTCCTGGGCGTTGTCGTCGATCTCGGGTGGGAGACGAACCTCCTCGTCGTTCCACTGGAAGGGGACATCGTACCAGTCCGACACGTCGCGGCTGGTCCGCTGGAGCCACTGGCTGGTGGCGATAATCTTGTTTCCGATCGTTGTCGATCGGGCGGTTCGTCGGCCGGCACCGCTGTACTCGTCTTCGAACTCGAGGCCGAACTGCTCACAGAACTCTTCTTTGTCGGATTCGCCGATAACGTCGCTCCGAGAGAGATCGAGAAGTTCGTACGCTTTCGCGTGCATCGTACAGACGTTTCCTTGGAGTGCACGCGGACTTTCATCGAGGCGATCGGCGAGGCGTTCACGGACTTCCTGTGCGGCCGCTCGTGTGTACGAGACGACGAGGATATCCCGGAACGTCACGTCGTCGGCCTCGAGAATCTCTTCGACGTGGTCGAGCAAGGCCGTCGTCTTCCCGCTGCCCGGGCCACCGAACAGCCGGGTTACCTTCGTCTCCGTGGTGGTCATTATAGCTGTTCAGGACCGCAATACCCATAAGTCACATGGGTTTTCCTGGATAGAAACCGGACAGCAGTAGGCAGGAACCGTCAGTTGCCACGTGAGGAGCGGGCGGTTCGGATCTCTGCACCATCACGAATCTTGTCCTGACAGTCCGGACAGACACGCGGGTCGTCGATGTTCCGCGGGGTAAAGACACGGGCGTAGGCATCGGTGACGAATGCACCACAGTTCTGGCATTCCGGCATTGTTCTCCGTGATACGTCTTGGGAACAAAGACATTATAGTTGTATCGACTGTCGGGTGATGAAAAATAGTCGACGGGGTCGGAATCGGACGCGGGCGTTCGGGTCCGACGAGAGACGGGACGCTCA